>JRHI01001695.1_pt1 | contig 17479 bp, 17 predicted proteins | sample 215371 | NCBI WGS metagenome assembly JRHI01 (sample SAMN02929681, study PRJNA255918) | sediment metagenome | biome: cave system; feature: Ice Cave; material: Sediment; isolation source: sediment from deep within a dark volcanic ice cave with no known source of... ...
CACCAGGTGACCGCCGACTGGCTGGTCGAGATCGGCCTCGAGGTGGCCGCGATCTTCATCCCCGGCTCAACCGACGACCTGGTCGACGGGCACCTGGGACAAGTGGGCTTCAAGCGCGCCACGGTCGAGGCGCTGCAGCGCGCCGGTGTCGACGTCGTCGCCAGCTTCGACGACAACCGGGAGGTGACGGCCGCCCTCGCGGCCCTCGGCGTCCGCCAGGTCAGGCTCGTCCAGCACCGGGTCTCCCTCAGCCAGGAGGAGTGGGCCGCCGGCCGCCGAGGCAAGCGACGCGCAAATCTCGCCAACGTCCGCGACCTCGAACTGCTCGACAGCTGACCAGACCGGATGCCTCACGTTCTGGGCGGCTACAGAGGTCGCCCGTCGTCGCTCCAAGGGTCCGGATTCCTGGCTGCGCGCCGCTCCCGCGCCTCGGCGAGCACCTGGACCACCAGTGGGTGGTCGCAAGTCCATCGGCACCGGGTCGGAAGCGTCGAGGGCGCGTCCGACGGCGATGGCGGCCTCGCGCTGGCAGCACGCTGGCTCAGCGGCCGCAGATGACCTCCGTCGCCGGCATGGCTCATGGAGCGATGCTGCCAGAATCGGCGCCGCTGCACCGGCGGAATCCCCGGCGGACGAGCTGAGCTCGAGCTCTGGGTGCAGGTCCATGTGGGCTCGTCCGGCCGATATTGCCGACGCCCGGCTCAGCGCACCCGGCGGACCGCATCGCGTGCTCGACGCTGCTGGACATGCTGTTGCCGGACCAGGTGGTCGATCACGCGCTCGACGCTCTGCCGCGCCTCCGCCAGCAATGGCGACGACGAGTCCGCGGTCTCCGAGGCCAGGGCTGCCAGGGTGTCGAGCCGTCGGAGCACCGAGCGGGCATCACGGAGGAGTGTGCCGGTCCGCTTGACGTCCGCTGCGGCCGCGGCTGGATCCGACCGACTCACCTGATGGCCTCCTGACCATTCCGCTCAGCGGACGACGGCTACTCCTTGACGGCACGCTTCGGCGCCGTCTTCTTCGCCGGCGCACGGAGTGCGGCCGTGATCGTGGCGAACCCGTGGATGCTGATCTCCTCACCGGCAAGAATGGCGCCATTGAGCTGCTCGAAGAACCACTTCACCTCGTCGCGGGCGGCCGCCATGGTGATCTCTGCGCGCTCGGAGAGCCGTTCGGCGAGCACCTCCCTGTTCAGCGTCGCCATATGTCGGTCTCCTCGAGGTCGCGGTGACAGCGGCGCGGATTCTATCTGCGCTGGGGATTGGAACCGTTCCGACGCCCAGACCATCCTCCATCGCGCGCCGACGCTGCGTGACCTTCGCATCCCACTCCAGGTCGCTCCCTCGTCCTCAGCTCCTCGTGGTCACGCGGTCAGTACGTCGAGGCTCCGCCCATCGTGATCGATGCGGTGCAGTCCGAACGCCGCGTCGAGCGTCACCACGCGCACCCCGCGGGCTCGCTGGCGCAGGGCCCGCTCCAGGATCACGCCATCGCCACCCACAACCAACTGCAGCAGACCGTGGAGACTCCCCGCCACCCCGAAGATCAAGGCTGCTGTCAGACCATCCACCAGCACCAGCGCCCCCAGCGCCGCCAGCGTGGTGGCGACCGTCCCTCCCACCGGCCCGGCGACCGCGACGGCCATCACCGACGTGGTCCTGGTCGGAATGTCCTCGTGCGCGAAGCGCACGTGGTTGGCGGCTCCGATCCACACGTGATGAACGGCCCAGCCATGGCGGCGACCGGCGATAAGGTGACCCGCCTCGTGCGCCACGGTGGCGACCCCATTGGCGGCGAAGAGAGCGAGCACGGAGACAAGGGTGAGGCGCCGGTCGCCGAGCGCGGCCATCAACCAGATCGACCCTGACAGTAGACCGGCGTGGAGGGCCAGGCCGACGACGTCGACGTGCACGAGGATGTCGCGGCACAGCATGAAGCGCCACCGCAGAGGGAACCGCAACCTGGGCAGCTCGTCGGTGCCGGCGGCCTGGACGCGCTGCGCGGCCGCGTGTCGAAGGCCCCCGAGGAGCACACCCACGCCGGCGCCCGCCAGGGCGATGCAGCTGAGGGCAACCAGGGGCTTGGGGAGGCCGAACGGCGGGTCGAGGTCCGCTGTGCGGACGGACAGGGCCAGGGCCAGCGCCCCGACCAGCGCGCTGGCCAGGAGTGGCACGGGCCGGAGTGCTCGCGCGGCCCCGAACCCGGCCAGACCGGCCGTGATGACCGCGACGGCGACGATGGCGCTCATTGGCACGCCAAGCGGACCTGGTGGGTCACCTGAGCGACGGCGACTCGTCGGCGACGGACCAGGTCACCACGCCGCTCACGGGTGGGGAGATCCACCCGCGTGCGCGACTGCGCTCCTCCAGCATCGCTCTCCGGCAGCATCGGAAGCAATGCCGCGCGCTCTCGTGTGTGCAGAGCGCGCAAGTCCGCGGGCTCCCGGGCGCCAGCTTGGCCAGGCCGGCCTCGGCGGCGACAAGGCGGTCGTCGGCGATCCCGAGGACAGCATAGGCATCGCGGCACCTGGTGCATGCCAGGCTGTTGCGTCCGCACCGACACGCCCCTCGGGCGACCCGACGACGGTCGCCGAACCACTCGTTCAATCCATCGATCACGATGAGGCCGAGGTGTAGCGGCGGCGTGATCAACAACAACACGATGCCGAGCGCCAGCATCATCCAGACCGTGGTGCCATCCACCGAGTTCGGAGCGACCTTGCTCTGGATGAACAACGAGAAGCTGATCACCCAGTAGCAGGACCAGAGCGGCAGCATCACCACCCACATCGGCATCATCATCGTCGACTCAACTCCACCTGTCGGGCGATTTCGTTGGGTGCGCTCAGAGACCAATGATTCCGAGCGCCTGTCCCATTCTGCCATGGGCAGCGGGGGGCCCGTGGCGAGTTCCGGACGCGCCCCATTGGTGCTGTCGTCACTGCTCACTACAGGCTCACGCAATGCCTATTCCCACTCCGCCTCCCAGCTGTCCTCGGCGCACTGCTCAAGGATGTCGAAGAGGGCGTCATCGAGCGTGAGGAGGGTGAAGTCGTCCCACTCGTCCATCTCCGCCCGCTGCTCGGGAGAGACCGGACGGATGATGAAGGCCCCGTAGCCGTAGGAGATCTCGCCGCTGAGCGTGCCGTCCGGGTTGGCGCGGATGGTGTCGGCGAGGAAGCCCCGCGGCCGGCATTCGCCGATGTGGAAGACGCGCTCGCCCTCATGGGCATAGCTGGGAAAGATGGGCCGGAGCCAGAGCAGCGTGACGCCCTCCTCCTGGTGCTCGATGCGGTAGTGCCGCGCCAGCGGCCAGACCTGCGGATCCATGTCGGTGTAGGTGATCTCGAGCTCTGCCCCGGACTCCTCGAGCCGCCGCTCGCCCGACATCAGGAGCGCCCTCAGCTGGGGCTCCCAGGGCAGCTCCGCGCCATGGGGCGCGGGGGGGCGGGGGGGGCGCTCACCAGACGACCACCGAAGCCACCGGCTTGCCCCCCAGGTGGGTCACGCCCCGGGCGGCCAGCGCCGCCAGTGTTGCCTCCCCCCGGGCCTTGCTGGAGCAGCGGATCCGGCTGGGGGCCTCGGAGCCGAGGAGGTCGATGCCGTTGCGGACCATCACCTCGTTGCTGGAGGACTTGTGGACGGTGGCCACGGTGAAGGGGTCGCGTGTCATGGCGGTCGGCGAGTAGTGGTAGTCCTTGGGATTGACACCGCCGAAGTGGTCGGTCGGGTAGGCGTACCAATCGGAGCGCGAAAGCAGTGTGCTGGGATCGTCCCACTCCAGGTAGTCGCCCGACTTGGACCTGGTGGCGGCGCGGAGGAAGACCGAGCGCGCGCCTCCGCTGCGCTGGTCGGCGGTCTCGCTCATCCCCACCCCCGACCGCACCCCCATCAGCGCCCGGCGCTCCGTCGATGCCAGCACACCACCGTTGCGGATGAGGTCGACGGCGCTGAGCGTGGTCAGGTGATGGGAGAGGACGCGGCTGCCGAAGGCCTTGCGCAGCTCGGGGGCCCTGGCGACGGTGTCGAACCGGCTCCAGCTATGCCAGCCGCCGCTCTTGCGCGGCGTCGGGTCGTAGCCTGATGAGGCGGCGAGAGCCTGGCCTGACGAGTGTCCGGTCGCCGTGGCCACGGCAGCGCGCAGCTCCGCCAGGCGGTAGGCGGCGACCCGGCGCTCCGACTGAAGAACGATCGAGCGAGACAGCGCCGAGGCCGCCGCCGGCGAGAGGCCGATGACCTCATGGGCCCGCTCGCCGAGGACCTCGCTCTGGGCGAGATCCTCGAGGTCGCGACGCGGCGTCAGCGCACTGGCCACCGTCGGATGCTTCTCGAGGCCCTGGGCGCGGATGTTGGCCCGCAGGTACGCGGCCTCGCCCTCTTCCCTGGTCATGGGCTGAGCCACCAGATGGAGCTGCTCCAGGCGCCGGACCAGCTCCTGGCCGTGGCCCGCCCCCGGGGGCGCCACCACCTCGAGGGCTCCCCGCAGCGAATACTGGGCATCGGATCCCTCGTTGCCCGCACACGGCCGGTACACGGCCCGGTAGCCGTCGCCGAGATCGACGGCGTACTCCGTGCCGCTCTTGGTGGCCACCCGAGCAGTGCCGTCCCACGAGGCGGTCCCGTCGGGGGCGATCTTGGCGGCGATGCGGCTGACCGGCCTCCGGACCGTCGGCAGCCCCTCGCCCGAGATCGGCGCCGGCACGTTCTCGGTGACCAGCTTGGTCACCGGACCCTTGTGCTGGTCGATCTTGGGCAGCTTCTGACCCTGGACGCCCGCCGCGGCGGCCGCCTCGTAGGCCGCCATCTGCTGCTGGTAGCTGAGCAGCATGGCGCGCTCGGCGTCCGGGACGTCGGCCGCGGCCAGGCGCTCGGCGATCGTGGACTGCACCGCTGCCATCTCTGCCGCCGCCGCCGCGGGGTCGCCGGTGCCGTGCTTCAGCCAGGTGTTGATCACCTTGGCCGGGCCCTTGATGGCCGCGTGGTGGGAGTCCGACGGCAGCACGTCGAGGACCTGGCGCTCGACCTGGACCGGCACCGTCTTGTTGCTGATGTTGAGCGCCTCCATCACCTTGGCCTCCGCGTCGGGAGAGATGACGTTGGCCACCAACATCTCCTGGGCTCCCTTGGGCCCCTTGTAGGAGACCAGGCTGGCCGAGCTGTCCTCGAGGTCGTGGCCGGCCAGGAGGATGGGCACGCCGACCGGGTCGCCAACGGGCGGAGCCACCGGCAGCGGTGTCAGTACGTCGACGTCGTCGACGCTGGTGACCTCGGGGGCCGTGCCCCAGACTGGCGACGCCGCGGCGACGGATGCCGCCGGCGGCGGGGCTTCCTCGAGCACGGCGAGCGTGGCCACCGGCTCCAGCTCCGCCAGGGCCGCCGCCGGCGAGCTCGTCGAGCTGGAGCTCGCGGCCACCTGCATCGCCGCGGGCCCACCGCCGCCGGCGCCGCCCAGCTGGTGCGGCGGCCACGCCGCGGACGACGGCATCACCGTGAAGCTCTCGTGGTTCTTCTTGGCCCCTCCACCCATTACGCGACCGCCTTCTCCTTGGCGGCCCCGAGGCTGGCGAAGAGCGCGGTGAAGCACGCCCGCAAGCTGTGCTTGCGCTCGACGGCGTGCTGCACCAGCTCGGCCTCGACCTCGGCCTCGCTGGGCTTGTGACCCAGTCGCTTCTCGGCCAGCTTTGCCATCGGCGAGTACCAGGCAACGCGGTGCTTGACGCCCTCGCGGGCGACCGGTGCGACGGCCGCGCGGAAGGTGTCGTCTGGCAGCGCCTCGTAGCGCTTGATGACCCCGAAGGCCGCCTCCGGCCGCAGCCGCACCCCGGGCGAGAGCTGGCCCTTCGCTGCAGCGCGGTAGACCTTCTGGTACAGCGTGCGGTCGCCGTTGGCGACGTGGTTGGGGTTGTAGTCGAGGTCCAGGCTGTCGCGCCCGTAGAACTTGAACGCCTGGCCGTGGTCGACGGGCACCAGGCCTCCGGCCTTGGTGCGCAGCACGTTGTCCGGCTTGGCGTCGTGGTCCCCCACCAGCCAGGCGCCGACGTGCGATCGGACCACCGCGTCGACGTCGGCCTGGGATAGCGACGACATGTCGTCGCCAAGGGGTTTGACGTGGTCGAGCATCGGCTGGATGCTGCCCGTCTGCTTGCCGACGGTCCGGACGTAGACCGGGACGCTGGGAATGCCGCCGTGGGCGAACACCTCCGACGCGCACGCCTCCGCCTCCGCCGACGCTCCGCCGATGTGCGGCTTGTGCATCCATGTCTGACCGCCGGTGTCGGCGAAGAACTGCTTGCGGTGGGCGCCGCCGACCGCCATGGCGGCGACCGGCGTCAGCTGCAACGCGGCCACTTCCGCCGCCGGGCGGCGCGCGGGAAGGGCGGACGCCGAGGCGGCGTAGTGCTGCAGCGCCTCCTGGACCGACTGCTGCTTGCCGATGAAGCTGTCCGGCGCGTGCCGCACCCCAGGGAACGGCAGCACCTGGCCCCCATCCGGACCACCCGGAGCCGGCGCCGGCGAGAGGGTGGTCAGCGCCGCCTCGGCCGCATTGATGTCGGCGACGGTGACCCCATCGGTGTTGGTGCCGGCGGCGATCGCCTGGTACCGCTTGAGCGCCGCCTTCTGGACCTTTGCCTTGGTCGTCGACGTCGCCCCGTACGCCGGATTCAGCCAGTGGGCGAGGGCGTTCGGCTTTCCCGGGGTCTTCCCGACCAGCGTGGGGTGCTGGAAACCCTGGTCGGCGGCCGCTGCCTGGAGCCACGGATCCGGAGCTGCAGCGAGGTGAGAGCCGCAGGTGGCGGCCAACTGGTCGTGGGCGGCGATGAGCTCCGCCGCCGAAAGCGGCGGGTCGGCGAAGGTGATCGCGCCGACAGCGGCCGTATGGGCGCCGACGAGAGCCGCGTACTCCCCGGTCGGATCGCCTCCAGCCGGCGGCAGCCCGGTGACGGCAGCGAGCTTCTCGGCGATGTCGGCCGCCGGCGTCGTGCCTGGTGGGGGGGTGGAGGTGCCGGCGGCCACGGCGCCGGCGCCGGCGCTCACACCCGCGGCATCCGCTCCTCCGCTGGCCGCCGGCAGCGTCGGCACCACGGTGAAGCTCTCGTGCTTCTTCTTCGCCCCGCCGCCCATGACGTCAGCTCGGGCTCTCGGACTGCTGGAGCGACTCGGTGTACGCCAGCACCAAGTCCTCCGGCGCCGGGCAGGCCAGGACCTGGTCGATGAGGCCCTCCACCTCCCGCTGCAACGACGGAGCGTCGAAGACCACGTCCTCGATCTCCTCCACCTCGCGAGTGATGCCATTGGCCGTCGCTGCCCACTCCTGGACCACCTCCAGGGAGATGCGCCCCGCCCCCAGAACCCGCTCGGTCCCCTCAACCTGGTCGTGCCACCCCTCCCCCACCACGCCCATCAGCGGAACCCACTCCACACAGCTCCGCCAGGACCCGTCGGCGGCCGGGCCCTCGACCCCGATCACACCGACGATGGTGGTGGCTGCGCCGATGCTCGATGTCAGCCCGCACAGCGCAAAGCAGCGCCGCTGCGATGGCTGCGGCGCCCTCTCACCGTTCGGCTGGTCTACCTGATCCTGATGGTTCTCGTCAGTCATGACATCAATCCCGAATAGAAGCGGACATTGGCGGCGAAGAGGTCAGCCTTGTCGGCGTGGTGCACCACCCAGCCCTGCTCGGTGATGCGCTTGCCATGGAGCGCGCCCTGGATGGCGTTCTGGCTGATCAGCACCAGGCGGTCGCCGAAGAGCTGGCGCAGAGTGCGGATGCGGTCGGCGCGCGAGGTGCCGTTGACGAACAGGCGCGTCGCCGGTGGCAGCCCCAGGGAGAGGTAGGTGAGCCCGGGCAGCGCCATCAGTTCCCAGTCCTCGTCACCACGGAAGGTCTGGAGGTTGACCGCGATGCCGGGTGGAGCCGTCTGTTCGCACCACCGCAGCCAGCGGTCGAGGTCCTCCCGCCGGAACCAGTACACGTTGGGCACCGTGGGCACGCCCGCGGCGGACAACTCGGCGGCCACCACCAGCGAGCGGCGGTAGTTGAGGAGGTGCTCGGCCCTGGGCTGGTTGCCGTACATGCTGAAGTTCGGCGCCAGCACCAGGTCCCAGCCCTGGGCGGCGATGGCGGCGACCAGGCCGTCGACGTGCCGTCTCGTCCACCAGCCCTCGACCAGCGGATCCTCGCCGTAGCCGACCAGGACGGCGAGCTGCTCGGGTGGGGGGCGCAGCCCCAGCATGTCGTGGGCGCCGCGCTCGACATACGCCGGCGAGATGCGGTGGGTGAGCGGCGAGAAGACCTGGCGCAGCCGCACCCCGTAGGCGGGCCACCTGGCCACCCGGTCGAGCTCGCCGATTCCGCTGCCCTCCATCAGCGGGATGAACCGCGGGAGCTCGAGCGGCAGGCGGGTCGTCACCTTGAGGTCGTCGAAGGCCAGCGAGCCGCCGACGTCGCGCATCCAGGCTTCGATGTCGGTCCGGCTCCCGCAGCGTATCGGACATGTCCGGCAGCCCTCGGGCGACGCCGCGCCGCTGGTCCGGGCGCAGCCACAGTAGGCGCAGTCGCTGTTCGACCCGGAGCAGAGCGGCTCGACGGCGTCCGGGTTGTGCATGAAGAAGGGGCAGATCCGGCAGTCGCAGCCGCGGGCGGGCGTCGGGACGGTCGCGAGCGGCAGAGCCTGGATCACGGCATCAGCGCCAGAAGCTCGGCAGCGTAGAGCCGCAGCGAGCCGGCGGAGAGCCTGGCGACCCGCCCTCCGCCGCGCAGCTCGTCGAGCAGCGCGCGCAGACCCGCGATCGCCACCGTGACGAGATCCGCGGGAGCCTCCCTGGTCTCGGCCGTCTCGGCCATGTCGCCCGGCTCCTGGCGCCGGAGACGCGCTCCCCGAGACTCATTGGCAGCCTCCTGGAGGTTCTCGGCGTACAGCAGTGCCGTGCTGGCCGAGACGTCGTGTTGTGCAAGCGCGGCCGCGGCGGCGCCGAGCAGCTCGGGCCGGCCACGCTCCTTCACCGCCGCCCAGAGGTCGGCCGCGGCTGCCTCCCGCCCGGCGTCCAGCTGGGCGTAGGTGAGGCGCGCCGTCAGCGACACGCCAAGGGCATCCATGTCCGCCGACAGCTCCGGGGGCAGCGCTGCGAAGGCGGCGATGATGGCCCGGGCCTTGCGCGCCGAGACCCGCAGCCCCAGGCGCGTGATCACCTCCTCCCAGGGCGCCGCCAGGTCCTTGCGAGTCCCGCGCAGCCGCTCCAGGGCGTGGTAGCGCCGGACCGGGTCGTCATCGACCTCGACGTCGGCTGGGATCTCGACGCCGCCGCCGCGGAGACGGGCCGCGAGCAGAGCGCAGCGCTCCAGCAACAGACCGGCGCCCAGCTCACCTGGACGGAGCCCTTCCCGCGCCAAATTCTCTACTAGCTGCCAACATCTGCGCTCAGCCTCCAGGAGCGGGCCGGGCGAGATGACGGCCGGGATGGCGGCGAAGTGCGGGTTGTCGGGGTCGTGGGTCCTCCCCCACCGCACCGCCCGCAGCCGCCGCTCGCCGGCGACCAGGCGGTAGCCGCCGTCGGGCATCTCCTCCAGGAGGATGGGCTCGAGCACCCCGACCGCGCCGATCGACGAGATCAGGTCGACCAGGTCCGCCGCGCTCATCGAGCCCGTGCCCACCGCTCCCCGGCCCTGGACCTCGGTGAAGACGGAATCCGCCGGCACCATGGCCAGCCGGCGGTTGGCCAGCTGCTTCGAGGCCGCCATCCGACGCGTCACCTCGGCGAAGGACGGGGGACGATCCTCCTCCGCGCGTGGCGACGGCGGAAGGGACGGGGGAGGATCCGCCCCTGTCGCCGTCGGGTGGCTCTCGCCGCCGCACCGGTCCCCCTCCGGCGCGAACGGGGGACGATCCTCCCCCGTCGGTGCGATGGTCGCCGTCACACGCGCTCCACCGATGCCCGCAGCACGGCCGCGGTGCGGGCGACCGCCGCCATGAGGTGCGGCTCCGCCTCGGCGAGCGCGCCGAGAACGACATCGTCACCGCCATACCGGTGGCGAATGTCCTCCAACCGCTCCGCCGGCGTGAGACGCTCGCCATCGGGTCCCGTCGTGAGGTCGCAGTAGGTCAGCGCATCGCTGACCCGCGAGTCCTCGTCGACGTAGGCGGCGAGGGCGGCCGCCTCACCGCGCAGCAGCAGCTCGTACCGTGCCTCGGAGTGGTGCGCCACCAGTCCGGCGAGACGGCGGAGCCCGCAGCAGTTGACAAAGAAGGCGCCGTCGAGCTGGTGGCAGCCGGTCTGGAGCAGCGTCGGCGAGTAGCCGAGGTCATGCAGCCACGCCGCCGCGATCAGGGCACTCGCATCCTCACAGGGCAGCGCCACCGCGACCTCGGCGGCTCGCGCCGCCACACCTCGCACATGGGCCAGACGGCGCACCAACGGCGCGAGATAGGTGACGGCCTGGGTCTCGGCCCACCGGACCAGGGCCGCGGGTTCGCTCAGCGCGCTGGCGGTCGCCTCGGGCGGGCCTCCGGACGTCTGCGTCGGCATCATCGGCCGCCTCCGGCGACGGCGGAGTACGTCCACCAATGGAGGATCGCGGCCTGGCCGTCGGCGAGGGACATGGTGCCGCGACAGACCGCGGCATTCACCGCATTGGATCTGGGGGTCGAGCGGCGCGCTCCGCAACGGAGGACAAGAGCCCGCGGCAGTTCTCATGACGTGTACACATATTGCGATCTTCGCCACATCGCAATATAATGGTCGGCGTGAAGCGCGACATCATCTGGGGCGACTGGAACCGCCAACATCTCACCGAGCGGGGCAGCGAGCGCGGCTTCACCCTCGAGGACGTCGAGGCGGTTCTCCGCGGCGACGCCAGCGAGGTCGTCCCCATCCGTGCGCGCGACTTCTTTCTCGGCATGGTTCGTGGCCGCCGGCTCACCGTGGTCGCCATGACCAGCGACACCGAGGTCTATCCGTTGACAGCGTTCTGGGCCGACGAGGCCCGCTGGAGGGCTCTCCGTGAGCGACACCGTCCCCAACCCTGATGAGTTCGCGCACGTCCAGGCGATGACCGACGACGAGCTCATGACGGAGCTGGAGGAAGCCGTCGAGGCCGGTGCCGAGGTGCGCCGCAACGACGATCCCGACCGGCTCATCGTGGTCACCACCCGACTGCCGCAGAGGACGATCGACCAGCTGAAACAACGTGCCGGCGCCGCCGGCGTCCCCTATCAGCGCCTTCTGCGGGAGATCCTCGAGGCGGGGCTGCGCGGCGCCGAGCCGGTCACGGTGTCCGGTGGACGCATCACCGTGCATGTCGATCGCAAGGCGGTGCGCGCCAGCGAGAGCATCGAGATCGTCTTCTGACCACCTGACGGCGCGGCCGGACAGACGGATGCCGTCGATGCCGGGTCGTGCCGCTCCAGCCGGGGTCACGGCGCCAGGTATCCCATCGGATCCACGGGCCCGCCGGCGGTGTCGACCTCGAAGTGCAGGTGCGGTCCACTGCTGTTCCCAGTCGATCCCTCGTAGCCGATGACCTGGCCCTGGGTGACGCTGTCGCCGGTGGCGACCAGTCGGCTCTGGAGATGCCCGTAGAGTGTCGAGACGGCGGGATCCGAGCAGGCGATGACGACGTGGATGCCGAAGCCGTACGACGAGTCGACGGCCAGCGCCACGCTGCCCGGGCAAGCGGCCCGCACCGGTGTGCCCATGGAGGCGGCGATGTCGATGCCGGTGTGGAAGTGCGCACAGCTGCCCCGAGGTGGCTCCAGGCCGACTCCTGTGCATCCGAACGCCTGACTGATGGGCGCGCGCAGCGGCCACGCCAGCCCGCCGGGCACGGGGGGCGGGGCGGAGCCGAGGGCCGCGGCGGCCGCGGGCGCCGGCGATGCGGCTCCTCCCCCACCGCCCATGGCCGCCATCAGGGCCACGAACGCCGCCATCAGCAGGAACGGCACCGGGCCGATGGCGCCGAGGATGGCCAGCGCCACCCTCCGCCTGGCACGCCGCTTCAGCGTCTCGCGCATCACGCTCCCCCGGGCGACAGGGGCACGGGACCGGCGCTTCGGGTGATGCCCGTCAGTCGCCATCCCACGCTGGGCGCCAGCTGCAGCTGGGCCGTGTCGGTCCACCAGGTGGCCGCCGCCGCCGGCGCCGAGCTGCTCGCCGACATGGAGGAGATCTCCACGAACCACACAACGATGGTTGCTGCGCCGCCGGGGGCTGCATCCACACGGGTCGACAGCACGTTGCTCTGCAGGACGCAGGTGCCGCCCGTGTTGCGCCGCTGACGGCAGCGCTGCGTGGCGCCCAGGCGTATAGCCACCCAGTCCTCACCGGCGGTCGATGAGGCCGGCCCGGTGAACTGCCCCAGCACCGCTGCCCGGAAGCCCTCCGGAGTGAGCGCCACCGGGTCGCTGTCGAGCCTCTCAAAGGCCAGCAGCTCGGCGAGGGCGCCAGCCTCGGCGTTCGCCGTCGTCGAGGCCATGGAGAGGCCCCCAGCGGCCAGGCTTGGCGAGGCAGCCCCGACGTTCTCCGGCGGCGCTGACGCGGGGGGGCCTCCTGGGCGTTCCCACAGCCCCACAGCCGCGAAGACGACGACCATCGCCAGAGCGACCCAGGCGATGTGGCCGCGGCCGGCATTCGACGACACCTCCTCCGGGACGTCCGGGGCGTTCGGCGGTGCGTCGGCGGTCCCGCTCATCGGCGCTTCCGACCCCGCGTCGGGGGAACCGGGACCGGCGTCACGACCGCATCGACGATGGTGACCTCAAATTGGGGGCCGGACCTGGAGGAGGTGACCGGGCTCAGCCGGCGGAGCGGCGGGGTGGCCGTTGGCCGCGACGGCGCCGGTCGGATCAGCACCGCAGCACCGCCACCACGCCGAGGGACGGGGATCGGAGCAAGGTCCGCCGTGCTGCCCGCCGCCGGCGGCATCAGGCGCGGAGGGTCGGGCACGGTTCCAAGGCGCGATGGCTCTGCCGGCCGCACCAGGCGAGGCGCCTCGGGACGGCCCGGCAACCGCGGCAGACGTGGTGCACGCGGCCGGGCGTTCGGCGTCGGGCCCGCGGCGACCGGATCGTCCGGAGAGAGTTGCGGACCTCCACGCGGGGAAGGGCCAGGACTGGTCGGGTGTGCGGCCGCCGGACCGGAGGCTCCTCCCCCACCGCGCCGGCGCATCCGCCGGTAGACGGCCGCCGCCCCCATGATCGGCACCGCGGCGGCGACCGTCCCCGCCGCCGCGCCACCGCGGCCGAGCTTGCGCACTCCCCGCACCAGGCCGCGCGCGATGCCACCAACCGGGCCGCGTGAGCCCTGGCGGCCGACCGCTCGCCGGATTGCCCGGGCGTTCCGGACACGAGCGATGCTCTCCCGGATCCCAGGGCCCGCCTGCAGCACCGAGCTACCGCTGCCGGCCGCGAAGACGGCCAGGAGCTGCTTGCGGTAGACGAAGATCGCCACGATCAGGGCGATCTGGAGAAAGGTCGCCATGAACCAGCCGTACTTGGCCGATCCGGAGACCAGGGCACCCGAGGCCACCAGGACCACGCTGAGCAGCGCCGACAACAGGACAGGCTGCAGGAAGAGGCCGATCATCATCTCCACCCAGCGCATGGCCACCCGCTGGCCCCATCCGGGGATCACCGCGGCGAGCGCGAAGACGGGGCCGAGGAAGACGAGGATGGCCAGCGCCAGTTTGGCCAGGATGACCCCGGCCGACAGCACGAAGACCAGCAGCCCAGCTACGACCGCGGCCACCAGGGCGAGGCCGACCACCGCCAGCCGGCCAGCGCTCTTGCCGTCGATCCAGTCCTTCTGGGACGGGTTCTCCGACTTGATCTGGTCGACGAGCCGCTGACTCCGCGTTATGTACTGCAACAGGTCGACTTGACCGGACTGCAGGTTCTGCAGATCCGCCGCGCTGAAGTAGTGGGTCGCGATGAGCTGCGAGGCGTACTTGCGCGCGATCTGCAGATCGCCGAACTCGGCGACACCCCAGGGAACGAAGACGAACTCCCGCGTGTAGGCGTCGGTGGCCACGCGCAGCCCGTTGTCGGCCGGCTGGCCGCCAAGCCCGGGTGTCTGCGTGGTGCCGTCCTCAGGGCCCTGGGTCGACGTGGGCGCGTAGACCGAGCCCAGCACGGCCCGCTGAAAGCTGGTGGTGAGGTCGTCCGCGCCCACCACCATGGCGCCGGGTGCCGCCAGGAACACGCCGCCGGCGACCAGTGCGGTCAGGCTCCACACCGCGCCCTGCGCGGCCACCGACCCCCTGCGCTTGAGCAGGCCGTGCCAGAGCACGTACATGCCCACGACGATCAGGAGGATGGGCAGGATCGGCTTGTAGAGGCTCCTCCCCAGAGCGCCCACCGTGGTGTCGATGGCGTCCTTGATGCTGCCCAGCAGCTGAAGGCTGAAGGCCCACTGCATGAGCGCCGTCGATGCCCTCACGATCCACGCCACCAGCAGCATCAGCACGCTCGCCAGCGCGTTGAGCGCCTTGGGACCGACGTCGGTCAACCCCAGGTCCGAGTCGAAGCTGTAGGCGCCGCTGGGCGTCTGCTCCGCGAAGGTCGGCGACTGGCCGGCGCCAAGGTCGGGCGGCTGGAGCAGACCGTCCGCGCCCGACCCCGCCGCCACCGGCATGGTCCGGCTCGGCCCGCCGCCGGGATCCGCCGTCGGCGCCACCGATGCTGTCGGCATCGGGCTCGGCGAAGGCGTCGACGATGTCGGCGACGGTGTCGGGACCGCCGGCGCCGGGCCTGCCGGGACCGTGGGGGGGGGTGCAGGTGCGGGGCTCGCTGCTCGAGCGAGCCCCGGCGCATGGACGAACATCGCCGACATCGCCAGCGCCAGGGCGATGAGCAGCAGCGTTCGTGCGTTGCGCCTCACGACAGGACCTCGACGATGTGCCGCCCGGGCGTCGTGTCAAACGCGTCGCGGAATTCCTCGAGGACGAGGTCGAACCGCATCGTCGCGCGGCGGTCGCGGTTGTCCATGAAGACGCATTCGCCCTTGCGACGCCGCTTGCGACCGTCGACGATCTCCTCGCCACTGTTGAGTGCACGAAGGGCGCCGATGTTCTCCGGTGTGGCCTCCACCTGGAGCAGCTGCAGGACATCGCGCACCTCGGCGTCGTCGTGGGCTGTGAAGCAGAACGCACCCGAGATCTGGTCCTTGATCGTCGGGTCGAGCAGATCGCGTGCGTTCTGCGTGATGAGGCCGAGCACGACGTTCTTGCTGCTGCCAGTGCGTGCGAGACGGGTGATCAGGGCACGGCCCTGGCGCGAGCGCGTCGCCGCGTGGGCCTCATCGAAGAAGAGGCCGCGCGCCAGCGCCGGGGAGCTGTCGGCCAGGTGGGTCGCGTACGCCATGACCAGCCGCATCAGCACCACCGCCAGCCGGTCGGCCGCGGTGTAGTCATCGACGGGCACGTCCTCCTCGGGCAGCTGCAGGCCGGCCAGTTGCAGCACCACCAGGCCGCGGTCCAGGCCAGCGCCGACCCTTCGCGGCGCGCTCCCCTCCTCCGCCGGGGGGCCGGCCCCGAAGGCCATCTCCGCCATCGGAAGGTCGGCCAGCTGCGTGAAGCGATCGGCGAGCCTGTGCGCGACCGGGTCGCTGTCGGCGCCCAGCGCATCGACCACCGCGCGGAGGGTGGGGCGCTTGTGGGCAGCCACCACGGCCACGGCGCGAGCGATGGCGCCCTCCTCATCGCTCGACACCGTCTTCAGCAGCCCACTGAGCGTGTCGATGGCCAGGAGCTTGGCGGCGCCCAGGTCGTCCGCCAGGTCGAAGGGGTCGAGCGCGCCCGCGTCGGCAGCGCCCAGGGTGATGGTGGTCACGCCGCCGAGGACCTCGTCGAGCGCCGTCAACCCGCGGGCGTCACCCTTGGGGTCGACGTAGACCACCCAGGCACCCTCCAACACCATCTGGCACATCACCAGGAAGGCCGCGTTGGTCTTGCCACTCCCCGACCGCCCTGTGAACACCAGCGTCGTGGGCTCGCGGTTGAGCGCCCGGGCGAGCACGTCGAGGAGCACCGGCGCGCGGTTCGTCAGCGTGTAGCCGACGTACGCCCCCCGGTCGTCGCCGACGTCCGAGGTCGCCTGGAACATCGACCCCGCCAGGGTCACCACCGCCTGACGCTGCTCGTACGCCCTGACCCGCAGGTGCTCGCCGGGCAGGCCCTCGAGGAAGAGAGAGAGCTGCACCCCGCTCGGCCACACCACCTCGATGTCCAGGTCCGCGTATCGCTGGCGCAGCTCGCCGACACGCGCCTCCAGCTCGGGCAGGCTCGGCGCGGTGACCACCAGCCGAGGCCAGGTGTAGACCAGAGGCGATCGTGAGCGCTGCAGCTGGAAGTCGAGCTCTCGCATCGAGTCCGCTGTGTCGACCAGCGAGAGCGACGGATCGGCCCCCGCTCCCTCCTCGTGCCCCAGCTGGTCCTTGGCGGCCGCCAGCGACTTCTGAGCATCCTTGCGGGCCTGACGCGGTGGCACCAGGCGGAAACGGACCGAGGCCTCGACCGGGAAGTCCAGGTCGTCGTAGCACGACAGCCACTCGCCGCCGGGGAGTCGCAGCTCATCCGGGAACCGCGCGAGCGCCAGGTGGGCAACGTGCACCCGCTGCTCGCCCTGGCCGACCTCGAGGTAGCGCCGGCGGTTGACGATGGTGCCCTCGACGAGCGCCTCGAGCCCCGCCCCACCCCTGGCGCCCGTTCCCTCGTGGGCCCGCAGGCAGGGGTCCTCCTCGATCCCGCGCCAGAAGACGCGACGGACGGCCTCGGCGATCTCGTCCGCCGTGGCCACCTCGGCCCGCAGCGATCCGCCGGCGAGCACGCGCGTGAGCAGCTCCGCCCTCGCCCGCCACCGCGTCAGTTCCCGGGCTCCCATCCGGTCGTCGTCGACGCCGGCCACGGTCTCGACGCGCCGGGCGAGCCGCCGCCAGCCGCGGGCCGCACCCCGCTGGCCAAGGCGCACTCCGAGCATCACCGACCGCTGCGAGAAGCCACTGGCGGCGAGGTGCTCGGCGACGGTGTCGACGTAGCTCTCGAACATCGCCGCTGGACGCCCCCGCGTGGACATCGCCGACGCGCGCCACGTCTCTGTCGAGAAGGGCTTGGGCACGGAGAGCAGATGGCATTCGACGTCGCCGAGCTGTCCGAGCGCGGTGGCCACACCGGTGGTCACGCCGGCGAGCTCGCCGTCGGACATCCAGGCTGTCGAAACCCCGGGCACCATCCAGTAGGCCCAGACCTCGGTCGCGGTGGCGACCAGGCCCTCACCGAGGTGGCGCAGCCAGGTCTTCGGCAGCAGCTCCGGCAGCCGTCCGGCGATCGCGATCACGAGCCGCCGACCCGCCTGAGCTCGAGGCGCAGCAGGTAGCTCGCCGGCTCGACGCACCGCTGCAGCCGCTGCAGCTCCCGCGGCTCGACGAGGAGGTGGCGCAGCTGCGCCGAGGCCCACGGCAGCGCTCGCTGTCCTTCACAGAAATCGTGGTT
>JRHI01001696.1_pt1 | contig 17472 bp, 19 predicted proteins | sample 215371 | NCBI WGS metagenome assembly JRHI01 (sample SAMN02929681, study PRJNA255918) | sediment metagenome | biome: cave system; feature: Ice Cave; material: Sediment; isolation source: sediment from deep within a dark volcanic ice cave with no known source of... ...
TCAACCACTTAACCGCAGGCTACCCCGCGAATCCGCTAAGTTCGGCTAGCCGTTCGCGATACGCCAAAAGCCGACCACCTGGCGCCCGCCGGTTATTGGCCGTGCTCGTTGGAGGAAATGCTCGCGCACTGAGGTACCTGGCCCCAGTAGCCCTCGCAATATTGCGCCCGCAACCGTTGCTCGCAGAAAAACCGGCCGGCGATATCGCTGCGTGGACAGCGCGCGATCGCGTCATTCATCACCTGCCATCGGTCGGGGCGAGGCGCCTCGCGAACGACCGGAGGTGGCGGCGGCGGGGCGAATGCGATAACCGGAGGTGGCGTCGCCTCGGCAGGCGGTAAGGTTATCGGCGCCTTTTCCGGACGCGGCCGTACGTTGGGCCGTTTGGCGGCATCCGCTTTGGTCGCCGCGGCCGGTGGCTCGACCGCCGCGGCCGTGACCGCAACGGGCATGGCCCCGCGGGTCGGGACGGCGGTCGCACCCGGCGTCGAGGCACGCATGATCGACGGCGCCGGTCCGTCCTGGGTGGCCGGGCGCTCGTCCGGAACCGCGGCAAAGGTGTCGGATTTACTGCCGCCAAACCAATGCCCGAAGTAGGCCACTGCGACAAGGGCAATGCACAGTGCGCCGACGACGAAAGGCCACCGGCCAGCCTCCGGCGGAGATTCGATCAACATACTGGACTGAGCTTGGGCCGCCAGCGCCGTCTTCGCCGCGCGGCGCGCGGCGTCCGGTACCGATTGGCTCGGCTTGAGCAGCCGTGGCGCAACTGTCGAGCCCCTCCCCGCGCCCGCGGCGGCGAGCAAGGGCTGGGTGACGGTGGCATCGAAAGCGCGCTTACGGGCGGCTTTGCAGTCCAGGCACAGCTTCGCGCCAGGAAGGCTCTGTCGTCCACAGATCAGGCATCTCATCGCGGGGTCCGGGCACTCCTTTGGCGTCCGGCCGTGCTGATGCTGGCGCTACGCGCGCCGCTGGCCGTTAGCCTCAAGCACTATGATAACGGCATAAGGGGCGCTTTGTCCCGAACCGTATCTTCGTGATTCCGGTCGGTGGCACCTTCTTGATGGATCCGCAGGACCCCGCGTTTGCCAGCAGCGCGCACGCGGATGACCGACGTGGCGGCTCGAGCTGAGCCCGGCGGGCATCCTCAGGTCAGACCGAGCGCCTGACGCGCGGGGCCGCTCCAGCACTGCTCGATCAGCTTCTGAAACGCGCGGGGCTTCGGATGAAGCTCGTTGGCCCAATCCGCGTCGGCAAGCGTTCCCGCGGACCATACCAGCTCTACTTTGGGCTGAACCACCGTCGACCGAACATCGTCCAGACAAAGGGTAAAGTTGTCGATCAGATCGCGCACGATTTCGCGTCGCATGCCTGCCAAGGGAGCGCCGGCGATGGGAACGCGATCGTTATCCATCGGCAATTTTAGCCAACTGCGCAAGCCGAGCAAGGTCTTTCCATTCGGAATCGCATAGTCGTAGTTGTGCAGCAGCACCGTCACGTCGGGCCGCACGTTGCGAACCGCGTCGAGGAGGTCGCGATATGCCTGCTCGACCGCGCCGAACACAGCGGCTGGCTGGCCGGGGCGGTAGCACGCTGAGAATATGCCGGCGGCGCTGCAATCGGCGGCGAGAATCTTGTCGTCGAGATCGCCGATACCCGCGAAATCGTTGCCGCCCGCGCTAATGCATATCAGACGAATTGCGGGATAACCGGCCAGCATGCGTCGCGCGTTGGCAAGCCAGGAGCCGCGGCAGAGCTCGTCGGCGCGCGCTCCGTTCTCTCCGATCACATAGATCGTTGGCTGTTCCAGCGCCTCGTGCAGCGGCGTGATCAGATTGTTGACCGGATAGTGGAACCACGAGTCCCCGATCGCGAGGACATCGACGGTCTCGCCGCTGTCGAATAGGCGACTGCTGTCGTTCCAGTAAATGCCGCCCATATCTCGCTGCGCTCCCAGGATACCGCGAATCGCGCTGGCGTTTTCCTGGCGCGACCAGGGACCGGAACTACTGTCCCTTGACGGGCGGCGGTCCGCTCGGACACTGCGGGACCTTGCCCCAATAGCCCTCGCAATACTGCTGGCCGACCCCTTGCTCGCATGCCACCCGCTTGAAGAAGTTGTCCCCGGCGCAGCGCGCCATGGCCTCTCTCATTTGCTTCCAACGGTCGGGCAGCGCGGTTGGCAGCTGCGTCGGGCTCTTCCCTTGCGCCATGGTGCCTGGGGTTTCGGCGGTCAAAGGCGACGATCCCGGCGGCCCGGGCGGGTTGGTGGCTTTCGCCGGCGGCGCCGTGCTCGAATCCATCTTTGGCGCCAACGTGCCGGGCACGCCGGTCGGGCTGGCAACGACCGTCGCTGCCGAATCCTTGGCTACTGATTTGGCCTCCGAATCCGCCGGCTTGGCCGGAGTCGATTTCATCGACACGGTATCCGGGGCCGGCGGCGCAGGCGGCGTAACGACCTCCTTCGGGGGCGCAGGCGCCGGGGACGGTGCAGGCGCAGTCGAAGCAGGCACGTCGCTGCTTGCGACGCGGCTGGAGGAATCAGGGGGAAACAGCGCGCGATAGCCAAAGTAGCCGGCGACACCGAGGACGACAAGCCCTGCGACGGTCCCGGCGATGATGCCGATGGTCTTGCCCGACGGCGAAACAGGCGGCATGGCGCCGGGCGCCGGCGCCCCAACCGTTGTCATCGCGGGCCGGGACATCGTTGTCCCGGCTGACGCGGGGCTCGGCGAAACGCCGGCAGCGGGGCGCGACATCGTCGACGAGGCGGACGGCGCGGCAGGCGCGGCGGTTCCGACGACGGGACGCGGCCCGGTCGCGGAGGCTGACGCGGCGCCGACGGCGGGACGCGACCCAGTCGCGGAGGCTGACGCGGGCGAAGCTGGTTTCGGTGCGCTGATACCTGTTGCGCTGGCCGGCGGCACAGCGCCGGGAGCGGCGGAAGGTGCGGTGCCGGCTCCGGCAGCCGCGACCAGCGTCGTTCCGCATTGCACGCAGAATTTCGCCCCGGGCTGAGTCTCGTAACCGCAGTTGGTGCATTTCATCGAGGATCCTCCGTATGCACTGAGTCCCGCGACGTACGCGCCCGATCCCTGAAGCAGACCGGCCCGCGGCGGCCGCAGCTAAGCTCGCGCGCAATGATTTCGAGGCCGCAAAGATGCCTTACGATGGCACTGCGGCAGTGGACGCAAGTTTACATGCTCGGGCACCCGGTTGGCGATGACGCGAGCAAGACCTTAGCCCGGGACCGCGCGAAACTCGGCAAGTATCTGCTCCATCACCCAAGCGGTCCGAGCCGCTGTCTCTCCGGTGCTGGGGCACCGGCCAATACCGTTCTGCTCGTCGACGATGGTCTGGATCAACGGCTGATGAACGTGCGGCGGATCCGGCACCGCAAATGTTTCCACCGCGTCCCCTCTTAGCACGCGGATGGGTACCGGCATGCTGGTGGAAAACTGGATCCGGCCCTTCGCGCCCACGATCTCGTTCATCTCCTCGTCGGTGTCGGCGGCGTAACACCAGATGCCGCTGCCGAAAACGCCGGACTGGAAATGATAGGTCGCTGCCACCACATCCTCCGGCGACCAGGCTCCCGCTTGATTGCCCGCGAAGGCGCGCACTGCGCGAATCGGCCCGAATAGAAAATCCAGAAAATCCAGCGTGTGGCAAGCCGCTTCGAAGAAAAAGCCACCACCGGAGAGCGCCGGATTGACCCGCCATGGCACCTTACCCGCCGACAACTCGGGCAGTCGTTGCAACTGCCGGGAGACGACCGAGCGCACTTCGCCGATCGCGCCGTCCTCGATGAGGGTCCTGACCTTCAGGAAGCGCGGCAGCGCGCGGCGATAGTAGCCGACCCACAGCGGGACGCGCGCGACGCGGCATGCGGCGATCATTTCGACGCATTCGCCGTGGTTCATCGCCATCGGCTTTTCGACGTAGACCGCCTTTCCCGCACGTGCGCAACGCAGCGTGTACTCGCAGTGGCTGTCGGTCAGCGTGGCGATATAGACGGCGTCGATATCAGGATCATCGATGATTCGCTGGGCGTCGTCGTGCCACCGGGAAACGTCGTGCCGGCGCGCATAGTCCGCCGCGAGCTGGCCGTTGCGCCGCATCACCGCCACCAGCAGCGAATGGTCCGCTTTGTAGAATCCCGGACCGCTCTTGATTTCGGTGACGTCTCCGCAGCCGATCATGCCCCAGCGCATGGTTTTCATCTGCGTGCTCGCGTTTGGATGCGCCGTTGTGCGCCGTCCTGCGCTACAGCCTGCGCTCCCATGTCTCCGCCACCAGGTCGCGGCCGAAGCTGCGGTGAGGCTCTTGCGCGACGCGCCTGAAGCCGTGCTGCTCGTAGATGCGCCGCGCCGCGAGCAGCTCGCTCTGGGTCCACAGCACCATCTTCCGGTAACCCGCCTGGCGCGCGAAAGCGATGCACTCGTCGACCAGACGAACGCCCAGACCCAGACCGCGCGCGTCGGGCTCGACCAGCAGCAGGCGAAGCTTGGCGACGGTCCGAGACTTCTTCACCAGAAAGACGCAGCCCAGTATTTCCCCGTCCCGCTCGGCGATCCAGCAGCGTTCGCGCTCGACGTCGAATGCCCGCACGAAATGTCCTGCAATTTCGGCCACCAGCGCCTCGAAGCGCTCATCATAACCATACTCTTCGGCATAGAGCACGCCGTGGCGGTGCGTCACCCAGCCGATGTCGCCGGAGCGAAGCGAGCGCAGCGTATAGGTGGCAGCTTCCGACGGGCGGGGCCCCAGCACCTGCTCGATCGTCGTCATCGCCGCGGCGAGACGCGAGCGTTCGCGGCCCGAAAGCGGCGCAAGCATCGCCGCAACCTGTCTGCGGGAACGAAGATCGAGTGGCGCAAAAGCCTTCCGCCCTCGCGGCGTCAGCGAGAGGACGTTCTCGCGGCCATCATCGGGCGAGGGCTTGCGCGCGATCAGCCGCTGCTTTTCGAAGCCGGAGAGCAGACGGCTCAAGTACCCTTCGTCGAGCCCAAGGCGCGCCGCCAGGCGGCTGGCGGTGGGCGCTTGCACTGTCGCACGAGGTTCGGCAGCGTCTCGCCAATTCGCGAGCTCGTAGAGGACGCGCACCTCTGCCAGCGAATACGCGCTGTCCAGCAGACCTTCCTGCAACACGCCGATTTTTTGCGTATAAGACCGGTTGAAACGACGGATGTCGGAAATGCGTCGTTCAGCATCGCTTGTCAGCGGCCATGTCATGCTGCTCTTGGGCGGAAACGGATGGAAAAGCGGCGAAAAAAGAGGCCAATGCCACTGTCGACAATTTAGTTGCCTTTGTCAACTATCTGCCGCGCGGCAATCTCTGGCAGGTGACAGATCGCGGTGCAAAAAGCCGAGCGCCTTTCACGTCGGGCGGCCGGGCCTGCGCCTGGCCCCCGCGCCGGACCTATAATCTCATCCGAGGTATCGTCGGAAGTGTCGCAGCGTTCGCTCACGCGCGAGCGCGGCGGCGGCTGCGTCGTAGGATCCTCGCTGATCGCAATTGAATCCGTGATCGGCGGCGTAGATGAACAGCTCGACATCCGGGTGCGCCGCGGCGAAACGCTTGACGCCGTCGGCTGGGATCATCGAATCGCGCTCGCCGAAATGCGCCATCACCGGGCATTTCGGCGTCTCGGCAATCGCCTCGAGCATGCCGCCGCCGTAATACGCGGCCGCGCAGGCGAAGCCGCTCAGCCGGCAGCCGCTCATCCAGGCAATAAAGCCTCCCCAGCAATAACCGACCACACCGACTTTGCTCGCGTCGCTCAACGCGTCCCGGGCCGCGGCGATGTCCTGCAACGCGGCGTCGGTCGTTGCCTTGGCCTTGAGCGCGCGGCCGCGCGCGATGTCGTCGGCGGTATAACCGATGTCGACGTTACGTTCGTACCGATCGAACAACGCCGGCGCGATCACGACATATCCATCCTTCGCAAATCCGTCGCAGACGCTTTTGATGTGGCTATTGACGCCGAAAATTTCCTGCGCCACCACCACGCCACCGCGCGGATCGCCTTCCGGCTCGGCTCGATAGGCCGACAGTCCAAATCCGTCGGCCGCGATGAGCTCGATCATCTTACCCATAGTGTTCACTCCCCCCAAATTGGAATTTCGCGGCCATTATGACATTCCCATCCCGGGCGTTTCCGGTGCTTTCGCGTTCTCGCCGACCTCACACGTGGGATAATGCGCGCCAACCAATCTGATCAATCCGATCAAGAGACAAAGGCATGAAGATAGATCGCGCCAAGATCGAGTCGTTGATACGCCAGCTGCTGATCGAAATCGGCGAGGACCCGGCGCGCGAGGGCTTGGTCCGGACCCCGAAACGGGTCGCCGAGGCGATCGATTTCCTCACCTCCGGCAACCGTGTCGATCTGGAGCGGCTGATCAACGGCGCGGTGTTCACGCAGGAAACCAACAGCATGGTGATCGTCAAGAACATCGAGGTCTACAGCCTTTGCGAACACCATATGCTGCCTTTTTTCGGACGATGCCACATCGGCTATATACCGAATGGCCGGGTATTCGGCGTATCCAAGCTGGCGCGGCTGGTGGACATGTACGCGCGTCGGTTGCAGCTTCAGGAGCGCCTTACCGAGCAGATATCCAAGGAAGTCATGGAGTCGGTCGACGCCAAGGGCGTGGGCGTGATGATCGAGGCGCGCCACTTGTGCATGATGATGCGCGGCGTCGAAAAGCAGAACTCGATAATGATCACTTCGTCCGTGCTGGGAACGTTTCGCGAATCGACGGCAACGCGCGAGGAGTTCCTGGCTTTGATCGGCAGCCGCCCGACTTGACGCGCATCGATCCGCGTTCCACCGCGTCGCGCTGGAGGCGTCCTGGTGGGCGGCTCGGCGGCGCGATAGTCGGCTAAAAAAGCCTCCCGCGGTCAGCTCAATTCACCGGACCGCTCCCTAAAGGCGCAACACCATGTCATTCGCAAAACTCGGTTTGTCCGCTGAACTCGTTCGCGCGGTCGCCGAACACGGCTATACCGTTCCGACGCCGATCCAGACGCAGGCGATCCCCGCGGTCCTCGCGGGAGGCGACTTGCTCGCCGGTGCGCAGACCGGCACCGGCAAGACCGCTGGATTCGTGCTGCCTATTCTGCAGCGTTTGATGACGCATCGCGTCCCAGCGCACGCCGGCGGCCGCCGGCCCGTGCGCGTGCTGATTCTCACGCCGACGCGCGAGCTCGCCGCTCAAGTTGCGGAAAGCGTGCGCGTCTACGGCAAGTACGCAAAGCAGGCGTGCGCGGTCGTCTACGGTGGCGTGGGAATCCAGCCGCAGATTGGAGAACTGAGGCGCGGTGTCGACATTCTTGTCGCGACGCCGGGCCGCTTGATGGACCTGCACGGGCAACGCTGCGTCGACCTGTCGCGGGTCGAGATACTGGTGCTCGACGAGGCCGATCGCATGCTCGACATGGGCTTCATCCGGGATATCCGCCGCATTCTGGCGATGCTTCCGAAAAATCGGCAGAACCTGCTCTTTTCGGCGACGTTCTCGGACGAGATCAGGATTCTCGCCGACACGCTACTCGATCATCCGGCGATGATTGAAGTCGCACGGCGTAACGCCACCGTCGACGCGACGACGCAAAAAATCCATCCCGTCGATCGCGACCGCAAGCGCGAACTGCTCTCGCACCTGATCAAGACCCGCAACTGGTTTCAGGTGCTGGTCTTCACGCGCACCAAGCACGGCGCCAACAAGCTTGCCGAGCAACTCAACAAGGATGGCATCACCGCGCTCGCGATTCACGGCAACAAGAGCCAGGGTGCGCGCACCCGCGCGCTTTCGGAATTCAAAACCGCGACGCTGCAGGTGCTGGTCGCGACCGACATCGCCGCGCGCGGCATCGACATCGACCAACTGCCGCACGTCGTGAACTATGACCTTCCAAACGTCCCCGAGGACTACGTGCACCGCATTGGCCGTACCGGACGCGCCGGCGCCACGGGCGAAGCGATTTCGCTGGTATGCGTCGACGAGCACGCGTTTCTGCGCGACATCGAGCGGCTGATTAAGCGCGAGATTGAGAGCGAGATCATCGCCGGTTTCGAGCCGGATCGGCGGGCGGTCGCGCAACCGATCCAGCAGCGCCCGCAACGCGGCGCGCGAGCCGGTGACCCATCGGGCGCGAAATCGCGACAGCGGTCGGCGGGAACCAGCCAAGGCGGTCGCGGCGGCGCGGCGACTCACGCCAGGAAGCGTGGCGACGAACGAACGGCGCAGGGCAAGCGAGGAACACCGGGTGCGCCGCGAGCCACGCATGCGACAGCTTCGCGCTCGCCGGCGACTCAAGCCCGATCGCCTGCCACGTCACCGCATGCCGCGCCGCGCACGCCAGCGTACGCCGCGAAGCCCGGCGTGCGCCGCTTCGGCGGACGCTATAAATAGGCGCCGACCGATGGCGCTCAAGTCGACCATCTGCAAGGCGGCACTGCGAATAGCGAACGTTGACAGTCACTACTATCGGGACCACGCGCTAACGCTGGCCCGGCACCCATCCGAAACCGACGAGCGCATGATGCTGCGCATCCTGGCCTTCGCGCTCCACGCCGATGAGGCGTTGCAGTTCGGCCGGGGAATCGGTACCGACGACGAGCCCGACCTGTGGCAGAAGGATCTGACAGGCGTGATCGAGCTCTGGATCGACGTCGGCCAGCCCGACGAAAAGCTGATCCGCAAGGCTTGCGGCCGCGCCCGCCAGGTTTTCGTCTACAGCTACGGCGGTCACGACGCGCAAAAGTGGTGGCAGCGGGTCGGTGCGCGAATCGAGCGCGCCGAAAACCTCACCGTGCAACACGTCTCGCCGACAACGTGCACGTCGCTGGCGATCCTCGCCGGACGGAACATGGAGCTTCAATGCACGATCCAGGACGGACACGCCTGGATGGCGAGCGACGAAGTCAGCTTCGCAGTGGAGCTCGCGGCGCTCAAGACCGCGACTGCGGCCACACGCTGAGGCGTCGCGTCACGTCGTCCGGGGAGTCCTCAGGACTTGCGGTAGCAACTGTTGATTCAATGGCTTAGCGACGATGCACGTCGTTAAGCTAAGGCGCGAGTTGGCGTTTCAGGCGTGCAGCCAGCAGCGATAAAGCGTGCGTGCGACCGCTTTCGCGCCAGTCAACGCCGGCGCAGGTAACGACAGCGGTCTGAGAAGCATATCCACGGGCAGTTCCCGTGGCGCATGTCGCCGCGCCAACGTGCCGACGCGATCCAGGAATGCCTGGTAGTCGCGTTCGACCGAGCTTCCCTCGCCCATGCGTGTGGCGCGCCAAACGTGGCGGTAGGCGCAATATCCGTCGTCGTCGCGCGACGCGAACATGCGTTTGGCGAGCGTTCGGCCCACGCGCCATCTTCCGTGACCTTCTCGCTGCTGATAACGGCGAAAGTAGCGGTAGAAATGCTTGTAATGACGCACCTCGTCGGCGTATATCCGCGCCGCGAGGTCCTTGAGCACCGGCTCCTCGACGTAATCGTGCAGTGAGCTGTAGAGCGTCGCGGTACCCATTTCCACGACGCAACGCGCCGCAAGCTCGAGGGCATGCGAGGGCTCGAGGTCGGGCACCGTGCAAGTTTTGGCGTACTCCTCGAAAAACGTGTCATACACGCTTTGCCAGTCGAAATCCGGCCAGGCATGCTCGACGTACGCGCGAAGCGCGGCGCCGTGCTGCACTTCCTCGTGCTCCCACGACTGAGCGAGCCAGCCTGCGACTTCCGGATCCTGGTCGAAATAGGACACCAGGACGTGGGCGTACAAGTCCGACCCGGTTTCGACAAACGACGCCATCGTGACCAAGGTGAACAGCGTCGAATCGTTGGCGACCCGCGCTCGATCGATCGCGCCATAGTCGATGTCGGACAGTCGCCATGGCGTGCGCGACCGCAAGGGAGTCGGCGGGCGTGCCGCTATGGGACGTTGGGCAACGGTAGCTTCAGGCACCATTTTTTCTCCATGCCCATAAGACAGCGTTGACTCAAAAAAATGCCCTTTTAACCCGAGGCGGCCGGGCGACGCGCTGGATGCGTGCGCATGCACAGAGCCTAATGTGCCACAAAACACCACAAAACACATAAGCGCGAACAGGCAACGGCCTCCTACAAGGCTGCCGCTTCTTGGCAGTGGCTCGGCTGCCATCCAGTACCGGGCACTGAGTAGAATGCACTATTCTGCGCCCGCCGCGTTCATGCAAACGTTCGAGCACATCGTCGCCCTGACGGCGCCGCTGTTCATCCTTGTGCTGCTTGGCTTCGGCCTGACTCGGTGGGCGGGTTGGCCGAAGCCCGTCTCCGACTCATTGACGCGATTCGTCTTCACGGTTGCGATTCCGGCATTGCTGTTCCGGCTGATGAGCGATTTTTCGCGCCTGCCGCCGGTCGATCCGCGTCTCCTGATCGCTTATTTCGGCAGCTGCTTTATTGTATTCGCGTTGGGCCGTTTCATCGCCGTGCGCGTGTTTCGCATGGACGGCGTGTCGCAATCGGTCTTCGCTCTCGGCGGTATTTTTGCCAACAACGTCATGCTTGGCGTGCCACTGGCCAAGATCACGCTCGGCGAAGCGTCGATTCCGGTGGTGTCGCTGGTGCTGGTCTTTAACGCTCTGACGCTCTGGACGCTAGCGACGGTATCCGTCGAATGGGCGCGCCACCGCACGATGTCATGGTCGGGCTACGTGCAAGCGGCGAAGGCGGTGCTGAGCAATCCGATCGTGGCAAGCATACTCATCGGCACGGGCTGGGGGCTTACGGCAATTCCACTGCCAGCGGTGGTCGATGGCACCTTGGAACTCATCAGCCAGGCTGCGATTCCGTTGTCGCTGATCGCGCTTGGCATGGGATTGGCCGAGTACCGCATTCGCGAGGGGTGGCGCATCGGCGCGACCATATGCGCGCTCAAGCTCTTCATCCAACCGGCAATCGTCTATTTGCTCGCGCGATGGCTGGCGCTGCCCCCGTTGGAAACGCAGGCGATCGTGATGCTGGCCTCGCTTCCGGTCGGCGCCAACGTCTATCTGATGAGCCGCCAGTTCAACACCCTCGGGGGACCGGTTGCCGCGAGCCTGGTGATTTCCACCGCGCTGGCCGCGGCGACGACACCGCTGATCCTGGCACTTACCGCGTGAGGATAATCGCAGCCCACCGCGTTCATGCCGCGAAAGGCTCCCATGTCGAATGACCTGCGTCGTGTAGCCATCGTCGGCAGCACCCGGATCCCGTTTGCGCGCAGCAACGGGGCCTACAGCGCGCTTGGCAATCTCGAGATGCTGACCGCGGTGCTTGGCGCGCTGGTCGACAAATTCGGGCTCAAGGGCGAAACGCTCGGCGAGGTCGCCGCCGGCGCGGTGATCAAGCATTCGCGCGACTGGAACCTGACCCGCGAAGCGGCACTCGGCGCCGGCCTTCATCCCCACACCCCCGCGTACGATGTTCAGCGCGCGTGCGGCACCAGTCTTACCACTGCGGTTCAACTCGCTCAGCGGATCGCGTCGGGCGAAATCGAGGTCGCGATCGCCGGGGGAGTCGACACGACCAGCGACGTCCCGGTCGTCTACAGCCCTGACCTCAACAACATCGTGCTCGAGAGCGCGCGCGGCCGGTCGCCCGGTCAGCGATTGAAACCCTGGCTACGACTGCGGCCGCGCGATCTCAAGCCCGCGGTGCCCACGGTGGGCGAGCCGCGCACCGGCTTGTCGATGGGCGAGCATTGCGAGCTCATGGCCAAGGAATGGGGCATTGCCCGGCTCGAGCAGGATGAGCTCGCATTGCAAAGCCACATCAAGGGTGCCAGGGCGTGGCAGGAGGGTTTCTACGACGACCTGGTCGTGCCGATGGCGGGTTTGAGCCGCGACAACAACCTGCGTCCTGATACCAGCCTCGCAAAACTCGCCGCGCTCAAGCCGGTGTACGACAGGAGCGACACCGGAACGCTGACCGCGGGCAACAGCACCCCGCTCACCGATGGTGCTTCTTGCGTATTGCTGGCCAGCGAAGCATGGGCCACCGCGCGAGGGATGCCGATCCAGGCCTTTCTCACTTATTCCGCCGTCGCCGCGGTCGATTACGTGGGCATGGCCGGTCCGCGCGAAGGCTTGTTGATGGCGCCGACCTACGCCGTGCCGGCGATGCTCGATCGTGCCGGCATCACGCTCCAGGATTTCGACATCTACGAAATTCACGAGGCGTTCGCGGCGCAGGTCCTGTGCACGCTCAAGGCATGGGAATCCGCGGAATACTGTCGCGAGAAACTTCGCCGCCCCGCACCGCTCGGGACCGTCGACCGCAAGCGGATGAACCCGAAAGGTGGAAGTGTCGCATTGGGTCACCCCTTTGCCGCGACGGGTACGCGCATCGTGGGCACGCTCGCCAAACAGCTTCACCAGCGCGGATCAGGGCGAGGATTGATCTCGATCTGCACCGCCGGCGGCCTCGGCGTCACGGCGATCCTGGAACGCTAACTCTTGGAGACGCCGCAACACCGCGGCGCCGCGAACGCGGTCAACGTCAGACTGACCGCGCTTCAGCCCTCTGCCATGCGATCGACACACACGCGAAGGAAGTGCGACCGGTGATCGTTGGGGTCTGACGGTTGCTCGAATACAAGCGCCGTCTCCTCGGTTAGAAACATTTCGTCGCCGTCGTCGTGCACGAACCACCGAAGCGTGGAGGGAAACGCGCGAATGACAAGAAAGTCCTCTCTCATCCGGTCGAGAAAGGCATCGGCGGCAATGCCGGCGTCGCGAGACAGCGCGGCGTTACGAATAAAGTCGGACCCCTCGAGGCACTCCTCCATCGTCGGTCGGCCGGAGACGCTCGGCATCGCGTATATCGCGCAGTAAAAGAAGAGGCCCAGCGCAAGTCGCCCCGGCGTGACACGTCCCTTGGTCATGGCATCTCCTCCAATGCGCGAACCTGCGCTGGCGCGTTGTCGTATCGATCCGCTTTCGCATTTTGCGCGCCAGCCTGGTCAGACCCATCCTTTCACGATTGCGTTCCGCAGCATGACCACATTGGCGCGGCCTCACCCGGCGAAAAATCAAACGGGACCCGCTACAATGCGCGCTCGCGAAGCCACGAGGAAAAACATGGCGCTCAAACGCTCCAAGGGCCCCGGCGGCAAGCTGGTAGTGCTGGAACATACCTCCCGAGTTCTGAAGGGCAACCGCCTCGGCGACCCATACGTTCGAAAGCTCGGTGTCTGGCTACCGGCAGAGTATGACCAGCGGGCAGGCCGCGGACTCGGCAAGCGCTTCCCGGTGCTCTGGGATTTGGTCGGATTTACCGGTTCGGGGCTTGCGCACGTCAACTGGAAACCCTTTTCGGACAACGTCCCCGAGCGAGTGGCACGGTTGATCCACGATAAGAAGATGGGCCCGGCGCTGATGGTCTTCCCCGATTGTTTTACGGCGCTGGGCGGCAACCAGTACGTCAATTCATCGGCGATCGGCAACTACGCGGATTATCTCGTCCGCGAGCTGATTCCCTTCGTCGATCGCGAATTCCGGACGCTCGCCACGCGCGAGCATCGCGGATGTTTCGGCAAATCCTCTGGCGGATACGGGGCCATCATCCACGGCATGAAATACGCGCAGCATTGGGGCGCGATTGCCGATCATTCAGGCGATTCCTACTTCGATTTTGTCTACGGTCATGACTGGCCCAACACCTTGGCGGAGCTTACCCGCTTTCGCTCATCGAAGCGCAAACCCGGAAAATACGACGCCCTGCGCGAAAGCACCCGCAAAGGTCTTGCCGAAGGGCTCGACGACGGGCGCGTCAAGCGTTTTCTCGAACACGTCTGGGAAAAGGAAAAGCTTTCGCTTGGCGAAGGCCACGCGATCATGAATCTGTGCATGGCGGCGACCTACGACCCCGACCGACACGCGCCGCTTGGTTTCCGCCTGCCGTTCAATCTCGAGAGCGGAGAAGTGATCGAGAAGCGCTGGCAGCGATGGCGCGAGCAGGATCCGATCAACCTTGTCGAGAAGTACAAGGCGAACCTCAAAACCTTGCGCGGCATCTACATCGATTGTGGCTGGCGCGACCAGTATCACATTCATTTCGGCACGCGAACGCTTTCCAAGCGGCTCGCGTCGGCCGGCATCAAGCATACCTACGAGGAGTTCGACGACAACCATTCGGACGTCGACTACCGGATGAACGTGAGCCTGCCGTTCCTCTACAAGGCGCTCAAGCCCTGATCGCGGGCTCAGTCGAGCAGCGCCGGCAATGCCCGTTATCATGTCGGCCATGAGTACTCCACCGATAACCGCGCACAAGCCTGTCGACGCGCCCACCAAGCGCGGCCTTTTTCTTGGCTTCATCATGGTCGGCCTGCAAGGCTTCGGCGGCGTGCTGCCGTTCGCACGCCGGATGCTGGTCGAGCAGCATCGGTGGCTGAGCGAGCGCGAGTTCACCGAAGTGCTGTCGCTGTCGCAATTTCTTCCCGGTCCCAACATCGTCAACGTCTCCATCATCGTCGGCAACCGCTTTCGCGGCCCGCTGGGATCGATCGCCGCGACGCTGGGCCTGATGCTGATGCCTTTTGTCATCGTGCTTGCCTTGGCGGCGCTTTACGCAAGATTCGCCGACCTGGCGCCGGTACGCGGCGCGACCAACGGAGTTTCGGCGGCCGCGACGGGACTGATCATCGCCACCGGTCTGAAGATGGCGCACCCCCTCAAGGGCATCCCCTGGCACATCGTCATGTGCGCGCTGACCTTCATCGCCATTGCGCTGCTGCGGCTGCCGCTGCTGTGGGTGCTGGCCGTGCTCGCGCCGATATCGATCGCGATCGCGCGGTGGATGATGCCGCGATGATCAGCTCGGTCCTCACCGAGCTGGCGTGGCAGTTCTCGCTGCTTTCGTTTCTGGCGATCGGCGGCGTCAACGCGCTTATTCCGGAGATTCACCGCCGCGTCGTCGAGATGGAGCACTGGATGACCGACGCCGACTTCGCGCAAGCCTTCGCGATCGCGCAGGCAGCGCCCGGTCCCAATATGCTCATCGTCAGCGTCATCGGATGGAAAGTCTCGGGCTTGCTCGGCGCATTGGTGGCCACGGCGGCGATCTGCGTTCCGTCGTCGGCGCTGACGTTTGCCGTCGCCCATATCTGGGACCGTTTTCGAGAGGCGCCGCTGCGTGCCGCCATCCAGCATGGACTCGCGCCGGTGACGGTTGGGCTGGTCCTTGCCAGCGGCTACATTCTGGCGCGGACCGTCGATCAAACGTGGGTCGCGCTCGCTATCACTGTTGCAACCGTGGCGGTGACGCTGGCCACTCGTTGGCATCCGCTGCTGCTGTTGGCGGCCGGCGCGGCGCTGGGCATCGCGGGTTTCGTTTAGCCACCCAACCGTGCCCGAGCTGCCTGACGTCGTCGTCTATGTCGAGAGCCTGGAACGGCGCATCGTGGGCCAGGTCCTCGAGCAGGTTCGCCTCAACAGTCCGTTCGTTCTCCGCACCGCGGTACCGCCGCTCACCGACGTCGTCGGCAAGCGCGTAGTCGCGGTTCGGCGCGTCGGCAAACGCATCGCGCTGGTTCTCGAGAACGAGCTTTTTGTGGTGCTGCATCTGATGATCGCGGGACGTCTGCGCTGGATCGAGCCCGGCGGCAGCGCCAAGCCGCCCGCCACGACACTCGCGACTTTCCGCTTCGCCAACGGCACGCTGGTATTCACCGAGGCCGGTAAGCGCAAGCGCGCGTCGCTTCACGTTGTCGTCGGCAAAGACGCCATCGCCGCATTCGACATGGGAGGACTCGAGGTCCTCGATGCCGACCTCGAGTCCTTCCGGGAACAGCTGTTGCGTGAAAATCACACCCTCAAGCGGGCGTTGACCGACCCTAACTTGTTCAGCGGCATCGGCAACGCCTATTCCGATGAGATCCTGCATCGTGCCCGCCTCTCGCCCATCGCCCACACGCACAAGCTCAGCTCCGGCGAGGCGCTCCGGCTTTATGCTTCCGCCCGGTCGGTGTTATCCGAGTGGACGTCGCGGCTGCGCGACGAAGCGGGAGGCCAGTTTCCAGCCAAGGTGACCGCGTTTCGCCCGCAAATGGCCGTGCACGGCCGCTTCGGCCAACCGTGCCCCGATTGCGGCGCGCCCGTGCAGCGGATCGTTTACGCAGAAAACGAAACCAACTACTGCCCGCGGTGCCAAACCGACGGGACGATCCTCGCCGACCGCTCACTGTCGCGCTTGCTCAAGTCGAGCTGGCCGCGCTCGATCGACGAGCTGGGTTAAGTTGTAAAATGCACAACATCCAAGGAGGCCCAAATGCGCTGGCAGGATTTCCGTCGTAGCGACAATGTCGAGGAAAGCACCGGCGGAGGATCGTCCGGAATCGGTGGCATGCACCTGGGAATCGGCGGTGTCATCGTGGTGATCGTGATCAGCCTGTTGCTGGGCAAAAACCCGCTCGACATCCTCGCGTTGCTTACCGACAGCGGTGCACCTACACAGACGCAGCCCGTGCCCGACAGGGGTGCACCGACACAGACGCAGCCGGTGCCGTCAGGTCCGCCCGGTGCCAATTCGCCGCGCGACGAGCAGAAGGAATTCGTCGCCCGCGTCCTCGGCGACACCGAAGATGTCTGGACTGCCGCCTTCCAGCAAAGCGGGAAACGGTATCAACCGCCAAAGCTGGATCTGTTCCGCGGCCAAGTGGGGTCGGCGTGCGGCCTCGCCAGCGCGGCAACGGGCCCGTTTTATTGCCCGGGCGACCGAAAGGTATATCTCGACCTCGAGTTTTTCCAGCAGCTGTCGAAGCGCTTCGGCGCACCGGGCGACTTCGCCCGCGCCTATGTCATCGCACATGAAGTCGGACACCACGTGCAGAATCAATTGGGATTGATGGCGCAGGTGCAGCAGAAAGGCGAGGGAGCTTCCGACAGCATGCGCAACGCGCTGTCGGTCCGGCAGGAGCTCCAGGCCGACTGCTTCGCCGGGATCTGGGGTCATTCCGCGCAACAGCGCGGCCTGATCGATGCGAAGGACGTCGAATCGGGCATTGCCGCGGCAAGCGCAGTCGGCGACGATCGCTTGCAACAGCGGTCGCGCGGCTACGTCGTCCCCGAATCGTTTACGCATGGCAGCTCGGCCCAGCGTGTGCGCTGGTTCAAGGCCGGGCTCGACAGCGGCGATATGCGCCGTTGCGACACCTTCGGCGCGCGCGAGCTTTGACCCGATCGACCCGGCGTTGATGCCGATCCTTGTTGCGCGGTCGGCTGCGCTCGCCGGAAGCGCGGCGTCCACTTGGTCGCGCATCAACGCCGGTGCTAGGAATACTTTGCTGTCCTCGGTGTTTGCCGAAGGGTAGGCGCGCGCGGCGCGTCGGTGGAGCAGTGAACATGGCTCGATGGAGGCAATGTCTCGCCGTGGGATGCAATGTCCTGCGTCGCCGACGGGCGCTGATTCGCGGGCGCTCGCACCCCACTCGCTTCGCGC
>JRHI01001697.1_pt1 | contig 17462 bp, 16 predicted proteins | sample 215371 | NCBI WGS metagenome assembly JRHI01 (sample SAMN02929681, study PRJNA255918) | sediment metagenome | biome: cave system; feature: Ice Cave; material: Sediment; isolation source: sediment from deep within a dark volcanic ice cave with no known source of... ...
GTGCGGCGCGGTTCGATGTGCATGTGGTGTACGAGAGAAAGGTCGACGTCGCGGCCGAGCGAGACAGGCTGAAGAAAGAATTGGAAAAGATCGAAAAAGAGTTGGCCAACAACGAGAAGCAACTGGCGAACGAAAACTTTTTGGCGAAGGCCCCGGCAACTGTCGTTGAGGGCCTACGCAGGCGAGGAAAGGAACTCGCCGTCCTTCGAGAAAAGGCGCAGATCAAGTTGAAAGAGTTAGAGTAATGGCAGACTGTAGAGGCGAAGCTCCCTACGTTTTGCTTGCCACCGGCGAAGACGTTGCAAGGAATGTTTTTACAATATGGACTGGAATAGCCGACGCATCACCGCGATTTTAGAAAACGCGCTGCTCGAGGACCGGGCTACGCGCGATGCGACCAGCTATGCCTGCATCGATCCCAACCAGAGGGCGGCGGCGACAATTCTTGCCAAGCAGGACTGCATCCTCGCGGGAATCGGTTGTGTGAGCCGCATCCTCGACGTATATGCGGTGCTCGACGGTGCTGTAACCGCGCACTACGAAGTGACCACGCATCCAGAAAATTTCGATGGGGTGCGGCTGCACAAAGGGCAGTCGGTGGCTGTGATCCGCCACAATGCGCGCGTGATCCTTTCCTGTGAGCGGGTAATCCTGAACTTCCTGCAGCGCATGAGTGGGATCGCGACCCTGACCCGCAAGTTCGTCGAAGCAGTGTCGGGCACGAAGGCCCGCATTCTTGACACGCGAAAAACAGCGCCCGGATTGCGCGTGATCGATAAAAATGCGGTGCGCTGTGGTGGCGGGCAGAATCATCGCCTCGACCTTTCCGATGGCGTGCTCATCAAGAACAACCACATTGCGCTGGCGGGTGGAATCGTGCCGGCCCTGGAGCGTGCAGTCCAAAATCGCCGCGGCTCGCAGATCATTGAGGTTGAAGTCCGTACGCTGGAGGAACTGGAGCAGGCACTCACTCACGGCACAGAGGCGGTACTTTTGGACAACATGTCCCCCGATGACGTGCGCCGCGCGGTCGAACGCTGCGCGAAGCTGGAACGCAGCATACCTCTCGAATGCTCCGGCGGCATCCGGCTGGAAAATGTTCGAGCCTATGCCGAAACGGGTGTGGATTTTATCTCGGTCGGTCTGGTGACGCACTCGCCGCCAGCGGCGGATATGAGTATGCGGGTCGTGCCGGCTCAGTAAGAGCCGCAGAGATGCTCTCAGCGCGGTGGAAGTAAATGCGACTTCAACGTTTGTTGTTTTCAGTACATTCCCGCATAATTCCTGCATCGGCAAGATAAATACAATTCGGCAGAGCCGCCGTCCGAGCGCCAGGGCGGCTGTGTCCGCTGAGCACAGACCGCAACCAACCGATCTCCGTCTAGGCCGCATTGTGCGCCTTTTGATGGAGCACGCTACTGTCGTCGTGAGCGGCACAAAGATCGCGCAGGAAATTTCCTCAACCCGATCCGAGGTGTGGCGGCTGATCCAGCAACTTCGCGGATTAGGGGTGGACGTGGCTGGGCACGCGGCGAGCGGGTATCAGCTGCGCTCGGTGCCTGATCTGCTGTTGCCGGAAATTCTCCGACCATTCCTTCGGGGCACCATTTTCGACGCGCGGGTCCATCACTTCTATAAACTTGCTTCGACCAACACGGTCGCCATGGCCGCCGCGGCGGACGGCGCTCCCGAGGGCAGTGTGTTCCTGGCCGAAGAGCAGACCGGGGGACGGGGCCGTGGCGCTCACGTATGGCATTCCGAGCGTTCGGCCGGGATCTATTGTTCGGTCGTTTTGCGGCCGGCATTGCCGCCTGCGGAAGTGCTGGTGTTGTCGCTGGCGGCCGGACTGGCGGTTCTGGCGGCGATCCAACAGATTGATTCCCGCGTGAACGTTGACCTGAAGTGGCCGAACGACTTGCTGATTGACGGCAAGAAGGTGTGCGGAATCCTGACCGAGATGAATGCGGAAGCCACGCGGGTCCGTTACATCGTCGTCGGCATCGGGATTAATGTGAGCCAGGCGACCTTCCCGAAGGAACTGGCAGAGCACGCTACCTCGTTACGGCAGGTTACAGGAAGTGAGTGGTCGCGGGTGGAGCTGGCGGCGGCTTTGTTAAAATCACTCCACGGGGAATATCGCCAGTTGCTCGCAGACACGGATGCTCGCCGGTCGATCCTTCGCCGGTTCGCAGAGCATTCTTCCTGGGTACGGGGCAAGGCGGTTCGAATCGAGGAGAATGGATCGAGCCTCGAAGGAATAACACATGGACTGGATGACCGCGGATTCTTACGTGTGCGCACCGCGCAGGGAGTGCAAACGGTGTTAAGCGGAACAGTAAGAGGGAAGTGAAGGTAGTGAAACATGCTCCTGGTTCTCGACGTCGGCAACACTAACACGGTGCTGGGAGTATTCGCCCGCGTGGCCAAAGCGGGAGAACTTGAAGAACCTCCACCCTACGAGCGACTGGTGGCCCACTGGCGAGTAGCGACCAGGCAGTCCAGCACGGTCGACGAGTACGGAGTGCTGTTCCGAAATCTGTTTTCCATGGCCAACCTCGAAGTGGCAGAGATTCATGGCATCGTTGTTTCCTCAGTCGTGCCGCCGCTGGATCCGGTGCTGCGGCAGGTGTGCGAACGCTATTTCAATTCCAAGCCGCTATTCATCGAGCCCGGAGTCAAGACCGGCATGCCGGTGCACTATGACAATCCGGCAGAGGTGGGCGCTGATCGCATTGTGAACGCAGTGGCTGCATTCGAAAAGTACGGCGGTCCGTGTGTGGTTGTGGACTTTGGTACGGCCACAACCTTTGACTGCGTTTCCGGTAAAGGAGAATACCTCGGCGGCGTGATCTGCCCCGGCATTGGCATTTCGGCGGATGCACTCTTCCAACGCACGGCTCGCCTTCCTCGCGTGGAAATCCGCAAGCCAGCCCGCGTGATCGGATCCAATACGGTCGGAAGCCTGCAGTCCGGCCTCTACTACGGATATCTCGGACTGGTCGATGGCATTCTCGAACTTCTGCTGGGCGAGATGGGCAAAGAGACGAACTGCGTCGCTACCGGCGGTCTGGGCTCGATGATCGGCAAGGGATCGAAATACATCAAGAACGTGGACGACTCTCTTACGCTCGACGGCCTGCGCATTATCTGGGCGCGGAACGTCCCGGCGCGACGGGAGCCGGCACCGGCGAAGGCTGCGTCGAAGGCTTCTTCAAAAGCGAAAAACGGAAACAGTGAGCGCATGCCGCCGGCTTCCCGCTCCACCCGTTGAGCAGCCGTGGACAATTACTTCAACTACTTCACCGAAATTGAAGATCACTTTTTGCGCCGTCGTGGCGGCGGACTCCTGCTCTCCACTCTCGACTGGGCCCTGATTGAAACCTGGAAAGATGCCGGTATCCCGCTGCAGGCTGCGTTGCGCGGAATCGATGACGCATTCGACACGTACCATCAGCGTCCGTCGAAAACGAAGAAAATCAACAGCCTGGCATACTGTTCGCAAGCGGTGCTGGTCGCGGCGGAAGAGATGAAAGAGGCTGCGGTAGGAGCCGCCAACGGAAACGTCGCGAAGGAAGAAACCACAGCGGCTAAACCCGACGCGATGCCAGGCTTTGAACCAAGTGCAATTGCCGCTTTCATCCGGCGCAATGCGGAGCTGCTGGTGGCGGCCAGGTTGCCCGAAGCAGGCGGGGTTTCCGTGCAAACGGCTGCGCTGGAAGCTTCGCGCACGTTGCGCAAGCTGGCGGAGGAGACCGAGAGCAAAACAACCTCAGCTCGCCTTGAGGATTTAGAGCGGCGCTTGACCGTGCTCGAAGATAAGCTTTTTGCCGCGCTGCTGGTTGCGACTCCTGATGACGAGATTGTTACGGTGCGCGCCGAAGCCGACCGGGACCTGGCGCCCTATCGCCGCAAGATGGCCTCCGCTCAAATCGAGCAGTTGCAGAAGCAGTACGTCCACAAACGGTTGCTGGAAAAGTACGGCCTTCCGCGCCTAAGTCTTTTTTACATGTGATGGCCGCAACCCAATCCTTCGATGCATTGATCCTTGGCGGGGGCGCCGCCGGGCTGATGTGCGCCATCGAAGCCGGCAAGCGCGGACGCCGGGTGGCTGTGCTCGACCATGCGGACCGGTTGGGTAAAAAGATTCTGATCTCTGGCGGAGGCCGCTGCAATTTCACCAACATTCACTGCCGCCCCGAGAATTTTCTTTCCGCAAATCCACACTTCGCAAAATCCGCATTGGCTCGCTATACGCCCGGCGATTTTATCGCCTTGGTTGAGAAGCACCGCATTCTCTATCACGAAAAAACGCTGGGGCAGATGTTCTGTGATCGCTCCTCCCGAGACATTCTGAAGATGCTTGAGCACGAATGCCGCGAAGCCGGCGTAAGCATCTTTCTCAACGCAAAGATTCACCGGGTCGCGCGAAACGCGGATTTCGTTGTGCGCACAAATTTTCACACTGCCGTCCCCGTTGCTGAGCTCAATGCAGAAGCCGAGTTTCGCGCCCCCGCGCTCGTCGTGGCAACGGGCGGCCTCTCCATTCCAAAAATCGGTGCAACTTCGTTTGGCTATGACCTCGCACGCCAGTTTGGAATCGCGATTCGGAATCCGTGGCCGGGCCTCGTACCCTTGGTGTTCGGTGCGAAGGACCATTCCAGCTTCTGCGATCTAGCCGGGCTCTCGGCAGAGGTGATTGCATCATGCGACGGACAAAAGTTTCGCGAGAAGATGCTGATTACACATCGAGGACTAAGCGGCCCGGCGATTCTGCAAATTTCCTCGTATTGGAAAAAGCCGCACGCCATCCAGATCGATCTTGCGCCCGGGCGGGAAATCACTGCAGCTTTTCGCGATCCCACGACCCCGAGGCAACTGAGTAGTTTGCGAGCGGAACTTCGCAGGATTTTGCCCAATCGCTTCGCCGACCGTTGGCTCGATCTGAACCCGCCCGCAGTGTGGACGAAATCTGCCCTCGCCCATCTGGAACGACTGGTCCATGAATGGTCCATTACGCCCGCCGGTACAGAAGGGCACGAAAAAGCCGAAGTCACCGCCGGTGGCATCGATACCGACGAACTCTCGGCCAAGACAATGGAGAGCCGTAAGGTCCCGGGACTTTATTTCGTTGGTGAAGTCGTCGACGTGACCGGCCACCTCGGCGGTTTCAATTTTCAGTGGGCATGGGCCTCGGGCGCAGCCGCGGGAAGAGCCCTGTGAATGAGCATTCAGCGCGGCTCGTGTATTGAAGTTCGACGCTATGGCGCGTCGGCAAACACGAAGAGCTATGGAATCGAAGGATCTTGCTTATCATCACGGCTGCTATCATCACTTCCAAGGAGTTTTCAAGGCGGCCATGTACTGCTTCTGAATGCCGTAGAATCATCTCTTGCTTCTAACAATTGAAAAGCTCATCTACGGTGGGGACGGTCTCGCCCGCCTGCCGTCCCAAAGTCCTACTGACGACCACGAACGCGGCAAGGCTGTGTTTGTCCCGTTCGTGCTGGATGGCGAAACGATTCAGGCCGCCCTCACTGAGCAGAAGGCCAGCTTCGCCCGCGCAGCTGTTGAGAGGATCGTCGAGCCCTCGCCGCACCGCGTGCAGCCCGGCTGTCCGTACTATGGAACTTGCGGCGGATGCCAGTACCAGCACGCCAGCTATGAACATCAACTCGAGATCAAGAAAGAAATCCTGCGCGAGAATTTACGGCGAATCGCGAAGCTCGAATTGACATGTGAAATTAAGGTGCATCATTCGCCACCGTGGAACTACCGCAATCGCGCGCGGCTACAGGTAAGGACGAAGCCGGAATTTGTGACCGGATATTTTCAGCTGGCGTCGCACGACGTGATAGCGGCGGAAGAATGTCCCATCAGTTCGCCGTTGATCAATCGCGGGATCGCCGCGCTGTGGCAATCCGGACGAGCGGGCCAGGTGCCCGAGGGAGTGCGTGAAGTTGAGTTCTTCGCTAATGCCGACGACACGCAGTTACTCGCCGAACTCTGGTGTGGTGCCGAGGCTCGTCGAGCGGCGGTCAGGGAATGGGCGGAGGAGTTGCGCGCCGCGATGCCGGAGATTGCGGGAGTCGTCGCATTCCGCGCGCATCAGCCGGGCGAACGTGCCACCGCGCAGCAGGAAATCTTTCTCTCGGATGGAGAGAAAAGCCTGACTTATCAGACGCAGCTTGCCGCTTACCGGGTCAGCGCCGGAGCGTTCTTCCAGACTAATCGTCATCTCACCGACGAGTTGGTCAAGATCGTCACGCAAGGTCGCACGGGGGAACTAGCCCTTGATCTTTATGCTGGGGTGGGATTGTTTTCCACAGTAATGGCCGGTGACTTTCATCACATCGTTTCTGTTGAGCCGTCACATCACGCTGCCGCCGACCTTCGTTACAATCTGCCTTCCAATGGAGAGGTGATTCGGGCCACGACGGAGGAGTACTTGAGCCGTCCGGAAGACCGGAAGGGGGCCATCAAGGGAGCAAGCCTACCGCTTAGTGTGCAAAAGGCTGATCTGGTCATAGTAGATCCACCGCGAACCGGCTTGGGAGAGCGGGTTGCGCGTACTCTTGCGGATATGGGTGCTCCCCTACTGACCTATGTTTCATGCGATCCTGCAACGCTGGCCCGTGACCTGGTACCGCTGCTGGCCGCTGGCTATCAGGTTGAGCAAGCGCATCTCGTCGATCTTTTTCCGCACACTCATCACATCGAGAGCGTTTTACAACTCCCACGCTGAGCAAAACTGCGGCACTCTACGCGGCTCGATATCTTTATCCCTATCCCTTCGCCTTCAGCAATTCTTTCCCGTGGATTGCGCGCGAACGGGCTGCCGATGAGTGCAGCGCTCATTAGTATTCCGCCGGCGAGTGCTCCGCACACCCCGGCTTCAATGGGTCCTTCCACCTTCGCGTTCAAACCCACGCGTCAGCCCCTACTGTGGGCTGCGCTGGCGTACTCGCTGGGGATATGGGCAGGCCTGTACCTGTGGTGGCCCGCACTGTGGTGGATCGCCGCCGGCCTCGCATTAATTGCGGCGGCTGCCTATTTCGCGGACCGTCACGTAAGGTTGGGGTACGGGATTGCCCTGGGCGTTTTCTTCCTGGCGGGAGCTCTGCACTTGCAGGTACGGAGTACGTCGCCAATCCTTGACGCAGCCATCCAGATCTTTAGTGACGGTCGCGAGCTTCAAATCACAGCGCACGTAATACGAGACGGACGCCTGCGGCAAGCGAGCTTCGGTGAAGTCCAGCAGACCGCGGACGTCGAGACGGAAGAGGTTAAGACCGAGGCGGGGCCAAGTGTGTCGGTGCACTCGGGCATCCGGCTGAATATTTATGCTCCGAAAACGAATGACGCAAGCGGGGAAGAAACCTCCCCAGCCGACGCGAACGGTGGCCTTGCGAACTCGATGCGGGTCTTCCGCTATGGCGAAAGAATTCGCTTTCTCACGAAGTTGAGGCCACCTAGAAATTTTCGCAATCCTGGAGCCTTTGACTACGAAGGCTATCTCGCGGCAAATGGAATTTCGGCGCTGGGCTCGGCCAAAATTCAGAACGTTGAGGTGATCCCAGGTTTCGCCGGAAGCCGCGTCGAGTATTACCGCAAACGTATCCACCGCAGTGTCGTCGCCAAGGTCCACGAACTTTGGGCGCCGCGTGAGGCCGCCCTTATCGACGCGATGGTTATCGGGGACGAAGCGTTCATTGACCGCGACACGCGTGTCGATTTCCAGCGCTCGGGCACGTATCACATCCTCGTCGTGTCAGGAATGAACGTCAGCATCCTCGCCTTCGTCGTCTTCTGGATGCTCCGGCGAATTCGGGGCGGCGAAGTACCCGCAACCTTGCTGACGGTGGGCTCGTGCATCGCATACGCCTTCCTGACCGAGGTGGGTGCACCTGTCTGGCGGGCGACGCTGATGTGCGCCATTTATTTGGGAACGCGGCTACTTTACCGCGATCGGGCCATGGTAAATGCGCTTGGGGCCGCTGCGTTAGGGTTGCTGGTGTTTGATCCCCGGCAGCTGTTCACGGCCAGCTTCCAGATGACATTCATTTGCGTGCTGATTGTGGCGGCGATCGGATTGCCGATGCTCGAGCGCACCTCCGGGTTTTACCGGCGGGCCTTAGCGAATTGGGATTCCGAGGATTACAGTCAATCGCTCCCGCCGCGCGTGGCGCAGTTTCGTGTGGAGTTGCAATTTATCGCTGGCCGCGTTGCACGCTTTGCAGGGCAGCAATGGTCGCGGCGATTGGTGCGGTTTGGCGCGAGATTCGGCTTCGGAGTATTCGATCTGCTCTTCATCTCAGCCGTCATGCAACTGGGCCTCGCATTACCCATGGCGTACTATTTCCATCGCGCCACGACCGTTGGACTCCCCGCAAACCTGCTGGTTGTACCCCTCACCGAATTGATGATGCCAGCGGCCGTGACAGCCTTGACGCTTGGTTATGTGTCGGTATGGTTGGCCAAGATTCCAGCCTTTCTCACCGCAATTGCCGTCGAAGCCATCACGGGCACAGTGCGCGGTCTTGGAGGCCTGCGTCTGGCTGACCTTCGCGTGGCCACACCGTCTGTCGTCATTATTCTAGCGTCGGCAGCAGCGCTGGTATCAGCAATGGTGTTGGCGCGCCGTCGTGCGGTTTACGCCGTCGCAGGATTGGTGGCAATTCTCGCCGTCGGTAGTCCTCGCTTTTATTCCAGCCCAACCGAGAGTCCATCCCGGCTTGCTGGAAATCACATCCATTGATGTAGGCGAGGGAGATTCGACGCTGCTGGTTACGCCGCAAGGGCGCGCTTTGCTCGTCGATGCCGGAGGGCCGATCGGCGGAGGTTCCACGCAACTTGATTTTGGCGAAGACGTCGTCTCACCTTACTTGTGGTGGCGTGGTATCTCGCGGCTGGACGTAGTTGCAATTACCCACGGCCACTCAGACCACATCGGTGGAATGGTAGCGGTACTGAAGAATTTTCGGCCGCGGGAGTTGTGGGTTGCTCTGCTACCGCCGAGCGCGGCTCTCGATCGCATCATCGCGGAAGCGCACGCTTTGGGCATCCACGTGGTGCGCCATTGGGAGGGAGATAAACTTGGTCTCGGTGGAGCGACGGTTGAAGTGCTGGCTCCCCCCCAGGATTGGTTGATCGGCAGCAAGCCTCAGAACAATGACTCACTCGTGTTGCGCGTGAGCTATGGAGCTTCCGCCGTGCTGCTCGAAGGCGACGCACAGACGCAAGTCGAGCGGCGGGTGGCAGCGCTTCATCAGCCGTCGGCGGATCTTCTGCGTGTCGGGCACCACGGCAGCGCGAATGCGACCACGCCTGAATTGCTCGCGGTGGTCAAGCCCAAATACGCCGTAATCTCTGTGGGATTTCGTAACTCGTTCAGGTTGCCGCGGCCTGAAGTCCTGAAACGTCTAGTCCTCTCAGGCGCGCGCGTTTACCGAACCGATCTCGACGGAGCCGTAACGTTTTATCTGGATGGGCACTCCGTTATCCCTTCTGCGGAGGCTTTCCCGTAGGGTCCGCGTTTGTATCGTCGTCAACTGCGTCGTATTCGGCGGTTTCGTCATCATCCGCTGCAGACGTCTGCCGGACCTCTGCGATGATCCGCCGTGCGGCCTCCGCATCCTCCTCGCGAACCAGAATGATGGTGCCACCTACGCCAGGGAAGGTATCTTGAGGTGCTGACAAGGCTGTTATGTCCGAGTCAATTCCCGACGATTCCAGCAAGCCCTTCACCACTAGCGCCTCGGACTCCTGCTCAGCATCGAAAACTTTCACCAGCTTCTCATTCGGATCGGGCTGAGGGGTTACGGCTGCCGTCGATTTCTGGGAGTCTGCCATGAATGTCTCCAATTCTTAGATGTGACCGTGCATGTTCGGACGAGACTTACGCTACGTGGCGGAGTACTCGTCATCACTCGGATGCGGTCTTTCGGCTGCCGGTTGCGAACCGTGTGCGGCAGTAACTCCTCGACGCGGAACAGGAGGACTTCGTACAGTCGTTTCCCGGCGGATCGGGCAGAAGCCCGTAACAGTTAACGCAACACCGGGCCGAACAAGGTCATCTAACACTTGGAGTATTACCAGCGGCGCAAAAGGGGGTCACGATGTACATTCCGGGTCAGGCGAATCACCCGCACGGAATTCCTTTAGCTGAGGAAGGCAGGCGCGAGAACGAGGACGAAGCGCGCAAGATCCGCCGCTTGCAGATGATGATGAGCATGGTGATGTCCGTGATCGGTCAGGACTCGAGCCTTACTTTGGAGGAAGCCTCCGAACTCGCAGCCGGGGCTAAGCGCGCCGCCCTGGCCATGTTCCCGGACAAAGAACTTGCCTATGATCTTCTGTACAAACCCCGATTGCAGCGGTTGATGACGGAAAGATTCCGGCTGCAGTAGCTCACAAATTACTACGCGTCTCCCTGCTCGTCGATCACAGAATTCCGCAGCGTTCCAGCCCCTTCGATGCTGACTTCTACCACATCCCCTGCGACGAGGGGCCCCACGCCTTTCGGCGTGCCCGTGGCTATCAGATCACCTGGAAATAGTGTCATAACCTGAGCGATGTGACGAATGACCACATCCAACGGAAAGATGAAGTCATTGGTGTTACCTTGTTGGCGAATGTCCCCATTCACGCGCGTTTCGACGCCCACGCCCGCCCAGGGATCGACCTCATCCGTCACCACGGGGCCGACTGGACAGAACGTGTCAAATCCTTTTGCTCGCGTCCATTGTCCGTCTTTATTTTGCAGATCGCGCGCCGTCACATCGTTCAAGCAGACGCAGCCGAGAACGTATTGCCGAACATCGCTGTCGGCAGAAGGCTGGTAGCAAATCTTACCAACGACCACTCCCAACTCACCCTCATGGTCGACACGCTCTGAGATTTTCGGCCGTCGAATAGTGCCGCGAGGCGCCAACAAGGCCGAGGTGGCTTTCAGAAAAAGGAGCGGTTCTACTGGCACTTCGTGGCCTAGTTCTGCGGCGTGCTCGCGGTAATTGCGGCCTACGCAAACGATTTTCGATGGGCGCACGGGGGCCAGCAGCATGGCTTCCTCGAGCGGAATCGGTTCGATCTTCCGCGTGCGCAGGTTCTCCAGATCGCCGTCCGCCTCTTCGGGAGGCGTGAGAAGAATTCGCATAATGGTGTCGCGTCCCGCGGCGGATTCAACCAGACCATAGTGCGCTTGGCCATTCAATTCAAAGCGGCAGTATTTCATTCGACCTCGGCTAGGTTAAGAATGCTATTTAAAGCGAGTGCGGTTCCTTGAATTCGTGCCCAGAAAGTGTTGTGAAAGGCTACGGCTTCACAGCCGTACCGCATTATATTTTTCGGTCAGCTAGTGGCTAGAAGATGGAAGCCAGGAGTCGCGCCTTTTAGGGCACTTTCTCACTTGCCTCCTCGGACCGAGCGCTTTCGTTCGCTCGCGCGTCGACCGACGACACAGAATACGAGTAAGTCTTTCCCGAGGAGACCGCTGCATCCCGATACGCCGGAGTCTTCAACGGAGCGGTGTTCATCTTTTCGGCAGGACTGCCCGGTTCGTGACGGTACACATTGTATCCCGCGAAGTCCAGGTCGGTCACGGGCGCCCAAATCAAATCGATAAACGGCGGTTGACCGGGACCAGAAAAGACCGCCTGCAGGCCCGACGGAACAGCCGGTGGATAGATGTCGTGGGTGAACACCTTTACCTCGGGCGTGTTTTCGCCTTCCACTTGCGCTTCAGGCTGGCTCGGCCGCGCGACGACGGTTGTAATATTAGCGTGATACTCGTAGGTTTTTTCCCACTCAATGCTGGGATCGGTGAAGCTGAACGTAGCTTCGCCGCTGTGCGGCACTTGCCCGACAAGAATCTCCTGCGGACTGCCTTCGGGACGCCGGTAGATGCGATAAACATAGCGCACTATGGGATGCGGAGCCATTGGTTCTGCAGTTCCTGTGAGCACAACACCTTGTCCGGTGACCTGGGCGGCAAAATCATGCGGAGGGGGAAGCGTTTCCGCCAGTGGTACCTCCACTTGGTTGGAGAGTCCAGCACTCCGGCCGTTCTTGTTCAGCGCTTCAACGGCATAGGTGACGAATCCAAGAGGATTGTCTTTCTCGAGTTGCTTCGGCAATGTGTCTATGTGTGTTGCCTGGATCGCGAGGATTTTCTTTTCCGACTTTTTCCCGGAAGACTTATTTGGCGCTGATACTGGAGGCACGGGCGCCGTTTCGCCGACTGGCATCCCACACTTGGTCAGAACAGGTTCCAGACCCCGGCAGATGCGTATCGCTCCCGGATGTCGTCTGGTCAGCCGGTCGGTGGTGACCGTCGGGACCGTCCAGCTCAACACGACGGAGTCAGCTTTGCGCACTGCACGGAGATCCGATGGGGGTTTTGGAAGTTCCAGCGAAGGCGGCAGCGGGGACCCGATTGTGGCGCAAGATGCTAGCAGGAGGCACAGACACGGAACAAGGATTAGGCAGGCGCGGCCGCGCATGAGAATACACAGAGTACCAGACCGCGGAGGTCCAATGTAGTCCCGGCCCAGCAATTTCGTGTGGGTGCAGGAGAATCCACGCGGGACTTTAAGTGAAAGAACTGGAGGCTGGCGCAAAAGTCGGGCCTTCAAATTTTCATGGAGAGGATATTTGTTTGAAAGGGCGCGAGTTGAGCCGCTCCACAAGCGACACAAAATCAAGGGTGAGGGAGCCAATCGCTTTGCTCATCCCGCCAGTTCCTTCACCGCTTCCCGGAAAATCTTGGTGTGACGATCCACGTCCTCAGCTTCAGTTTGCGGCGACATGAGCGCCATATTGTGAAACGGAGTGAGCAGGATTCCGCGATTCATGGCGTAAAGGTGCATGAAGCGCTCCAATTCGAAGTCCATGGCGTCGTGCGCCTCGGCACCATTCTTTGGAGCATCGGCGCCAAACATATACTCAGCGCGGCAGCCTAGCTGTGTAACCTGCCAGGGAAGTTCCGCTTCCGCGATAGCTTTGGCTACGCCCAAGGTCCAGCGCTCAGCCATCGGGATCATGCGGTCGAAAGCTTCTTTAGTCAGCACCTTGCTCAAAGTAGCGCGCATGGCCGCGAGAGAGAGGGCGTTGCCCGCAAGGGTGCCTCCGATCCCGCCAACGTCGCAGTCCTCCAGATTTTCTTTCGCGTTCTGCCGGGAGACGATGCGGTCAGCGACTTCCTGCGAGAACCCATAGGCGGCCCCCGGAATGCCTCCGCCAATGGCCTTTCCAAAGACGAGCACGTCGGGTTCAAGATTTTCGGCGCGCGTATAGCCGCCAGGCCCGGCGCAGATAGTATGTGTCTCATCGATAATCAGCAGCGCGCCGTGTTTGCGGCTGAGTTCCCGGAGAGCCCGGTGATAGCCCGGCGCGGGATGCACGATACCGACATTAGTCATTACAGGCTCGGCCAGCACGCAGGCTACGTCTCCGGCAGACAGCGCGCGCTCCAGTGCGGCAACATCGTTGAACTCGACTACCTTAGTTGTCATGGCCGGATTCACGGGCGGGCCGATGTTGCCGCGTCGCGGCCCCACCGTGCCGTTGGCCTCGAGAGTGATGAACGCTTCATCGACCGTGCCGTGGTAGCACCAGTTGAAAACCAGAATCTTCGGCCGCCCCGTGATCTGCCTGGCCAGGCGGATGCAGAAGCGATTGGCATCGGTAGCCGTGAGCGCGAATTGCCAGTACGGCAAGTTGAAGCGTCTCTGCAACTCCTCGGCAACAAAAATCGAGTCCTCGCCGGGTAGCATGAGCGTGATGCCGCGGCGCGCCTGCTCTTCCACCGCCTTGACCGTTGCCGAGGGAGAATGTCCGGTCATGGCTCCGGTGTCGCCCAGGCAAAAGTCAGTGTAGCGGTGCCCGTCCACGTCCAAAAAGTGTGCTCCCTGCGCTTCGCGCACGAATGGCGGGAAAGCGCCAGCCCACTTGATCATCCAGTTCATGGGCACACCCGCAAGCAGCGATTTGCTAGCGCGCTCAAACAGCGCCCTGGACTTAGGCCGCTCGTCGACAAACTTCTTCTGTTCGCGTTGCATCAGCGACTGCAGGCGATTGCGGTTGAGAGTTTTCATGAGTGTGAATGACGAAGAATACCAGACCGAACGAGAAGAAGATGGATTGTATGCAAGCGGGCGACTCGCCCGCTTGGTTCTTACTCAAAGTGGAAACTTCCTACAGAATGTACCGGGACAGGTCCTGGTCCTTCACGATGTCATTGAGCATCTTGCGAACGTATTCAGCGTCGATAATAACGTGGTGGCCTTTCTTCTCCGGAGCATCGAAGCTAAGCTCGTCGAGCACCCGCTCCATTATTGTGTGCAGGCGGCGCGCGCCAATGTTCTCCGTGCTCTCATTGACGCGAAAAGCGAAATGAGCGATTTCATCCAACGCTTCGGGAGTGAACTCCAGCTTCACGCCTTCGGTCTCGAGCAGGGCCGTGTATTGCTTGACCAGCGACGACTTGGGTTCGGTGAGAATGCGAACAAAGTCTTCCATGGTGAGTGACTGCAATTCCACGCGAATCGGGAAGCGCCCCTGCAACTCAGGAATCAGGTCGCTGGGCTTCGAGACGTGAAATGCGCCGGCGGCAATGAAGAGTATGTGATCGGTGCGGACCATGCCGTAACGCGTATTGACCGTGGTGCCTTCAACGATGGGTAAAATGTCGCGCTGCACGCCCTCACGCGAAACGTCTGGCCCGTGGCCGCCTTCCCGTCCGGCGATTTTGTCAATCTCGTCCAGGAAAATGATGCCCGAATTCTCTACGCGGTCGATGGCCATGCGCGTGACCTGATCCATGTCAATCAGGCGTTGCTCTTCTTCCTGAATCAGATATTCGAAGGCTTCGTTGACCTTCATCTTCCGCTTCTTGGTGCGTTGGCCGAAGATGTTAGGCAACATGTCCTTGAGGTTGACGTCCATCTCCTCGACGCCTTGGTTGCTGATGATTTCAAAACTTGGGAAATTGCGTTCTCGCACGTCAATTTCAACATTACGATCGTCCAGCTTCCCTTCGCGCAGCTGCTGCCGCAGTTTTTCCCGCGTGCGCGAGGACGATTCCGTCAATGCAGTGTTGCCGTCGATGACCACGCCTCCCGAGCTTGAGGACTGCTCCGGACGCGTAGGCGGAGACGGGGGTAATAAAATGTCGAGCAGACGCTCTTCGGCATTGAGTTCGGCTCTGTCGGCAACGTCTTCCAGTTTTTCTTCACGAACGTTTTCGATTGCAATTTCGACCAGATCGCGCACCATTGACTCAACGTCGCGGCCCACGTAACCGACCTCGGTAAATTTCGAAGCTTCCACTTTAAGGAACGGGGAATTGGCAAGCTTGGCCAATCGCCGAGCAATTTCAGTCTTTCCCACCCCCGTGGGGCCGATCATAATTATATTTTTGGGAATGATATCTTCGGCCAGTTCGGGGGTGAGCTTCTGACGCCGCATGCGATTGCGCAGCGCAATCGCCACGGCGCGCTTGGCAAGTTTCTGCCCGATTACATGCTTGTCGAGTTCGACGACGATCTCACGCGGAGTGAGTTCGTCCAGTGCGAGCTGTTCTTCTTCGGCGGATGAGGGTAAGTAGATGGCCATAAATACTACAGCTCTTCAATTGTTACCGCGTCATTGGTATAGATGCACATCTTGCCTGCAATCTTCATTGATTCTTCCGCGATCTGCCGAGCCGTAAGCTGGGTATGCTGCGACAGGGCCTGAGCTGCGGCTTGGGCGTAGGGGCCGCCGCTGCCGATGGCCGCGACCGCGCCATCAGGCTCGATCACATCGCCTTGTCCGCTCAAAAGGAAGGTCTGTTCCTTGTCACAAACCAGCAACAACGCCTCCAGATGACGAAGGAATTTGTCGGTGCGCCAGTCCTTGGCAAGCTCTACAGCACCACGTCCAAGGTTGCCGTGATACTGCTCCAGCTTGGCTTCGAAGCGGCTGAACAGAGTAAACGCATCGGCCGTGGAACCCGCAAAACCGGCAAGGATCTTGTCGTTGTAAAGCCGGCGAATCTTTTTCGCGGTGTGTTTGATGACGGACTCGCCGAGCGTAACCTGTCCGTCGCCGGCCAGGACAACGCTGCCGCCGCGGCGGACGGACAAAACTGTTGTGGAACGGATCAGTCGCTTGGTTGGCATAAACGCAATTCTTGATTATAGCAGCAGAAAAATCTGGCCCTCCGACCTAGGGCCAGCAAAAAAAACTAGGGCCAGCAAAAAAGAAGAGGCCTGCTTTCGCAAGACCTCTTCGCAGCCCACTTTCAAAGAGCGGGTAGAAAAATCACAGTCTGAAGTGTTACTTGCCCAACAATCCGCGCGGGCTTCCAACACCCGTGCAATAATCCCACGATGCGACCGCCGAGCTACCGTTCGAGCCCGTCTTAACATCGTAGAAGTTTGCTTTGTAAGCCTTCGCCGTACCGAGTTGGGAGTACAGCAGGTTGTTTTCTTCGTTGCTGAACCAGTCGCTACTGCCGGTAGCTGGGGTAAGGTAAACCGATCCCAGCTTATTGCCGGCCCGGTTAACTATGCTGGCAAGAGCGGGAGAGGAAAGGCTTGTTCCCCCGACGACTCCCCATCCGCCTAAGCCGTACTGGCTGTACATCCATGCTCCCGATGCCGGATCTGCGTCAAACGACAAGTCAGGCGTAACCCGGTTGGACTGTCCAAAGATCGGATATTGATAGTCCGCCCATGGCCCCGCGTTGCCGCCGCTGAACGCTGTGGTGTAGGTCTCTACCGTACTTGCACCGCCGCCGGAACCGCTCCAGCAAGATTCAGACGAGAACTTGGAGTTGGTAGCGTTGCGCAGAATGGACGTGCCCCCCGCGGAAATTACCCACGGATTGGTACTGGGATAGCCCACTCCCAAGCCGCTATCTCCAGAGGAAGCGAAGGCAAGAATCGGTGTCTTGAATCCGGTGGCAAAGTTATAGGTAAAGTCGGCAAAGAGCGCGTCATCTGCGATCTGGCCTGAGAATTCGCCGCCCTGCCAGCTGTTGGAAACCTGTCCGCCAGTTGTGGGGTAATTGGTGACGATGTAGTTGAAGGCAACCTGCTCCGCGTAGTAAAGATCCGTGTTCGAGTTGGAGCATGCTTCCACCAGGACAATCGCCGCATTCGGAGCGAAGACGTGCGCCCACTCGATGTCGAGCGACGACTCTAACGCCCAGCCCGCGTCGGGTGGAGGCGTCGTGCAGCTTCCGTTACCGTTGGCATAAAGCTTGGTGAAGTTTGCGGCTGCCAATCCCCAATAACTGTCAAACGTTTGCAGATCGGTAGCGGCGTCCGGATTGTCGAACGCGTCCACGAGGACGATTGCGCCATAACCCGCTGCGCTTGGACCGCCGGAACCTGAAGCGTAGTTTGGTATGCAACCTGAGCTGTTTGGACTCGATACATAAATGCAGCCCAGCGACTGGGGTGTCTCGGACACTTCGATCG
>JRHI01001698.1_pt1 | contig 17457 bp, 16 predicted proteins | sample 215371 | NCBI WGS metagenome assembly JRHI01 (sample SAMN02929681, study PRJNA255918) | sediment metagenome | biome: cave system; feature: Ice Cave; material: Sediment; isolation source: sediment from deep within a dark volcanic ice cave with no known source of... ...
ATCCGTCACGCCCACGGATCACGATTCATTTATCCTCGCGGGCGTCCTTACCCAACGGCCATATCAGCCAGCAGGCGGTACATGGAGGTCATTCAAATGGCCACGCGTTTTTCCAACCAAAACCCCGACGCGGCGACGCGGGGTTTTGGTTGGATATTGTTGTGAGGAATAATGGCCAGCCTGGGTCTGGCGCCGACGGTATCAACGGTTTTTCAACCTATACGAGCGTGATCCTCCGCGATCAAGACTAGGAAAGGTGCGACCAATGAAAATAGTGGTGTTGTGCAATTCTGAAGGAGAGATTACGTCCCTGGCTTCCATGCCGGACGGAGGATCCCCGGCATCGTTCCAAAATCCAGACCCCCGGCAACAGGAGATTGTGATTGAAGCTGCAGATATAACAGCGGACATGTCCGCGACGGAAGTTCTCGATCGGCTACATGAAATCCGCAATCGCCGGCGCGTCGACATTAAAAAATCTACGTTTGTCCCAAAGTAGGGACGCTTCGGTCCAGCGACCCGCGATGAGTAGTCGAGGAGCGCTGTCGCGAGGCGCTTACCGATAGTGGAGCTGGCGGCTGCAAGGTGGCGGCGCCCGTAGCGTGGCCCGCCCCGGGAAAGAACGATAGGGACGGAGATTGTCTCGGCCGTCCGCCGTGCCCGGAGAGCCGCCCTGCAGCAGTGGAGCGCGGATGCCGCGTCTCCTTGAAATGAGCTCGGCGTCCGCGCTCTGCTCCCCGCGCCTATCCACCCCCGAGCGCTGAGCGCGTCCGCTGTTTTCGGCTGGGTGTCTCGCCTCCTGCAAATGAAGTTATGCCCGTCGTGTCGAAGACATGCCTCCGGCATGAAGGGCATCCACGCCCGCAGCTTGCGTGGATCCTCCGCCTTCGCGGGGATGACGCTTGTGGGAGGGGGGTGCACTCGGCCTGCAGCCCGTGCGCCCAGGCGGGCGCCCAAGCCGGCATCAGAGCGACGCTTTGCGCTGGCCGAGTCCTGGGGCACACTTCGGCATGGGATGTTGAACCCGGGGAGGCGGCGATGCTCGACCTGATCATTCGCGGTGGCGAGGTGGTGACGCCGCAGGGTGTGGCGCGGTGCGATGTTGCCGTCAAGGGCGAGACGATCGCCGCCGTTGCGGCGCCGGGCACGCTGGCTGATGCGGATGCGGCGCGGGTCGTCGACGCCGCCGGCAAGATCGTCATGCCCGGCGGCATCGATCCGCACGTGCACATGGCCCACCCATTTGTGATCCCCGATGGTACGACGCTCTACACGCAAGGCCCCGACCGGGTCGGCATGGCGGCGCTCTGGGGCGGCACCACCACGCTGATCGATTTCGCTTACGCGACGGCCGACCGCAGCGTGCAAAAGGGGATCGAGGCGCGCGACGAGCAATTCGCGCCCAAGAGCTGCTGCGACTGGGCCTACCATCTCATGTTGAGCAGCGAGCCGCCTGACACGCAGATGGCCGAGCTGGCGGAGGCCATCCAGGCCGGCTACCCGACCATCAAGATCTTCACCACCAACATCTGGCCGCACCGCACCGGCCGCATGATCGACTTCGGCGACATCTGGGAGACCTTCAAGGTGCTCGCCAAGGAAGGCGGGCTGGGCGTCATCCACGCCGAGGACAACGACATCGTCATGCACATGTACGCCAAGTTGATCCGCGAGGGTCGCGTCGGTTTCGAGAACCTGGCCGAGGTGCACAACACGCTGTCCGAGGACCTGAGCTTCCGCCGCGTGCTGCGCCTGGCCGAAAGCGTACCCGGCACCGCGCTCTACATGATGCACGTCTCGGCTGCCACCGGCGTCGCGGCCATCTCCGAGGCGCGCGCCAAGGGCCTGCCGATCTACGGCGAGAGCCTGCACCAGTACATGCTGCACACGGCCGAGGACTACAAGCTGCCGAACGGGCAGATCTATCACACCTATCCCTCGCTCAAGTCCGCGCAAGACCAGAAGGCCCTGTGGGACGGGACGCTGAACGGTGCCATCAACTGCGTCGCCACCGATGAGCTGTGCTGCACGCTCCGCGAGAAGACCATGGGCCGGCGCATCGACGACACCACCGGCGGCAACTCGGGCGTCGAGCCGCGACTTGGCGTCATGTACACGGAGATGGTGGTGCGGCGCGGCTATTCACTGCCCCGCTACGTCGACCTCGTCTCGACCAACGCCGCGAAGATCATGGGACTCTACCCGCGCAAAGGCGCGATCGCGGCCGGCAGCGACGCCGACATAGCGATCCTCGACCCCACCCGGCGCGGCAAGGTGCGCGCCGACGACCTGCACGAGACCGACTACACGCCCTGGGAGGGCCACGACATCTTCGCCTGGCCGGTAGTGACGATGCTGCGCGGCAAGGTGGCCGTCGAGAACGGCCAGTTCCTCGGCCGCGAGGGCGCGGGTCAGTACTTGAAGCGCAAGATCCCGGCCGAGATCATCGCGGGACCGATGCTGTGACCGTGCTCCCGTTGATACCAAATGCCGACGCGGCTTGTGTGGGCTCCCCTCCCCCTCATGCCGAAGGCGTGTCTTCGACACGACGCGGGGAGCGGTCGGGGGTGGGGGTACCAAGACCCGGACGCCGATCGTGTCTTCACCCCTCCCCGTCAAGGGGAGGGGAACCGGTCGAGCAAGTAGCAGGGTTTACACTCTAATGATGCCGGCCAGCATCTTAGACTGCGCCGCGGAGGATCTGCTCGTCCAGAGCCTCCGAGCGTGGCGTGTGAGAGGTAGAGTTTTCCGCGAGCCCGGCGGGGCGTTGCTTGTCGCGGCCGGCGAAAGGCGCTTGCGCATCTGGCGCGCACCGGCCGATTTGCCGTTCCGGTGGATGATGGGCGAGGGCGAGCGCACGCGCGGCGCTACATCCATCGCCGGTCTCCTGCGCAGCGTGAGAGCCGCGGTGGATCCTGGTTACCGGCCGGTGCGGCTGCGCATTGCGCCGCTGCCGCTCGTGCCCTCATGATCCCCGTCGCGGTGCTGACGGGCTTCCTCGGCAGCGGCAAGACCACGCTGCTGGGGCGCCTGCTCARRMRCCCSGASTTCTCGCGCACGGCCGTGATCATCAACGAGTTCGGCGAGGTGGGGCTCGACCACGACCTGATCGAGACCAGCGAGGAAAGCTTCATCGAGCTGCAGACCGGCTGCCTGTGCTGCGCGGTGCGCGGCGATCTGGTGCTGACGCTCGAGGATATCCTGCGGCGGCGGGACGAAGGGCGGGTGGCGCCGTTCGAGCGCGTCGTCATCGAGACGAGCGGGCTCGCCGATCCGGCGCCCATCCTGCACGCCCTGATGAGCGATGCCGGCCTGTCTGAGCGCCTTGCGCTCGCCGGCGTGGTGGCAACCGTCGACGCCGTCAACGGCCTCGGCACGTTCGCGCGGCATCCTGAGTCCGTCAAGCAGGTGGCGGTGGCGGATCGGCTGATCCTGACCAAGACCGATCTAATTGCGGGGGAGAGCGACGGCCTGGCGGCGCGCCTCGCGGCCCTCAATCCTTCGGCCACCCTGCTGGAAGCTTCCTTCGGCGCCGTCGATCCGGCGCGCCTGTTCGACATGGGGCTCGCCGCCTCCTTGCGCAGCGACCGCGATGTGCAGGCGTGGCTGGGCCTCGATGCGCACGCCCACGGGTCCGCTCACGCGCATCATCACGATCGCCCCGGCGGTCATGCTCAGGAGATTTCTTGTTTCGCCATTCTGCGCGAGCAGCCGGTTCATGCGGTCACGCTCACGCTGCTGCTCGAAGTGCTGGCCGAGCACTGCGGCGGCGATCTGCTGCGCCTCAAGGGTATCGTCAACGTGGCCGAGAGCCCCGACCGGCCGGCAGTCATCCACGGGGTGCAGCACGTCTTTCATCCGCCCGCCTGGCTCGATCGCTGGCCGTCGGAGGATCGCCGCACTCGCCTCGTTTGCATCGTCAGGGATATCCCGCGCGCCTGGATCGAGGCGCTGCTGGACGCGCTGGAGGCCGAGGTGCGCGAGGTGACGGGCCGGCCTGAAGGCTAAGTGCTTGGACCAGACGTTCCCTTGTACAGGCGAACTCGATCTGGCATCTGTGGGCACGCGTTTTTTCCCGTCGGAGACGAGGGATGCATCACATCGATGAATCCGTCTCTCATCAAACCGTGATCCCAGCCATGACCGTGCAGCCTTCCGACAGCAGACCTCCGGCGCCCAGCAGCCCGGACATCGCGCAGGTGCGCCTCAAGGGCATGCGCGGCAAGCGCGGCGTCGTCGGGGATAGCCTGCATTGGCTCGGCGTGCGGCTGGGCATCGCCTACAACGGCTCGTTCTATTATCCCTCCGAGGACCGCAGCATCCTCGAATGCTCGATCTTCCCCCATTACCAGCTGAGCCGCGAGCACCAGCGGATCGTGTTCGTGGGAACTGCCTGGTACACGCACGGCTACACGCGCATGTTCTCGCGCAAGACCTATACGACGATGGACCCGAATCCCGCGAACGCGGCCTATGGGGCCGAGCAGCACATCGTCGACGTCGTCGGCAACCTCGAGCGGCACACGGCGCCCGGCTCGGTCGACGTGATCTTCCTCAATGGCGTCGTCGGCTGGGGGCTCAACACCAGGGACGAAGCGGAGACGGCGTTTGCGGCCTGCTACCGCTGTCTGCGCAAGGGCGGACATTTCCTGATCGGCTGGAACGATCTACCCGAGCACCGGCCGTTCCGCATCGAGGAGGTCGAGAGCCTGGGCAAGTTCCAGCGGCTGGTGTTTCCGCCGCTCGCTACCAGCGAGTACCTCATCGACAATGAATGGCGGCACACCTTCAGCTTCTTCTGCAAGTAGCAAGGAGGCATCAGCGAGAACCATGGAAAACGATCGCGCGCGACAGATCGCACTTGCCGCCGGCCTGACGGCGCTCGACGAGAAGCATCTGACCCAGCTCGCCAACAGCGTCGCTTCGGGGCGTGAGCTCTCGGCCAAGCTGCCGAAGGACCTGCACTGGAGCGAGGAGATCGCCCTCACCTTCCGTCTCCCCAGCTCCGGGAGCGCAAAGCGATGACCGAGCTGGCTTATCTGGGCGTTGCCGATGCGGCGGAGATGATCCGCAAGCGCAAGCTCTCCCCCGTCGAGTACACGCAAGCCCTGCTCGATCGCATCGTCCGGCTCGCCAGTCGCTATCACGCCTTCATCCGTCTGACCCCCGATCTCGCCATGGCCGCTGCGCGCCAGGCGGAGCGTGAGGTCGCGGCCGGCGGCTCGCGTGGCCCCCTGCATGGCGTACCCTTCGCCCTCAAGGACATCATCGACTTTGCCGGGTTGCCGACGACCGCGCATTCGAAGGTGCTGATCGACAACGTGGCGACCTCGGATGCCCCGGTGACGGCGCGTCTCGTGGCGGCCGGCGGCATCATGATGGGCAAGCTCGCCACGCACGAGTTCGCTATCGGCGGGCCGTCGTTCGATCTGCCGTGGCCGCCGGCAGTGAACCCGTGGGGCGGCAGCCATTTCCCCGGCGGCTCCTCCAGCGGCTCCGGCGTCGCGCTTGCGGCCGGCATGGTACCCGCCGCGCTCGGCACCGACACGGGAGGCTCGGTGCGCAACCCGGCCTCCATGTGTGGCATCACCGGCATGAAGCCGACGTACGGCCGCGTCAGCCGCAGGGGCGTGCTGCCGCTGTCTTACTCGCTTGACCACGTGGGGCCGATGACGCGCACCGTGCGCGACAACGCGCTGCTGCTGCAGGTGCTCGCCGGCCACGACGCGGAAGACCCCGGCAGCGCGGATGAGGCGGTGCCAGACTATTCCGCCGACCTCGAGCGCGGCTTGAACGGCCTGAAGATCGGCCTCATCAAGCACTTCTATGTCGAGGACATGCAGGCGCATCCCGAGCAGACGAAGGCGATAGAGGAGGCCGCAGAGGTGTTGCGGGGCCTCGGTGCGGAGGTGCGCGAGATCCGACTGGCGCCGCTGCAGGACTATGCCACCTGCACGCGCATCATCATCCGCTGCGAGGCCTTCGCCATCCACAGGCGCTGGATGGCGGAGCGGCCCGGCGATTACGGCGATCTCGCGCGCCAGCGCATCCTCGATGGCGCGGCGATGAGCGCCGCCGACTACATCGACGCGCTGCGGCTGCGGGCCAGACTCGCGCGGCGCACGCTGGAGGCCTTTGCCGGTATCGATGCCGCGCTGACGGTGTCCAGCATGGATCCGCCCTGCCGCATCGACGACGCCGAGGCCTGCGCCCGCCTCTATCCGCGCCAGGCGCGCCAGCCGTTCAACGTCACGGGACAGCCGGCCATCGCCGTCCCCGCCGGCTTCGCGCAAGACGGCCTGCCGCTGTCGCTGCAACTGATCGGCCATCCCTGGCAGGAGGCGATGCTCTATCGCATCGCCCACGCCTACGAGCGCGCCACCGGCTGGACCGAGCGGCACCCACCAGAGGTGTAGGTTGGGTCAAGCGAAGCGACGACCCAACGCAAGCCACGAGCAAAATCGGCGTTGGGTCATCGCGGACGCTTGACCCAACCTACGCGCTACGCGTCTGTGGGCGTATCCGTAACTTCAATCGGCAAGCTCGGGCACGACCCAGAGCGGCGGCTCGCCGCGGGCGACGCGCTGCACGTTGTCGAAGGCGTTGCGGAAGCGGGCGACGTGGTTGTCCCAGGTGGGACCGGCGAAGTGCGCGGTCAGCACCACGTTGTCAAGCTCGAGGAGCGGATTGTCGGCGGGCGGCGGCTCCTGGTCGAACACGTCGAGGCCGGCGCCCAACAGCTTGCCGTCGCGGAGCGCGCGACAGAGCGCCGGCTCGTCGATCACCGGGCCGCGGCAGGTGTTGACTAGGATGGCGGTCGGCTTCATCAGCGCCAGCTCGTCCGCGCCGATCATGTGCCGGGTGGAGGCGTTGAGCGGCACGTTCAGCGAGACCACGTCGGAGGTGCGCAGCAGCTCGCGCAGCAGGCGGAAGCGCACGCCGAGTGCGTCCTCGGTATCCTCGCTCAGCCTGAGGATGTCGTAGTATTGCACCCGCATGCCGAACGCGCGGGCCAGCCGGGCCACCTTCTTGCCGATGGTGCCGAGGCCGACGATGCCGAGCGTCTTGTCGAAGAGCTCGTACATGCGCGGCGCCGGGCCGTTGCCGCGCCAGCGCCCGCCCGACACATTGGCATGCTGCCACACGACTTTGCGCGCTACGGTGAGCATCAGCATGATCGCGTGCTCGGCCACCGAGACGGCGTTGGCGCCGCCGTTGTTGGATACCGGCACCTTGGCCCGTCGCGCCGCCTCCAGATCGACGGCGTCGTAGCCGGCGCTCAGGAGCTGCACCAGCTTCAGCCGGGGCGCGGCGCGATAGAAGGGATCGTGCATCGCCAGGTTGGGGTAGCAGACCATGTACTCGGCCGGCCCCAGCGCGGCTTCGAGCTCGGCGCCGCCGCCGCGCGCCAGCATCACCTCGAACCCGGCGGGCGCCATCTCGCGGGCGATCGCGCCGGTCTCGGCCGACGGCGGCACGACGATGATCCTGGGGGCCATGCTGTTTCCTCCATACCCTGCGCCTGTGTGCCCAGCATAGGCTTGCAGTCCTCGGCCGGACAATGGTCTGAGCCGCGCCGATGCGGGGGGAGGGTTGCAAACATCGCCTAGTCGGAGAATTGCGGCACGGTTACCATTCACTCTTCGCACAAGCACTGCCCGGAGAGGAACCGACCCATGCCCGACCCAATCAAAGTGGGCAACACCAACATCCACCGCATCGTCGAGCAGGAGGGGCCGTTCTTCGAGATGCTGAAGTTCTTCCCGGCCCTGACCAAGGAGGTGCTGGAGGAAAACCGCGCGTGGCTGCAGCCGAGGTTCATGAGCCCCAAGGACGAGCTCATGCTCTGCATCCAGAGCTACCTGGTGCAGACGCCGCACCACAACATCCTGATCGATACCTGCGTCGGCAACGACAAGCCGCGCCCCGCCCGCCCCTTCTGGAACATGATGAAGTCCGACCGCTTCGAGAAGGGCCTGGCGGCCACGGGGTTGAGCATCAACGACATCGATTTCGTCATGTGCACGCACCTTCACGTCGACCATGTGGGCTGGAACACGCGGCTGGAGAACGGGCGCTGGGTTCCGACCTTCCCCAACGCGCGCTACGTGTTCGCCGACCGCGAGCTGGAATACTGGACCAAGCGGCAGAAGGACGACGCCACGACCTGTCCATGGGTGACGGATTCGGTGCTGCCGATCGTGGCCGCCAACCGCGTCGACGTCGTCAAGAGCCAGTATGCCTTCAACGACCTCGTCAATCTCATTCCGACGCCCGGCCACACCATCGACCACTACTCCGTGCAGGTCGGCAAGCCCGGTGCCGATTGCGTCATCACCGGCGACATGATCCATTCTCCGCTGCAGGCGCGCTATCCAGAGTTCGGCATGATGTCGGACTACGATTCACCGCAGGCGGGGCGGTCCCGGCGCGGGCTGTTCGGCCGCTTCTGCGACACCTCCACCCTCATGTGCACGGCGCATTTCCCCTCGCCCTCCGCGGGTCGCTTCGTGCGCTGGAAGGATGCGTTCGACTTCAAGGCAGCGTGAGCGCTTCAGCTATCTCGGTGCCGGGCATTTTTCTGCGGAGACGTCGTTCAGGAACTTCGCGAGGCGCAGCCCCGCCATGCCGAGCTGCCGGTCGAGCGTGGGGAGCACATCGCGGAGATAGCGGTCGTCCAGCACATTGTCGGCGGGACGAGAGTTCCAGACGATGGGGGCGAATTTGTGCGTCTCCTCGGCCCATGCTTCCGGGTTTCCGCCGTCAATGCCTGGCCGATTCGCCTCCGCGCTTTTCAGCCAGCCTTCTTCCAGGCGGTTCACGTAGGCGCCCCAGTCCCAAACCGTCTTCTGAATCAGGCCGCTGTCCCAGGCGGCGTGAAAGTTGGTCGACGTGCGCGTGGGCTCGCACTTGCCGGTGCAGGTCAGGCCACGCATGAAGATATCCACCTTGATGTCGTTGCCGCCTTTGAGCTCGTCCACCGTGTGCAGGGGCTGGTGGATGTCGCCGATGAAATGCACGATGAATTTCAAGGCTTCGATCTTCTTGTCCCCGGAGCCGCAGCGCAGGTCCTCTCTCAGGCGGGCAAGCGCGGCTATGACGCAATCACCGCTTTGGTCGTTTTTCTTGCAGTCCCGATCTTTACTGTACTTGGGCACATTGATCGGAATGTCGACGAAATGCCAATTATAGGTCTCGGGGCGCTCGTCGCGGATATTGTCGGCCCAGCTGGCGACGGAGGCGAGCGAATGCCCCGGGCCCAGCAGCGTCTTGACGGCTTCCGCAGCAACCGGCGACAGCCTGCGCTGCGCCACTTCTGCCACGATCGAGTGGCCCTCCTGGCCCCATGCCAGCGCCTGCCCTGTGAGGGCGAAGCTGAATACGCCCGATAGGATCAATGTTTTCATTGCTAATGCCCTTTCTTCTGATGGGGCGAGTGTGGCAGCCGCGCGTGACAAGCACAACACGCGAAAAGACGGTCGCGAAAACAGATTGACGGCCTCGTCGCCGCCATCACCACGCGGTGCGGCACCTCGATCGGCCCGAGCCGCCCTGGCTCGAATAGCGACGGTATCGCCAGGCCTTCAGGTCATCCAGAGGCCGCCCGCCACGTCGTAGGCGGCGCCGGTGACGTAGGCGGCTTCGTCGGAGGCGAGGAACGCCACCACCTTGGCCACGTCCTCGGGCGTGCCGATGCGGCCGATGGGAATGGACTTTGCCCGCTCCGCCGCACGCGGCAGGCCGGCCGCCTCCGAGGTCGCGTCGAGCGCGTCGCGCATCGGCGTGCCGCCGATCAGGCCAGGGCACACGGCGTTGATGCGCACGCCGAACGGCGCCACTTCCGGCGCCAGGGATTGCGTCATGCCGACGACGGCGAACTTGGTGGCAGCGTAGGCGCTGAAGGCCGGGTGTCCCCGCCGGCCGAGCCAGGAGGCCAGGTTCACCACCGCGCCGCGCCGGCGCTCGACCATGCCCGGCACAACGGCGCGGGTGACGTTGAACACGCCGTCGACGTTGACGGCGAAGGTGTCGCGCCAGTCCTTGTCGGAGATGGTGAGCAAAGAGCCGAGCCGGGCGATGCCGGCGTTGTTGACGAGGATGTCGATGGGGGCGCTCTCGGCCGTCAGCTGCGCCAGCGCCGCGCGCACGGAGGCCACGTCAGATACGTCTCCGGTCGCCGCCTTGGCGTCGCGGCCGAGCGCGCGAACATCTGCCGCGGTCGCCTCAGCGGCTTTCCCATCGATGTCGAAGAGGGCGATGTCGCACCCCTCGCGCGCCAGCTTGAGGGCGATGGCGCGGCCGATGCCGGCAGCTCCCCCCGTGATCAGTGCCCGCGTACCCGCCAGCCCTTCCATGCCCGTGCTCCGTTTCGGCTATCAATAGGCGGTCCAGCCGCCGTCCATGGTGAGGGTCGAGCCCGTCGCGAAGCGGCTCTCGTCGCAGGCCAGGAACAGGATCGCCGAGGCGATCTCCTCGGGTGTGCCCAGACGCCCCATCAATTGGCGCTGCTCCAGCCGGCTGCGCGTGGCGGCGCCGTCGGCGTTCTTGGCCAGGATCTCGCTGAAGTAGGGCGTGTCGATGGTGCCGGGCGCAACCGCGTTGCAGCGGATGCCGTCGGCCACGTGATCGATGGCGACCGCCCGCGTCAGGGCCGCGACGGCGCCCTTGGACGCACAATAGGCGGCGCGGTTGGGGATGCCGATGGAGGCGACGGTGGAGGCGGTATTGACGATGGCGCCGCCGCCGTTGGCCTTCATGGCCGGCACCGCGAACTTGGTGCACAGGAACACCCCGCGCACGTTGACGGCCATCAGGTCGTCCCAGGCCTGCGGGTCGGTGTCGAGCACATTGCCGGCGATGCCGTAGCCGGCGTTGTTGATCAGCACGTCGAGCCGGCCGAAGGCGCGCATCGTCTCCGCCACCATGCGCTCGGCATCGGCGGCCTTTGATACGTCCATCTCGATGGCAATCGCCTTGGCGCCGAGGGCGCCGCACTCCTCGCTCACGGCTTGCGCCGGCGCCTTGCGCTTGTCGGCGACCGCTATCCTCGCCCCCTCCCTCGCGAACAGGAGACAGGTGGCGCGGCCGATGCCCGAGCCGCCTCCGGTAACGATACAAACTTTGTCTCTGAGACGCACCAGGTCGTTGCTCCCTCAGCCCTTGTCCTTCACCCACGCCAGGATGTGCTGCGCCACGCCCACCAGCTCGCCCTTCTGGTTGACGACCTTGATTTCGCTGCGCGAGCGACGCTTGGCGAGATCGACCTCGCTGATGGTGTAGGTGAGCGTCAAGGTGTCGCCGATGTAGACGGGGCCGAGGAAGCGCACCTTGTCGTAGCCGAGCGACACCGGCGTCTCGTCACCGGCGGTGCCGTGGCACTTCTCGATCATCATGCTCGAGCAGGTGGAGGCAAAGCCGATCAGCAGCGCGCCGTGGGCGATGCGGCGGCCGTACTTGGAGCGCGCCATGTACTGCTCGTTGACGTGGTTGACGGCGAAATCCCCGGTGATGCCGGCGAACAGGTAGATGTCGGTCTCCCCGACCGTCTTGGCGAAGGTGACGCTGTCGCCGGGCTTGACGTAGAACTCGCTCATCTGAACTGGCTCCCCAAGTCTCTTCAATCGGATCGGCGCGCACGCCTGGTTCCACGGCTGAAACGACCTCGATCGTTGTCATACCGGGGCTTGTCCCCGGTATCCAGCCATCCGAGGGCTCCGGAGCAAGCGGCACGATGGATCCCGGCGACAAGCGCCGGGATGACCGCGGGATGCAGATGCCGGTGCCTGACCATCAGCGGATGGCGGCGCCGGAGGTGGTGTCGAAAAGGTGCAGGTTTTCCAGCGGCACTGCAACGTCGATGCGGGAGCCAGTCGCGAGCGCCAGCTCGGGGTCGACGCCGGCGAYGCGGATGTCGSCCYCGCCGATGCGCACGGCCAGCACCTGCTCGTCGCCCAGCTGCTCCGTCACCATCAGGTTGCCGCCGAAGCCGACGTGCTCGCCGCCGCTGGCCGGTCCCAACCGCATATGCTGGGGCCGCACGCCCATCGTGACGGTTCGCCCGGCATGGGCGCCGAGCCCGGCGAAGCGTCGCTGCGGCAGCTCGATGGCTATGCCGTTGGCGGATAGCGCGAAGCTGTCGGCCGCCGCGGTCACGGCCATGTCGATGAAGTTCATGGCCGGCGAGCCGATGAAGCTGGCAACGAAGCGGTTGAGCGGGCGTCGGTAGAGCTCGAGCGGGCTGCCCACCTGCTGCATCAGGCCGTCCTTCATGACGACGATGCGGTCGCCCAGCGTCATGGCCTCGACCTGGTCGTGGGTGACGAACACGGACGTGGTCGGCACCCGCAGGCGCAGCTCCTTGATCTCGAGGCGCATCTGTGCGCGCAGCTGGGCGTCGAGGTTGGAGAGCGGCTCGTCGAACAGGAAGACCTTCGGGTTGCGCACGATGCAGCGCCCGAGCGCGACTCGCTGCTGCTGGCCGCCCGAGAGCTGGCGCGGCCGCCGCTCCAGCAGCGGCTCGATCGACAGGATCTTGGCGGCGTTGCGCACAGCGGCATCGATCGTCGCCTCGGCCACGCGGCGGTTACGCAGGCCGAACGCCAGGTTGTCGTACACGCTCATGTGCTGATAGAGGGCGTAGTTCTGGAACACCATGGCGATGTCGCGGTCTTTCGGCTGCAGGCCGTTGACGACCCTGTCGCCGATGGAGATCGTGCCGCCGGTGATGTCCTCCAGCCCCGCGATCATGCGCAGCGTCGTGGACTTGCCGCAGCCCGACGGCCCCACCAGCACGACGAACTCGTGGTCGGCGATGCGCAGGCTGAAGTCCTTGACGGCGACGACGGCGCCGAAGGTCTTGTGCAGGTTCGCAAGCGTGATCTCGGCCATGCTCAGACCTTGAGGCCCCTGATGACGTACTTCTGACCGAAGATCGTGACGATCAGCGCCGGTCCGAGCGCCAGCACCGCGGTGGCGCTCATCAGATGCCACTCCATGCCGAGCTCGTGCACGAACTGCGCCATGACGACCGTGAGCATCGGCGTGTTGTTGGCTGTGAGGATGAGCGCGAACAGGAACTCGTTCCAGGTGTAGAGCCAGCACAGGATGGCGAGCGCGGTGAGGCCGGGGATGGCCGAGGGCAGGGCGACGCGCAGGAACGCGCCCCAGCGCGAGCAGCCGTCGATCATGGCGGCATATTCCATCGACGGGTCGATGCCGTCGAAGAAGCCCTTCATGATCCAGGAGAAGAAGCAGATGTGCACGGCGACGTGGGGTAGCAGCAGCCCCCAGTAGGTGTCGAAGATGCCCATCGCCCGCGTCACGAAATAGAGCGGCAGCACCCAGGAGACGTAGGGCACGCAGCGGAACACGTAGATGGCGCCGAACCAGGCGGTGGGGATAGGTCCCCTGAAGCGCGACAGCATGTAGCCCGACGTCACGGTGACGCCGAGCGATAGCACGGTTGCCAGCGTCGAGATGGCGAAGCTGTTCCACAGCGCCTTGAGCACGATCTCCTGGCCGAGTACCTCGTGGAAGTTGTCGAGCGTGAAGTCGGTGCCGCGGTGGACGTAGTAAACGGCGTAGCCGGGCCTGAGCGAGGTCAGGACCAGCCAGAAGACCGGGAAGGCGAACAGCAGGCAGACGGCGATCAGGCCGAGCACGAAGAGCGCGCGTCGGCCGCCGGGCGCCAGCGCCTCGAAGAACCCCGGCGAGCGAACCGCCGGTAATGTCTCGACCGCGCTCACTTGGAGACCTCCACCCAGCGGTTGAGGATGCGGAAGAGCAGCATGGCAAAAACGACAATAATGACGGCGCCAATGACGGCGGCAGCCGAGCCCCGCCCGAAGTTCATGAACTGGAAGGCCTCGACGTAGGCGTAGATGCTGAACACCTCGGTGGCGCGCGCGGGCCCGCCGCCCGAAATGGTCCACACGATGTCGAAGGTGCGGAAGGCGTCGATGGCGCGGATGACGACGCACACCACGATCACCGGGCGCAGCATCGGCAGCGTGATGAAGCGGAACGTGCGCCAAGCGCTGGCGGCGTCGATCTGGGCGGCCTCGAACGGCTCGGGCGGCAGGCTCTGCAGGCCGGCCAGCAGCAGCAGCGCGAACCAGGGCGTCCACAGCCACACGTCGGTCAGCAGGATCGCCAGGAAGGCGGTCCACTTCTGCGTCAGCCACGCAATCGGCGGGATGCCGAACACGTCCAGGATCACGTTGACGATGCCGAACTGGTCGTTGAACATCCAGCGGATCATGATGGCGGCGATGACGGGCGCTACCATCAGCGGCAGCAGAATGATGGTCTGCACCAGCCAGCGGCCCGGGAATTTGCGATTGAGCAGCAGCGCGATCAACAGGCCCGCAATCAGGGAGCAGCCGACGCTGGCGAACATGAAGCCGAACGTGTTGGGCAGCACCGTGCGCAGGAAATCGCCGTCCCGCATCACGTAGGCGTAGTTGGTCAGGCCTATCCAGGTCTTCTTGGGATCATGCAGGTGCCAGTCGCGGAAGCTGGCGTTGGTGCCGGTCAGGATCGGCAGGATCTGGAAGAAGACGAGCACCAGCACGGCCGGCGCAATCAGCGCCAGCATGAACCGCTTCTTCTCGTCGAAAGCGAAGAGCCCGCGCAGTGTCATGCGAAGTTGTCATCCCGGTGCTTGCCCCCGGGATCCATCGTGCGGCAAGCGCCGGCGCTCGGAGTTGGGTGGATACCGGGGGCAAGCCCCGGGGTGACAACGGTTTCGCCTATCTCGATCACAACGCTAATTCGTGCCGAGGCCCGCACGCCGGACCTTCTCGACGTTGTCTTGCAGCACCTTGCCGATGTCCTCGCGCTTGCCGGACATGGCGGAGATGACCGCGTCGGAGTAGGCCTTGTGCACGGCCGGCCACTCGGCGAAGTAGTAGGCCGAGTGCGTGATCGGCTTCTGGTCGAACACGGCGTGCTTGAGCGCGGCGAAGTCCTTGTCCTCCGCGGCGATCTTCGGCCACAGCTTGACGTTGGGCGGCGGGCCGCCGGTCTTCTTCCACATCTCGATCTGGCCGGCCTCGTCGCTCATCATGGCGGAGAGCATCTCCTTGACGAGCTTCTTCTTCTCCGCCGGCACGCCGATCGGAATGGCCCAGCCCCAGATCTCGTTCCATGAGGTCGGCACTTTCGCGCGCGGGCCGACCGGGAAGGGGGCCATGCCGATGTTGCCGACGATCTTGGAGCGCTTGGGATCGCTGAACTCGCCGAAGTGCGTGGAGTCCACCAGCGTGAAGGCGGCGTCGCCGGCCATGAAGATGGCGTTGGCCTCGTTGCGGCCATAGGCCGTCATGCCTGGCGGGCTGATCTTGTGGGTGTTGATCGCATCCCACCAGTACTCGACGATCTCGCGATGGCAGGGCTCGGTGATGGCCGGCTCGAACTTGGCGGCCTTCAGCTTCTCGTTGTCGCGCTCGAACAGCGGATTGAGGATGTCGCACTGGTTGGCCCACATGGTCCACCAGAAGCTGAACCAGGTGTTGTTCATCGACATGCCGCCGACGTAGCCCCACTTGACCTTGCCTTCCTTCTGCAGGCGCTGGCTCACCTTGACGAGTTCGTCGAAGGTCTTGGGCACCTCGCTCTCTTGCACCAGGTCCTTGCGGTAGAAGAACGTGCCGACGGTGTGCGCCATGGGCACGGTGGTGAGCTTCTTGTCGTCGTTCCAGAAGGCGAGCAGCGGCCACTGGTCGGAGTTCTCGATGCCCTTGACGTCATCGGTCGTCTCTAGCCACTTCTTCCACAGCTGGCCCCAGTCGTCGTTGTGCCAGATCATGTCGAACTGATCGGCGCCGGAGGTCAGCGTGGCCGTGACCTTCTCCATGAACACGCTGTAGGCCATGGGGATGCGCGTCAGCTTGACGTTGTTGGCCTTGGCCCACTTGTCCATGATGTCGAGGGACGCGTCCTGGATCGGGTTCTTCATGTACCCGACCTTGATCTCTTTATCTTGGGCCGCGGTGGGGGCGGCAGCGCCGAGCGAGACGCCGATTGCGAGCGCGATTGCGGCGGCACTCTCGAGCAGCACGCGGCCGCTGACGCTCAGTCGAAATGACATGGGTTTCCTCCTGGATATCCCTCGAGGCAGTGGCGTCGAGGCGCCGCTCTCGTTTTCCGGTGGCGGCTTGCTTGGACGCGCATGTTAGCGCCACCGGCCCCGCAATAACAAGCTCGCCTGGAGGCCTTCGGCTGGGCCAAGACCATGCCGGCTGCGGCCGGGCCGCGTGAAGCGGTCCAGCAGCGGCGCTCTCTCGACTCCGGGCAGCTCACCAAAGGCTCGTCAAACCGATCCGCAAGCAATACGGCTCCGGTCCGACCCAAATTCAACCAGGCGTTCCTCAACGCCTGCGGCTGCGCGGTCCAAGGCAGGAGTTGACTGGGGCTGCGAGCCTTGGCAGCGGACGCGCGCGTCAGGTTACCAATGCCGGGATCGAACGGTGAAGAGACCGATCCGCCCACTTTTCGGCCCGCGATATTCCGTCGATCTGCTGGTCGGTGCAGGGAGATTCGAACTCCCTACCCCTTGCTCACTCAGCGATTTGGCTACTGCCCGAGATCGACGCCCGTGAACTCTGCTGAGGTCCCGCGCAGCAATTACTGGCGTTCCAATGAGTGCAGAGGCTTCTCACGCTTCCCGTCTCTCTGACAAGCACCGGAATGACTAACGCTTGCGCCAGGCCTGCAGGGCGTCGAGCACCAGCCAGCCGAGCAGGAGATGCAGCAACTTCACCGCCAGCGCGGTCAGGACGATCAGCGTCGCCATCGCCGCCGCAGCCGCCGTCGCGCCAGCCTCGTCCATGTGCACCACGGAGATGGCGGCGAGCTTGTTGGAGGCGCCATAGAGAAAGATCACGGCCGACACCGTGGTCAGCGCATTGACGAACATGTAGACGGCGATGTCGAGGATGGCCGGCATGCAGATCGGCACGGTAACGCGGGCGAAGGTGCGGTAGAACGGCACCTTCAGAGAGGCGGAGACCGCCTCGAACTCGCTGTCGATCTGCTTCAACGCCGTTACCGCCGTGATATGCGCCGTCGTATAGAAATGCGCGATGGAGTTGACGGCGAGCAGCGGGATGGTGCCATAGAACACCCCCAGCGGATTCCATTTGGCATTGATGAAGAAGACGTAGCCGAGCCCGAGCACCAACCCCGGCACTGCCATCGGCAGCATGGCGAGCAGGTGCGCGAGCGCGCGCCAGGCGCGGAACCCCTGGCCCTTCTCGACCAGGTAGGCGCCGGTGAAGACGATGGCCGTGCCCGCGACCGCGGCCAACGCCGCCATCTGCAGCGAGGCAAAGTAGGGCCCATAGCCGTTCGGCTCGAAGTCCTCGAAGTTGTAGTTCTTGAGCGTGAGGGTGAGGTTATAGGGCCAGTAGGTCACGAACGACGCCCACACCGCGACGCCGAGCACGGCAGCGATAA
>JRHI01001699.1_pt1 | contig 17451 bp, 22 predicted proteins | sample 215371 | NCBI WGS metagenome assembly JRHI01 (sample SAMN02929681, study PRJNA255918) | sediment metagenome | biome: cave system; feature: Ice Cave; material: Sediment; isolation source: sediment from deep within a dark volcanic ice cave with no known source of... ...
CGGCTTAGCTGTCCGGCGGGCCGTGGGCGTGGTCGCGGTGCGCGAGGCGGTGGGCGTGCGCGTGGGCGTCTTCCGGTGTTCTCGGGGGATAGAAGAGGCCGGCGACGTAGAACTTCCCCGGTGACTGCGCGTACGACGACACGAGGAGATGCACGTCGTACTTCTCGAACAGGCCGCGGCCCCAGGTCTCGCGGAACTTCGTCGCCCACAGCGCGCCGTAACGCTCCCGGCTGAGTCGGGCCATCTCGTGGAGCTCCCAGTCGAGGACCGGGAGCTCGTGGACCGTGCCGCATACGTCGCTGTCGCAGGCGAAGCGCAGCCGCAGGGGCAGCTGGAGGATGTCCGCCGTGGGCTTCGGCCGGATGAAGCCGACCGTGGACGCCCCGTCACGGGCGAGCTCCTGGAGCGACTCGAGCGAGCCCCGCAGGTGCGGCCGGACGAAGGGCCAGCGGAGCCGCCAGGCATCCTTCGGGTCGAGGTACGCGGTGGCGACGATCTCCCCGCTCACGGTGCGCGATTCCGGCCGGGGGTCGCGCTCCGCCGGCGCGGTCCGGACGTGGATCCAGGACCAGCGGAGGATCGGCGGGTCGGTGTCGGTGTTCTTCCAGGGAAACGGGGAAAGGCGCTCCAGACATCCGGATTCGCGGTCGATCCCGAGGACGGCCGGTCGCTCGACCGGGAACCGGTCCGCGGCGATGGTCTTGGCGAGGACGAGCACGTCGCGCTCGGTGGTGGAGTCCTCCATCGGCTTGGATCCAACGATAGGCGCGCGAGGCGGCGACCGTGGCGATCGCCGCCGGCGCGGCGTCAGCGCGCGCGGACGATCGCCGCGGCCTGATGCAGGTGCGCCGCGTCGTGGATCGCGATGAACAGGAGCCAGCCCCGCGCGTCGAGCGGCCCCAGCTCGGCGTGCGCGAAGACCGGACCGCCGGAGGCGAGCACGAACGTCTCCGCGAGGCGCGCTTCCGCGGCCGCGATCCCGGCGAGGAGCTCCTCGCGGGTGGCCTCCTCGGGGCCGGGATGGCCGTACGGCACGCCAGCGTCCTCCGGCGCGTCCCCGCGCGCCAGCGTTCGGGCGATCCGGTGCGCGGCCGCGTCCCAGAGCAGGGCATGGCCGCTGAGCGTCGCGATGGACCAGGAGTCCAGACCGGCGATCCGGCGCAGGCCGGCCTCATCCGTCGCCGAGATCCCCAGCCGCAGCCCGGTGAGCGCATCCCGGGCCGCGGCCAGGATCCGCTCGGTCGGCTGCCCGTCGGCGATCGCCTGGAGCGGGGTGCCGGAGCGGAGCGCGTCGAGGGCCGTGGCGGCGGAGAAGCCGGGTGGTGGCACCCACCTAGCATGAGGCCGATGAAGAGCGAGGGCCGCGACGCTGACGACATCGGACCGAGGGACATCGCCCTGGCGGTCCAGCACCCGCGCGGCACCGAGCGGCGGCGTCTCGGCCCCTACCGCGCGGCGTTGAACGATCTCGTCGTGTACGCGGCGCTCCCGCTCCCCGACCGGGACGTGATCGTTCGCTGGGCCGAGACCCGCCGCCGGATCCGCGACGAACACGGTGTCGACTGTGACCCCGCGAACTTCGCCGACCCGCTCATCCCGGCCGCGCGCTTGACCGAGCAGGTCCTCGCCGGCGAACGTCAGGCCGCGGGCGCGTCGCCTGACGCCGGCGGCGGGGTCACCGACGTCCTCGCCGCGGTCCGGGCGATCCGGGCGCTCCGGACCGTCCCCTCGGACCGGGACACGCCGGACCGCTAGACCGGCAAGCTCGCGCGGAGCTTCGCCAGCAGCTCGAGCGTGCGATCGATCTCCGCCGCGGTGTTGAAATGGTGCGGCGAGAGCCGGATGATCCCGGGGCGGTAGTCGACGATGCAGCCCTCGGCCCGGAGCGCCGCGACCGCCCGGCCCGGGTCGGGGTGTGCCAGGGTGACGATCGCCGTGCGTTGCGCCGAGTCGACCGGGCAGCGCAGTTCCCAGCCCTGGGCCTGCGCCCCGCGGACGAGCTGCTGCGACAGCTCGACGTGGCGCTCCCGGATGGTCGGAATGCCGATCTCGGCGAGGAGTGAGAGCCCGGCCCGCGCGGTGTACGCCGCGGCGACGGCCGGGGTCCCGTACTCGAAGCGGCGCGCGGTCGCGGCGAGGTCGAGGTGCTCGACGTCGAAGCTGAAGGGGTCGGCCATCGCCCACCAGCCGAGCGCCGTCGGTCGCGCCCCAGCGATGCGATCGCGTCGGGCATACAGGAACGCCATGCCCGGGCCGCCCATGAGCCACTTCAGGGTGCCACCGACCAGGTAGTCCACGTTCGACGCGTGGACGTCGAACGGGAGGGCCCCGATCGACTGATACCCATCGACGACGAGCGCGGCGCCCCGGCGGTGGCAGATCTCGGCGAGCATGGCGACGTCCTGGACGTAGCCGCTGGTGTAGTAGACATGGCCGGTGCAGACGAGCGCGGTACGGTCATCGACCGCACGCTCGAACAGCTCGAGCGGCACGGTCGACCGGTCCGGGCTACGGACGAACTCCACCTCGACGCCCTGCCGCTCGAGCGCGAGCCAGGTGTGCCCATCGGTCGGGAAATCGATGTCGGCGATGACGATCTTGTTGCGCTTGCCGTAGTCGAACGTCGAGGCGATCGTGACGAGGGCGGAGGACGCGGTCGGCTCGAGTGCGATCTCATCGGTGTCGGCGCCGAGCACCTGCGCGAACTCGCCGCGAAGCGCGTCCAGAACCCCGACCCAATGTTCGAACCAGGCCCGTCCGCCCAGCTCGGTCCAGGTGCGCGCGAACTCCGCGAGAGCCGCGGCACCGCGTCTGGGGAGCGGCGTGAGCGAGCAGTTGTTCAGATAGATGAGCCGCTCGGTGATCGGGAATTCGTCCCGCCAGCGCCCAAGATCGGGCCCGCTCACCCTGCGCGCACCTCCGCTACCAGCCGACCGCGTAGCTCTCGCGCCGCGGGTCGGCCCCGCCCTCGAGCGCGCCGGTGTCGAGCTTGCGGATCGCGCACACCCCCGCTGCCGCCGGCGTGAAGTCCGGGAGGTCGTCGATACCATGGCCGAGCGCCATGAGACCATCGCGGACCTCGCGCGCGATCCGACCCTCGACCGCGAGCACGCCCGGCTCGTACGCATGCGGGTGGAAGGACCAGGGGAAGCTGCGCGAGATGACCCGTGGCGCCTCGATCGCGGCCTGCAGGTTCATCCCGAAGTCCACCACGTTGCACACGACCTGGACCATCGCCTGACACTGCGCGTCCTCGCCGGGGCAGCCGAACGGCATGAGCGCGGCGCCGCCCCGCATGAGGAGCGCCGGATTCGGCGTGAGCCGGGGCCGCTTCCCTGGCGCGATCGCCGAGGGATGGCCGGCGGTGGTCCAGAGCTGCGCGCCGCGCGTGGACACGATCATCCCGAGGCCGTCGACGAGCGGCGCCCCCAGACCGGGATCCGACGGCGTGGCCGAGAACGCGTTGCCTTCCGCATCCATCGCGCAGACGTACGAGGTGTCCGGGGCGCCGATGCCGCTCGCGGCACGGGGCACGTACCCCGCGGGACCGGTACGGCCCTCGTGGCGCCAGGGGTCGCCCGGCGGCGGCAGCGCCGGCCACGCGCGGTCGTCGCGAATGAGCTTCCGTCGCTCGTCCGCGTAGGCCTTGCTCAGGAGACCGTCGATCGGGACGTCGACCTGCTCCGGGTCGCCAAAGAATCCTTCGCGGTCGGCGCAGGCCAGCTTCATCGCCTCGGCGAAGCGGTGGAGATGGCCGAGCGACCCCGGCCCGAGGGAGGCGATGTCATAGCCCTCCAGGAGGTTCAGCGTCATCGGGACGAGCGGGCCCTGCGACCACGGACCGCAGGCATAGACGTCGATGCCCCGGTAGGTCGTGTGGACCGGCGCGGAGATCGAGACGCGGTAGCTCGCCAGGTCCTCGGCGGAGATCGCCCCGCCCTGGCGCTCCATGAAGGCGACGATCTCGCGCGCGATGTCCCCGGTGTAGATCGCGTCCCGGGCGGCCATGATGCCGGCCGCGCGGCCGCGCCCGGCATGCGTCGCCTCGATCGCGACCAGGCGCCGGAAGAGATTCCCGAGGTCGCGCTGCACGAGGAGCTCCCCCACCCGCGGCGGGCGGCCCTCCGGCAGGAAGACGGCGGCGCTCGCCGGCCACGCCCGCAGCCGCTCCTGCAGGCGGTCGATCGCGAGCGCCAGCCGGGGATAGACCGGGAATCCGTCGCAGAGCTCGATGGCCGGGGCGAGCACGTCGGCGAGGCTGAGCCGGCCGTAGCGCGCGAGAGCGGTGAGCCAGGCATCGGCGGCCGCCGGAGTGACCGACCGCGGGATCCCGATCGGCATGTCGTCACCGTGCCGGGCGCGGTGCGCGGCGAGATCGACCGACGCGGGCCAGCGCCCGAGCCCATCGATGGTCTCCGGGCGAGCCATGCCGGGGCGGAACACCATGATCGGCGCGACACCGCCGAAGTCGGTGAGCTGCCGCTCGAGTACATTGAGCGCGATGCCGGCGGCGATGCCGGCGTCGATCGCGGTCCCGCCACGCGGGAACATCCGAAGCCCCGCGAGCGACGCCAGGTAATGGCTCGAGCTCACCATGTGCTTCGAGCCGAGGACCGCCGGCCGACCCTGGGTCACGCCGATCGGTGGCGCGGTGTTCTCCACCGCGATCTCACGCATGCTCGACCACTCTATCCCGCTACGCTCGTCGTCATGCAGGTGTACGCGCACCGGGTCCCGCCGTTCGACAACCGGATGTACGTGATCGCGGATGGGCGCGGCGACGCGATCCTCGTCGACCCGTCGCAGGGTGAGCGCGAGGCGCTTGCGACGGTGCGTAGCCACGGCCTGCGGGTCATCGAGCTCATCAACACGCACGGCCATCCAGATCACATGTTCGCCAACGCCGCGCTGCAGGCGGCGACCGGCGCGCGCCTGGCGATCCACCGTGCCGACGCGTATCGTCTCGACCCGGCGACCGCTCCGCCGGCGATGCTGGAGTTCCCGCGTTCGGTGCCCGACGATCTCATCGAGGAGGGGCCGCTCGGCTACCTCGCGGACCTCGAGGTGGTCGCCCTGCACACACCGGGTCACACCGAGGGGTCGACCTCGTTCCACCTGCCGGCGCACGGGATCCTGTTCTCCGGCGACCTGCTGTTCGCGGGTAACGTTGGCCGCGTCGACCTCCCCGGCGGCGACCCGGTGGCGATGGAGCGGAGCCTGAGCCGGGTCGCGGCGCTCCCCCCGGAGACGACGGTCTACCCCGGCCATGGCGCGGCGACCACGATCGGCGCGGAGCTGCGCTGGCTGCGGGGCTTCCGCTTCAGCTAGGCGGGCTCGTCCCGGTCAGTCCGCGACGCCGAGGATGTTGAAGCCGTTGTCGGCGTAGATCGTCGCYCCGGTGACCGCGCGGGAGAGTTCGCTGGCGAGGAACACGGCGACGTTCCCGACCTCCTCCTGGGTGATGTTCCGGCGGAGCGGGCTCTTCTCCTCCATCAGGTCGCGCGCGGCGGAGATCCCCTTCACCGCGCTTCCGGCGAGCGTCTTCAACGGCCCGGCGGAGATCGCGTTGACGCGCACATTCGACGGGCCGAGATCGGCCGCGAGATACCGCGTGCCGGACTCCAGCACCGCTTTCGCCATGGCCATCGAGTTGTAGCTCGGCACGACCCGCTCGACGGCGTTGAAGGTGAGGGACATCACGCTGCCCCCGCCGGCCTTCTCGAAGAGCGGCAGCGCGCCGCGGCAGAGCGCGATCAGGGAGTACGCGCTGACGTCGATCGCGAGCTTCAGCCCGTCACGGGAGATCTCGTAGAAGCGACCGCGGAGGTCATCGACCGCCGCGTAGGCGATCGAATGGACGAGGATGTCCAGCTTGCCGTCCCAGTGCTCCCCGACCTTCGCGAACAGGGCATCGATCTCGTCCTGCTTCGTGACGTCGCAGGGCAGGATCGGCATCGACTCGTGGCCCGGGAGGGTCGTCACGAGCTTCTCCACGTTCTCGCGCAGCCGCTCGGTCGCGTAGTTGAAGACGAGCTCGGCTCCCTCACGCCCGAACGCGGTGGCGATCCCCCAGGCGATGCTGCGCTGATTCCCGACGCCCATGATGAGCGCCCGCTTGCCGTCGAGCAATCCCACGTCCGACCTCCCGCGATGACGCGCATCATCCCAGAAGGGCCGTCGGCGCGCTCGGCCGGCGGCGGACCGTCGTGTCCGGAAAGATGTGGGTCGCCATGACCGGCCCGCGCTGCGCAACGCGTCGGCGGTGTCCGCGAGCGATCGGGACCCGATCGGTCCACACCGCCAACGGGATCGAAGTCGGTCAGCAGGATGCGCGCGGGGCGAGTGTGACGCAGACTGAGGCGGTGGATTGGCGTGATGTGGCCCGGATCACCGCGACCGAGGCCCAGGCCCGGATCGACGCCGGGGAGGCCCTCACCGTCGTCGACGTGCGCCGGCCGACCGCCCGTCGCGGTGGGCACATCGTCGGCGACGTCGTGCACCCGCGCCGCTCGCACCGCGACGACCCGCCGCTCCCCAGGGACCGCACCCTGGTCCTCTACTGAACGTGAGTGGAGGATGAGAGCGCCGCCAGTTTGGCGGTCACGCTGATCGAGGAGGACGGGTACGACCCGGCGCGGGTGCTCGTGCTCAAGGACGGGCTCGCCGGGTGGGAGGAGGCCGGCCTCCCGACCGCGCGGGTCGAGACCCCCTAGCGTCGGCTACGCGCGGGCGTAGTCGCCGATGCCGAGATGCTCGAGCGTCTCGGGCCGCGGACGGCCCTCGTCGTCCCAGCCGCGCTGTTGGTAGTAGGCACGCACCTGCGCCGCGAGGTCGGCGTCATCCAGTCGCACCTTCGACAGGACGCCGGACACGTGCGGCGCGGTCACCTTGGCCGGAAGGCGGTCGTCACCGGCGTCGAATCCCTCGCGCAGGTTGAACAGCCGCGCGAGCGCGAGGCTGCGCTCGCCGATGTCGAGGAGCGCGGCCTGGTCGATGCCCCAGCCGGTCACGGCATTCACGATATCGACCATCTTCGGATCGTCGTAGCGCAGGAAGAAGCACATGCCGACCGTGTTCTTCACGCTCCGCGACGGGAGATTCGAGTTCATGTGATCGCCGCCGGTCGGGCTCGTCGCGTAGCTCATCCGCACCTGGCGGCCGTACTCGGTCCGCTGCCGCGGGTCGTGCATCGCGAGCTCCTGCCCGCGGACGGTGGTGAGGAGCTCCTGGCCGCCGAGCTGCTCGGCGGCACGGGCGGAGCCCTCGGCGAGGATGTCGCCGAGGTCGCGACGCGCGCAGACGGCCTCGACCGCCGCGAGGAGCGCCTTGCCGTTGCCGAAGACGAGCGGCTCACCATCGATCGCGGCGTCCGGCAGGATCCCCCGCGTTCGCAGGTCCATCGCCCAGGCGACGGTCGCGCCGAACGAGATCGTGTCGATGCCCAGGGCGTTACAGCGCTCGTTCACCTTGGAGATGAGCGCGAGGTCGCCGATCCCGCACTGCGAGCCGAGGGCACCGATCGACTCGAACTCGGGGCCGCCGTACTTCGGGTCGATTCGGTACGGCTGCTCCATCTTCACGACCTTCTTGCAGCGCACCGAGCAGGCCCAGCAGGCCTCCATCTTCACCCGGTAGCCCTTCTCGACGAGCGCCTCGGCGCTGATCTCGCCGGCGTCCTCGAACGCCCCGCCCTCGTAGTTGCGCACCGCCATGCCACCGACGCGGGTGTACCCGTCCAGACCCATGCCGGTGCCGAAGTTGTGGAAGGCCCAGTGGTTCTCCTGGAGGGTATCGGCGACCCAGCGGCCGATCTCCTTCACCTTCACCGCGTCGTGCAGCGGCAGCGCGTGGCTCCCCTTCACCACGATCGCCTTCAGCTTCTTGCTTCCCATGACCGCGCCCAGACCGGCGCGACCGGCGATGTCCTTGAAATCGTTCACGATCCCGGCGTACCGCACCAGCCGCTCGCCGCCCGGGCCGATCTCGCACACCCGCGCGAGACGCTCCCCGACCTCGGCCTTCAGCGTCTCCTCGGTGTCCATGATCTCCTTGCCCCAGAGGCGCACGGCGTCACGGATCTCGACCACGTCGTCCTTCACGTAGAGGTAGACCGGCGTCGGGGAGGCGCCGGTAACGACGATGGCATCCCAGCCGGCGCGCTTCAGCTCCGCGCCCCAGAAGCCGCCCACCTCGGCCTCGCCGAAGCCGTTCGTGAGCGGTGACTTCGCCCCCACCGCATGCCGTGAGGCGCCCGAGAGCGGCGTGCCGGTGAGGACGCCCATCGCGAACACGAGGATGTTCTCCGGGCCGAGCGGGTCGGCATTCGCCGGCATCTCGGTGAGCAGGTAATGCGCGATGAGCGCGCGGCCCCCCGGATGGCGGCGGAACGCCGCCTCGTCCATCTCCTCGACCGCGGTCGTCCGGGCGGTGAGATCGACGCGCAGGACCTTGCCCCAACTGCCATAACGCTCGCTCATCAGGTTCTGATTATCCTCTCCTTGAACGATGAGCGAATACGACCTGATGTGCGACGTCTGTCATCTGGCCCTCGAGCCGCGCGATGCCGCGGTCTCGTGGGCCGCGGCGGCGGGAGTCGAATCGCGGTTCGCGCTCACCCATCACGGATGCGTCCCGGCGGACGCGTCGGAGCGGCGGCCGGTGAAGCAGCTCGTGTGGCCGAACGAATACCTGCGCTTTCTCACCGACCGCTTCGGTGTCACGATCCCGGATCCCGACGCGCTGCGCGCGATCGCCTGGGCCCTCGCGCCATTCGTCCTCCGCCACGACAACCCCGCCGAGATGGACGGGATGCGGGCGGCCTCGTTCGGCGCCGAGCCGGGCGTGAAGCCGTGGGCGAAACCCGGAGAGGTCGTGGCGCCGGCGAAAGAGCCGCCGAAGGAGACCGAGGGAGGCAAGTGACCGGTCCCCCGGTCAGTTGTCGTCGATCCGTCTCCCCCGCCAGTACTTCGGCTCACCGCCACGCCGTGGGCGGAACGGCGAGTCCATGCCGTCGGTGAGGTAGTAGGCCGCGCCGGCGAAGAGGAGCGGCACCAGGAAATCGGCGGACGGCAATCCGAGGGTGATGCCCAGGGTCTCGCCGGCGGCCCCGGCGAGGACGACGATGAGGAAGCGAAGCCAGGTCCGACGCTCGCGCGGGCTCACGCGCGCTTCCGGGAGAGGAACGATGCCGCGCGGGCCCATTCGCCGCACTGCGCGAGCTCGTCCTTGGAGACGAGGTTGTTGCGGACCGCCAGCTTCAGCTCATCGCGGAGCGTCGTCTGGAGCATCTCGGGACCATCGGTGTTGAAGCTGAATCGCACCTTATGCTTGCGGAAGATCGCGATGTAGTCCCGCAGCTCCTCGATGTCCCTCACCACGCGCGTATCGAGATTGGACGACGGGCAGATCTCGAGCAGGATCCCCCGCTCGGCCAGCCGCCGGCACAGGCCCGCATCCTGGGCGGCGTGGATGCCGTGGCCGATCCGGTCGGGCTCGAGGAACGTCACGACCTCATCGACCGACCGCCAATCCTCATCCTCCCCGGCATGGACGGTGAGCCCGAGGCCGGCCTTGCGGGCCTTCCTGTAGAGCGGGGCGTAGTCGCGATAGTGGAAGTCGGGATTCTTCGGTCCGGCGATATCGATCGCCAGCACGCCACGCTTCCGGTAGGCGATCGCCTTCTCCACCACGATCTCGTTCAACGCGTAGTCGAACGTTCGGTCCAGGCAGAAGATGAGGCCGGCCTTGACCGGGTACTCCAGGCTCGCCCGATCAAGGCCGCGGACGGCGGCCATGATGATGTGGTCGAGGTCCTGCTCGCCGCCGCGGTTCCGCTTGAGCGGATTGAAGCGCAGCTCCAGGGTCGTGATGTTCGCCTTGCGGTACGCGCCCCCGATGACCGCGTACACCGACTGCTCGAGCGCGATCGGGCTCGATTGGATGAGCTCGGTCCAGTGGTAGAGCGCCAGGAAATCCTCGAACGACTTCCGGCGCCTCGGATGCACGGTGATGAGGTCGACGAACTCCCAATAGTCCTTCGTCGGCAGACGGATGCCCTGGGCATGGGCAATGCCCCACATCGCCGCCGGATCGACCGCGCCGCCGAGATGCACGTGCAGCTCGGTGAGCTCATCGCCGAGCGGATGTGGCAGCTAGCTCCCCTGCTCCCGCGTCGGCGGCCGGCGCACGCGACGACGCCGGCGCGGCGTCGATGGCCGGCCCTCCGGATGCTCGCGCCAGATCGCGTGGCCGTCGTCGTCGGCCGAGCTCACCCGGACCAGCCGGTCCCAGACCTCGGCCCGGCGGAGCTCCTGCTCGGCGGCCTGGCGATCGACGCTGCGCTCGAGCATGACGTCGCAGTCGTACGGCGAGCCCGAGACGCTCCAGCCGTTCTCGGTCAGGAGGTCCACGACCCGGGCGATCTCGGTGAGACGCTGTGGGGTCTGGGCGACGAACTCCCGGAGCCAGCCGGAGTAGCTGCGCTTCCCGCGCTCGGCACGGTCCRACTCGTCGCGCACGGTCCCGAAGACGTGGATGAGGATATAGCTCGGCCCCACCATGCCGCTCCAGTCTGCTCCGTCTCTGGGAGGCCGGCTACCCGCGCTCTTCAACGAAGCGGTAGCCACCGTCGGAATCCTTCGCGATCACCACGAGCGCATTCGTCTTGAAGCCGCTCTGGCCCTTCAGGTCCTTGCAGATCAGGTGGTAGTGCTCGTGCTCCGGCGGCACGCAGCTGCAGCGCTCGGCCTGGATCTCGGCATCGAAGCGTCGGGCGCCGATCCGGAGGTGGACCGCCTCGCCCGGTTCCGGGAACAGCTTCCAAGCATCCTTGGTGATGAGGATCCGACCTTTGCGGACGTCCTCAGAGCTCAGGCGATGACGATAGGTGGAACGGGAAACACTCATCGGTCAGGAGTATTTTCGCACACCCGCCGCTCCGGCGCTCGGGCGGCTCATCCGCGCGCGGGCCGGTCAGGGCTTGTCAGGGCTTGACAGATGGAATAGCCAGGCTGCCGCCGGGATCGTCGAGGAACCGCATGAGATGGACCACCGGGACCGCCGATCCGGCTTCTCGCAGACCCGCGACGAGCTGCAGGATGCAGCCGGGATTCGCGCTCACGACGACATCGGGCCGGGCATCGAGGAGCGCGCGGACCTTCTGTCGTTGCAGCTCGGTGGCGACCTCGGGATGCGTGAGGTTGTAGATTCCGGCACTGCCGCAGCAGCGCTCGGGGTCCGCGATCGGCACGACCCGGACGCCCGGGACGGCAGCGAGGAGCGCGCGCGGCTGCGACCGGATCCCCTGCCCGTGCGCGAGGTGACAGGCGTCCTGATAGACCACGCGGATCGGCACCGGATCGGCGTCCACGCCGGACGGCAGCACGACCTCGCTCGCGTCGCGGACCCGACGGGCGAATTCGGCGGCACGGTCGGCCCAGGCCGGATCGTCGGCGAGCACCGCGCCGTAGGCCTTGAGGTGCGCTCCACACCCTGCGGCATTCACCACGATCGGGCCGGTCCCACCCGCGAAGGCCGCGACGTTCTTCCGGGCGAGCGCTCGCGCGCCCGCGCCATCACCGGAGTGCGCGTGGAGCGCGCCGCAGCAGGCCTGCGCGGGCGGGGCGGTCACGGTATGGCCGCTGCGCTCGAGGAGATCCACCGTCGCGCGCTCGGTGTCGCCAAAGGAGCAGCGCATCACGCAGCCGGCAAAGAAGGCGCAATCGGCGCCCTCGCGCCGGCCGAGCGTATACGGGCGGCCCTCGGCGGTCGGCAGCAGACGCTCCATGGCGGCGAGACGGCGCGGCAGGAGCCGCGCCCGTCGGACGAGCCGCTGGGCACCCGAGCGGGCGTACACCGTGGCGAGCGCGGTCGCCGCGGCGAGGGCCCCGGGCCGCGCGATCGTGGAGAGCCCGGCCCGCCGGATCGCCCGCGCCGTCGGACGCTCGCGGATCCGCTCGGCCACCACCTCGCGAGCGCCCTCCATGATCCGGCCGAAGGGCACCCCGGATGGACACGCCGTCTCGCAGGCGCGGCAGACCAGGCAGGCGTCGAGGTGTCCGACCAGCGATGCCGCCGGCGCGGCCTCGGTGGACACCAGCTCGCGAATGAGCTGGATCCGGCCGCGCGGCGAATCGGCCTCGTCGCCCAGGACCCGGAACGTCGGGCAGTCATTGAGGCACAGGCCGCAGGAGACGCATGTCGCAAGGTCCTCGGCGCGAACGTGGCGCGTGGTGACGGTCGAGGCGGTCTGGATGGAGATGTCTCTAGGATACGTGGCCCGATGAGCGCCGAAGTCGCATCCGACCTCGCCGCGCGCCTGCGTGCGGTCCTGCCCGCGGATCGCGTGCTCGACGATCCGGCGACGATCGAACCGTACAGCTACGACGCGTCGTTCTGGTCGCTCCGGCGGCGTCGCGCCCCGGCCGTGGTCGTCATTCCGGAGACCACCGGCGAGGTCGCCGCGGTCATGCGGGTCGCCGATCTCACCGGTACGCCGGTCGTCCCACGCGGCGCCGGGACCGGCCAGACCGGCGGGGCGGTGGCCGCCCGCGGGGGGATCGTCATCTCCTTCGCGCGGATGCGCCGGATCTTCGCGGTCGATCGCCCGAATCTCCAGGTGGTGGTCGAGCCGGGCATCGTCTTCGCCGATCTCCAGGCGGCCCTTGGGAGCGAAGGCCTGTTCTTCCCGCCGGACCCGGGTAGCGGCCGTGCCTGCACCCTCGGCGGGATGGTGGCGAACAACGCGAGCGGCCCGCACGCGGTGCGCTGGGGCACGACCTCGGCGTACGTGCTGGGCGCCGAGGTCGTCCTGGCCGACGGCTCGGTCATCACGACCGGCGGGGAGCACAGCAGGGCGTTGAAGTCATCGAGCGGCATCGACCTGACCAAGCTCTTCGTCGGCTCCGAGGGCACGCTTGGGATCCTCACCCGGCTGCGCCTCCGGGTGCAGCCGCGACCGCCGGCCCGCGCGGTCTGCCTCGCCGGCTACACGAGCCTCGACGACACCGTCGCCTCGCTCGACGATCTCTTCGCCTCGGGGATCCTCCCCTCCACGGCCGAGCTCCTCGACCGGAGCGCGGTGGAAGCGATCCGGCTGTACCGCCCCGATCTCGACCTTCCCGACGGCGAGGCGGTCCTGTTCATCGAGGTCGAGGGCACCCCCGACCACGTCGCATCGGCCGTGCGGTTCGTCGAAGGGATCGTCCGGCGCCGCGCGTCGGTCACGTCGTTCGCCGAGGAGGAGGGCGCGATCGGGCGCCTCTGGGCCGCGCGCAGCGGCCTCGCCGCGGCGTCCGCGCTCGCGCATCCCGGCAAGCACCGGATCTTCGCCGGCGAGGATCTCGCCGTCCCGCTCTCGGAGATCCCGCGCACGATCCGGCGCGCGCGCGAGCTCGCCGTCGAGGAGGGCATCGCGGTCCTGTTCTACGGGCACTTCGGCGACGGGAACGTCCACTCGGCGATCCTCATCGACCCCGCCGACAGCGAAGAGGTCCGGCGCGCCGACGCGTTCGCGGATCGCCTGCATCGCCTGGCCGTCCAGGTCGGCGGCACGGTCACCGGAGAGCACGGGATCGGCGCGGTCCGGCAGCGCTACATGCGCCTCGAGCACGGCGCGGCGCTCGACGTCATGCGCCGGGTGAAGGATGCGCTCGATCCAAAGGGGCTGCTGAACCCGGGAAAGATCTACGACACCGACGCCGAGTCCTAGCCCCGGCGCGCGGTGGTCCGGCTAGGCGAAGTACCCATAGTCGCCCAACAGCAGCCGCATGAAGACGACGCTGCACAGGACGACCAGGAGGACCCGATGGGAGAAGATCGCGCGCGGCTGCTCGCGCGCGACCTGGGCGACCTGGCCCCAGAAGAACACCACCAGGGCAAGCTCGCTGAACATGAACGCGGCGTGCACGTAGCCGAGCGGGGTCCAGGAGTACGGCTCGGTCATCGTCCAGTTGAGCAGCGCATGCGTCGCCTGGTAGAGATGCACGCCGACGGTGAGGACCCCGGCGGTGAGGAGCGAGCCGACGATCTCGGCGGCATGGGGCCGGCGCCGCCACATCGTGAGCTGGCTCACGATGAACACGTTCACCAAGGGCAGCAGGACGGCATCGCCCACGATCGCCGAGGTGTAGCTCAGGGTGGTCCGGTAATGGAGGACGATCGGGTCGGCGGTCCAGCGGAGGTACAGGCTGCCCGCGGCCTGGGTGAGGAACCCGAAGGCCAGGGTGAGGGCGAAGACCGAGGCGAGGAGCATCCACGGCCGTTGCTCGACGGCGGCGACGGTACGCAGCATCCCCTCACCCCTTCCCTGCCCTCCGGGCGCGCCCGCCGACGGTGTCAGCGGCGGCGCGGCGCGCGGTGCAGGCCTGCATCGTAGGACCGCCGGTCGAGGCGCGGGAGCCGGCGCGCGGCGGCGGGCGGGATGAGGACGGTGTGCGGCACCACGACCAGGTGCTCGAGGATCGGCCAGAGGTCCGCCTCGGTGGTCATCCAGTCGAGGCGGTCGAACCGGGCAAGTGAGACCGGACGAGAGTAGCGGCGGAGGGTGAGCTCGGCGTCGTAGTTGTAATAGTCGTTGAAGTAGCTCAGCGCCAGCTCACGGACGGTCCGGTGCACCGGGGCGCGGTGGCGGAGGCCGGCGAACTTCGACATCCCCACGGCGCCCCACAGACCACGGTCACGGTACGCGGCGACGACGTGATCGTCGTCACGCACCGCCTCGAGATCGACGAGCAGCGGCGGGCGGCCGTGGACCCGGAAGGCCGCGGCGGCAAAGATCGCCCCCTCCGCGCAGTGGGCGGTACGGTCCCGCAGCAGCCGCCGCGGCGAGCGGCAGGTGTCCCCCTCCGGCTCGTGGTTGTACTCGAGGCGTTCGAGGAACGCCTGGACCTTGACCGGCGTGTCCAGCCGTCGGAGGACCGTGAGCTCCCGCGCGCCGAAGCCGAACATGAGGAGTTGTGTAACCGAGTTCGCCAGGAACCGCACCGCTAGCACCGGCGTCTACGCCTCATGCGCCTGCTGATCGTCGCCGCGCTCCTGCTCGCTGCTTGCGCCGGCGCCACCGCCCCGACCACGGGGATCCGCGGGACAGTCCTCGCCGGACCGGCCTGCCCCGGTCCCGCCCGCCTGGACAGCCCCTGCCCGGACCGGCCGGCCGCGATGACGATCGAGGTGGTCCAGGGAACGAGCGTCGTCGCCACCCTGAACGCCGGAGCCGATGGCCGGTTCAGCGTCGCCCTGGCTTCGGGGACCTACACGCTCCGATCGAAGTCGGGCCTGCCGGCGCTGCGCTCGCAGACCGTTACCGTGGCCGCCGGGAGCTACACCGAGGTCGAGCTCCACGCCGACACCGGGATGCGCTGAACCTGCAGGGTCAGGCGACAGCCGATCGATAGCTTCCCGCGGCCTCGCTCATCGCCGTGTCAGGGCGCTCGACCATCCGGACTCCGGCGTGGATCTCGCGATGGCAGTTCGCGCAAACGAGAACGCACTTCGCGAGCTCGGCAGCGATGCGTTCCCACGGACGCGCGACGCCGTCAGCCGAGATGGCGAAATCTTTCAAACTCGGATCGAGATGATGGAACTCGAATGTGGATGCGGCGAACTCACGATCGCATCCGCTACATCGCCCGCCGAGAAGTGCGACGGCCTTCTGCTTGGTCCGTCGCCGGAACTCGACCACCGGCCCACCTGGAGTGCGTGGTGCGACCGAATGACGTGTTCGATGACAATTCGCGCAGACCAGGTCGCATTTCGATGCTTCGACCCACTTCCGCTCGCGTGAGACGCTCGCGGCTCCGATCTCGAATTCCTTCGTGGACGCTTCACGGTGATGGAACTCGAGTGCCGCCGCGGACGTTGAGTAGCCACAGTCGCGGCAGCGCCCGCCGCGCGCCGCGATCAGCTGATCCTTCAATTCCCTTCGCCGCTTCTTCTGGCTGCGATAGCTCGATTCGTTCCGCCGGCGCCTTCGCTGGGCCGCGATCTCATCAGCTTGGCGGCTCCCCGGTGGTGTCGTTGATGTGTTGTGCCCCCCGAACGGAGAGCATCCGAAGCAGAAGCGACGCCGGTAGAGGAGCCGGACCTTACCCTCGATCTCGATCCTGGAGCTGAACGTGCTTCCGCAGGCATCGCAGCGCTTCATTTGGACTGGGCGCCTCACCGCCTTCTGGCGCTAATGAGCGGTCGGTGTGGGAGACAGATGAGACAGCGTTGGCGGCCGCGCAGATCGACCCGCCGTTCGCCGATCCGTGCGGCCGTCGGGATGGGATCGCCGCACTGGCGGCACCGGGCCACGACAGAACAGTAGTTCTATGCAGGCGCCGGATCAAGAGGGGCGTTGTGCCACCATTCTCGTCACCGCGTGCCTCGCCAGCAGGCTGCCCACTGCTCCCCGGGGAGGACTCGAACCTCCAACCTACTGATTACCCGCTCCCCGAGGTTTCCCTCGGACGTGGACTATCTCATCACCGTGACCGTCGCCGGTCCGTAGGTGCCGGGCGCTTAGTCTCTGAACCTTCCCGAGCGTGTCTCGGGCTTGGCTGCGGATTGCCATAGCGCTCGCGCGCCGTAGGGTTCCCGCAATTCACCCAGTTTTCCTCCCTGAGTTTCCTCAGGGTGCTGCCACTTTTGGTCGACAGTCAGCCGCGCTGCCATTGCGCCACCGGGGAATGACTTGCGAATCCTAGCATGTGGGAACGACCGACCAGACCTTCTGCAAGGGCCTCCCGCGCGCTGTGGCCGACACCCTCGGCGCGGCTGCCCCACCCCACCACTCCGCGACCGGTCAGATGGTGAAGCTCTGGTTCGGCAACAAGCAGCTCCACTACGAGTGCGGCGTCTACCGACGCCGGAACGTCGTCGAGCTGGGCCTCCATTTCGAGAGCGACGCGATGACGAACCTCCGGCTCCTCGGTGCCTTCCACGGCCGAGAGAAGACGATCGCGAGGCGGCTCGCCGGCGTGCGGATCGAGGAGTGGGACAAGGGCTGGGCCCGGGTCTGGGAGCCGATCCCGCTCCAGCCATTCGACGCCGCGTTCAGCGCCTCGGTCGCCAGGACGCTCGCTCGCTACGTGCGGGTCCTCGAGCCGATCCTCGAGGACGAGCTGCCCTCCGATGTCGCCTGGACGGCGTAGCCTCGAGAACGAGCCACCACACATCGGAGGGAACACCCATGCCGACGATCCACGAGGCCACGGCGACCTGGCGCGGCGATCTCGCCGCCGGATCAGGCGACGTGACGACGAAGAGCAACGTCCTGAAGCGTGCCGCGACGAGCTGGAAGGAGCGCACCGAAGGGACCGGGGTCGCCGGTCAGACGAGCCCCGAGGAGCTCCTTGCCGCGGCCCACGCGAGCTGCTTCGCGATGGCGTTCTCAGCGCGGCTCGCGAAGGCCGGCGTCGCCGATCCCGACATCACCGTGACCGCGAAGGTCACCTTCGGACCGCGGCCTGC
>JRHI01001700.1_pt1 | contig 17448 bp, 13 predicted proteins | sample 215371 | NCBI WGS metagenome assembly JRHI01 (sample SAMN02929681, study PRJNA255918) | sediment metagenome | biome: cave system; feature: Ice Cave; material: Sediment; isolation source: sediment from deep within a dark volcanic ice cave with no known source of... ...
GCCGACGATCGTACCGACCACGCGGTTGACGTTGCGGATCGGCAGCGACGCCGACACCGGCTTGCGTTCCTCCAGAGCCGGCTTGCACAGCGGGAGCAGCGTCGTGTTGTCCAGCGCCTCCGCCAGGCCGTGGTCCTGTGGAATCGAGCAGTAACGGCCGACTGTCGGCGGCATCGGCGGCTGGTAGAGGATCGTCGAGAAATCGAGCCCCTTCGCCTTGTAGTGCTCGACCGCCTGCATCGTCTCCAGCCGTTCCGTGTGGCCGACCATCTCGTCGATCGTGCGGAAACCGAGCCGGGCCATCAGCTCGCGCACTTCCTGGGCAATGAAGCGCATGAAATTGACGACGTGGTCGGGGCTGCCCGTGAACTTGGCCCGCAGCTTCGGGTCCTGCGTCGCCACGCCGACTGGGCAGGTGTTCAGATGACAAACCCGCATCATGACGCAGCCCAGGGCCACCAGCGGCGCCGTCGCGAAACCGAATTCCTCGGCACCAAGCAGGGCACCGATGATGACGTCGCGCCCTGTCTTCAGCTGGCCGTCCACCTCGACGACGATCCGGCTGCGCAGGTCATTCAGCACGAGTGTCTGGTGCGTCTCGGCCAGGCCGAGCTCCCACGGGGCGCCGGCGTGCTTGATGCTGGTCAACGGCGAGGCACCGGTGCCGCCGTCGTGACCGCTGATGAGCACCACGTCCGCATGGGCCTTGGCGACGCCGGCGGCGATGGTACCGACGCCGACCTCGGCCACCAGCTTGACGCTGATGCGGGCGTGCTGGTTGCCGTTCTTCAGGTCGTGGATCAACTCCGCCAGGTCCTCGATCGAGTAGATGTCGTGATGCGGCGGGGGTGAGATCAGGCCGACGCCCGGCGTCGAATACCGGACCTTGGCGATCCACGGATACACCTTGTGACCGGGCAACTGGCCCCCCTCGCCGGGCTTGGCGCCCTGGGCCATCTTGATCTGCAATTCGCGGGCGTTGACGAGGTACTCGCTCGTTACACCGAAACGGCCGGAGGCCACCTGCTTGATGGCGCTGTTGCGCGAATCGCCGTTGGAATCCAGGACGTACCGCGCCGGGTCCTCGCCGCCCTCGCCGGTGTTGCTCTTGCCGCCGATTCGGTTCATGGCAATGGCCAGCGTCTCGTGCGCCTCCTTGCTGATCGAGCCGTAGGACATGGCGCCCGACTTGAAGCGGCGCGTGATCGACTCGACCGCTTCGACCTCCTCGATCGGGATCGGTTCCTCGGCGAACTTCAGGTCGAACAGCCCACGTAGCGTGCAGAGGCGCTTCGCCTGTTCGTCAATCAGCTTGCTGTACTGCTTGAAGACCTGATAATTGTTGCTGCGGCAGGCATACTGCAACTTGTGGACGGTCTCCGGGTTGAACAGATGGTTCTCGCCTTCGCGCCGCCACTGGTACTGACCGCCCACGTCGAGAGTGTGACCGTTGACCGGCCGGCGCGGGAAGGCTCGTTCGTGCCGCGCCTTGACCTCCTGATGGATGACGTCGAGACCGACGCCGGAGATGCGCGAGGCTGTGTTGACGAAGTACTTGTCGATCACGTCCTGGTTCAGGCCGATCGCCTCGAAGATCTGGGCGCCACAATAGCTTTGCGTCGTCGAGATACCCATCTTGGACATGACCTTGACGACGCCCTTGTTCGCCGCCTTGATGTAATTCTTTATGGCGTGTTCGTGGTCGATGCCGTTCAGCTGGCCCTGGCGAATCATGTCGTCGAGCGTCTCGAACGCCAGGTACGGATTGATCGCGCCGGCCCCGTAGCCGATGAGCAGGGCGAAGTGATGCACCTCGCGTGGCTCCCCGCTCTCCAGCACCAGGCTGACCTGGGTGCGTGTGCCGGCGCGGATCAGGTGGTGGTGGACGGCGGACACCGCCAGCAGCGCCGGAATTGGCGCATGCTGCGGATCGACGGCGCGGTCCGAGAGGAGGATGAACTCATAACCCGCCTCGATGGCCTGGCTGGCCTTTCTGCACAGCGCGGCCAGGGCTCGTTCCAGTCCTGTCGTCCCCCCATCGACACGATAGAGGATCGGCAATGTTGTTGATTTGAAGCGGCCGCCGGAGATGCCTTCTAGTTGCTGGAGCTTGTCGAACTGCCGGTTGTGCAGGATCGGCGTCTTGAGCTTGATCTGGTGAGCCGAACGCGGCACCGGTTCAAGCAGGTTGTACTCCCGCCCTATCGTCGTGTCCGTGGACATGATAATGTCTTCACGGATCGCGTCCACCGGCGGGTTCGTCACCTGCGCGAACAGTTGTTTGAAGTAGTTGTAAAGCAGCTGCGGCCGTTCCGAAAGCACGGCCAGAGCGGCATCATTGCCCATGGAGCCGAGTGCTTCGTTGGCATCGGCCGCCATCGGTGCCATGAGGATCTTCAGGTCTTCAGTCGTATAGCCGAACGCCTGTTGATGCTGCAGGACATTGGCGTGGCTCGGTTCGCCCGGCTCCGGCGCCTCGGGCAGGTCCTCGAGATTGACGAGATTGTCCGCCAGCCACTGGGCGTAGGGCTTTTGCGTGGCGATCTGCTGCTTCAGTTCCTCGTCGGCAATGATCCGTCCCAGTCCCAGGTCGATGAGGAACATGCGTCCGGGCTGCAACCGCCCCTTGGCCAGCACGTTCTCAGGCGGCACGTCGAGGACGCCGACCTCGGACGCCATGATGACCAGGCCATCCTTGGTGACGTAGTAGCGCGACGGGCGCAGGCCGTTGCGGTCGAGGACGGCGCCGATGCAGCGACCATCGGTGAAGGCGATCGACGCAGGGCCGTCCCACGGCTCCATCAGGCAGGAGTGATACTCGTAGAACGCCTTCTTCTCGGGGCTCATCGACTCGTGGTTGCTCCACGGCTCCGGGATCATCATCATGACCGCGTGCGGCAGCGAGCGCCCGGAGAGGACGAGCAGTTCGAGAGCGTTGTCGAACATGGCCGAGTCGCTGCCCGTTTCGTCGATGACCGGCAGGACCTTCTTGATGTCGTCGCCGAAGAGGTCTGACTCGAAGAGGCTCTGGCGGGCATTCATCCAGTTGACGTTGCCGCGCAGCGTGTTGATCTCGCCGTTGTGCGACAGGTAGCGGTACGGATGCGCCCGCGCCCAGTTGGGGAAAGTGTTCGTGCTGAAGCGTGAATGGATCATCGCCAGGGCCGTCTCGACCGTCGGATCGAGCAGGTCCGGGTAGAAAGCGGTTAGCTGGTCCGAGTTGAGCATGCCCTTGTAAATAAGCGTCTTGCACGACAGGCTCGGCACGTAGAACATACCCCGCTGCACGAGGTTCGAGTCGCGGATGATGTTCTCGATGCGGCGCCGGATCACGTACAGTTTGCGCTCGAAGGCGAGACCGTCGGCATCGGCGCGATCTGGCCACGTCTGCACGCAGCCAATAAACAGCTGCCGGATCAGCGGCTGCACGGAGCGTGCAGTCTGCCCCAGCGACGTGTCGTCAGTCGGCACGGTGCGCCAGCCGAGAACAGTCTGCCCTTCCTCGTGCACGACCTTCTCGAAGAGCATTTCGCAGCGGCGCCGATCGGCGGCCTCGGTCGGCAGGAAGACCATGCCGACCCCGTACTGCCCCGCCTCGGGCAACCGCATGCCCAGCGGTTCGCACTGCGCGGCCAGGAAACGGTGCGGCGTCTGCAACAGGATGCCGGCGCCGTCGCCGGTATTCTTCTCGCAGCCGCAGGCTCCGCGGTGTTGCAAGTTGAGCAGGATCTGGACGGCCTTCTGTACCAGATTGTGCGACTTGCGGTTCTTCAGATCGACGACGAAGCCGACGCCGCAGGCATCGTGCTCGTACCGGGGATCGTAAAGGCCCTGCTTGGTGGGCGGGTAGTTCGGGATCATGTCACACTTTCTTCCTGGCGGGGCGTGCCATCTTGGGAGCGCGGGGCAGGGCCGGATGGGTGGCCGGCGAACTGGTCCCGTTGCTGGTGCCGTTGAGTCCGGGGCCATGCGGGCCGGCCTCGTCGGGTTGACGTAACAGGTCGATGAAACGCTGGGCGGTGGAGGTCAACTTGTGATGGCGACGATAGATGATGCCCAGCGGCCGGGCCATGCGGCAGCCGACTAGTGGCAGGGCCACCAGGGTCCCCGCCTGCACCTCGCGGCGGACGGTCGGTTCCGGTAGCAAGGCGACGCCTGCCTCGCTGTCGATGGCCTTCTTGATGGTCTCGATGTTGTCAAACTCGAGCGCTACATCTACCGCGACATTCTGCTCGCGCAGGAACCGATCCACGTTGCGACGGATGACAAGGTCCCGGTCGAAGCCGATGTACTTGACACCATCCAGGTGCCGCGGCTCCACGGCCAGGTTTCGCGCCAGCGGCTGGCTAGGCGAACAGACGAGGACCATTTCTTCTTCGCGCCACGGCAGGGTGGTCAGCTCGCGCGTTTTGCGCGGGAACGAGACGAGACCGAAGTCGGCCCCGCCCTCAAGCACTTCCGCATAGACCCGGTCGGGRTGCAGGTAGTCGATCTGCACCCGGGCGCTTGGGTACTCCGCGGCGAATCGGCCGACGTAATGGCTCATGTCGCGCAGGCCAACCGAATAGATGGCGGCAACACGCACCGAGGACGCCAGCTGACTCTGCGTGTTGCGCAGGCTCGCTTCCAGCTCGAGGTACTGCTCAACGAGTCCCTTGCAGCCGTCGTAGTACGACTTGCCTGGGTCGGTCAGCTGCAAGGGCCGGGTCGCGCGATTAACAAGCTGGACCCCAAGCCGTTTCTCCAGCTGGAGCACAATCTGGCTTACCGCCGACTGGCTAAGCTGGTTGAGCTGCGCCGCTTGCGAAAAGCTGCGGTAGCTAGCCACGTCACAGAAGACCTTGAGTGATTCGAACTGCATGCAGCGATCCTATCAGATGGTTTCTTAATATCAAGAGATAAAATCATGAGTGTTTCTAATATTGGGCAACCTGCCGGGTGTCAAGGAGGAGAAGTTGCGGCGGCATCCGTTGACTGGCAATGTTGGGACAGGCGTATAGAGGCTGCTGTTGGCGGGGACGCGCTGCAGCTTGCAGGAAAGTTGGGTCAGTGCTAGGCTTCGGGCAGAGGAACCCGCAGATGGCCAAGAAAACATTGATCTCCGCTTTCATCCTCCTCAACCTGTTCACAGTTGTGTTCGTGAACCGGCCTCCAGGCCTGGTCCGCGCCATGGACAGCGCCGTTGCGGCTTGCCGTTTGCCCTGGCTGACCACCACATTCCAGCAAGCCAGCTACATTGATCGCACTTACGCGTACATGACGGGACTCGATCCCACCTGGACGATGTTCGGCCACGTGCGTGGCTACAACTGGCACCACGTCATCAAGGCCGAGTATGCCGACGGCACCGCCATCGTCTTGCCGCTGGCTGGACAGAGCGAACGAACCTTCTGGGAGCAGTACTGGCTCGATTTCAAGGAAGTGAAGTTCGATCTGAACCTGTCCATCGACCAGCCCGCCCGACGAGCATACTCCTTGTACCTCGCCCGCCTGTATCCGGAGCACGATGGTTCCCCTGTCAAGGCAATCGTCTGGGAACTGCACTTCCAGAAGGTCCGCGACCAGGCTGAGGCACGGCGCCTGGGCGGGCACCTCGATCCGGTCGCGCACCATACCGTCATCGACGTCTTCCCCATTGCCGACGGTCCTCGCCGGGGAGTGTCGCCATGAAATGGCTGGGGCGTGCCTGGGATCGCTGCTGGTTCCGCACTTTTGATCCGACTTCGCTCGGCGTTTTTCGCATCTTCCTCGGCAGCCTGTTGATCCTCTTCTACCTGGCGCTCTGCCTCAACTGGGAGCGCTTTTATTCGCCTTACGGTGTAACCTGCAGCGCACTCCTTGATCCAGGGCGCGTGGGCCAGTCGCCGTGGAACCTGTTTTACTGGACCGAAGGGCTAATTCCTGTCGCGGATTGGTGGTGGATCGGCTTGCTGGCGGCCATCGGCTTCACCCTTGGCTGGCAGACACGCTGGTGGACGGTGCTGCTCTTCGCCTTGCAGACGTCGATCAACCACACGAATGGCCTGGTGGTTAACGGCGAAGACCTGGTGTTCCGCATGCTGCTTTTCTACAGCTGCTTCGCGCCGCTCGACGCTGCGGTCTCCGTCGATGCCTGGCTCCGCCGTCGCTGCGGTAAGCCAGACGACCAGCCGTACGTGTGGCCGGTCCGTCTCATGCAGATCAACATCGCCCTCATCTACGCATTCAGTCTGCCGAACAAGCTTGCCGACGACGTCTCGTGGTTGGATGGGAGCGCAATCTACTGGGTGGCGATGAATCCGACCTGGTCCCGCTTTCCTGGCAATCCCCTCTTCTACTGGTGGCCGGTCAGTGCCCTGGCGACCTACGTGGCGATCCTGATCGAGGGCACGTTTCCGGTGCTGGTGTGGTTCCGCCGGCCGCGTCCCTATGTGTTGGTAGGCATCACCTCACTGCACCTCGGCATTGCGCTCATGATTCAGAACGTGACGTTTTTTACGCTGGGGATGGCTTGCTCGTTCTGGGTATTCGTGCCGGGCGAGACGACGCGCCGGATGGGGACTTGGTTGACCGCTCGCGGGTCAGCGCTCTCGAGAGCCGCTCCGCCGTCAGCGGCGGCCCCTGCAGGCGATTACTCCTCGAGCACGTCCGGCTCGGCGACAGCGCGAACGTAGCGGGCGAGCACCATTTGCAAAGCCAGCACATGTTGCCAATCCGAGTAATTCAGAGTGACCTGAGTCCCTTCCTCGTTGGCGCGGATGTTCTCGGTGGCGTTTGTCAGCTGGCGGTGGAGGAAGTCAAGCAGTTCGGAGAGGCGGGCGGCCTGAGCAGGAGACATCTTCTGCGGCAGCGGCGGCAGTTCGCGGTGGCCGATGAAGAAATTGCCGCCGTTGACAGTGATCTTGTCGTTGAGGTTCAACTCGAACTCCGGGTCGGCCATACCGGCAGCGGGAGTCTGAACCGGGATCGTGACGGGTATCGAATTGACGCCCTTGGCGGTCGGCGGAGTCAGGGCAGCAGCGAGCGCTGCGGTGCGCGCGGCGATCTCCTGGTCGGTCCCGAACAAGAGCAGCGACCGCCCCACTGCAACTCGGTCGCCGGCCCGGAGCCGGCGAATCTGCACGACTGCACCGTTGACGCGCGTGCCGTTCGTGCTCTCCAGATCGGTAAGAATGATTTCGCCGCTGTCGGACTGCACCTTGGCATGATAACGGCTGACGCGCTCGTCGTTTAGCCGCAGCACGTTGCCCTCTTCCCGGCCGATGGTGACCGGTGTAGGCAACTCACGGAAGACGCGGCCCTTGTCAACCCCTTCCAGTATCTTGAAGGTAACCAGCGGCATCGCCTTTCCTCTGGGCAAACCCTCGTACGTGTGACAGGGGTTTTATACTTGCGGATCGCCGGAGCAAGGGCCCGGATAAAACCCTGCACACGTTACCTAACCATTGTCCAGCCCCAGCAGGCAAAAGTCAATTCCGCCGTGACCTGTCGGCAACCGGGTAGGCGGCGGAACCAGGTCAGTTGGCGCTTGGCGAAGTTCCGGCTGCGCGTCTGGATGCGTCGAACGGTTTCGGGGAGTGTCATCCGGCCATCCAGGTACTCGAACATTTCCTTGTAGCCGAGTGCCTGCGACGCTTCCCGACTCAGCGGTTGCGGCAGATTCCGCAGCGCCCGCACTTCGTCCACCAGTCCCGCCGCGAGCATCCCTTCCACCCGGGCATTGATCCGCGAATAGAGTAGGTCGCGTGGCACGTCCAGGCAGAGCACCCGTGCCTCCCGAGCCGCGACGCGTGACCCCGAAACGCGATGCCATTGGTGTTGCCAGGCGCTGATCGGCTGGCCCGTCAACTCCCAGACTTCCAGCGCCCGGATGACGCGGCGTACGTCGTTGGGATGGAGGCGCGCGGCACTGGCGGGATCGATGGCGGTCAGCCGGGCGTGGAGCGCCGGCCGCCCGTGTTGCTCGGCTTCGGCCGCCAGCCGCTGCCGCAACAAGTCGTCGCCAGGTGGTCCATCGAAGAGGCCGAACAGCAGCGCCTTGAGATAGAGCGGAGTGCCGCCCACAAATAGGATACGTCTGCCGCGCTGCTCGATCTCCCGGCAGGCCACGGCGGATTGTTCCAGCCACCAGGCGACGCTCGCCGATTGCCATGGCCCAAGCACATCGAGCAGGTGGTGCGGCACCCGGCGACGCTCCTCGGCGGAGGGCTTGGCGGTGCCGATATCCATGCCGCGGTAGAGCGTCATAGAATCCATGGCGACGATTTCGGCGTCCAGACGCTCGGCCAGTTCGAGGGCCAGTTCCGTCTTGCCGGAGCCGGTTGGACCCGTCAGAATCAGGGCGTTGGCAAAGGGGTCGGGAGTCATATGCAGTTCATGAGAGCGTATGGGCTGCGATTTGCCAAGGGCGTTAGTACCATGCCTCTCTTTACGTTCACGCAAGTTTTCCCTCGGCCGCTGGCGGAGGTGTTCGATTTCTTCCGGCGGCCGGCGCATCTGGTGACCGTCTCGCCGCCGGATCTGCACATGCAGCTTGTCGAGGGCCCGGATCGGCTGCAGCTCGGTTCGCGGATCGTGCTGCAAGGGCGGCGCTGGGGCGTGCCCCAGCGCGTGGTCAGCGAGGTGGTTGCCTTCGCGCAGGACGCCGGGTTCACCGACGCGCAACGGGAAGGACCATTCGCGCGCTGGAGGCACACGCATCGTTTCGAGACGATCCCGGAAGGGACCCGGGTCAGCGATGAGATTGAGTTTGAGCCGCCGCGTGGCCTGCTCGGCTTGATCGTGACCGCCCAGTCGATCGAGCGCGACCTGCACTGGATCTTCGCTTACCGTTCACAAAAACTTGTCGAATTGCTGGGTACGCTCCAGGCGCCGCCGGCGTGCGATTAGAATTCTTCCAGCGAGAGCGTGAAGGAGATTGCGGCCGATTGTGCCGGCGCCAGCTGCAAGGACTGCACGCGCTCCACAGGCGGGCGAAAAGCCAGCCGCGACAGCAAGCTCGTTTCCGGATCGCGTTCGTGCGACGCCTCGCGCCAGTTCGGCAGCCAGCAGACGACCTCGTATCGGCCGGCCGGCACCTGGGGCAGCGCGAAACGCCCCTCGGCGTCAGTAGGCACGTAGTAAGGATGATCGTCCACGAAAAGATAGGCTCGCATCCAGAAGTAGCCGGCGTTACTGCTCAGCTCCACGAGTCCCCTGCGATCGAGGACGCGCCGGCTCGGCCGCCGTGGGTCGGGAAAGGCCAAGGAGAAATACGCCGCTCCGGAGGCATGCAGAGCGTGGAAAACCGACTCCTCGGAAACCATCTCGAGCGAACTGCCCCTGTGGACGAAGCCCACGTGCATCGGGGCGTCTCCCTGCATGACATGGATGCGGTAGTCGCGCTGCACGACGCGGACCGGCGGATGGTCCCACGGTCGGCCGCGCTCCGGCACGAGGCCGCGGAGAAAAACGACGGCACCGGCCACCCCGCGCGTACGCGGGTCGATGACCGGCGCGTTGGGATTGTCCTCGACGTGCTTTCTGGCGCCCGAGCCGTCGAAGACGAGGTCGGTCCAGGCCGTGAACGGTGGAGCATTCGGCAGTTTACCGCTCCAGGTCACCTGTCCCTGGATGGTGCCCGCGGCGGCGCGGTCGAAGGCGGAGGCGACGGGATTGGCCGGACCGTCCGGGCGCGAGGGCGGCTGCCCGAGACAACCAAGGGCCGACGCGAAAAGGAAACAGTATAACCCAGGAAGACGACTGCGTCCGTGCAAGGTGGTTCCATCCAGTTAGGGGGGGCTGTGCGTGGTGTACACCAACTCGCAGTATCGGGGCAAGTCCAACCCACGCCTAGCTCATCCAGTCCGGCGTGACAAGCCATACCAACCGGCCCTCGCCCTTGCCTGGCCGGTTCTCGCAACGGATCAGCGCAACGCCGGACTTGGCAAGATCGATACCGCACCTACGATCGCCGGCTAGCCAGCCGGCGAAGCGGGTGAGGTCCGGTACGTGGCCAACGAGGCCGACCGTGTCGCCTTCCAGACGGGCCAGCACCTTGGCCAATTTCCTGCGCTGACCGCCCGGGGCAAGTTCCTCGCACACGCGCAGCTCAGGCACCGGGTCCGGCCACTGCTGGAGGATGTCCTCGGCGGTCTGCTCCGCCCGCAGGAGAGGACTTGTCAGCAAGAACTTTAGCTGCACACCGCGTCCTTGCAGACAGTTCGCCACGGTGCGGGCCTGTTCCCGCCCGGTCGAGGTAAGGGGACGGTCGGCGTCGCGGTTCATGGTGGCCGAGTCAAGCGGCTCCGCCTCCGCGTGGCGGATCAGGTATAGGTCCATCGTCGCATGCTCCCTGGCAGGTTGGATTAGGAGGCTTCCGAGACACCGCGGTCCCCATGATAACGTCTGCCAACGGTCTGCCCTAGGCCGACCGGCGGCGTCTCATCTATAATAAACCCTCTCGCTGGCCGGCTCGATAGCCAAAATGCCTCCGTATGTTGGGTGTGAAAGAAGAATAAGCGGTATGAAACGTTCCGACATTCGTAATGTGGCCATTATCGCTCACGTCGATCATGGCAAGACCACCCTCGTCGATCAGATGATGCGTCAGTCCGGTCTCTTCCGCGAGGGCGAACTGCGCGGCGAGTGCATTCTCGACACCAATGACCTGGAGCGCCAGCGCGGCATCACGATCCTGGCGAAGAATATCGCTCTGGTCCTGGGCGGCAACAAAGTTAACATCATCGATACGCCCGGCCACGCCGATTTTGGGGGCGAGGTGGAGCGCGTGATGCGCATGGCCGATGGCGTCCTCCTGCTCGTCGATGCCGCGGAGGGGCCACTGCCCCAGACCCGGTTCGTCCTGCGCAAGGCGTTCGAGTGCGGCCTGAGGCCCATCGTCGTCATCAACAAGATCGACCGTCCCGACGCCCGGCCGATGGAGGTTCTGAACGCCGTTTTCGACCTGTTCGTCGAGCTGGGCGCCGACGACGCCACCCTCGACTTCCCGACGATCTACGCTTCCGGCCGCGAAGGGATCGCAACGACCGACCTGGCGATACCGCCGACCGACTTGCGGCCCCTCTACGCCGCCATCCTCGAGCACGTGCCGCCGCCCGACGTAGACCAGACGGCGCCGCTGCAGATGCTCGTCATTACCCTCGACTGGAGCGATTACGTCGGTCGGATCGCCATCGGCCGCGTGTTCGCCGGCAAGATACGCAAAGGACAGCGCATTACCCTGATGCGGCACGACGGCACGCACCACGACGACACGGTTGCCCAACTCTACGTCTTCGACCGCCTCGGCCGGACCGAGGCGGACGAGGTCAGCGCCGGCGACATCTGTGCCGTGGTCGGCCTGGAGGGTGTGGACATCGGCGATACCATCGCCGACCTGGAGCACCCGGTCGCCCTGCCGCCGATCAAGGTGGACGAGCCGACGCTGGACATGGTCTTCCGCATCAACGACTCGCCGTTCTGCGGCCAGGATGGGAACTACGTGACGAGCCGGCAGCTGCGCGAACGGCTGTTCAAGGAGCTGGAGTCGAACGTGGCCCTGCGCGTGGTGGCGAACGAGGACCGGCGCGACGAGTTCCACGTCTCCGGCCGCGGTTTGCTCCACCTGGGCATCTTGCTGGAGAACATGCGCCGCGAGGGGTACGAGGTGTCGGTCGGCAAGCCCCGCGTTATCACCAAGGAAGTGAACGGCCAAACCATGGAGCCGATCGAATACCTGGTGATCGATGTGCCGCCGTCGTCGGTTGGGGCGGTGATGGAGTTGGTGGGCAATCGCCGGGCCGAGTGCCTGAAACTGGACGCGCGCGGCGAGATGTCGCACATCGAGTTCACGATCCCGGCGCGCGGGCTCATTGGCCTGCGAACGCGGCTGCTGAATGCGACGAACGGCCAGGCTATCATGCATCACAACTTCTACGATTATCAGCCCGTGCGCGGCAGCATTCCGGCGCGCCTGAACGGCGTCATGATCTCGACGGAGAAGGGACGGGCAACGCCGTACGCCATGGAGAACCTGCAGGACCGCGGCTCGCTGTTCGTGGCGCCGACCGAGGAGGTGTACGAGGGGCAAATCGTGGGCGAGCACTGTCGCGACAACGATCTGTCGGTGAACGTTTGCCGCGAGAAGAAGCTGACGAACGTGCGGGCCGCGGGCGCGGAGAAGAACATTTTACTGAAGCCGCCGCGGCAGCTCACGCTGGAGCTGGCGCTGGAGTACATCGAGGACGATGAATTGGTCGAGGTGACGCCGAAGGCGATTCGGCTGCGGAAGATGTTGCTGAAGGAGGCAGATCGCAAGAAGTTTTCGCGCAAGCATGCCTGAAGCCGCAGACGGACGCATGCTGCTTGGCGATCACTCCCCGTATGGATCAGGGTTTATCCTTCGGCGGTTGCTCCTGTTTCGGATCTTTTGCCTTGTCCGCCGGCGGCGCCTCGGGCTTCTCGGCCGGCGCCGCCGCAGGCTTTGCCGGCGCGGCGGGCGGCGGTTGCAAGGCAGGCAGCTGGACTGCTCCCCCGGGCAGACCCGGCACCACCACGTCTTCCATGCCGCGGGCTCCCGGCTGGGGTTGCGGCATCAGGTCGGTGTCGGCCCGCAGTTCAGCCGCGCTCGTCTTGGTCGTTACGAACAGCACATTCCCCACCCGCACCGGTTTGAGACCTACCATTTCCGCCATCAAACGCACCGCCGTCTCCAGCGGCACGTCCTCCAGCTGCAAAGTCACCGGCACCTGCGCTTCCTTGACTACCCGCGTATCCACCAGCAGGTTCGTCGCCGTCTCCTTCGCCAACTGCTTCAGCGCGCTGGTCAGCTGCGTCCGCTCGAGATCGACACTGACGCGCTGCCGCATTTGCCGGTACATCGCCATCTCCTCGGAGGTGACGACGGCCGCTTCGCCAATGATCGCGTAGCCCAGGTTGTACTGCCCGAGCATGGTGCGCAGCGCGGTCTTCCATTTCACGTTATGTAGCTTGATGTTGACTGCCGCGGTCGCGGGATCGACGCCCAGCTGCTGGATGGTGAGGCGATCGAGTACGAAATTGATCTTGGTTACCTCATGAATCTGCGAGATGGCCAGTTCCAGCGGTTGATCGACGATCTCGACCGAGTCGCTGACCTGCTCGAGCGCCTTGCGCAGCTTCTCGGCCGAGCTATCGCCCTTCGCCCTCGGCTCGGTCGGCGTGGCCGCGGGCGCGGCAAAAGCCGGACTGGCGAAGAGTGCCCCGGCCACGACAACGCTCAGCAGGGGCCGACGAACGGCAGGCAGGTGCATGCGTGAGACTCCTTTTCCGCGCTCAAGGGCAACGGTCTGATTGCAACTCGCGCATCCCGAAGAACGCGACCATCCAGGGTACGCTTCTCCGCCCACTTACGCAATGGCTTACATCCCGCTCGAACCGTTCCCCGGGACAAATCGGCCCGCGCCGACACGCGGACCACTATTTGGATCCTCTTCGATCCTGACCTTCTCCTGTTTCTCTAGTTGGGCGGCGTTCGCCTTCGTCGTTACGTAGAGAACATTGTCCACGAGGAAGGATTTCAGGTCGGCCATGTCGGCGAGCAGGCTCACCGCGGTATCAAGCGGCATGTTACTCAGCCGAGCTGTCACCGGACCACGAGTCTTTTCCGCCACGCGGGCATCGACAACGATGCTGTAATCGCTCTGCTCCGCGAGGTCGGACAGGGCCTCATCCAGCTGGCGTTTCTCAAAGTTCGCCTGCACCAGCGGCAGAAAGGGTCCTATGTGTCTGTCACCCCAGACTTCGCGCCTTACCTGATCCATGGTGGTGATCTCGATGAAGTCCGGGCGGATGATGTACGTGGCCCCTGACTGGCCAGGAATACGGCTCAACACCTTGCGCAGCACTTCACGCAGACGGACACTATTCCTCGGCATCATGGGTTTTTCCGCGATTGGTGTGTTGAGCACGTCTTCGATTTGTTCCGCCTTGAAGGCGGCTTCGTTGACGTCGAAAGTCACCCCATGCTGATCCGCCAAATCGTCCAGCGCTTCCTGGAGAGTCACTTTTGGGTCGGCCTGGAAGCCGTTAAACTTGACTCGCTCCTGTAACTTGAGAGCGAGCGGGATTGGTTTGCTCGCCTGTGCCTTCGGCACCGGCGCGGACTGTCCCCACGCCAGAACACCGAGTACTCCAACCACCGCCAGCAGCAACGCGCACCGCTTCATCGGCAACTCCTTACTCAGCTGCGAAATGTTTGACGACGTGATCCAATGCCGGGACGATGTACACGATCGCGCCATAGTGCGTGGTGTCGAACCAGACGATTTTCTGACGCCCGCTCGCGTTCCAGAGCGCCTCGGCCATGCGCGGCGGCACGATCTCATCGCGGCGAGCAACGAGCATGAGCACCTGGCGATTCTTGAGATTGGCAGCGCAGGTCAGCGGATCGACTGGCGCGAGCACCTTCGCCAGCTTCTCCCTGCTGCCGCCGAAACGTTCGTAGAGAACGCGGGCCGTCTTCGCGCGCGCATCGTCGTAGTACGCATTCACCAGCCCGCCGCCGCCGAGCAGGATGGCCACCCGGCTGAGGCGCGGTTCCATCTCCGCGGTGAGCGAACCGAGGAAACTGCCGAGGCTGGTGCCGAGGATGCCGAGCCGTTTGCCGTCCAACTCCGGACGCGACGCCATCCAGGCCGTAGCGCGGCGCAGGTCGAGCACCGTCTGCCGCACCGCCTCGAGTGAATGATGCACATCGAGCGAGAGCAGACGTAGCCTGCTCCCCGGCGGCCGGCGCGGTCCGTAATACGCCATTTGCACGAACAGTCCGGCGATGCCGTGCTGGGCCAGCTCCGTGGCGATTGAGCGCGAAAGGCTCTGGTCGCCGCCGGTGATGTCGAGGACGATCACACCAGGAAAAGGCCCGGCGCCCCGCGGCCGGTAGTATTCCGCCCAGACCGTGTTATTCTCCGGCTCCGGGCTCTTGACCGGAGACGGGTAACGGAGGATGTAGACGTCGGTGTCGCAGCCGGGCAGCGCCGTCTTGAACGACAACTCGCAAGGGAAATCGTGCTCTGGCAACCGATAACACTCGGGAACCTCTTTCTGGTCGCCGAGCGGCTGAAAGTGTACGGTGCTTTTTTCGGAGGCCTTGCCGTCCGTGGCGAAACGGGCCTCTGCAGCGGCAACTGCGTTCGTGAGGATACCGATCAGGACGGAGGCCAGAGCCAGCACGCGCATGTCGTCTCCTCCTCAACAGGAAACACTCGAGGAAGGGTTTCGTTGGCGCTCCATCCTATGCTGGTCGAATTGAGCGGGCAAGGCAGTGTCCTGCCTGCATCCAGTGATGCTGCCCGATCAGCGCCTGAAGCATCAGCGCCCGGTTTGTTATTCCCCTCGCCAACACTCCGGGCTCTGACGCTGCGAACCCGTCCAGGCGTCAATGCTGCTTCACGTCATAGCAAAGGAGCACGTCCTGATCGCGGATGTAGAGTTTGCCGTTGGCGAGGACCGGATGCGGCCAGGCGTTCGCGTGGCTGCGGTCCGGCTGCTTGAAGCGTCCGTGCTCGGCGTACCCTTTTGGCGTCGCCTCAACCAGAACGATGGGTCCGCCCTCGTTGCGGTAGTACAGCATGCCGTCGGCCCAGGCGAGGGAACCCTTGCCCGGCTTCTCCGAGCGCCACATTTCCTTGCCGGTCAGGTAATCGAGGCAAACCAGGAAATGCGGATCGTCCGCACCGTAGAGGTAGCCGTCCGCCAGCACCATGCCGCCGTGGTGGTTCTTGAGTCCCTTCGTGAAGTACACCTGCTTCGCCGTCACCTTGTCGCCGTCTCGCTTTAGCTCGGCCAGACCGCCGCCCGTGCCGTAGCCTGCCGAGGCGAAGATGTAGTGGTCGTGGGAGACCGGCGTGGAACACTTGATGCCCGCCCACGGCGCCGAGTAGCGCCACAGAAGCCGGCCGTCCGCGCCCGCGACGCCCACCGCGCCACCGCTCAGGAAGGCAATGTACTGGCGCAACCCGTCCATCTCGTTAACCACGATCGAGGCATACGCCGCCTGGTCGCCCTGCTTGATGGCCGACTTCCAGACGGTTTCGCCGCTCTTCTTATTGAGGGCGAGCAGCGTTGCTTCCTTGCCCCCCGGCGTGCAGACCACCTTGTCGCCGTCGATGAATGGTGATTCGCAGTAGCCCCAGCCGCCGGGGCTGCCGTGATAATCCTTCTTGAACGACTTCCGCCAGTGGATCTTGCCGGACTCCACGTCGAGACAGAGAAGGTCGCCCTGCAGACCGAGGGCATAGACGTAATTGCCGTCCACGGTTGGGGTGCAGCGCGGGCCATGATAACCGCCGGCCTCGCCGCCCGGTCCAATTGGTGTGGCCCACAGTTCCTTGCCCGTTCTCTCCTCCAGGGCGATGACGTGCTCCGTCTTGTTCTTCTTCGTCGAGCCGCGGTCGCCCATCGTGAAGATGCGCCCGGCCGCGATGGACGGGGCACTCCAGCCTTCTCCAAGGTCCTTCGCCTTCCAGACAAGCGGCGGTCCCTCCTCGGGCCAGCTTTTGAGCAGACCCGTTTCCTGGGACAGGCCCGTGCGTAGCGGTCCCTGCCACTGCGGCCAGTCATAGGTGTGCGGCTGGAACGCGCTGCGCTCCTCCGCGGCGGTCCCGCACAACACGATGGCTAAGAATAGTACGGCACACAAGTCGCAGCGTCGCAGCATGAGAGAGATCCTCCGCGCGGGTGAGAAACAACACACGGAGCAGGCGGGTTTGAACAGGCGGGAGGCGAGGAGTAGACAACACCGGCTGCCATCTCCGAATGTAGCGGGAGACGAGAGAGAGGGCAAGAGAGGTGACAAACGCCAACCCGCGGGCGGCCGCTTGTCCGTTCGCGATCAGCGCTGTTTTACCTGTTGCCTGGCCGGCCGCTGCAACTCGTGGAATTGCTTGGGCCCGGCGGATCGCGTTCTTGACGGCCGTGGTGTCACGCCTCCGACAGCATGACATCCTCATGGCCCTGGGGAAACCGCGCGATTCACGCACAGAACAACTCTGGCGAAATCAAAGAGGTCAGTAGTTGATTTTCGTTGAGGAACCGTGGTACGCTTTTGTTAAGTCGTCCGCAGAGAACACTATGCGATGAAAGTGTACCGGCATCGCCTCGGGCTCTGCGGCAGGGACGTTCAGGACCTGCCCGCTTCTCACCAAGCAGCAGGAGCAATCGCTCATGAGCAGGGAGACCTCACGGCTGCGATTGCTGTTGGACCTCCTCACCAGCTTCGGCGGTTCCTGGCTGGCGCAGCTCTGGCCGGTGGCGCCCGTCCCAACCGGGGCGGTTACCCGCCCGCCCGGGGCGGCTGCCCCTGGCCTAACGACCTTTGACTCCCTTGGGCCCGTGACCGCCTTCCCGAATGGCTCGGGTGAACCCTGGGAATCCGTAATCGACTCTTTCACCGGGCTGCTAAACCGGCAAGGCTTCCAGCAGTGCCTAAATGACCGTGCGGGATTACGC
>JRHI01001701.1_pt1 | contig 17435 bp, 14 predicted proteins | sample 215371 | NCBI WGS metagenome assembly JRHI01 (sample SAMN02929681, study PRJNA255918) | sediment metagenome | biome: cave system; feature: Ice Cave; material: Sediment; isolation source: sediment from deep within a dark volcanic ice cave with no known source of... ...
GCGCCGAGCTGGGCGTCCTCATTGCCCTCGTCGTCATCCTCCACGACTTCAGCGACGGGATCGCGACCGTGACGGTCCTCCTCGCGAACGAGGCCACGCGCGCCACGGCGCTGCGCTGGCTGGTCGTCGACGCGCTCGCTCCGGTGCTCGGCGCGGTCTTCGCGATCTTCCTCACCATCGAGGGCCCGCTGCTCGGCGCGATCCTCGGCCTGTTCGTCGGCTTCTTCCTCTACGTCGGCGCCGCGGAGCTGCTCCCCGAGGCGCACCGGAAGGAGCGCGGCGGCATCGTCGTGGTGGCGACGGTCGCCGGGGCGGCCTTCATCTACACCGTGACCCACGCGCTCGAAGGCGCGGTCTAGGATCTCGTCCCCACCTGTGAGCGACGCCATCCGCCTGACCGCCGAGCGCGCGAAGCGTCAGGTCCTGGGACCGCTGGCCGAGTTCCTGGCGGCGGAGAGCACCGGGGCGCTGTTGCTGCTTCTGGCCACCGTCGCCGCGATGGTGTGGGCGAACTCACCGGCCGCCCCCCTGTATGAGCGGCTCTGGACGACGGACCTGGGCATCCGACTCGGCGATCGGACCCTCATCTCGCTCGACCTCCGGCACTGGGTGAACGAAGCGCTCATGAGCGTGTTCTTCTTCGTCGTCGGGCTCGAGATCAAGCGTGAGCTGGTCGATGGCGAGCTCCAGGATCGGCGGCGCGCCGTGGTGCCGGTCGTCGCGGCGGTCGGCGGGATGATCGTCCCAGCGGCCCTGTACTTCGCGTTCAACGTCGGCGGGGCCGGCCGCCCCGGCTGGGGGATCCCCATCGCGACGGACATCGCCTTCGCGCTCGGCGCGCTCGCGCTCTTTGGCCGTGGCGCGCCGGCCGCCCTGCGGGTCTTCCTCCTGAGCGTGGCGATCGTGGACGACATCGGGTCGATCGTCGTCATCGCCGTCTTCTACAGCTCGACCGTTTCGCTGGGAGCGCTCCTGCTCGCCCTCGCCCTCCTCGCCGGCGTGATCATGCTCTGGCGGATCCAGGCCTTCTGGAGCGATCCGCCCCAGGTCGTGCTCAGCATCGCGACCTGGGCGGCGACGCTCGCCTCGGGGATCCATCCCACGATCGCGGCCGTCGCGCTGGGTCTCGTCGCGCCCGCCGATCCGCGGCGGCGGCCATCGCCGGCCGAGCGGCTCGAGCACTCGCTCCATCCCTGGAGCAGCTACCTCATCGTGCCGCTCTTCGCGCTCGCGAACGCCGGGATCGCCATCGACCCAGGCGCGCTCCGCAGCGTCGCGTCGTCGCCGATCATCGTCGGGATCGTCATTGGACTCGTGCTCGGCAAGCTCGGTGGGGTCACTGCGGGCGCCTATCTCGCCGTGCGCACCGGGCGCGGCGCGCTTCCGCCCGAGGTGCGCTGGTCCCACATCRTCGCCGCCGCCGGCCTGGCGGGGATCGGATTCACCGTGTCGCTGTTCATCGCCGCGCTGTCGTTCACCGAGCCCGGTCTGGTCCAGCAGGCGAAGCTCGGGATCCTGATCGCCTCGGTCATCGCGCTCGCGACCGGAGCGCTGCTCCTCCGGCGAGCGACCCGCGGATCACGCTGAGTCCTTCGACCCCCCGGTCGTGGGCCCGCGGTCGCGAATTCGTTCCCCGCGGTCACGCCGGTCCCCGGGCGATTGGTATGCCGGTTGCTTGGGGGGCGCCCATGGGGGGCACGAGACGGTGAGCCGGGCGATCGCGCCGGGGCTGTCGAAGAACGGGTCGGTGCCGCGCGAACGCGTGTACCGCACTGCCGATCATCTGCGGTCGGCCACGTACGCCGAATGACCGGGCGAGGCCCTATACACTGACGGCACGACCGAGCCCCTGCCCAAGGAGCGCACCGATGCCGCAGATCACCCCCGAGATGACCATCGCGTCCGTGACCGAGCGCTGGCCGGACACCGCGCGGATCTTCGCCCGCTATGGCCTGGGCTGCGCCTCCTGCGCGATCAGCAAGAGCGAAACGGTGCTCCAGGGCGCGACCGGCCACGGCGGCGGCCGGGTGAACGTCGACGACCTCCTGCGTGATCTCAACGTCTTCGCCGACAGCGGGGCGCTCCCCGCGGGCCTGCCCGACAGCAGCGCCGTCGCTCCCGGGGCCGGGGGCGGGATGAAGACCAAGGGGATGGCCGAGCAGCCGGGCATCAAGAGCGTCATCGCGGTGATGTCCGGCAAGGGCGGGGTCGGGAAATCCCTCGTCGCCGGCCTCCTCGCCGTCGGCCTGCGCCGGCGCGGGTACACCGTCGGGGTCCTCGACGGCGACATCACCGGGCCCTCGATCCCGCGGATGTTCGGGGTCCGGGAGAAGCCCGGGGTCCACGACGGCAAGACCCTCAGCCCGCCGACCTCCCGCGGGGGGATCCCGATCATGTCGATGAACCTGCTCCTTCCGGGTGAGGAGGAGGCGGTCATCTGGCGCGGGCCGATGGTCTCCGGGGCGATCCGCCAGTTCTTCAGCGACGTCGCCTGGGGCGAGCTCGACTACCTCATCGTCGATCTCCCGCCCGGCACGAGCGACGCGCCGCTCACGGTGATGCAGGCGCTCCCCGTCGCCGGGGTCGTCCTCGTCACCACGCCGCAGGCCCTCGCGACGATGGTCGTGACGAAGGCCGTTCGCCTGGTGAAGCAGCTCGGTGGGGAGATCCTCGGGGTCGTGGAGAACATGTCGTACGTGAACGGGCCGAACGGCGAGCGGCTGGAGGTCTTCGGCCCCTCGCAGGGCCTCAAGCTGGTGATCTCGGCCAACGCCCCGCTCATGGCCCGGATCCCGATCGATCCGGAGATCGCGGCGCTCTGCGATGCCGGGGGGATCGAGCAGTACAACGGGCCGGAGTTCGAGGAGCTGGTCGACAACTTCCTTTCGGTCGCCCCCAAGGCGCCCGAGCCGGTCGGCGCGCACCGCCACTAGACCCGTCGGCACGATGAGCGCCCGGCGGGCCGCGGTCCTCCTCGCCGGCGCGGCGGCGGTGACCTACCTCTCGACCCCGGTCCTCCACCGCTCGACGGACACCGATCCCCAGCTGTTCACCGCGGCGTCGTGGATCACCCGCGGGGACGCGTCCATCGATGCATTCCCGCCTGGCCAGTCGAACGAGATCGTCGCCCGCGGTCACCGGTACTCCGCGTATCCACTTGGCCTCGGGCTGATCTCCGCGCCCTTCCTGGCGCCCTTCGCGCTCGGCGGCGAGCAGATCGCCGACCTCGGATTCCGGGCGGTGTTCGGGCGGCTCTTGGCGGTCCTGCTCACCGCCGCATCGGTCGGCGTCATGTATCTCGCCTGCGCGCAGCTCGCGCGCCCTGCCGCCGCGCTCGTCGCGACGATCGGCTATGCGTTCGGCACCGGCAGCTGGGCGATCTCGAGCCAGGAGCTCACCCAGCATCCGGCCGCGCAGCTCCTGGTCGCGACCGGTCTTTGGGTCCTCGCGCGGGGCGGGCCGTCGACGTCCCGGGCGGGCCTCCTCCTTGCCCTCGCCACGCTGACACGGCCGCTCATCCTCATCGTCGCCCTGGCCGGCGCGCTGACCGCCCGGCGGATCGGGGGGATCCACGGGCTGATCCGCTATGCCGCCTGGGGTCTGCCGCCGGCGGCGTTCCTCGTGACCTACAACGTCATCGTCTATGGCCATCCCGCCGGCGCGCTCTACGGCGAGCCGATCCCCTGGGTGTTCCCGCCACCGGGCCTGGCCGGCCTGCTGGTGAGCCCCAGCCGAGGACTCCTCGTCTTTTCCCCGTTCCTGCTGTTGGCGGCGGTGGGTGCCTGGCGCGCCTGGCGCATCCCCCGGATCCCGGGGGATGCGACGGCCGCGCTGATCCGCGAGACCTCGATCGCGGCGGTGGCGTCCTGGGTCGCGTACGCGTCGGTGTCGTGGTGGTGGGCGGGATGGTCGTACGGCAACCGCTACCTCCTCGATGCGGTGCCGCTCCTCACGCTGGCCGTCGCCCACGCCGTTGACGGCGGCGCCCTGCGCCGCCGGATCTGGCGCTTCCTGGCCGCTGCGGCGTTCGCGTGGGCGGCGCTCCTCCAGCTCGCCGGGGCGCTCTATGGCTACACCTACTGGAACGGCTACAACTGGAACGCGACGCCGTCCATCGACGCGACCCCGGAGCGGCTCTGGCAGTGGTCGGATCCGCAGTGGTGGTCGGTCCTTCGGCAGCTCGCCGTGGATCCCGGATTCCCCGCCGCCTTCACGCTGATCGGCCTCGCGCTCGCGGCACTCATCGTCCGTCCGCTCGTCCTTCCGACGCGACGGCATCAGCGCGCCGGCGCGGACGGCCAGCGCTGAACGCGGCTCGCCGGGTCGGCCAGAGGGCGGAGACCAACACGGCGAAGATGAAGAGCGGGATCGCCGCCGAATAGGACTCGAGGTCGCGCTGCGCCGCGACGACCGCGAGGACCGTTGACACCACGAGAAGCGCCACCGACCCGAGAACGATCACGAGCGTCGCCGTCCCCCGCGAGGAGCGGGCGACGATCCCCGCGCCCAGGATCAGGGGGATGACCAGCAGCGTGTGGTCATACGACCACACGTACGGTGCCGCGATCAACGAGAGCGGCAGCCAGCTCGCCACCCAGGCGTCCCCGCGCGGATCGAACCTGAGCGCAATGGCAACGCAGCCGATGATGATCGCGGCCGCGAGCCACGTGCCCGACTGTCCGGCGATCCCGTAGAGGACGCTGGCCAGTGTCGTGGTCTGCGGCTCGACGGAAAGCGCGCGCGAGCGGGATGATCGCGAACGGAAGCATGAGAACGATCGTCCACCCGAAGTACCCGTAATCGGGCCAATTGACCGCCGAGGCGCCAAGCTGCGTCGCGGTCTCGCGCCAGGTCAGCGCATCGAACGGATCCAGGCCGAGGAGCACCGCGCGCGGGCCGACCCAGAATTTCGCGAAATCGCTCCGTGCGATGGCCCCCGGGGACCAGTCCGCGTACCCGGAGGCAACGAGGACACCCAGGCCGAAGGCGAGTCCGACCAGGTACGCGAGGAGATCGAGGCGCCGCGTCCGTGCGTCACCCGTGATGCCTTCGGCGACCGCGGCGGAGCCCATCCGGCCGACGATGTCGTCAGCGCCGCCGGCGCAGCCCGAGGATGCTGAAGAAGAAGCTCGACAGGATGGTCTGGAACCCGAGCGCCATCGCCGTCGCGGATATGATCACGATCCGCATCGTCAGGGACGAGGGGTCGAGCGCGCCAAAGCTCGTCGAGTCCCACACCGCGAGCGCCCACCCCGAGCCCCCGAGCCCCGCGAGGAGGAGCAGGGCGCCCATCGCCAGCCCGACCTCCAGGGTCACCACGCGGAATACCCGATTCAGGCGCGGATCCTCGGGGAGGAGCCCCTCGTTGATCGCGTAGATCTTCGTGAACAGCGCGAAGATCACGGCCTGCGAGCCGATGAGCACCGCGGCCGCCGCGTATACCAGGGTGTGGACCCGCGCGGTCGGAAGGAGCAGGGCGCCCGCGATCGCGCCCGCGATGAGCAGGAAGGCGCCGGGGTAGAGGAACAGCCAGCGCGGGCTGTACAGGAGCAGGAACCGGAGGTGCCGCCAACCGTCCCTCCAGGTCCGCAGATGCCGCCGCCGTCCGCGGCGATCCGGCGCGAGGGTCGTCGGCACCTCACTGATGACCAGCCCGGCCAGGCTGGCGCGCACGATCATCTCCGAAGCGAACTCCATCCCGGTCGTCCGCAGGTCGAGGCCGAGAATGGCGTCCCGGCGGAAGCCGCGCATCCCGGCGTGGAAATCGCCGACCGGACTCCCGTAGAACAGCCGCCCGAGGAACGACAGCACCGGGTTCCCGAGATACCGATGCAGACCCGGCATCGCCCCCGGCGCGATCCCGCCGGCAAAGCGATTGCCCATGACCAGGTCGTCGCCTCGCCGCAGGGGCGGGAGGAACGCTCCGGCCTGGCCGAGGTCGTAGGTCTGGTCGGCATCGGCGATGACCACGAAGCGGCCCCGCGCCGCGACGATCCCGGCGAGGAGCGCGGCGCCATAGCCACGCTGCTCGATCACGACGATCCGCGCACCGCGGGAGGAGGCGATCTCGCGCGAACCGTCGGTGCTGCCGTTGTCCGCGACGATCACCTCACCGGTGGTCCCGGCCGCTCGGATCGCCGCCGCGGCCGCGTCGACGCAGGCCCCCACGGTCGCCGCCTCGTTCAGGCACGGCATGACGATGCTCAGCTCGCACTCGGTCGGGGGGACCTGATCGGGCAGCGCCGGTCCGCGGTGACTCATGGCCCTGCCCGCCGCTCGAAGACGAACAGATTGTTCAGTCCGAGCTGGAAGCGCCGCTGCCAGAGGAGCCGGAAGCCGGCCGGTGCCAGGATGCCCGGCAGCCGGGCGGTGTCGAACGCGTGGTGCTCCTCGAGTGCCATGCCCTCGGCCAGCCGCAGCTTCTGGAGCAGCTCGACGATCTGGTCGACCGCGGGCTCCGGGACCGTCGCGATCAAACGCCCGCCCGGGACGAGCGCGCCCGCCGCGGCGCGGGCCAGCTCGGGCAAGCCGGACGCCGGAATGTGTTCGATGACGGCGAGCATCGTGATCGCGTCAAAGTGCTCGTCGGGGGCGTCGGCGGGGAACCGGCCACGGACGATCCGTACGCCTTCCCGCGCGCCGGCCGCGACCGGCCCCGCGGCGCCGCGCGTGGGATCCGTCGCGATGGCACCGGGATCGATGCCGACACCACCGGCGACACGGTCGCGCAGCTGGGTGAAGAGCGCGCCGTCGGCGCAGCCGACATCGAGGACCCGCGCGCCACGAGGGATCCACGGCGCGGCCATCGCGATCCGCCGGCGCTGCAGCAGGCGATCGAGCGGCTTCATTCATCGATATCATGAGGCCGACGTGCGACGCCCTGGGTCATCGGTGTGATCGCCGTCGCGGCGATCTTCGCCCGCGTCCCAGCGCTGATACTGCGCTGATGGCCGCACTCGTCGATCGCGTCCGCGGCGCGCAGCTCGGTGGCGCGTTCTGGGTCCTCGTCGCGAGCACGATGGCGAACGTCCTTGCCTATGGCTACCAGGTCGTCATGGCCCGCCTCCTCCCGCCCGCGGAGTACGCGGTGCTCACCGCGCTCTTCGGGATCCTCATCCTCGAGTCGCTGTCGGCGCAGGTGATCCAGTCGGCGACGGCGCGATTGGCGGCGACCTATCACGCGCGCGGCGAGGACGCGGCGCTCCAGGTGTTCGTCCGCCGCTGGACCCGCCGGATCCTCCTCGGCGCCGGCCTGCCGGCGCTCGCGGTGGTGGTCGCGTCCCCGATGATCGCCGCGGCGCTCTCGCTGCCGGTCATCCCGGTCGCGCTCCTGGGGATCACCTTGTTCACCGCCGCACCCCTGACGTTCACCGGCGGACTGCTGCAGGGGCTCGCGAAGTTCAGCTGGTTCGGCTGGTACTTCATCGCCCAGGCGGGCTCGCGACTCGTCGTGGGAGTTGGCCTCGTGTGGATCGGTCTCGGCGTCACCGGCGCGTTCGTCGGGGCCCTTGCCGCGCTCGTCGCCGGTGTGGCGGTGTCGCTCATTCCGCTTGCACCGCTCTTCCGGGCGTCGCGCGGCGCGGTGCACGAGGCCGAGTTCGGTCGCGCCGAGACGCGCTTCTTCCTCCTCGCGTCGGTGATCATGCTGGCCTACGCCGGCCTGACGAACATGGACGCGATCCTCGAGCGCGCGCTCCTTCCGGCCGGCGAGGCGGGGGCCTACGCGGCGACGATCACGATGGCCAAGGTCGTCCTGTTCGCGCCGATCGCGGTCGGCTTCATCCTCCTCGAGCGCACGGCGCGGGCGCACGCGCGCGGCGAGGACACCGACCGTCCGCTCTTCGTCGCGCTCGGGTTCGTCCTCCTGACCAGCGGTCTCGTGACCGTCGCCTATCTGTTGGCGCCGGCGTTCTTCACCGGCGTGGTCGTGGGCGACCAGTACCCCCTCGCCTCGTCGCTCATCGGGCCGTACGCCATCGCCGCCCTGCTGAACGCGCTCCTCTCGCTATGGATCGCCCATTTCATCGGGAGGGGGGAGATGCGCTTCGGGCTCCTCCTGGCGCTCGCGGTCGCCGCACAGCTCGCGCTGCTCATTGGCGTCGGTCGCGACGCCCTTTCGCAGGTCCGCATCGTCCTCGGCGTGGCGGTCCTGACGCAGGCCGCGGCGGTCGTGACGTATCTCGTGGAGCGGCGCCGCCGCGGGGCCGCGTGACCGCGACCCGGCGGGCCGACCTCGCCTTCGCCCTGGGGCTCGCGCTCGGCGCGGCGTTCATCGTGGTCCTCGGCCCGTTCGAGCGCCGGATCGAGCTCGCGCACATCAACGACTTCTCGGGCTTCTGGAGCGGCGCGCGGGCCATCGTCCTGGGCGTCGATCCGTATGAGCCGACGGCCTGGCGGGCGCTGGTGGACGCCCTCGGGGTGCACGACTCCGAAGCCCTGGTCAACGACTACTTCCCGTGGGTATCGCTCGTCCTCCTCCCATTCGGCTTCGTCGCCGTGGAGACCGCCGGGTGGATCTGGATGGTCATCACCGTGAGCTGCGGCGCGGTCGGTCTGCGGGCCCTCCTGCGCGCGTTTCTGCCGGGGCGCCCGCTCGAGCACGGCATCTTCGGCGCGGCGCTGCTGGGGACCCAGCCCGGCTTCCACGCCTTCGTGCTCGGCCAATGGGCACCGCTCCTGCTCGGTGCCGTCTGCGCCGGGGTGCTCGCCCTCCGCGCCGACCGTCCGGTGCGGGCCGGTCTCGCCGCGCTGGCGTTCCTCCTCAAGCCCCAGATCTTCGTCTTCGCGGCGATCCGCTTCGCCGCGCACCGCCGCGTCGCGGCCGTCGGGCTCGCCGCCGGCGCCCTGGTCGTCGCGCTCTCCACCGCGCGCTACCCCGATTGGATCGGTGCCTGGCTCCAGAACGTCGGTCCCCTGCGACTGGCGCGCAATGCCTCGATCCCCGTCGCCCTGAACGACGTCTTCGGACCGGCCGGCACGGTCCTCGGCTACGGGCTCATCCTCGTCGGGCTCGCGCTGGCCGCCCGCTTCGGCCTGCGCGGCGACGCATCGCTCGCGGTCTGGCTCGCCCTGTCGTCGGCCGGCGCGGTCTACACCTGGTCGTACGACCACCTCCTGCTCCTGGTCCCGATCGCCATCGCCGGCTCGGTGCTTTTCGCGCGCGGAGCGCGGCATGCGCGCGCGGTCCTTTTCGGCGCCCTCGCGATCCTCTTCGTCATCTCGCCGCTCTTCTATGCCCTCGCGGTCGCGCGGCACCGCGAGAGCTTCAGCGCGGTCGTCCCGGTGCTCGTGTTCGCGCTGCTCGTCGGGGCGCTCTGGCCCTATCGGCGGCCGGCGGCGCCCGGATGACCGTGCCGCCGCGCTTCGACCGGGCCGGGCTCGTCATCACCGCCACCGGCGTCATCTCCGCGAGCGCGGTGGGCCACACCCTGGACGGGCGCTCGGATGTCGCGCTCGCGTTCGGCGTCCTGATCTCTCTCGCCCTCATCGCCCTCGCCGCCGGCCGCCACGCGTTCCGCCACTCCGCTCTCGTCGCGTTCGCGGCGTTCACGGCGACGTACGTCGGCCTTGACCGTCTTCAGAGTGGCGTGGCCGTCCCCATCCTTCTCTACGTCGCGGCCGCCGCGCTCGCGACGGCGGCGACACCCATGGCCTACCGGCCGCTCACCGTCGGCGCGTTCGCCCTCTGGACCCCGGCGATCCGGCTCTTCGGGCCGCACCCGTTCGACGGCGATCTTCCGCCGGCGGTGGCGATCGCCGCGGTGCTCTCGCTCGTTGCCCTGGTCGCGATGCTCCTCGCCCGCGATGCCGTGACGCCGGGCGAGCGGCTGCGGCGGATCGGGCTCGGGCTCCTGTCGGTCGCCTGCGTCGCGACGGTGGCGGACCGGCATTCGTTCGTCGCCTCCCCCGGGGTCCTCGCGCCCGACGATCTCCTGGTCGTCGCGGCGGTCGCGATCTTCCCCCTGCTGGCCGTCGTCCGGCTTCGACCGGCGACCCGCGATGCGCTGGCGACCGGTCTCGCGCTCGCGATCTACGCCCTGGTCGGCGTCGCGCTCATCAGCGGTCAGGGCTATCAGGTGGACACCGTCGTCGCGCAGCACCGCGCCACCGAGCTGTTCCTTCGGGGCGAGAACCCGTACCGCGCGCTGGACGTCATCCAGGCGCTCCGCGATCTCGGGCTCGATCCGGCGCTCGGCACGCATCTGGAGGACGGTTCGCAGAATCGCGCGCTGAACTATCCGGCGCTGGCGTTCCTCGTGCCGGCGCCGTTCCTGGCCCTTGGCGTCACCGACGTGCGCGCCGTCTATCTCGGCGAGGTGCTCGTGCTCGCGCTCGTCCTCCTCCGGCCGGTCGCGCGCCCCTGGCGTCCGATCGTCGTCGCGGTCGTCGTGGGGAGCGCGATCATCCTCCGCCAGAACATCGGCGCCGGGGTCGATCCGACGTACGCGCTGCTCCTGGCGCTCGCGTTCCTCTTCATTCGTCGCCGGACGCTGTCCCCGATCCTCGTCGGCCTGGCCGTCGCCAGCCGTCAGCCGGCCTGGCTGTTCGTCCCGTTCTACGTCCTCGCGATCTGGCGGCGCGACGGCCGGCGCGAGGCGCTCCGCCGGACCGCGATCCTCGCCGGCGCGGCGATCGTCCCGAACCTGCCGTTCTTCCTTGACGCACCGACGGCGTTCCTCGGCGGCGTCACCGCCCCGATGGCGCAGGCCCTCGAGCCATACGGCGTCGGCCTGGTCCGCTTCGGCATCGCCGGGGTCATCCCGCTCTGGCCGCGCGCGGTCTACGGGATCCTCTCGGCGGTCGTCCTCGTCGGGCTGCTCACCCTGCTCTGGCGGCGCTGGCGCGCGCTCCCGAACGGCCTGGTGGTGTTCCCGAGCCTGGTCCTCTGGTTCAGCTGGCGCTCGGCCCAGAACTACTTCGGCTTCGCCAGCGTGTTCGCGCTCATCGGTGACGAGACGATGCTGGCCGACGAGGAGTCGCCGGCCGTTTCGGCGTCACTCCCGTCGAATGCGGTACCGTTCGCGCATGCCGATCGACCCGGGCCTGCTCGAGATCCTGGCCTGCCCGGTGGACCACGCCGCGGTCCGTGAGGACGGCGAGCGGCTGGTCTGCTCCAGCTGCGGCCGCCGGTACCCGGTGCGCGACGGGATCCCGGTGATGCTCATCGACGAGGCCGAGCTGGGCTAGCGGCGTCCCTCGGAGCGCCGGTCACCGGCCCGGCTGCGTCTCGAAGGTGCCCCCGGCGGCGGCGAGCGTCGGGTCGTTGGCGCTGATGCGGTTCCGACCGAGCATCACCTCGGCGTAATAGAACGACCGGATCCCGAACGCGCTCCCATCCGGTCCGGGCATCACCCCGAGGATCTCGTTGCCATCGATCTCGGCCATCGAGTGATCCACGACCGCGATCCCGGCGTCGGCGTTGTCGCGGATCGAGTTGCCCGTGATCGTGGCCATCGACATCTCGTTGATCGCGATCCCGCGGAAGCCGTTGCCGCGCACGACGTTGCGCTCGATCATCGCCTCGGCGTTGTGGAGGACGATGCCCTCCTTCGTGCTCCCGCTCACGACGTTCCCCCGGATCGTCGAGTGGGCCTGGCTCATCGTGTTCGCGATCTCGATGCCCATGCCGTACGGGCCGCTCCCGGCGCGCACCTCGTTCCCCTGGATGAGCGCGGAGGACCGCGAGATCCGGATCCCGACGAACGTCGCGTCGCGGATCCAGCTCCCCACGATCTGCACCGCGCGGCTCTCTTCGACGAGCACCCCGTATTCGCCGCCGATGACGACGAGCTGCGCCAGCTTCACGTCGTGGGTGTTCTGGACCGCGATGACGCTCTCGCCTCCGCCAGCGGTGATGCGCGTGCTCCCATCCGCCGCGCCGACCAGGCTGAGCGGCCGCTGGATCACGAGCGGCCCGGAGAACGTCCCGCTCCCCACCCGGATGAGCGCGCCCGCCGGCGCGGCGTCGATCGCCGCCTGGATGGTCGCCCGATCGCCGGGTACGGCGAGCGAGGCGACCGGGCTGGTCCGGGTGAGGACCGAGCCGGCGGTCGCGAGCGCGACCGCGGCAAGGGCGAGCGTCGCGAGACCGAGCGCTCGGCGCCCCGGCGAACCGCCGCCCGACCGGGGGGGCGGAAGGGCCGGCGCGGTGGCCGAGCCGGGGCCGAGCGCCGCGCGGAACGCGAGCAGGAGCGGCACGAGCTCGGTGACGTTGTACCCGAGGTGCAGGTCTGGCCGGGTGACCGGGAGCCCGCCGGCGATGAGGCCGCCTGCCGCAAGCAGTCCCGGCTGGCCGGACACGCCGGTCACGAGATACCCCGACAACAGGTAGGCGTGCTCGACGGCGTGCCAGGTGGAGAACGCGGCGGCGACCCAGAGCCAGCGGTTCCGCGAGTACGGGACCAGAAGCGCCGCGACCGCCGCCAGGACCCAGCCGTTCCAGAGGAAGTGGACCCATTCGCTGTCGAAGACCGAGAGCATCCCGCGCGCATCGGGGGCCCGCATCCCCAGCGCGTGGATCTGGACGATCTGCGCCAGGTGCTCCGCGACGTGCCCGACCTGCGAGGCGACGAGCGCCCCGAACAGCGCGATCCAGAACGGCCGCGCGGCGAAGCTCAGGACTTGACCGATCCGGCCAGGAGGCCCTGCACGAAGTAGCGCTGGAGCGAGAAGAACACCAGCAGCGGCACCGCCATGGTGAGGAACGCCGCGGCGCTCAGCACGCCGTACTCGGTCCCATAGGTCCCCAGAAGCTTCAGGACGCCGACGGTCATCGGCTGAAGGACGGGGTTCTGCAGGAAGATGATCGCGACGAGCAGGTCGTTCCACACGCCAAGGAACTGGAAAATCGCGAGCGACGCGATCCCCGGAACGGAGAGCGGCAGCACGATCCGGAGGAACGTCCGCAGCTCCGAGCTTCCGTCCATCCGCGCGGCCTCGATGAGCGATCGGGGGAGGCCGGCGAAGAAGCTGTGGAGGAGGTACACCGCGAACGGGAGCCCGTACGCGGAGTGGGCGAGCCAGATGCCGACGAAGTTGCCGGTGAGGTGGGTGAAGTTGAAGATCTGGAGCACCGGCACGAAGGTCATCTGGATCGGGATGACCAAGAGCGCAATGACCGTGAGGAACAGGAGATCCCGGCCGCGGAACTCGAGCCAGGCGAAGGCGTACGCCGCCGCCGCCGCCAGGGTCACCGGGATGACCGTCGCCGGGATGGTGATGATGAAGCTGTTCAGGAAGTTCTGGAACAGCGACTCGGTCTGGCCGGTCGAGGTGAGCATCGTCACGTAAGTCTCGGCGGTGAAGCGCGGCTCCAGGATGAAGTTCCACCAGCCGTTCGCATGGATGTCCGCCCGCTCGCGGAACGAGGTGATGAACAGGCCGATCGTCGGGACCAGCCAGACCGTGCCGATGAGGAGCAGCGCGAGATGGATCGGTGCGCGCGCGATCGCCCGGGCGATCGGTCCGGGATGGCTCGTGGCGCGGCTCACCGCCCCGCCTCCGCCTTGAATCGCTTTACGTTGAGCAGGATGAACGGAAGGACGACGACGAGCATGATCACCGCGATCGCGCTTCCGTAGCCGGCACGACCGTTGTTGAACGTTTCGACGTACTGGCTGAACGCGACCACGCGGGCCGAACCCAGCGGTCCGCCATTGTTCCCGCCCATGACGTAGATGAGATCGAAGACCTTGATGACGTAGATGATCATCGTCACCGCGACGACCGAGATCGTCGGCGCGAGCATCGGCACCTGGATCCGCGCGAACACCTGCGGGCCGGTCGCGCCGTCCACCCGGGCCGCTTCGATGATCTCCACCGGGATGCCCTTGAGTGCCGCCGACAGCACCACCGTGGTGAAGCCGGCGTTGATCCAGATCGCCGCGACGATGATCGCCGGATTCACCAGATCGATGTTTCCGACGAAGGAGATCGGCTCCGCCCCGGGCCGGAAGGTCGTGAGCAGCGCGTTCAGGATCCCGATCCGCGGGTCCGGGCTGTAGACGAAGAGCCAGATGATCGCGGCGGCGGTGGCGGCGATCGCCATCGGCAGGAAGACGATGGACTTCATGAGTGACTCGTAGCGGACCTTGTCGGCGAGCACGGCGACGACGAGGCCGACGAAGATGACCGCCGGGGTGTACACGAGCAGCCAGAAGATGTTGTTCATCACCGCGCCGCCGGGCGGGAACTTGGAAAGATCCAGGAACTGCGGGTCGTTGGTGAGGAGTTTCACGTAGTTGTCGAAGCCGACGAACCGGGTGAAGTTGAAGCCCAGGCCGCCGAAGAGGCTGAGCCGCATCGTCCAGAACGTGGGATAGACGATGAAGACGAGGATGAGGAGCGCCGCCGGACCCACGAACAGCCACGGACCGAGACGGCCGCGCATCCGGCTCACAGTGCTCTCCTTTTCGCGCGTGGTGGGCGGGCCCCTCGCGGGGCCCGCCCGGCCACACTGCTAGTACGCGGTCTTCGCGAAGTTCTCGAGGGCCTGGGCGATCCGGTCGACGTCGTTCGGATGGAGCACCAGGTCCTGGAGCGCGGAGAACTCGAAGTCGCCACCCAGGGCGGACGGTGCGAGGTCGGAGCCGTCGAACAGGAAGACCGATGCGCCAGCGACCTGCTCGTGCAGCTTCTTGGCGATCGGGTCGCTGATCTTGGCGGAGTCGACGAGCTTGCTCGGGGTGCCGCTGCCGGTCGCGGCGTAGATGTCCGCCGCCTCCTTGGTCGCGATGAACTGCATCATCGCGCGGCCTTCGGGGGTGTCCTTGAACATCACCGCGAAGTCGCCGCCGCCGGTGATCGGGGCGCCGTAGGTCGGGTCGATCGTCGGGAAGGTGAAGAAGTCGTAGTCGGTCCCGGCCTTGAGGTCCTTGTTGATGTCGGTGCCGATGATGACCCCGACGAAGCCGCCTTCGTAGAACATCTCGGCGACCGGGGACTTGCTGAAGACCTGACCGATGCCCTCGGTGAAGGCCGTGCCGACGATCCCCTGGCCGCCGCCCGGGAAGTACCCCGGCGTCCCGAAGATCTTGGCGAAGACGGTGAGCGCCTTTTTCACGACCGGGTCGGTCCAAGCGAGCTTGTGGGTGACGTGGAGGTCGTTGTACTGCTTGGGCGTCGCGACGCGGGCGAGGATGTTCTCGAACCAGTCGGTGAGCACCCAGCCGTCCTTGCCGCCGGAGCCGAACGGGATCTTCCCGGCGGCCTTGTACTTGTCGGCGAGGGCGTACAGGTCGTCGATCGTCTTCGGGACCGTGCCGTCGATCGCCTTGAGGGACGGCGGCTTGTACCAGATCGTGCTCTTGGAGTCGGCCTTGAACATGAACCCGTAAAGCGTCTTGTCCACCCGGCCCAGGTCGATGAAGCTCTTCCCGAGCGCGGCCTCGAGGGCCTTCGGGTCGAGGATCTCCTTGCCGACCGGCTCATCCAGCGGCACGAGGTTGCCGGCCTTCGCGAACTCGGCGATCTCACCGGGCCGCGAGTCGAAGATGATGTCCGGCGGGTTGCCGCCGGCGACGCGGGTGCGGACGAGCGCGCCGAGCTGGCGGGACTGCTCGTAGTTCACCGGGATCCCGGTCTTGGCGGTGAAGGCGTCGATGACCTTCTGGAACGCGGCGCGCTCGCCGCCGCCCCAGTTCGCGATGACGGTGATCGTCCGCTTGCTGGCGGGAGCCGCGGTCGCCGCGGCGGGTGCGCTGGCCGCCGCGGCCGGCGAGCCCGACGCGGCGGGCGTGGTGCTCGCGGCGCAGGAAGACGCCACGATCGCAAGGACGGTCAAGAGGACAGCGAGGAACGTGCGGTTGGAGCGAACGGGCATGCGAACCTCCCCTTGTTCTGGCCCGGCTGGTCCAGTCGGGCTGGACGAACCTAGGCGCGCCGCGAAGGTGCGTCAATGGTGTCGGCCGGTCGCGGGAGGGTGTCGGACGGGGCGGCCGGAATCGGCACGGGTCGCGTGCTGGCAGCATGGACCGGGTGCGCGTCGCCGATCTTCGCCCGCTGCGCCACCGGGACACCCGCTGGGTGATCGCCGGGGCGACCGCCTGGGGCGTGCTGGACATCACGATCGGCCTGTTCGGCGCGCTCTATCTGTTACGTGCCGGCGGCGGCCTGCGATCGGCCGCGCTCTGGCTCCTCCCGCTCGGGACGGCCCTCGGCCTGGTCTTCCTCGCCGGCCGGCCGGTGTTCGCCCGCATCGGGACCCGGCCGTTCCGCCTCGCCTCGCCCCTGGGCGCGATCGGGGTGGCCATCGCGTTCGTGGCCCTCGGCGCGCAGGCGGCGGAGCCGGCGATCACGATCCTGCTCTCCGCGGTCTGGGCCACCGCGCAGGGGCTGCACTGGTCGGCGTTCAACCTCGTCGAGTTCCGCCGGGTCCCCGCGGCGGACCGGGCCCCCTACTTCGCGCTCCTCAGCCGCCTCGGCGTGGTCGTGGCCGCGGCCGTGCCGCTCGCCGCCGGCTGGTTCGTCGCCCAGTTCGCCGACCTCACCGGCTACCGCTCGCTCTTCGCGCTCGTCGCCGTCGTGGGTGTCCTCGTCTTCGTCGCCGCCTGGCAGACCCCCAACCACCGCACGCCGCCCGAGCGCAGCCGCCTGGGCCTCGCGCTCGCGACCCCCGCCGGACGCTGGGCCACGCTCGGCGTCGGATTTCGCGGCCTCTGGGACCTCGGCGGGATGCGGATCATGCTGCCGCTCCTCCTGCTCTCGCTCGTCGGAGGCGAGAGCGGGTACGGCGTCTACCAGGCCGCGAGCGCGATCGCGATCTTCGTCGGCTACACCCTGAGCACCCGGCTGCTCGCGAGGATGCCCGTTCCACAGGCGCTGCGGATCGGGATGCTCGGCATGCTCCTCGCCAACCTCCTGTTCGTCGCGATCCCGCATGTCGCGGTGCTCGTCCTCTTCGTCCCGCTCTCAGGGATCGCGACCGCGGTCTGGGGGAACGCCGCGTTCGTCGCGAACCAGTCGCTCATCGACCGCACCGTCGGCGACGACGCGTACACCTTCATCGTCGTCCGCGAGCTGGCTCTCAGCGTCACCCGCACCCTCGCCGCCGTGGTCGCGATCGCCGCCACGTTCGTCCTGGGCGACGCCGCCGCCCGACCGCTCATGGCCGCCTACCTGCTCGCCCCGATCGCCGGCTGGTACTGCACCCAGCGCGCCCTGCGCCTGGCCGCCGCGTAGCCGGCGCGGCGCCGCCGCAGCGCTGCGGCGGGCACGTTCCGGAAGGTGGCCCTGGCTGTCAGCAACCGAGGGCTATGCGGCTTCGATCACGACGCTGCGGCGTGCGAATGTCTGCTGAACGCCGCCGCCGCTCTTCCTGCTGGTGCTGTCGGTGTAGGTGAGAGCTTCACCGGCCCACTCCGCTTTGCTCCGCTGCGCGAGCATCCAATCCTCGGCCTCGAGGCGCTGCCCGATCCACTCGCGGAGCAGTCGGGTGT
>JRHI01001262.1_pt3 | contig 17432 bp, 12 predicted proteins | sample 215371 | NCBI WGS metagenome assembly JRHI01 (sample SAMN02929681, study PRJNA255918) | sediment metagenome | biome: cave system; feature: Ice Cave; material: Sediment; isolation source: sediment from deep within a dark volcanic ice cave with no known source of... ...
GRRNTCSMNTCCCTYCCYKCCCGMYNCSTSMWNCGMRSCSKMGCSRGTTGYCSSRGCMGKNCGYKYCARKCTATAATSCRNNGYCGSNGCGCGCCTGTAGCTCAGGGGATAGAGCGTTGGGTTGCGGACCCAAAGGCCGCAGGTTCGAATCCTGCCAGGCGTACTGAGAGCGCGCCGCCCGGACCTGCCACCGGGCGGCGTTGCATTTGGGACCAATGCGCGGTAGCGCGACGCTCGGCTGTTTGCTACACTGTCACCCGGAGAGGTGTCCGAGCGGTTGATGGTGCCGCTCTCGAAAAGCGGTGAGGTGATGAGCCTCCGTGGGTTCGAATCCCACCCTCTCCGCCCGGCCCCGCGTTCCGCGGCGACGCCGGCATGCGTCGCTGGAAGGGTCGCATAGCTGGCCTAGTGCGCGCGACTGGAAATCGCGTAGGCGGTTACACCGCCTCGAGGGTTCGAATCCCTCCCCTTCCGCCCCCTGATCGTTGCCCGCAGCGGCGCGACCCCTGGTCGATCGCCCTCGCCTCACGCCCCCGCGCCGGCCCCGCCAAGCATCCGATCGATGTCCCGCCTCATCGGCATCGACGGCTGGGCTCCCAGCCGCGTCACGGCGATCGTACCGGCCACCACGCCCGCCCTCGCCGCGTCCATGATCCGTCCCCCGGTCGCCAGTCGCGCCGCGAATGCGCCGCCGAACGCATCGCCGGCTCCCGTGCTGTCGACGACCTGAACTCGCGGCGCCGGCAGCCGATCGGTCGCGTCATCTGCCCAGACGACCGCGCCGGCGGCGCCCAGGGTGACTACGACGACTGACGGTCCCAGCCGTCCCAGGTCGCGCGCGACGTCTTGCCAATCGCGCTCGCCGCTGGCGAGATCAAGCAGCTCCGTCGCCTCAGTCTCGTTCACGATCAGCACGTCGGCCATCCCGGCCAGCGCGCCGCCGGTCGCCGGCTCGGGAGTGGCGTTCAGGATCAGCGTGGCCCCCGCCCTCCTCGCCGTCCGATAGAGCGCCTCCAGCGCCGGAAGCGGCAGTTCGAGCGTCGTCAGCACCACCCGCGGCCGAAACCGCTCGCCGGCCGCGATCGCCTGTTCGGGGCTAATCGTCAAGGTCGCTCCAGGGACGTACGAAATTCGGTTCTCGCCGCGCTCGTCGACGACGATCAGCGCGACCCCCGAGGCGACGCCGTCGACGGTCGCGACGTCCACGACGTCGATCCCCTCGGCTTCGAGGTCGGCACGCCGCTGCCGGCCGAATTCGTCCCGCCCGACCGCGCCCAGGATGGCCGTCGCCGCGCCGCTGCGGGCCGCCGCGAACGCCTGGTTCGCCCCTTTGCCGCCGCCGAAGACCGCGAACGACTGCCCCGTCACGGTTTCACCGGCGGCGGGGGCATGCGTCACCCGAGCGACGAGGTCCGTGTTGATCGCACCGGCGATCAGGACCCTGCCCGCGCGCTCAGCGCCGTCCACGGGGTCCTCCATCGTTGACCGTGCGCCGGCGCGCCCAGGGCCGCCAGCGCAGCAGGCCGGCCCGGAGCTGTTTCCACGCCGCCCGCCCCGTCGTCACCTCCGTGGACGCGCTCTGTTCGTTCCCGTACTGCTCGGCCGCGTAGAGATCGGCGACGACGCGGACGGGTCCGCGCGCGGCCGGCACGGCCCGCCCGAACTCGGCCGCAAACTCGCTCGGGGTCATGGTCGGATCGGGACGGATCCCCCAGAGCTTGCCGAGCCGCAGGGCACGGGCGTACCACGACGCGGCCGGGCTGAGCCCACGCAGCCCCCACAGCCAGGTCAGGACCAGGGCGATGACCGCCGCCGCCGTCGCTATAGCGATCGCGGTCGGAATCCAGCCGAGCCGGTCGATCACCCGATCGAGGAGCGAACGGGTCGGCGAGTCCGGCTTGGTCGTGGCCGGCATAGGCGCTGGGGTTGCCCTGGCGGTCGGCGCCGGGGTTGGCGTGGCCGTCGGCAGCGCCTCCGGCGTCGGGTGCGGCGATTGCTGCGGCGCCGCGGCCGCGGGGCCGTAGGTGAACTGATTCTGCGACGGCGTCGGTTCGAACGGGATCCAACCGTAGCCCGGAAAGAAGGCCTCCACCCATGTGTGGGCCTGGTCCTCGCGGTACAGATACCCCTGCGCCTGCTCGTTGAACGGCGCCTTGTAGTAGCCGGCGACGAGTCGGGATGGGATGCCGAGTGTCCGGAGCATGACGGCCATTGAGGTCGCGAAGTGCTCGCAGCGCCCGCTCTTCTTCTCGAACAGGAAGTAGTCGACGAAGTCGCGGTCCGCCGGCGGCACGTCGCCGTCGATCACGTAGGAATAACCCGCGCGGAGCGCCTGCTGAATCGCCAGCGCCTCGTCGAACGGGTTCGCGGGGCCGGCCGCCGCGATCTGCCGTGTCAGCGTTTTGGTCTCGTCGGTGACCGTCGCCGGAAGTTGGAGGTATCGCTCGGCGACGAACGCCGGGTAGTTGGATCCGGCCGCGCGCAGCTCGTCCGGCGTGGCGACGCTGAGCAGGCCGGTCACAGCGTAGCGACTGCCGACCCGGTCCGGCGCTGCCCCGTAGACCGCTTCGATGTCGTCGTAGACCGGCAAGCGCCCAGAGACGAACAGGACGATGTGCCCGCCGGCACGGCTCTCGATCCGGGTCTCGAGCGGATAGCGCTGCTTGAGCTGATTCCGCATGCCTTGAATGGCCACGGCCAGCTGAGGATCGCTCACCGCCGGTTCGCTCCCGGCCGCGCCTGGCGAGAACGTCGCCTTCTTCAGGCTCGCCACCAGCTCTTGGAGGTCCCGTGGGACATCGCTCAGATCAATCGCGCCGATGTCGAATTGGGCATCCGTCAGCTGCTTCCACCCGAGCTGGGCCGCGATCGGCTCGGTGCTGGATGTGAAGGCGTCAATCGTCGCGAGCAACCCGCCCTTTTGGCGGAAAATCGTGACCACGCCCGCGTCCGCGGTCCGAGCGCGGGTCACGTCGCTCGACAACTGGACATCCTGCGATGGCACGAACGTCACACGCGTCGCATGGACCGCATTGCCCTCGTTAGGAAACCGGAAGGTCTGATCGACGTTCGTCGACCACGCATGCCCGTCGTAGTTGTCGTAGCGGCGGAGCGCCAAATAGTTCGGTCGCGGCGCGGTGAGGAGCGCGACAGGATCTTTCGTGAGATTGATCGGCCCCCCAATGCGAAAGGAATCGGCGAAACTCGGGTACGCACCGGGACGGTTGCCGATGTTCCCCGGGGTGCCGAATCGGTTCCACTGGCGCGCGATCTGCTGCCACGTCTGGTCCGCGCGGTCCGCGACGGCATTGAGCACACTGTCCGGGGCGCGCACGGGTAGGGTCCAGCCGAGCAGGCCGGCGATGCACGCGACCGCCAGGCCACCGGCGAGGAATCGCGACCCCAGACCTGCCGGTGTCGGGATCCCCACCCGCCGCCAGGCTTGCTGCCGGCGGAAGGCGCAATGGCGGGCGGCCAGGACCAGCCCCGCGGTGAAATAGACGTAGACCGGAGCCGACGACGCGTCCCGCGCGAAACCGAGACTGGTGAGGATCACCAGTCCGGGAAGCAGCAATGCCGGTCCCAACCACCGCCGTCGAAAGAGCATCCAGGCCGAGCTATAGCCGACCAGCCAGAGCGTCAGGCCGATCACCGCCACCAGGAGGTCGTCGGGCAGCGGTTGTCCGGTGTTGAACGCGTCGTACAGGCGCTGGTTTCGATCCGCCAGATGGTGCAGGCTGGTTCGCCAGCCACCGCCGATGTCGTGAAACCGCACGGCCGTGATCGCGATGAGCGCCACCGTGCCGAGCAGGAACGCCGTCAGGTGTGCCAGGAGGTCGACGATGCGCGTTTTGGCGAGACCAAGCCCGAGGAAGAGGCCGCCGACGGCTAGGGGCGTCAGGACGGCCAGGCGGTCGGCCCGCTCGGCGCGGACAATCGCATTCGCCATCGTCACCAGCAACGCGGCATGGAGAACGACGGTGATCCAGCCCTCCGCTGGAGCACGGGAACCGGTGACCGGGGACGGCTCCGCCGCCCGCCGTCGCCCTGCGACGACGCTCGCCATGCCCTTACCTTCCGTTGCTCATCGCGACTCCACCGCTGTTGTGCGACAACGCGGTCGCGATCTCGTCGCCGTATTTGACCGAGTAGACGGGGACGCTCGCCACCAGCAGTCCCGCGACGACCGACTCGATGGATGCGGCGGGACCGAACGATTCCGGGTCGACCACGATCGCCGTGGCCCGCACCCGCCGCCCCGCGATCTCCGCCAGCGCCTTCACCCACGCGGTGTCGGTCGATGACGTGACCACGATCAGTCCGCTGTGCCGCGTGAAGCGCCGGGCCTCAGCGACCAGGACCTCGGCGAGCGGGCGCTGACCGTCCGCCTCGATCACGGCGAGCGTTTCGAGGATCTTAACGTATTGACGATCCGATCGGTCGGCCGGCATCACCTCGTAATGCGCGGCGGTAGCGATCAGCCCGACCGTTCGGCCTTGTTCGAGGCATCGCCGCGCCAGCGACGCCGCGATTGTGACGGCATACTCTTCGGTCCCGTCCAACCAGGCCTCAACCGGCCACCGGTCCTGCTGATCGGCCGACACCGGGAGCGGCCGAGATGCGCGCACGCAGTACTCGCGGTCGAGATCCAGCAGCAGCCAGACATCGGAGGTGGGGTCGAACTCGAACTCCTTCACCATCAGTTGGCCGAGCCTCGCCGTCGCCGTCCAGCTGATGCGATTGAACGCGTCCCCCGGCACATACTCCCGGATCCCCGAGACGCTGGGTGTGACGAAGGGCGTGCGGCGGTCGGTCGTCGCACCGCCGCTGAGCATGCCGGCGGGCAGCGGGAAACCGGAGAGATCGAGCGTGGCCGGGTAGACCAGGAGGTCGAGCGACACCGGGACCGAACGCGCCGACGGAAAGATCCCAAAGGGATCGCCCGAGCGCACGATCATCGGTCCGATTCGGAAGCGACCGCGCCGCGCGCAGACCGTCTCGACCGACCAGTCCCGCCGTCGTCTCCCGCGCAGATGGACGACTTGGCTGGCATGGTGCCCCGGCAGCGTCGACAGATCGCGCACCTCAACCCACAGCTTGCCGAGCCGCCCCAGATTGTCCACCTCAATCTGCTCGACGAGAGTCTGGCCGACTTGCGTACGATCGGTGCCGACGTGCCGAGCAATCGCGATGCCCCGCAGGCTCCACCTGCTCCAGCTGTAGGCAAGCACCAACAGCGCCACCAGCGCGAGCGCCAGTTGGTCGAGGAGACGCCACTGATTGATCTGGGCGAAGACCAGCGTGGCGACGACGAGGAAGACCAGTCGAAACGCGGTCACGATTCGCCCACCGGCCAGCCTAGCGAGTCGCCCACACACCGCGCCCGGCGGTTGCGGGCTTCGCGCCGGGCACGGGGAGGGTGCGCAGAACCTCAAAGATGACCGTCCGGCTGTCGACATTTTTGATCCGGGCGGACGGCGTCACGATGACCCGATGGGCCAGCGTCGGTTCCGCCAGCGCCTTGATGTCGTCGGGCGTCACGAACGATCTCCCTTCGATCGCCGCCAGCGCACGCGAGGCGTTGTAGAGTGCCAGCGAGCCCCGCGGGCTTGAGCCAAGAAGGACGTCCTCGTGGTGGCGCGTGGCCTCGACGATCGACACGATGTACTCGCTAATCGCCGGGTCGACATGGATCTCCCTGGTTGCGATCTGCGCGGCGATCAGCTCGTCGATACCGACCACCTGGGTCAACGTCGCCAACGGGTGCCCGTGATGCTGCCGCCCGAGCATCTCCAGCTCACCGGCGCGGCCGGGATAGCCGAGGGACAGGCGCAGCAAAAACCGATCGAGCTGCGCCTCCGGCAGAGGAAACGTTCCCTCGTACTCGATCGGATTCTCCGTCGCCAGGACGACGAACGGTTCCGGCAGCCGGTGGGTTACGCCGTCGACCGTGACCTGCGCCTCCTCCATCGCTTCGAGCAGGGCCGACTGCGTCTTGGGAGTCGCCCGGTTGATCTCGTCGGCCAGGACCATCTGGGCGACCACCGGGCCGGGACGGAACTCGAACCGGCCATTTTGCGGGCTAAAGATGTTGACGCCGGTCACGTCACTCGGCAGCAAGTCCGGCGTGAACTGGATCCGCTTGAAGCTGGCCCCGATGCTCCGCGAGACAGCCTTGGCCAGGACCGTCTTGCCGACACCCGGCACGTCTTCGATCAGGACGTGACCGCGACAGAGGAGGGCGACCAGAACGAGCTCGACCTCGCGCCGCTTGCCGACGATGACGCGCTCGACGTTGGTGCAGGCGCGGACCGCAATGTCTTGCACGGTGTTCGGCTGCATCGGGATCTCAGGGCTCCTCTCGCCAATCGGCGCGGGCCGGCGCGAGCACAATCGCGACCCTGCGCGACAGGTCGCGTCGCGCAAGGTCGCCCAGGGTCGTCGAGATCGCATGTCAGTGGCTGGTGCGGCGRCTCTCCGCCGGCCGCTGCCTGTTCGATCAGTATAGCAACGGACTACGATACGATCATTTGTTCGGTGGCGACCGTGCGCCGTTCGCGACCGTCTATACTCGACGACCCAGAAGGAGATCGACGGTGCCAACCGCTGCTGACCAGACGAAGGTTGCTGACCGGCCGACGGTGATGCTCGTGGACGGGTACGGGCTGATCTTTCGCGCCTATCACGCGCTGCCGCCATCCCTGACGACAGCCGCGGGCGAACAGACGAACGCGGTCTTTGGCTTCGCCTCCATGCTCCTCGACGTCTTCACGAGCCGGCGACCGGAGCACGCGGTGGTCGCGCTCGAGGGCGGTCGAACGTTTCGCCACGACTCGTTCGAGGCCTACAAGGCGCATCGCGCGGAGATGCCGGACGACCTGCGCGTCCAGGTAAGCCGCGTGCGCCAGCTCATCGAAGCGCTCAATATCCCGATCGAGCAGCGTGAGGGGTACGAGGCGGACGACGTGATCGGCAGCCTCGCCCGCCACTGCGCGCACGATCTCGGCGTGCAGGTCGTGATCGTGACGGGCGACACCGACCTTCTGCAGTTGGTTGAGGACCACGTCCACGTCGTGCTCCCCGGTTCGCGCCGCTTCGGCGAGCTGCGCCACTTCGACCGCGCCGCCGTCATCGAGCGGTACGGTTTCGGCCCCGAATTCGTCGCCGATTACAAGGCTCTGGTCGGCGACACATCAGACAACATCCCCGGCGTGCCGGGCATCGGCGAGAAGACCGCAACCTCGCTCATCCTCCAATTCGGCTCGGTCGAGCACATCCTGCGGCACCTCGAGCAGGTGACGCCGCCGCGCGCCCGCGCCGCCCTGGCGGCCAACGCGGATCAGGCGATCGCGAGTAAGCGCCTCGCGACGATCGTGCGCGATCTCGACATTCCGTGCGATCTGGGTCAGAGTGCCCTCTCCAACTACGACCGCGACGGGGTCATCGCGCTTTTCCGAGAGCTCGAGTTCCGCACCCTGGTCGCCAAGCTGCCCGAGCCCCGGCGCGAGGTAGCGCCCAAAGCAGTGCGTCCGCCATCGAGCAAGACCACCGTCCGCTCCGGCGGGGAGCTTGACCAGATCGTTGACCGAATCCGCCAGGAGAAGGTGTTCGCGATCGACGTGGAGACGACGTCCACTGACCCAATGATCGCGCGCCTCGTCGGCATCTCGATCGCCGTCAGCCCATTGGAGAGCTTCTACCTCCCGGTCGGCCACCTGGGCGGCCATCAATTGGATCTCGAGACCGTGCGTGCCGCGCTCGTCCCGGTCCTCACCGACCAGGGCATTCGCGCCTATGCTCACCACGGCAAGTACGACATGCAGGTGCTCAATCGGCACGGCTTCGCGCTGACCAACCTCGAGTTTGACTCGATGATCGCGGCGTACCTCCTCGGCGAGTCTTCCCTCGGGCTTAAGGACCTCGCCTTTAACCGGCTCGGCATCGAGATGACCGAGATCGCGGAGCTGATCGGCAGCGGTCGCAACCAGCTGACGATGGACGTCGTGGCGCTCGACGAGGTAGCCGTCTACGCCTGCGGCGACGTCGAAGCCACCTTTGAGCTGGCGGAGCTGCTTCGCCCCGAACTGACCGCCCAGGGCCAGGATCGCCTATTCCACGACGTCGAGATCCCCCTCGTCCCCGTGCTGGTCGCGATGGAGCGGGCCGGCATCGCGATCGACGCCGCCTACCTCAGTCTGCTCTCCGACGAGATCCGCAACCGCATGCGCGAGCTCGAGCGCGAGCTCTACGGGATCGCTGGCCGCGAGCTCAACGTCAATTCGACGCGGCAGCTCGCGACGCTGCTCTTCGAGGAGCTGCGGCTACCCTCGGGTCGTCGAACGAAGACGGGCTACTCGGTCGATTCGGATGTCCTGGAGGCGATCCGCAACGAGCACCCGATCGTCGAGCGCATCCTCGAGTACCGGTCACTCGGCAAACTGCTCTCCACCTACGTCGACGCGCTGCCCGAGCAGGTCAATCCCGAAACCGGCCGCATCCACACGTCGTTCAATCAGACCGTCGCCGCGACGGGCCGGCTCTCCTCGACCAATCCGAATCTGCAAAACATCCCGATCCGGACGGAGCTTGGGCGTCGCGTCCGGCGCGCCTTCGTCGCCGACCACCGACCGGCGTCGCGGCTGTTCGCGGACTCCGTCCTCCTCGCGGCGGACTACTCGCAGATCGAGCTCCGCCTGCTCGCGCACATGACCGGCGAGCCATTCCTCGTCGAGGCTTTCCGCGCCGGCGAGGACATCCACCGGGCGACCGCGGCCCTCGTCTACGGCGTCCCGCTGGATCAGGTCTCGCCCGAAATGCGCCGGGTCGCGAAGACCGTCAACTTCGGTCTGCTCTACGGCATGCAGGCGTACGGACTCTCGCGCGACACCGGGCTCAGCCGGGCCGACGCGCAGCGCTTCATCGACCAGTACTGGGCCCGGCTGCCGAACGTCAAAGGCTACTTCGACGGAACTCTCCGGTTCGGCGCTTCCCACGGTTATGTCGAAACGCTGAACGGCCGTCGCCGGATCATTCCCGATCTCCTCTCGTCGAACGGCGCCCGCCGGCTGGCCGCCGAGCGGATGGCGATCAACATGCCGGTCCAGGGGACGGCCGCGGACATCATCAAGATCGCCATGATCCATCTCGACGGACGGCTGAAGGAGACAGGTCTGCAGGCGCGCTTGCTCCTCCAGGTCCACGACGAGCTGGTGCTCGAAGTAGCGGCCTCCGACCTCGTTCCGACCGCGCGCCTCGTCGTCGACACGATGGAGTCGTCCGCCGATCTGAAGGTGCCGTTGGCGGCGGAGGTGAGCAGTGGTCAGAACTGGGAGGAGATGACGGACGTGCCGCTCTAAACCGGGAGCGCCAGCCCAGCCGCACCAAGCGCGACCGTGCCACACTTCCGTTCGGATACCTTGTGACCGCGGCGTTTGCTCGCTACAATGATCGTTATGAGACGACCGCCTTTTGACTTGCCGAGGGGTTGACCGCGAAATGCCGACGTATTCCTATCGTTGCACCGCATGCCACCACGCATTCGATCAGTTTCAGCGCATGACCGAGGCTTCACTCAGCGACTGCCCGGTGTGTCAGGGGCCGGTCAAGCGGGTGATTCTGCCGGTCGGGGTGGTGTTCAAGGGATCGGGCTGGTACATCAACGACAGCCGCAAGTCGTCCGCTTCGGAGAATGGCGCCGGCGAAACGTCGGACACGACGAAGTCCGACGCCCCGAAGAAGGATGAGGCGAAGCCCGCGGAGTCCACCGCGGCATCGAAGACCGCCGCTGCGGCGAAGGGTTAGGACGAGCCCCCGCGATGCGACCGCTCGCACCCTTGTGCTTCTTCCACCCTGAGCGGTCTGGGTCGGCGGTCGGAGGGTTCTGCTCCTGTCTTTAGGGGCGCACCAGGCGTGCGCCCCGCTCTACCGGGAGCGATCGCATCCGCTCGATCGCTCCGTTGCTGGGAGCGGCGCTGCCCTCGGCGCCGAGACAGGAGAGCCAACCCATGCCCTTCTCCGAGCAGTTGCAAGCGATCCGCGAGCGCGATCCGGCGGCCCGCTCGAATCTCGAAGTCCTTCTCACCTATCCGGGGCTCCACGCCTTGGCATTCCACCGCGTGTCGTCCTGGCTGCGCCGGCACCGGCTGCCCCTCCTCGCGCGCCTCATTTCCCACCTTGGCCGCTTCTTGACCGGGATCGAGATCCATCCCGGCGCGACCATCGGCCGCCGGCTCTTCATCGACCATGGCATGGGTGTCGTGATCGGCGAGACGGCCGTCGTCGGCCACGACGTCACGCTCTACCAGGGCGTCACCCTCGGCGGCTCTGGGAAGGCGCGGGGCAAGCGCCATCCAACCCTCGGCGACGGGGTGGTGGTCGGGGTCGGCGCCAAGATCCTGGGCGCGGTCACGATCGGCGACGGCGCCCGGATCGGCGGCGGCGCCGTCGTCCTCCGCGATGTCCCGCCGCACACGACCGCGGTCGGCGTTCCCGCCCGCGCGGTGGCCTGGACCGATCCGCGCTCCGGCGAGACGCGGCGACTCGAACGCCTGCCAGACCCGCAGCGGGACACGCTGATCGCCCTCATCCAGCGCGTCGAAGAGCTCGAGCAGCACGTCCGTGACCTGCAGTCCGCCCACGCCTCCCCCGAGGCACACGCGGAGTTGATCTAACGGCGACAGACGGGCGAGGGACGAGGACAGCGCCATGGCAGGACAGCTTCGCATCTACAACACGTTGACGCGCCACCAGGAGCCGTTCGAAACGATCGAGCCCGGCGTCGTGCGCATGTACGTCTGCGGGGTCACGCCGTATGCCAGCGCCCACGTCGGCCACGGCATGTCGGCAATCGTCTTCGACGTCATCCGCCGCTATCTCGAGCACACGGGGTACCGCGTTCGCCACGCGCAAAATTTCACCGACATCGACGACAAGATCATCGCACGGGCCAATCGGGAGGGCCGCTCCCCGGCCGACCTCACGGAACACCTGATCGCCGACTGGCACGCCGAGACCCGCGCTCTCAACATCCTGCCCGCCACCGTCTACCCGCGCGCGACCTCCGAGATCCCGTCGATCGTCCGCATGATCGCCGGGTTGATCGAGCGAGGCTACGCCTATCAGGTCGACGGCGATGTCTACTACCGCGTCCGCGCCTTCGCCGGCTACGGCAAGCTCTCCCATCGCAATCTCGATGACCTCCTGTCGGGAGCCCGGATCGAGGTCGACGAGCGCAAGGAAGATCCCCTCGACTTTGCGCTCTGGAAAGCGGTGAAACCTGGCGAGCCGAGCTGGCCCAGCCCGTGGAGCCCGGGGCGACCCGGCTGGCACATCGAGTGCTCGGCGATGTGCTCGACCCATCTCGACGGGGTGGTCGACCTCCACGGCGGTGGGGCAGACCTGATCTTCCCGCACCACGAGAACGAGATCGCCCAATCCGAGGCGTATCTCGGCACCGAGCCGTTCGCGCGGTACTGGGTCCACAACGGCCTGCTCCAGTTCGCCGGCGACAAGATGTCGAAGTCGATCGGCAACATCGTCCGCCTCCGGGACTTGCTCGAGCGCAACCTCGGTCAAGCCTTCCGCTTGATGGTGCTTCAGTCGCACTACCGGATTCCCCCCACCTTCACCGAGGAGGGGCTGGCAGCGGCGGCGCGAGGCCTCGACCGGCTCCGGGCCGCAGCCAACCCGGAACAGCCACCGACGGCCTCAGATCAAGCGACCGCTGACCGCGGCGACCTGGCGGCGGTGGCAAGCGAGGTCGACAAGCGATTCCACACCGCCATGGACGACGATTTCAACTCGCCCCTCGCGGTTGCGGCCCTCTTCGACCTCGCGCGGGCGATCAATCGAGCCGGCACGGAGGGAAAGACGGACGGATCGGTCGTCCCGGCCCGGGCCAAGCTCTGCGAGCTTGCGGCCGTGCTCGGATTGACGCTGGAAGCCGAGGACCGAGCGTCCGCCGGCGACGCCACACCGTTCGTCGACCTCCTCGTTCGGGTGCGAGACGAGCTCAGAGCGGCGAAACAGTGGGCGCTCGCGGACTTGATCCGCGATGATCTTGCGGCAAAGGGGATCACCATTGCGGACGGAGCGACCGGGTCGACCTGGCGAACGGCCGAGCGTCCCACCCCGCCGTGAGCCGATCGGCGTGACGGGCGGTCACGACCTGCTCTATGGCCGGCGCGCCGTCGCGGAGGCGCTCCGCGGCCGCCGCCGCCTCAAGCGCCTGTTGCTGGCGGAGGGTGTGCGCGAGGACGATCGGCTTCGCCGTCTCGTCGCGGCCGCGCAGTCCCAACATCTCACGGTTGAGCGGCTGCCCCGGGTCGAGCTCGACCGGCTCACCGGTCCCGCCAACCACCAGGGCGTGGCGCTCGAAGCATCGCCGTATCCGTATCTGACGCTGGACGAACTGCTGGCCCGACGTGGTACCATGCTCATCCTCGATCATCTCCAAGATCCCCAGAACTTCGGCACGCTCCTGCGCGCCGCCGACGCGACCGGCGTGACCGGCGTCGTGCTGGCGCAGGATCGCGCCGTCGACGTCACGCCCGCGGTCGTGAACGCCTCCGCGGGCGCCGTCGAACACCTCCCCGTCTGCCGAACCCCGAACATCGCGCGGGCGATGGAAGCGGCCAAGGCGGGCGGCTGGTGGTGCGTGGGTCTGGACAGCGCCGAGGACGCCGTCGACCTGTTTCGGGCCGCGCTACCGGAGCCGTTGGCGCTCATCGTCGGCGGCGAAGGGACCGGATTGGGCGCCAACGTGCGTCGCCACTGCGACCTGATCGTCGCGATCCCGATGGTCGGGCGGGTAGCGTCGTTGAACGCCGCGACCGCTGGTTCGGTCGCCCTCTTCGAGCTCTTCCGCCGCCAGCGTGAGGCCGCTCCTGCGAGGGAATGAGCATTCCGCCCGGCGCCGCCCGATCGCTCTGCAGTGGTCAGCGCTGTGTCACAATCGCCGCGCCGTGGTCGCTGCCGGTTGACGCTCCGCGTGACGCAGGGAGAAGGGAAGGGATGGGCTGTCGGCCCCCTCGGCACGCCCCCTGGCTAAGCCGTCAGGTCGACCGCCGCGTCGTGATCAAAGCCTGCGCGTCGTTCGCGACCATGGCTGCCTTGGGTCTGCAGACCGAGCGATGGGTCACGGCCCAGGACCAAGGGAGCACGCGCGCCGCGACCTGGATTGAAGCCGACAACGTCGGCTCGTTCGCCGCGGCCTCGGATGGGCAGGTCGTCCAGGCCGACTTCACGTTCTACGCCGTGGCGCCCCACTGGAGCGGCGATGCCGATCCCGGTGGCGTCGTCGAGGCCAGCTTTAGCAGTGACGGCCAGAGCTGGTCCGCCCCCGTCGCCGTGGCAGCGGCGACCGAGGATGCCGGGCAGCAAGATCGGGACGCTCGACGATTCGGCCAGCTCCTGTTCGTCAACGGCGGCGCCCGGTACCTCAAGTACCGCGCGCTCGACGCCGGCGGCAATCCGATCGCCCTCCCCGGATTGGCGTTCACCTACATCGACGCGACGACTGGTCCGTCGATCGCCGATGTCTACCGTGCGGCACTGGAACCCTCCGTACAGCAACCGCCGATCATTCCCCGCGGGGGCTGGGGTGCCGACGAGCGCTACCGACACCTGGACCAAGACCCAGCGAAACCCCTTGTTTGGCCACCTGAATACCAAGCGATGGAGCACGTCATCATTCACCACACGGCCACACCGAACTTTCAAGACCCGCTCGTCGCCATCCGCTCGATCTACTACTATCACGCGATCACGCGAGGGTGGGGCGATATCGGATACAATTATCTCGTCGATTTCATGGGCAACGTCTACGAGGGACGGTCCGGCGGCGAGAACGTCGTCGCTGGTCATGCCTACCAGTATTCCCGCGGCAGCTCGGGGATTGCCACGATGGGGACGTTTTTCTCGGTCGCCACGCCTCCCGAAGCACGGGCGGGGCTTGTGTGGATCACTGCCTGGGTCGGTCGTGCCCTCGACCCGCTCGGCTCCAAGAATTTCTACGAACAAGCGGCACTGCCCACGATCTGCGGCCACCGCGACGTGCTCACCACCGATTGCCCTGGTGACAGGGTGTACGCGGACCTGGCCGACGTCCGAACCATCGTCGCGTCCGTCTTGGCGGGTCAAACGCAGCCAGAACCTCACCCCGCCCTCGTCGCTGGTGACGTCCTCCGCGTCACGGTCGACGGCGCGAACCTTCGTGCCGGTCCCGGCCTCGACTTCGACGTGCTCCGTGAGATGCCGCTCGACACACGGCTGACCGTCGCCGACGGCCCGACCACCAATGACGGCTATACCTGGTACAAGGTCTCCGGTGACATCGGTTCTGGTTGGTGCACGACGAGGGGCGTCGAACGAGGAGACATCCCGCCTCCTCCGCCAGACTTTCAGGTCGGTGACACGGTCGCCGTCGCCACTGATCGGCTCAATCTACGCTCCGGCGCCGGTCTCGCCTTCGACGCGATCACCATCCTCACGAACGGCGAGACCGGCATGATCCTCGCCGGACCGATGTACGAGGACGGGTACGGTTGGTACGAACTTGACGCACCGCACGGCACCGGCTGGGCCGCGGGGTCGTTTCTGGCGAAGAGCGACGCCGGGCCGCCTCCTGTGCCCGTGGCCTATCAGGTCGGCTCCGCGGTCAAAGTTGACACCGATGCGCTCAGGCTACGGTCGGGTGCCGGCACCTCGACAGCGGTCCTCGCCAGCATGCCGTTCGGCACCCAGCTCACCGTCACGGAGCACGCCGTCGCCGCCGATGGCGACACTTGGTACGGCGTCACGAGTACGACCTACGGGATTGGCTGGTGCGCGGGCCAGTTCCTTGCCCCCGTCGCGAGCACCGCAGACGCCGGAGCCTCGCTCGACGGCGGCGCCCGGGTGCGGGTCGTCGATGGCTCGCTGAACCTGCGCAGCGGGGCGGGGGTCGGTCAGTCGGTCGTCGCGGTGATGGCGGACGGCACGGTGCTGACGGTTGCCGACGGTCCGCGAGCGGCGGACGGGTTCGATTGGTATCAGGTAGCCAACGACGCCTACGGGACAGGCTGGTGCGTCCGGGACTTCCTCGCGGCGAGCTAACCGCCGATCATCGTCGCGAGAGCCGCCGCCCGCGTTGCGCAGATGCGCTCCGACCCGTATAGTTACGTCGGAAGACGATGGTGTCCGTACACTCGGTGGCCCGTCCCGCGGACTCGCGTACGGTTGCCTGTGACGGCGCGTTGGAAGGCACGCAGCGATGAAGGTCATTCTTCGTAAGGACGTCGAGAAGCTGGGCGAGTCCGGCACCCTGCAAACCGTCGCCGACGGCTATGCCCGCAACTATCTGATCCCCAAAGGCCTCGCTATCCTCGCCACGCCGGGCGAGCTGAAGGTCCTCGCCGAGAATCAGCGGGTGCGCGACCGCAAGGTCGCGCGCCAGGAGCGGGAGCTCCAATCCATCGCGGACCGGATCTCCGGCCAGCGTCTGACGTTCGAGGCCCGCGCGGGCGACCAGGGACGGCTCTACGGGTCCATCACCGCGGGCGATATCGCCGAAAAGCTGAGCGCCGCGGTCGGTCAGGAGATCGATCGCCGCAGGGTCGTTCTCGAGGACCCGATCCGGACCGTGGGTGAGCACACCGTGAGCGTCCATCTGGTAGGCAAGCTCCGGCCGCAGGTGACGGTCATCGTCACGGCCATCGCCGAGGACGGGCCGGACACGCCGGAGTAACCGACAGTCCCCGCCGTCGGGAGCGCACCGCATCGGCGATCGCCGGCCATCGTGTCACGTTGCGGCGGACCGGTGTCTGGTCGACGTGATCTCGCCGCCAATCGCTGAGGTCAGCCGAACCCGCCGGCCGAACCCGGAGCTCGGGAGCCCACCGGATGGTTGCCGCGGTCGATCGGTTACCGCCACACAATATAGAAGCCGAGCAGTCCGTGCTGGGCAGTCTCCTGATTGACCGCGACGCGATCATCAAAGTCGCGTCGCAGGTCAAGCCGGAGGATTTCTATCATGGCGCGAACGGCCTCATCTACCAGGCGATCCTCGACCTCTACAATCGGCGGGAGCCGACCGACTTCCTGACGCTGAGCGATGAGCTGACCCGCCGGGAGCGACTGGATCAGGTCGGCGGGGTCGCCTACCTATCCTCACTCCTCAGCGCGGTGCCGACCGCGGTCCACGTCGAGTATTACGGCAAGATCGTCGAGCGGAGCGCGACGCTGCGCCGCCTGATCGACGCCGGCGCCGCGATCGTCGGCATCGGGTATCGCGATGGCATCGACACGGAAGAGGCGCTCGACGCCGCCGAGCGGGCGATTTTCGACGTCTCGCAGCGCCGCAGTAGCCGCGATTTCCAATCGATCAGCGAGGTCCTGGAGCGCTTCTTCGATCAGATCGACTACCTCCAGCAGAACCGCGGCGGCGTCGTCGGCATCGCCACCGGGTTTGCCGACCTCGATCAGTTGACGGGCGGGTTGCAACGATCCGACCTGATTATCCTCGCCGCACGGCCGAGTGTCGGCAAGACAGCGCTCGCGCTCGGCGTTGCCTACGGCGCGGGCGTTCAGCACGGCAAAACCGTCGGGATCTTTTCCCTCGAGATGTCGGCCGAACAGTTGGTCCAGCGTCTGCTGGCGACGGAGACCGGCGTCGATTCGCATCGGTTGCGCCTCGGTCAGATCGACGATCACGAATGGGACCGGATCTCGCGCGCCTTCGGCCGGCTCGCCGAGGCCCAGATCTTTATCGACGATTCACCTGGTCTCTCCGTGATGGAGATTCGGACGAAGGCCCGGCGTCTCCTGGCCGAACACGGGGTTGATCTGCTCATCGTCGATTACCTGCAGCTGATGCACGCCCGGCGCAGCGAGAACCGCGTTCAGGAGATTTCCGAGATCTCACGGGGTCTCAAGGGGCTCGCTCGAGAATTGAATATCCCCGTCATCGCCCTCTCCCAGCTCTCGCGCGCCGTCGAGTCTCGCTCCGATCACCGGCCGATGCTGTCGGACCTGCGCGAGTCCGGGTCGATCGAGCAAGACGCCGACATCGTCATGTTCATCTACCGTGACGAGGTGTATGACCCCAATACCGAAAAGAAAGGTATTGCCGAGATCATCGTCGCGAAGCACCGTAATGGTCCGGTCGGCACCGTCAACCTCCGCTTCTTCGACAAGACCGCCCGTTTCGCCGATCTCGAGCTGTACCGTGAACCGACCTCTTAGCCCCCCCACCTTGAGACCGAGTGGCGTCCGGTGAGCAAGCGCTTTGGCGGGTTCCTTGTCGCGACCGACCCCGCGGTTCACGTTCCCCTCGCCTTTTTCACCGAGGTCCTGCCTCAGTTGACCGACGTCGCCGAGATGCAGGTGTCCCTGGCCGTCTTTCGGCTCGCGGCCGCTGCCGGCGCGATCGAGGCCCCAGTCAGTGAGCGCGCAAT
>JRHI01001702.1_pt1 | contig 17431 bp, 17 predicted proteins | sample 215371 | NCBI WGS metagenome assembly JRHI01 (sample SAMN02929681, study PRJNA255918) | sediment metagenome | biome: cave system; feature: Ice Cave; material: Sediment; isolation source: sediment from deep within a dark volcanic ice cave with no known source of... ...
GCCGGCTCCGAACGGGCTTACGATTGTACGTAATCAGGCACGTATTTGAGATTGCGGTTCTCGAGCACGGCCGAGGAAATGCAGGTGGTGATGAACATGAACTTCTTGAGTTGCTCGACACGCGCCGCCACCGGCACGCACTGCGCCGACGAGAAGAAGCCCATCACCATGTCGACCTTTTCCTGCTCGATCAGGCGCACGGCTTCGTTGATCGCCACATCGGGCTTGCTCTGGGCGTCGGCATAGATCGCCTCGATCTGGTAGCCCTCGACGCCACCTTGCTTGATGAAGTGGTCGACCATGATCTTGACGCCGAGGTAATGCAGCTCCGAGCCGCCGCCGGCGAGCGGGCCGGTCAGGTCGAAGATGACGCCGATCTTGATCTTCGGCTGGGCGACGGCGGGAACGGCGAGGCTCAGCACCGCGACCACGGCAATGGCAGCGCCGAGCAGGCGACGCCCAAGACGCATCGACATTTCTTCCTCCCTTGACAGCGCGCAAGCGCCCGTTTGTTGCCGCCAATCAGACGAGGCGGCGAAAACAATGTCAAGCGCCTGACGCCTGGCCCATCTCATGCTTCCGTAGGGGCAGGAGGCTTTCATCGCTTGCTTGCGCGCCGTCGTCGCGGTAGCGCGGCTTCGGCGTGTGCACTAAGCTTCGCCACCGAGCGCAAAGCTTCGCCACCGAGCGCACCCGAGGTTGAGAACAGAACTCTGCGAGGGAAGGGCGGGAGGCCGGGCATGAATTTCGATTTCAGCGACGACTTGAAACAGCTGCGCGAGCAGGCACGCAAATTCCTGCGCGAGCGCTGCCCTTCGACGGCCGTGCGACGCGTGCTCGAAGGGCCCGAGCCCTACGACAAGGCGCTGTGGAAGGAGATCGCCGCCATGGGTTGGACCGGCGCGGCGGTCCCGGAGCAATACGGCGGCGCGGGTCTGGGCCATCTGGGCCTGTGCGTGCTGGCCGAAGAGCTGGGCTCGGCGCTGGCGCCGGTGCCGTTCTCCTCCTCGGTCTATCTCGCCAGCGAAGCCATCATGGCAGGTGGCAGCGAGGTGCAGAAGAAGGATTGGTTGCCGAGGCTGGCGGCAGGCGAGGCGATCGGCACGCTGGCGTTCGCCGAAGGCCCGGGCAAGGCCGATGTCCGCAAGCTGCGCACGACCTTTCGCGGCGGCGTGCTGAACGGCGAGAAGCTGCCCGTGCCGGACGGCGATGTGGCGGACGTCGCTGTTGTCGCTGCGCAGGGCGATCGCGGGGTTGTCCTCACGATCGTGGATCTCAAGGCATCCGGGATCACTCGCACGGCCGTCGAGACGATCGATCCGAGCCGCTCGCATGCGCGCATCTCCTTCGAGAGCACGCCGGCCGAGGCGCTCGGAGCCCCGGGCGAGGGGGAGGCCCTGCTGCGGCGCGTGCAGGATCGCGCGGCCGTGCTGTTCGCCTTCGAGCAGGTGGGTGGTGCGCAGAGGTCGCTCGAGATGGCGCGCGACTATGCCTTGCAGCGCTATGCGTTCGGCCGGCCCATCGGCTCGTTCCAGGCGATCAAGCACAAGCTGGCCGACGTTTATGTGGCAACCGAGCTGGCGCGGTCGAATGCCTACTACGGCGCGTGGGCGCTCGCACGCAACGCCCCCGAACTGCCGACCGCCGCCGCCGCGGCCCGGATCTCCGCCAACGAAGCCTTCTTCCTGGCGGCGAAGGAGAACATCCAAGTGCACGGCGGCATGGGCTTCACCTGGGAGTTCGATTGCCACCTCTACTACCGCCGCGCCAAGCTGCTGTCGCTTGCGCTCGGCAGTACCAGGCTTTGGAAGGATCGCCTGATCACCCAGCTGGAAACGGCCAACGCCCCTTTGTGAGGAGGGCAAAAAATGGATTTCGAAGACACACCCGAGGAAGCCGAGTTCCGCTCCGGCGCACGCGCTTTTCTCGAGAAGAACGCCAAGCGGCGCGAGCCCGGCTCCGGCATGGTCTACCGCGCCGGCAACGAGGACCCCGCGTTCCGCAAGCGGGCCAAGGACTGGCAGGCCAAGAAGGCCGAAGCCGGCTATGCCGGCATCACCTGGTCGAAGGACTGGGGCGGGCGCGGCGGCACCGCCATCCAGCAGGTGATCTACGACCAGGAGGAGGCGAAATACGCCGTGCCGCGCGGCCTGTTCGATATCGGGCTCGGCATGTGCATCCCGACGCTGTGCACCTGGGGCACGCAGGCGCAGCGCGACCGCTATGCCAGGACGGCGCTGCGCGGGGAGGAGGTCTGGTGCCAGCTGTTCTCCGAGCCGGCAGCCGGCTCGGATCTCGCCGGCCTGCGCACGCGCGCGGAGCGCGACGGCGACGACTGGGTCATCAACGGCCAGAAGATCTGGACCTCCGGCGCGCACTATTGCGATTTCGGCGTGCTGGTGACGCGCAGCGATTTCTCGGCCACGAAGCACAAGGGGCTCACCTATTTCTTCATCGACATGAAGTCGCCCGGTATCGAGATCCGGCCGATCAAGCAGATCTCCGGGCAATCGCACTTCAACGAGGTGTTCTTCACCGACGTGCGCATTCCCGACGGCCAGCGCCTGGGTGCGGTCGGCGATGGGTGGAAGGTCTCGCTCACGACGCTGATGAACGAGCGCTACACGATCGGCGGGCGCAGCAGCGTCGGCGTCGAGTACATCTTCGAGCTGGCGCGCAAGATCGAGCTCGACGACGGCCCGGCGCTGAAGAACGAGGCCGTGCGCGACAAGCTCGCCGACTGGTACGTGTCGAGCCAGGGTCTCAAATACGCGCACTTCCGCACCATGACGGCGCTGTCGCGGGGCGAGACACCGGGACCGGAATCCTCGATCGGCAAGCTGGTCAACGGCTCGAAGCTGCAGAACCTCGCCGCCTTCGCCATGGACCTGATGGAGCAGGGCGGCATTCTCACCGATCCGGAGCTGGCGCCGCTCGCCGCCGTGTTCCAACAGACCTTGATGACATCGCCGTCCTCGCGCATTGCCGGCGGCTCGGACGAGATCATGCGCAACATCATTGCCGAGCGGGTGCTGGGCCTGCCGCCCGACGTGCGCGTCGACAAGGACCTGCCGTTCAACAAGCTGCCGACAGGGAAGAGTTGAGGAGCAGCCCTTCTACCTGCCGTAATCAGGTCGCTGCCTGGGCGACGACCTTGCGTTCGAGCAGCGAGGCGATCTCCTCGCGGCGGAAGCCGTGGTCGCGCAGAATCTCGGCGGTGTGCTGGCCGAGCAGCGGCGTCGTGCCGCGCGGCGTGCCCTTCGCGAACGGTGCGATGCCGGCGATGTTGGGCACGGGGACCGGCTCGGGTGTGCCGCCGGGCTTGAGCCAGCTGACGAGGCCGATTGCGTCGGCCTGGGGTTGGCGCAGAAACTCGCGGAAGGTGTTCAGCCGCTCGTGCATGATGTCGGCCTCGCGCAGGCGCTCGGACCAGTAGGCTGTCGGCTTCTCGGCGATCGCCGGCCGGACGATGCCCATCAACTCGGCCTCGTTGCTCATGCGCCCTGTATCGTCGGCGAAGCGAGGATCAGTCGCGAGCTCGGGCCTTTCCAGCACGACGCTGCAGAACTTCACCCAGCTGTCCTGGCGCACGACCAGGAACTGCAGCCAGCCGTCCGCCGTCTTGAACACACCGCTCGGCATGGCGCGCCGCACCTGCTCACCCTCCAGGTATACCATCATCATCCGGATCACCTGCATCGCGCTCGCCGCCTGGAGGAGGCTCACCTCGATGCGTCGGCCGCGCGGCTGGTCGCGGCGGGCGTATAGCGCGGCGGAGAGGGCCTGGTAGGCATAAAGCGCGGTCGACATGTCGATGACGACAAAAGGCACGCGATGCGGGATGCCGTCCTCGCCCTTGTTGTCGATCATCAGACCGGTGAAGGCCTGCAGCACCGGGTCCATCGCCGGCCGGTCGGAGAACGGGCCGGTCTGGCCGAAGCCGGACACCGAGAGATAGAGGATGCGCGGCTCGCGCTTGGATACGGCCTCGTAGCCGAAGCCGAGACGGTCGAGCACGCGCGGGCGGAAACCTTCGAGCAGCACGTCGGCGCCGGCGATCAGGCGCCACAGCACCTCCTTGCCCGCGTCCGACTTCAGATCGAGCGCGATCGACCGTTTGCCGAGGTTGGCGGGGATAGGCGCTGTGGCTTCCGTAGCGCCTGCCGAGCGTCCGGGCCCAGTCACCCTCCCCCGTAGGCTCGACCTTGATGACATTGGCGCCGTGCTGGGCCAGCAGCATCCCGCAATAGGGTCCGGCCACACCCTGACTCAGATCCACCACCTTGAGCCCGGCAAAGGGCGCGTCATAGCTCATGGATGGGTCTCCACATCCGGCGGGCAGACTCATCCGCGCTCGTTGCTGAAGACGATCGTGCCGCTGGCTGCGAACATGCCGCCGACGCCGTGCGCGATCGAGATCTTGGCGCCCTGGACCTGCGCCGCCGCGGTGCCGCGCATCTGGCGCACGCTCTCCTGCAGCGCGTACATGCCGTACNATRCCGGAGTGCATRTARCTCAAGCCCCCGCCGTTGGTGTTCAGCGGCAGCTTGCCGCCCGGCGCCGTGTTGCGCCCGCCAATGAAGGCTGCGGCCTCGCCGGGCTTGCAGAAGCCCAGGTCCTCCAGGCCATAGAGCGGCAGGTGGGCGAAGGCGTCGTAGATCATCAGGTGATCGACGTCCTTGTGCTTGATGCCCGCTTCGTCGAAGGCCTTCTTGCCCGACACGCGGAACGCGCGCGAGGAGGTGAAATCCTCCATCTGGCTGATCATCGGGCTCTCGACGCTCTCGCCGGTGCCCAGGATGTAGACCGGCTTCTGCGGGAAGTCCTTGGCGCGCTCGGCGCTGGTGAGGATGACTGCGCCGCCACCGTCCGTGACCAGGCAGCACATCAGGATACGGAACGGATAGGCGATCATGCGCGATTTCAGCACGTCGGCGACGGTGATCGGCTCCTTGAAGGTCGCACGCGGGTTCCTGGCCGCCCACTCGCGCTGCACGACAGCGACCATCGCGATCTGCTCTTCGGTGATACGAAAGGTCTTCATGTAGCGCAGCACCGGGACCGTGAACATGGTCGGCGGACCCATGACGCCGAAGGGCGCCTCGAACTGGCCAGCGAGACTGGCCGGAAACGGCGGCCGCGGCGAGGCGCCCACGCGCGACTTGCCGCTCTCGCCGTGGGTGATGAGCACGGTCTTGCAGAGGCCTTCGTTGATTGCCGCTGCTGCATGGCGCACGTGGATCATGAACGAGCAGCCGCCGACGGCGGTGCCGTCGACCCAGGTCGGCGTGATGCCGAGATAGTGCGCAACGGTTGTCGGCGTCTCGCCGGCCGTGGCGATGCCGTCGATGTCCGACGGCTTCAAGCCGGCGTCCTTCAGGGTGTTGAGGGCCGCGTCCGCATGCAGCTGGATTTGCGACAGGCCGGGAATGACGCCGAGGTCGGTGGTCTCGGCGGCACCGACGACGGCAACGGATCTGGGTTTCATGGGTTGCCTCGCGTCACTTGGCAGCAGCCGGCTTGAAGAAGGGCAAGGTGATCTGATCGGTCTGCTTCTCGAAGGTGACCTCGAGGGGCATGTCGAGAACCAGGGCGTCGGGCGTCTGCGGGCAGCCGACGATGTTGGTCATCATGCGCGGGCCCTCATCCAGCTCGACGACGGCGATGGCGTAGGGCGGCGTAAAGCCGGGCGCCGGGCGATGATGGATGACGTAGCTGAACAGCTTGGCCTTGCCGCCGGCCTTGACCACCGAGACCTTGCGCGAGGCGCATTTTGGGCAGAAGGGCCTTGGCGGAAAATAGGTGTGGCGACAGTCGTCGCAGCGTTGCAGCCGCAGCTCGCCGGCCTTTGTGCCCTCCCAGAAATGCTTGGTCTCCGGCGTAGGCGCCGGCAGCGGTCGTGCTCCCTCGGCCACGGGGTCCTCCAATACTTGTTGGCGCTCCTATCTTGCGCGGGATCGCCACGCGAAACAAACTGAATGCGCGAGAGCCTAGGTGCTAGTCGGGAGGCGCATGCCATGAGCCGCTTATGCGAGGGTAGGGTTGCAATCGTCACCGGGGCGGGACGCGGCGTCGGCCGCGAGCACGCGTTGCTGCTGGCGGCGCACGGCGCCAAGATGGTGGTCAACGACGTCGGTGCCGGCGTGGACGGCTCGGGGAAAGACGCTTCACCCGCCAGCGAGGTCGTCTCCACGATCAAGAAAGCCGGCGGCGAGGCGATCGCCAACGGCGAGGACGTCAGCAGCTGGAAGGGCGCCAAGGCGATGATCGACGCGGCGATCGCGCATTTCGGCAAGCTCGACATCCTCATCAACAACGCCGGCATCCTGCGCGACCGCATGCTCACCAACATGGACGAGAGCGAGTGGGACTCCGTGATCCAGGTGCACCTGAAGGGCACGTTCGCGCCCTCGCGCCACGCCTCGGCCTACTGGCGCGACGAGAGCAAGAAGGTCGGCGGACCGGTCAAAGGGCGCATCATCAACACCAGCTCCACGTCCGGCATCTACGGCAACGTCGGCCAGACCAACTACGGCGCGGCCAAAGCGGGCATCGCCGCCTTCACGATCATCGCCGCGCGCGAGCTGCGCCGCTACGGCGTCACCGTCAATGCCATCTCGCCCACGGCGCTGACGCGGATGACGGAGGGCCTGCGCCAGCTGACCCCGGAGGAGGCCGCGATCAGGGACCCGAAGTGGGTCTCGCCGACCGTCGTCTATCTGGCGAGCGAGGAGGCGCAGGACATCACCGGCCGGGTGATCCAGGCGGGTCTCGGCCGCATTGCCGTGTGCGAAGGCTGGCGGCGCGGCGCCGAGGTGAAGCAGGTCGCTGATCCCGCCACCGCCGGATCCCTCGTGCGCGAGATGATCGCCAAGGTGCGCAAGAACTCCGGCATGGACGGCCTGGAGCTGGATTGAGGCCGGCCCAGGCTTGCCTATTCCACCGCCGAGCTCGAAGACAGTCCGACCGCGATCCAGCCGCAGCTGCCAGCGCGCTTCACAGGGGCCTCCGCGGGCGCTATTGGTCGGCGCGACGGGCGCACGGGAGACGGCGGGCAATGACCTCGCGGCTGGAACAGGGAAGCGTGGTGACGGTTTTCGGCGGCTCGGGCTTCCTCGGCCGGCACGCGGTGCGGGCGCTCGCTCGAGACGGCTGGCGCGTGCGCGCCGCGGTGCGCCGCCCCGATCTCGCCGGGCACCTGCAGCCGATGGGGGCGGTGGGCCAGATCCAGCCCGTGCAGGCCAACCTGCGCTATCCGGATTCCGTTCGCCGCGCGGTGGAGGGCGCGCAGGCCGTGGTGAACCTGGTCGGCATCCTGGCCAAGGCGGGGCCCCAGACGTTCGACGCCGTGCACGTGGCAGGCGCCCGTGCGGTTGGTAGTGCCGCGCGCGCTGCCGGCTCCGGAACCATGGTGCATGTCTCGGCGCTGGGAGCGGACAGGCGCGCGAAGTCCAACTATGCGCGCACCAAGGCGGCGGGCGAGGCGGCTGTGCTGCAGGAGGTTTCGGGCGCCGTCATCCTGCGCCCGTCACTGGTGTTCGGGTCGGAGGACGAGCTCTTCAACCGCTTCGCCGCCATGGCCGGCTTCTCGCCGTTCCTGCCGCTGATCGGCGGTGGCCGCACCAAGCTGCAGCCGGTCTTCGCCGGCGACGTGGGGGCGGCGATTGCCGCTGCCTGCGCCGGCAAAGGCAAGCCCGGGACAGTCTACGAGCTGGGCGGGCCCGAGATCGTCACCTTCCGCCAGCTGCTCGACCACACCCAGGAGTGGTCCGGCCGCAAGCGCCGCTATCTGCGCATACCCTTCTGGGCGGCCAAGCTCGGCGCGCTGCTCACCCTGCCGCTGCCGAACGGCTTGCGGCCGCTCACCGTCGACCAGGTCCGCATGCTGCAGAGCGACAACGTCGTGAGCAAAGCGGCGCTAGCGGAGGGGCGAGTGCTGGCCGGGCTCGGCATCGAGCACCCCCACACCATGGAGGCGGTCGTGCCGGGCTATCTGGAGCGCTTCCAACCCCACGGCCAGTTCGCGCACTATCGAGGGTGACGCAGAAGCCGGTGATGCCGCTGAAGCCGCAGCAGGCGAAATAGTCACGCGTAAAGGAGTTGCCCAATGAAGCTCGAGATTGCCCAAAAGATAGTTACCGCCGCGCTCGCCGCCGCCCGCAAGAACAACTTCAAGCCGCTGGCGGTTGCCGTGCTCGATGCACGCGGCGCGCTCAAGGCGTTTGCCGCCGAGGACGGCACCAGCCTCAAGCGGGCCGAGATCGCGACGGGCAAGGCGGCGGGTGCGCTCGCCATGGGGCTGGGCTCGCGCACGCTGGGCACGATGGCGGCCGATCGCCCGCACTTCGTGGCGGCAGTCACCCACGCCGTCGGCGGCCTACTGATCCCGGTGGCCGGCGGCGTGCTCATCCGCGACGGCGCGGGGGCGCCTCCGACAACGACGAGGCGGCGGCGGTGGCGGGTATCCAGGCCGCCGGGTTGAAGGCCGATCCCGGAGCCTGAGACGGCGATGCCGGAGCTTCCCGAGGTCGAGACGGTGCGCGCAGGCCTCGAGCCCGTACTGCGCGGGCGCCGCTTTATCAACGTGGAACTGCGCCGGCCGGATCTGCGCTTTCCGCTGCCTGAGCGCTTCGTCGAGCGCCTTACGGGGCGCACGGTCGAGCGGCTGGAGCGGCGCGCCAAATACATCCTCGTCCATCTCGACGGCGGCGAGGTGCTCGCGGTGCACCTCGGCATGACCGGACGGTTCAGCGTGCAGCTGCCGCGTTCCTCGCGCGCTAAGCGGACTCCCTCTCCCTGTATTTCACGGGGAGAGGGTCGGGGTGAGGGGCAGCCACGAGCGCCGGAGCAAGCGGCCGCCCCTCACCCTAACCCTCTCCCCATGCAGAAGAAGCATGGGGAGAGGGAACTGTCCGGATTGGCGTAGGCACGCCACGATCTTACGTTAGTATGACAGCAAGAGCTGGGCTGGATGGGCTAGCAACGAGATGGCCGAGGATCCCTACAAGGTATTGGGCGTGCCGCGCGACGCGCCGGACGAGGAGATTCGCCGCGTCTATCGCAAGCTGGCCAAGCAGTTGCATCCCGATCTCAATCCGAGCAATCCCGCCGCATCGGAAGAGCGCTTCAAGAAAGTGTCCTCCGCCTACGACATCGTCGGCGATCCGGTGAAGCGCAAGCAGTACGACCGCGGCGAGATCGACGCCAATGGCGAGCCGCGGCGCGGCTACCAGCGTGCGCAAGCGGGCGGAGCCGGGCCGTTCGGCGGGCGTGCAGGCGGCGCCCGTCAAGGTGAGGAATTCGGGTTCGGTGATATCTTTTCCGATCTCTTCGGCGGCGCGCGGGCAGGGGGCTGGGGAGAGGCGGACGCCACGCGAGGCCGCGACGTGCGCTACACGCTGGAGATCGACTTCCTGGAAGCCGCCACGGGCGCCAAGAAGCGGGTGACCATGCCGGATGGCGGGGTGCTCGACCTCACGGTGCCGCAGGGCGTATCGGACGGTCAGGTGTTGCGCCTGAAGGGCAAGGGCTCGCCCGGCGCGCGCGGCAGCGAGGCCGGCGACGCGCTGGTCGAGATCAAGGTTAAGCCGCACCCGCAATTCAGCCGCGCCGGCGACGACATCGCGCTGGAGCTGCCCATCACCATCGACGAGGCCGTGCTCGGCGCCAAGGTCGAGGTGACGACCGTCTCGGGCCGAGTGCAGCTCACGATCCCCAAGGGCACCAGCTCGGGCCGGGTGTTCCGTCTCAAGGGCAAGGGTGTGCACAACTCGACGACAGGCAGCACCGGCGACCAGCTGGTGACGGTGCGCATCGTGCTGCCCCAGACGATCGACGACAAGCTCGCCTACTTCATGTCCGAGTGGCGCCAGTCGCACCGCTACGACCCGCGCAAGTCGTAGAGGTCAGGGCCCCTTCAATCTTCGTCACGGGCACGTGACGCGGCCTTTTCCGGGCCAAGCCCCCACCCATATTCAGTGCAGACACCAAGGTCTCGGTTGGTTGCTCTGCAACCATCTGAAATATCAGGAGAAACGTATCAAGGAGCGCCGCCCCGACCGGCGGCCGAGAAGGCAATGGATAACTCGATGCGAATGGTGATCATTGCCGGCGTGCTGATGCTGGCCTTGCTCATCGCCATCGTCGGTAGCGTGAGCGCCGACGTGCCCATCTGGCAAACCACGGCAAATGTCTTGGTTCCGACGAGCCAACCGCTCTGACCGGCGGATGGTTGGTGTATGGGGTGGCTATCGGGGCGTCAGCCCGCGACGCGCGCCTCGAGGGCGTCTTCGGACGCGGCGCCCAGCTCCAGCACCACAACCTCTCCGCGATCGGCCTTGAGGGCCAGCTCGCCCTGCTTCAATCGCTCGGCGTAGACACCGAACATATCGTAGCGCCACCCCTTCATGGCAGGCAGGTCGGGCGCGTCCTCGACGGCGATGCGTTCCAGATCATCGCCATCGGCGATCAGGCGTGGTGCCACCTTCTGGCGGGCGGCGCAGGCCTTGAGCAGCACGCGCAGCAGGTCGACGAGAGCCAGCTTTTCAGCAGGCAAAGGCAGCCCCGTGCGCAGGGCAGGCACGGTTTTCGGATCGCGGGTCAGACCCCGCTTCACGGCCTCGACGATCTCCCTGGCCCGGGCCGACTTGGCGAACCCTTCGCTCAGAGTGCGTAACTCGGAGAGCTGGGAGGCTTCCGTAGGCGCGTGGTTGGCGATGTCGCAGAGCGTATCGTCGCGCAGGATGCGGTTGCGCGGCACGTCCTGCGCCTGCGCCGTCCGCTCGCGCCAAGACGCGAGCTCGATCAGCACGGCCAGCCCCTTGCGGTTTTTGACGCGCAGCTTGAGGCGTCGCCACGCCTGCTCCGGATTGGCCTCGTAGGTGCCGGGCTCGATCAAGGTCGCCATCTCCTCGTCGACCCAACCGGCGCGCCCCTCCCTCTCCAGCTCCGCCTTGAGATGCCGGTAGATGTCGCGCAGGTGGATGACGTCGCCCAGGGCGTACGTGAGCTGCTTCGGCGACAGCGGCCGCCGTGCCCAGTCCGTAAAGCGCGAGGTCTTGTCGAGGTCCTGGCGGGTGATCTGCTTGACCAGGTTGACGTAGCTCACCGCCTCCCCGAAGCCGCACACCATGGCCGCGACCTGGGTGTCGAAGATCGGATGCGGGATGAGGCGCGCCTGGTTCCAGATGATCTCCAGGTCCTGCCGCGCCGCGTGAAACACCTTCACGACGCGCTCGTTCGCCATCAGCTGGAAGAAGGGGTCGAGCGAGATGCCGGGACGCAACGGGTCGACCAGCGCATCATCCTGAGGCCCGGCGAGCTGAATCAGACACAGTCGCGGCCAGTACGTCTGCTCGCGTATGAATTCCGTATCGACCGCAACAAAGTCGTGCTGGCCCAGTCGGTTGCAGATCCGGGCGAGCTCTTCGGTGGTTTCGATCAGGCGCATGGACGGGCGCTTATAGCGTAGGCTTCGACGGTTGTCGCGGAAAACGCGCAGGATTTCTGTTGCCGCGTGTGCGCCGCCGGACTTTCCTCCACCCCAGTGGCGAGGCGGCGGGTGCGGCCGCCTTCGACAGGCTCAGGACGAAGGCCGCGGACGCGGATAGGTTTTCCGCCCCAGTGGTGAGCTTGCCTGCCCTCGGACTTGTTCCGAGGGTCGAACCATGGCAAGGCGGGCTGGCGCACAGTTCAGCGGGACAGCACGATGAAGTCGGTATATTTCCCCGTCTCGTGGCTGATGCCCTGGTCGGAAACGATGAGCGAGGCGCCCGCCCACAGCCGGTCGGAGATGAAGGCCTTCGTCGCCGGCGGCAGCTCGAAGCGCTCGAGCGCGCTGGCGGCCGTCTCGCGCGGACGCCCGGACTGCACTGCCGGCTGCGCCTCGGCCCGATCTGCGCGCCTCCCGCGCGAGCGCGACTCGGTGCCCGGCAGCGACGGGGCGAGCGAGACGGAAAGCCAGCGCATGGCCTTGCTGTCCTCGGTCGGCTGCATGGCAACGTACACGTGCGTCCCGAGCGGCAGGTCCGGGTCCTTGAAGGCGACCGGCGCCTCGTGGATGGGCGTCCAGGCCTGGCGGATGTAAACGCGGCCCGCCTTCTTGCTGACGAAGACGGAGATGGGCTCGGTGCTGCGCTCGCCCGCCCTGATGACCGCCGTCGCCGCGTCGCTCGCCTTTTCTGCATCCCATGCGGCGCGCGCGGCAGCGAAGGCTTCCTGCGTCTTGGCGGCTTCGATGGCGCCTGCCTCGGCGGCGACCTTCGTGGCCTCCTCGAGCTTGGCTTCCGCGGCTGCCTGCGCCGACTTGGCGCGCTCGATGGCCTCGGGCGTCTTCGCGGCCTCGACGGTCTTGATGGCCGCATCGAGCTTGGCCTTTGCGGCCGCTACGGCCCCTTCCGCATCCCGCAGAGCGGCGATGGCCCTGTTGGCCTCCGAGGCTCTTGCCGCAGAAGTCTCGACGGCTTCCTTGGCTGCCTTCGCTCTGGCTGGAGCCTCGGCGACGATTTGAATTCTCGCCGCCTTGGCGCGATCGAGCGGATCGAGGAGCTTGGTCGGCGGCGCGACGTCGCCGGTTGCGGACGGCCGGTCGTCGGCGGACACCGTCATCACCGCGGACTTTGCGGGCTCGGCATTGGCGACGGGCGCCGGCGTCAGGGTGGGCGTCGGCAGCCCCGGATGCACGAACTCGACGGCTTGCACGTCCTCCGGCGCCACGATCACGCGCACGCCCATCCGGGTCATGCCCCACAGCTCGGATGCGAAATGGTGCGTCAAGCGGATGCATCCATGTGAGGCCGGATAGCCCGGCAAGACGCCGGCATGCATCGCCACGCCAGACCAGGTAATGCGCTGCATGAAGGGCATCGGCGCGCCGCTGTAGATATTCGAGTGGTGATATCGGTTCTTCTGGATCACGCTGAAGACGCCGGTCGGCGTCGGAAAGCCCGACATTCCCGTCGAGACTGCGCCCTGTGTGAGGATGCCGCCGGCGCCGTAGACCGATATGCGCTGCTTGGGGATCGAGACGATGACAAGGTGCGCCTGGGGCGGGACCTTGGGCTTCTCCTTCTCGGCTTTTTCGGCGGGCCTGGCCGGGGTCGTGAGAGCCAGGCGCTTCGACCTGTACTCGCGGTAAGTGCGCGCGTCCGCGCTGTCGGCACCGGCAGCGATGCCGACCAGCGCCACGCAGCCGGCGATCAGCGTGCAGCAGGGCTTCCGGGGCAATCGCCAGGGTCGCGAGCAACTCGAAATCACCTTGCAACTCCAACTTGCTGCTTGTTCGAAACGCTCTCGGTCCCTGTTATAGGCGATCATCCGCCGGCGCACGTAACCCATTCGCCACAGTTGGTTGGCGACGCGAAGTCCCTCGCCTGCCCAGGCCGCGGCGGCGCCCCCCGACCCCGCCGCCGGCAACCTTGACTTTCACTGGATCGCATGTGCTTTTCCGCGATTCAACCGGAAGAATTGGTTCACGAGGCGGCAGGTCATGGCCGACGCAAACAAAGAGGCTGGGCGCAGGGGCGGCGTGCCCGCGGCGGCACCGCTGCATCGCTACCGCTCGCACACCTGCGGAGAGCTGCGCAAAGGCAACGTCGGCGCCACCGCCCGCCTGTCGGGCTGGGTGCACCGCGTGCGCGATCACGGCGGCCTGTTGTTCATCGACCTGCGCGACCATTACGGCCTCACCCAGGTCGTCGCCGACCCCGACAGCCCCGCCTTCAAGGTGGCCGAGAGCGTGCGCTCGGAATGGGTGATCCGGGTCGACGGGCTCGTGCGCGACCGGCCCGCTGGGACCGTCAACCCGGAGCTGGCGACGGGCGAGGTGGAGCTGTTCGCCTCGCAGATCGAGGTGCTGTCAGCAGCCCAGGAGCTGCCCGTTCCGGTGTTCGGCGAGCCGGACTACCCGGAGGACCTGCGCCTCACTTACCGCTTCCTGGACCTGCGGCGCGAGACCCTGCACGCCAACATCATGAGGCGGCTGGCCGTCATTGCGTCTATTCGCCGGCGCATGAGCGAGGCCGGCTTCTTCGAGTTCGCCACTCCGATCCTGACCGCCTCCTCGCCCGAAGGCGCGCGCGACTTCCTCGTGCCCTCGCGCATCCACGCCGGCAAGTTCTACGCCCTGCCGCAGGCGCCGCAACAGTACAAGCAGCTGGTGATGATCTCGGGCTTCGACCGCTACTTCCAGATCGCGCCCTGCTTCCGCGACGAGGACCCGCGCGCCGACCGGCTGCCCGGCGAGTTCTACCAGCTCGACGTGGAGATGAGCTTCGTCGAGCAGGGGGATGTGTTCGCGGCCATGGAGCCGGTCATGACCGGCGTGTTCGAGGAGTTTAGCGGCGGCAAAGCGGTGACGAAGGGCTGGCGGCGCATCCCCTACGACGAAGCAATCCGCAAGTACGGCTCCGACAAGCCCGATCTGCGCAACCCCATCGAGATGCAGGACGTGACTGAGCACTTCCGCGGCTCGGGCTTCAAGGTGTTCGCGGGCATGATCGAGAAGGACCAGAAGGCGCGCGTTTGGGCGATCCCGGCACCAGGCGGAAACTCGCGCGCCTTCTGCGACCGCATGAATAAGTGGGCGATCGAGGAGCACAAGCAGCCGGGTCTTGGTTACATTTTCTGGCGTGCAACTCCGGATAGTGGCGTTGCGGTCAAGGCCTTCGATGCCGCAACCGGAAAGGAATGGCCATCGAAAGATTCTGTAGCGGGCCGGCTTACGAGGCTTGTTGATGCTTCCGGTAACGAACTCGCATTCGGCGCTGGCCCAATTGCAAAGAATATTGGTTTCGATCGGGAGGCGGCAATACGTCGGCAAATGGGGCTAACATCCCAAGACGCGTGCTTCTTCGTGGCCGGTGACCCATCGAAGTTTTACAAGTTCGCGGGTGCAGCGCGGGATCAGATTGGCTACGACCTGAAGGTGATCGACGAGAACCAGTTCGCCTTCACCTGGATCGTCGACTTCCCGATGTACGAGTGGAACGAGGAGGAGAAGAAGATCGACTTCTCCCACAACCCGTTCTCCATGCCGCAGGGCGAGCTGGCCGCGCTGGAGGCCGCCAAGTCGCAAGAAGAATTGCTGGCGATCAAGGCCTACCAGTACGACATCGTCTGCAACGGCTTCGAGATCGCCTCGGGTGGCATCCGCAATCACAAGCCGGCGACCATGATCAAGGCGTTCGGCATCGCCGGCCTCGGGCCGGAGGTGGTGGAGCAGCGCTTCGGCGGCATGTATCGCGCCTTCCAGTACGGCGCCCCGCCCCACGGCGGCATGGCGGCCGGCATCGACCGCATGGTGATGCTGCTGGTCGGCGCCAAGAACCTGCGCGAGGTGGCGCTGTTCCCCATGAACCAGCAGGCCAACGACCTCCTGATGGGCGCGCCCTCCGAGGTGGCGCCCAAGCAACTGCGCGAGCTGCACATTCGGCTGGCCCTGCCGGAGCGCAAGGCGTGAACGCGTAGCGCGTAGGTTGGGTCGCGCGTCAGCGATGACCCAACGCAAAGTCGCGAGCTGGAGAGTGTTGGGTCAGCGTTTCGCTCGACCCAACCTACATTCCGTCTAATGGTAGCGAGGGACGACCCAACCGCGCGTCAAACCTTCGGCGACCCGTGTCGCCGGCCATCCACGCGTGCAACGCCGATTGCCTGCCACTCGCTGTCCGCGAGTGTCAGTTACAAAAAAGAAGCGGGGCGTCTTGCCGACGGACCGTGCATTTGTATGGCGCCTAGGCTTTCCGGCCCTGACGCCCCATCGTCGCGCTGGAAGCCGCTTGATCCGGCTGCAACGGTACGACCCGTTGCGTGCCTTGCACGACTACCTCCGGCGGATCGATCGCAACGCGTTTGCGACCAGCTCCTTTGTGGACCGGAGTACGCAGAGTATTGCACGCGCCCGCGTGCCGGGGATTGCGCCGATCACGGTGAATAGATCGTAGGTTGTGTTAGCGCGGAGCGCACCGTTGGGTTACGCGCGGATCATCGCCGAGCCAGTACCTCGACCCATGGTGGCGCGCTAACCCAACCTACGCTTTTTTCGTGCGCTTGCGCGTCGGGCGACCAAGCGCGCGGTCGACCATGGCCGGGGCCGAGCCCAGGTAGTTGATCGGGTCGGTGAGCTGCGCGAGGCGCTCACCCTGCAGGTGCCGCGTCACCTCCGGTCGGCGCTTCAGCTCCTCCAGCAGCGTTGTGCCCTTGTCGAGGGCGGCGCGGCAGGCGCCATAGACCAGGTCGTGGGCGTCCTGCCGGCCGGTGTGCTCGGCCAGGGCCATCATCACCGCCTCCGCGACGATCAGGCCGCCCGTGAGGTCGAGGTTGCGGCGCATGCGCCCCGCATCGACGATCAGCCCCTCCAGCATGAAGCGCGCCTGCCGCAACGCCCCCGACGTAGCGATGAACGCCTCCGGGATGGCCGCCCATTCGAGCTGCCAGGGGCCGGTGGCGCGCTCGTGGTCGGCGGCCATGGCGTCCAGCATCAGGCCCGCGTGCTGGCGCACGATCTTTGCGGCTGCGACGATGAACTCGCAGGAGATGGGGTTGCGCTTCTGCGGCATGGTCGAGGACGAGCCGCGGCCCTTCACGAACGGCTCGAACGCCTCGCCGACCTCCGTCTGCATCAGCAGCATCACGTCGGTGGCGATCTTGGCCAGCGTGCCCGTCACGAGCCCCAGCAACGACACGGCCTCCGCGAAGCTGTCACGCGCGACGTGCCACGGCGTGGACGCGCGACCGAGGCCGAGCTCCGCCATCAGCGCGTCGTGCACGGCGAGACCCTTGTCGCCGAGCGACGCCAGCGTGCCGGCCGCGCCGGCGAACTGGCCGACGAGGACGCGCGGGGAGAGTTGGGCCAGGCGCTCGCGGTGCCGCGCGATCATGCCGAGCCAGACGGCCGCCTTGTAGCCGAAGGTCACCGGCAGCGCGTGCTGCAGGTGCGTGCGGCCCGCCATCACCGTGTCGCGGTGCTTCGCCGCCAGCGCTGCCAGGGCCTTTTCGAGCGCCGCCAGATCGGCGTCGACCAGCGCCAGCCCGTCCCGCATCTGCAGGACCGTGGCGGTGTCCATGATGTCCTGGGTGGTGGCGCCCCAGTGCAGGTAGCGCCCGGCCTCGCCGCATTGCTTGGCGAGCTGATGTACGAGCCCGACGATCGGGTAGCCGACGAGATCGGTCTCGGCCTTGAGCTTGCCCACGTCGATCGTTTCCGCGCGCGCCAGCCGCTTGATGGCCTGGGCGGCGGCCTTGGGGATCACGCCTACGCTGGCTTCGGCGGCGGCCAGCGCCACCTCAACCTCGACGTAGCGCGCGATCATCGCCTCGTCGCAGAACACCGCCCGCATGGCCGGCGCGCCGAAGGCATCGCGAAAGATGCCTGAATCGAAGACCGTGGAAGGCATTGGGGTGCTTAGGACGACTGCAATGATAATCGCTACGCGTT
>JRHI01001073.1_pt2 | contig 17425 bp, 17 predicted proteins | sample 215371 | NCBI WGS metagenome assembly JRHI01 (sample SAMN02929681, study PRJNA255918) | sediment metagenome | biome: cave system; feature: Ice Cave; material: Sediment; isolation source: sediment from deep within a dark volcanic ice cave with no known source of... ...
AGTCAGACGCCCCGTAGTTTGGATAGCAGGGTGGCGGGAAACCAAGACTCTGAAGCCTATCGACGAGGTCTCCCTTGGGGAGATTACGAGTCATCGGGCCGTAATGAAAGTGAACGCGAATGTGGCCTCGAAAGTGAAGAGACCCGAAGGCCGAGCCCGCAACCGTGAGGGTGAAGGCAACATCGATAGTCGAAAGCTGACCGAGACGACTATCGCACTTCGGCGGGGTGGAAGCGACGGCACGATGGCAAGGACATGCTAAGCAACTGGAGAAGCCCTACTCGTCCCGGCGAGAAAGACGCCGGAGCAAGGTAGGCCGTATAACCGGCTAACCCGGGAAGTCGGTCGAAGACGAGGGGGTGGCGGAGGGGTCCGTAGTAGCTGCGAAGCGGAGTAATGTCCGTGGAGCAAAGGGGCCCTGCTGTTTGTAGTTTCTCTGACGCGAGGGAAGGCAAGGACGAGATGACAAAGGCGTCCATTGGTTTGCAGGACCTGAGAAGGAGAATATACGTCAAGGCGAAGGCTGAACCGTCCTGGCGTTTCTGGGGTTTGTACGTCCATGTCTGCAAGATGGAAACACTGCGCGAAGCGTATGCGCTGGCCAAGAAGAATGATGGTGCTCCGGGAATCGACGGAGTGAGCTTTGAGGCCATCGAAACGCAAGGCGTGGAAGCTTTCCTCGAACAGATTCAAGACGAACTGAGCCAGCGTACGTATGCGCCGTTACCGCCACGGAAGAAGGGGATACCGAAGGACGGGGGCAAAATCCGCGTTCTATCCATTCCCGCAATCCGGGATCGGGTGGCGCAAGGTGCGCTCAAGCTGATATTGGAGCCGGTCTTCGAGGCGGACTTCCAAGCGGGATCGTTCGGCTATCGTCCCCGGCGCTCAGCTCATGAAGCGATTAACCGGGTTGCCCAAGCGATTGTTCAGCAGAAGACACGCGTCATAGATGCTGATCTGCGCAGCTATTTTGACAACGTGCGGCATGATCTGCTACTCGCCAAGATAGCACGGCGTATCAATGATGCGGAGGTGACGCATCTGCTGAAGATCATGCTAAAGGCGTCCGGCAAACAAGGCGTTCCGCAGGGCGGGGTAATTTCACCGTTGCTCAGTAACCTCTACCTCACTGAGGTGGATCGGATGCTGGAGCGGGCGAAAGAGACCACGCGCTGTGGCAAGTATACCTACATCGAGTACGCGAGATTCGCCGATGACATGGTGATCTTGATTGACGCCTATCCGCAGCATGACTGGATGATGAGGGCGGTCGAGAAGCGATTACGCGAGGAACTCGCCAAGCTGCAAGTCGAGATCAATGAAGAAAAGAGTCGGATCGTAGATCTCATCCGGGGCGAGAGCTTCGGCTTTCTGGGGTTCGACTTTCGCCGTATCCGGAGTATGCGCGGGGTATGGCGGGCGCACTACACGCCCAAGCTCAAGAAGCGAACGGCGCTACTGCGTAAGCTCAAGGTTGTGTTCCGAAGCTACCAATCGCAGCCGGTTGGTCGGGTCGTGCAGTTGATCAACCCGATCCTGCGCGGTTGGGTACAGTACTTTGCCGTCGGTCACGCCAGCGAGTGCTTCAGTTACATCAAAGACTGGGTAGAAAAGAAGATGCGGCGCCATCTGCTGCGCGCCCGGAATCGCCGGGGCTTCGGCTGGAAGCGGTGGAATAGGCACTGGTTGTACGAAACGTTGGGGCTGTTCAACGGCTACCGCGTTCGCCGGCCGATGCCGAAAGTCGCGCCAGCATGATAGGTCCCATAACCCTTGGCACGAAACGAACAGGAAAGCGTGGTGCGGGAAATCCGCACGCCACGTTTGACGTGGCGGGGGCTGGAAACGTGGCAGGGTCGAGATGCTGTGACACTCGCAGCCGAAAGAGCGAGCAACGGGGAACACAAACTTCGACCTACACCGACGCGCCAGTCCTCGACCCTACCCTAGAGGGCTGGGGACGGGCAACCGTTCCTGGCTACTCGAACAATAGCTCGGCGGGGCTCTGTATCACCGAAATTCGGGTGACGGTCGACTGGGCCAAACGGTCCGAGGGCGCGATCTTTGCCAACTGCACCATTGTGCATGCTCACAATGCCTCGACGTCCGACGGTCACGGCACTCTGCGTGCCGCCTACTCGACGGAATCACCAGGGGGTGGTTTGTCCCCGAGCCAAGATTAATGCCTTAGAAAAGTCGGCGAACGTTTGTACGGCATTTTGACGGCAGCTCGGAGCAAACTCTTCTTCTTCGCCAGTTAGCTAAGCTTATGGCGACACGCGCGCTTGCTATCAACGTGTCGCATCTATAGGTGGCGTCGCATCAGCGAGTTTTAGCTGGCCTGTCCGCCGATGCTAGCGGCGCCGTCCCCTGAGCCCGCACGGTCAGCCGGACTTCCAACGTTTCGTCGCGGCGATACCCAAGATGGTGCAGACGCCGCGATAGTTTCCAGTGTCATTCGGCACCGGCCCAATTTCAAGCTTGATCTGTTGAATATTGATGCCCAAAGTCGCTTTCAACTCGTGCGCCGCCTGTGCTGCTTGATAGGCCAACGTCCGATCGAAGATCGCTGCGGCGCTCGTAAAAGCCTTACGTCCGACCTTCCCTGCGAAAACAGCGATAGGACGGCACGGAATTTTCGTTGTCGAATACAAGGCGCGTTAGGTTCCGGCGCTGTATACGCGTCTTAAGGTAAGCTTCCTGCTGACGCGGCAATTCTCCCTCCGATGATACCAAAGAGAAGGAGAAAGCGGTAACGTTTTGATCGCGGATCAGACGATCTGCCTAGCCAGTAATTATCCGGAGGGGTTCATGGCACGTGCGACCATCGATATGGTCACGCTCGACTTGCGGCTGGAAGAAGAACTTGCCAAGCATGCAAGCCTCAAAGAGTTCAAGGTTGTTCTATACCGGCAGGATCCGGACGAAACAGGCTGTAATTGGAATGCGCGGATCGAGCGTGTTGGAAGCCGCCATTTGAACGATTGCAGCTGGTGGGATGTGGTGCCGCGGCTGCGCGAGCGCTTCAATCTGCGCTAAACGGGACAGAGAGCTACCGCACTCTTCGAGCCCCCTCCGGGGCGTATACACCTCGTCATCTTCGCGGAAAATCTCGCCGTGGGTAGGGCGATGCAAGAGATGCGAGCAGAGCTGCTTGGACGCGGGCGGGCGGCAAATAATGCAACTGTAAACGGTCGTCGTCCGCGAGGCGGCGTGATGCGTCATCACAGCATTTGGTCGCGACTCCGAGTTCGGTTTCGAGCGCCTGATACAGCAGATCGGCGAACTGAGGTTTCGTATCAGCCATGACCTTCTCCATTTAAAGTAGATGCGATAAACGTCTACACCGGTGGGGGGTCCATCGCTCGCGCGAAGTGGCGATGCTGCGCCAGCGCTTCGACAAATCCTGCGATAGCGTCGTCCGCTGCGTCCGGGAACAAGAGAAGTCCGGGGTCCGGTTGTCCGGTCAGCAGACCTGCCGGCGCACCGGCGTTTTCAACAACGCCGCAGCCCTCGCCGACGGCGAGAATCGGCTTGCAGTGGCGGTACTGGTCTGCGATGAACTCGGCGGCTTGCCCGGCGCTGCCAAGGATTTGGGCGGCGAGCCGCCCGCCCGGAACGATCGCGCCGTCATACAGGACCGCGGGCGTAGTCTCCAAGGTAGCATCGACGCCCAAGACAGCGCCTTCCTCGCTCTCGACCGTCCCCAGACGCAGACCAACGATCCGCGGGACAGCGCCAAGCTTGACCAGTGCGGCTTGGGCGGCTGCGACGAAAGCCCCATCAACGCCGTTAGCGACCAAGATCGCGACCTTTCGGGTTTGAATACGCCGGTCGCCGGGGCGTGCGGAGAGCGACAGTTTCGCCGAGCTTTGAACTTCCGGGGTCGGAGACTTCTTGATCGACTTAGGAAGCGGCTTCGGCATCTCTAACCCAAGGTCACTGGCCAAAGTCTGCGCGAGATCATCTGCGACGTTCGCGAGCATGGCAACCACCCGCTCCCGTACCGCCGGCGTTTGGACTTTGGTGAGTTCGAATCGGAAAGCGCGAAGAATGTGAGCCTTCTCGATTGACGTTTGGCTGTTCCAGAATAGCGTGGCTTGCGCATAGTGCTCTGCGAAGCGGTCAGCCTTGCCTCGGACCTTGTCCTCCGAAATGCGTTCCGGAAACGATGTGAACCCGCGCGCGCCCGCTTGGAACGGACAGCCGCCACCCAGGGAGTTGGGTTCGTACGAAACGCGTCCGCGCGGAATCGCTTGACGGTGCATACCGTCGCGCTGATTGTTGTGTACCTGCGCCACCGGGGCATTGATGGGGATCTCGTGAAAGTTGGGACCGCCGAGCCGCGAGATCTGCGTATCGACATAGGAGTGAATGCGTCCAGCCAGCAGCGGATCGTTTGAGAAGTCCAGCCCCGGAACAATGTGCGCCGTGCAAAACGCAACCTGTTCGGTCTCGGCGAAGAAATTGTCCGGATTTCGATTGAGCACCATCTTGCCCACGGGCATCACCGGTACAAGTTCTTCCGGAATCAACTTGGTTGCGTCGAGAACGTCGAAACTGAAGCCCTCGGCCTGTTCCTCGGTGAAAATCTGCATACCCAATTCCCATTCTGGAAAGGCGCCGGCTTCGATCGCCTCCCACAGGTCGCGGCGATGAAAATCCGGGTCAGCGCCGGAAATTTTGACCGCCTCGTCCCAGTCCAGAGAATGGGTACCCGCCATCGGTTCCCAGTGGAACTTGACGAACCGCGATTGGCCCTTTTCGTTGACCAAGCGGAACGTGTGTACGCCGAAACCCTGCATCATCCGGTAGCTCCGCGGGATGGCGCGGTCGGACATGACCCACATCAACATATGGGTCGACTCAGGCATTAATGAAACGAAATCCCAGAACGTGTCGTGGGCGGTCGCCGCCTGCGGCATGGCGAAGTGAGGCTCGGGCTTGGCCGCGTGGATCAAGTCAGGGAACTTCATAGCGTCCTGAATAAAGAAGACGGGGATGTTGTTGCCGACCAAATCCCAGTTGCCTTCATCCGTGTAAAACTTCACGGCAAAGCCTCGAACATCGCGTGCGGTGTCGCTCGAACCCCGCTCACCGACCACCGTCGAGAAACGAACGAACACGGGCGTGCGCTTTCCAGAGGTCGCAAAAATCGATGCCCGCGTGTACTTGGTCAGTGGCTCGTAGCACTCGAAGTAGCCGTGAGCCGCCGATCCTCGGGCGTGAACTATTCGCTCCGGAATGCGCTCGTGGTCGAAGTGGGTAATCTTTTCTCGTAAGATGAAGTCCTCGAGCAGTGCCGGGCCCCTTAGTCCTGCCTTGAGCGAGTGCTGATTGTCCGCGACCGGGACGCCTTGATTCGTCGTCAAGGCTTGTTCGCTGGAATCGACACGAACGCGGTCGAGCGGATCGCTCCCTGGATTGCGCCCGAGTTGCGGCTCTCCGCTTCCTACCTTATCTGACGTCGTTATCTCGGTGATGGTGCTGCCCGTGACAGACGGCTCGACAGGCTCGGCTGTAACTCCCGCATTCGGCTCGCGAGCGCGATCGCCGTATTCAAGCGCCTTATTCGCGTTGAACGGCATCGCCGCCGCCAGTGCCTGAGTGCCCTCCATCTTTACCGCCAGGGCGTCGACAGCCGGGCCTGTGTTGCTATCTGGTTTTGCCGGTCCGCCGACTGTCGAGCGAGCGACCGCCTGGGACGGAGCGCCCGTCGACACGGCGCTCGATTGCTTCTTTCCTGTTTTCCGATTTGGCATAAGTGGCCTTAAGGATTAGGCATTTGGATCAAAAAGTGTCCACGCCATTCGCGAGTTACCACGCGCCTGTGCAGAAGACAGCTGCCGGCCGGGAAAGCCGCACGTCATTTTTTCTTTTTTAGATACTCCGAACCTTCTCTGCCGAATTCCCGACAGCCTTGACGGCTGCGGTCAACTCCGCCTTCGTCACGCCAAGCGACTTCGTCCAGTCGCGCACCTCATAGTCTTGCTCAAGGCTAATCCGGCTACGATCCGCGCCACCGCTCTTGCTCTTGTCGTCACTCATGTTTACCCTCCGTTAATGAAGTAAGCGGGATTATTCTGAATTCCCGCACGTAGGAACCTTACCCGTCCTCAAGGAGTGAGGGTATTTCCACCACACGCCGTCGGCAAACCGTATTTTCGTCGAACGCCGAGCCGACGCCGTAGACCTTCAGGAACTGCGACCCCATGCATCCCAGGCGCACGAAGGGGGAAGACGGATGCGCCCATGACGAACGCGCCCGGCTTTTGGGGCCGGACGCGTCGTCGTATGCGCTGTGAGGCGCGTCAGTTCGGATCGCTAGTTGCAGGGATTGGCGCCCGGTTCGTCGCAATCGATATGGCGGCGGTTCCGCCCATCATGCGGTGTCGGCAGGTAAGGGAACACCTTGTAGATGCCGTTCGCGGTTACATTCGGGCTTGGTTCGAAGCCGATGTTGAAGTTGACGCCATCGCCCAGCAACAGGTCGCCCGTCGGCACGCCGAGCAGCTTGCCAGCGACGACACGGAGCGCGATATCCGTCACGTCATCGTTCGGTCGCCGCCCATTCGGCCATCCTGCGGGATCGCCGGCGAGTACGGATAGCCGCTTCTGAGCTTCCGGTTGTGTCGGCGGAGTTCCCAGATTGAGCCGCAGCAGTTCCGCGCAGTCGTTCCGTCCACACGTACCGGTCTGCGGCTGTGACGCATACTTGAGCAGCACATTGACCAGATCGGTGCGGTGCGTCGTTGGAATGGTCAATCCGAAGCGCAGGTTTATTGCCAGCGCCAGCCTGGACGTTAGATAGAAATCCAGGAATTGCGCTTCGTCGCTCGGATCGGTCATGTTCCACCTGTCTTTCGTGTCGGTGGCGATGATGAGCTCATTGACCAAGGGGTTTGCCATCCGCGAAACCTGCACCCACGGACCGGCCTCCACGTCATCCTTATCGTCTCCGTCGTCCTTGTCCTTGTTCCTGACCACCCGGACCTTTTGCCGCGACGTCGACGCATAAGCGCCGATCACGCTGCCGGCGTTCGAGGTTACCGAGCTGATGGGCACTTCGATCGCTATCGTGCTGACGTTGAAACCGGATAGCATGTCGTTGCCGAAGGGATTAACGAAGTCATTGCCATCTTCCGCGGCCGAAAGGATGGGCGGCGTGCGCCGAAAATTAAGCGTATCGAACGTTGCGCCGAGATCGATGTAGAACGTTTCGTCGCGCTGGCCTGCGAACACTTTGCCGCCGTTGGCAAGCGCATAAATGCCCTTTTCAGCGAGTGCTGGGTAGTTGGGCATCGTCAACGGACCGACACGCGACGGCACCGCGAACATGGGGTGCGTGCCGAGATTGACGCGCACACCGCGGCGCACCTGCGTCACGGTGTAGCTCTGCCGCAGGATGATTCCCTCCGACCCGGGACCGTTGAGGGCGGTTATCGGTGGCAGCGCCACGTAGGACAAAGGCAGCCTCAGCGGGTTGCGAAACTCGGTCTTGAAACGGATTTCGTAGACCAGGTCCCCTTTGCCGTCGGCGTTGGTATCGACGTTGATCTTGTAGAGCACGTCGTCGGCGAAGTTGAAGTAGTTCGGTCCCGCGCCCGGCTCTTGCCCCGGAATGACGTTGAGTATGAACACGACTTTGCTGGGATCGGTCCAACTGCGAAACATGTAGAAATCGGTGTTGTCGGCCGCCGGATCGTTGGCGATCAGCGGAGCCTCGCGGTGACTTGCGGCGAACGACGTAGCCGCAAACAGTGTGGCGCAGAAGAAACAAGCGCCGATGATAATGCGTGTAATTCGTTGCATACGTATCCCATCCAGTAGAAAATTAGCCGATGCCGCGCCCGCGGCGATCAGGTATTGCGCTGGCCCGACGCTGATGACATCGACATCGGGTCCAACCATCGATAGTCCGCGCAAAATCGTACGAACCCGACAAGAAAGAATTCGCACTGAAATGCGAACCCAATTTTGAAATGCATCACCGCAGCGGTCATCGCACCGAGGCCAATGCGGCGAACAGCGGAAGATCGAACGCGCGCTCAGCGAACCAAACCATGGCGACCGCGGCGATTGCCGTCGAACCGCCCGCGAGCAGGAGCCGACGGTAGCCCCACGTCGCCCGCAGGGCATAGGCAAGCGGCAGGAATAGCGCGACGATGGCGAGCTGCCCGAGTTCGACACCGATGTTAAAGCCGGCCAGCGACAGCGCGAGCGAGCCTGTCGGCAAACCGAGGTCCTTGAGTGCACCGGCGAAACCGAAGCCGTGCAGAAGGCCGAACGCGAACGCCGCTATCCAGCGACCGTTCGCCACCACCGGCAATAGGTTGTTGAGAGCGGCGAGCACGACCGACAAGGCAATGGCTGACTCAACCCAGCGCGACGGCAATGACACGAACCCGAGCGCCGCGAGCGACAGCGTGATCGAGTGCGCAAGCGTGAACGCGGTAACGACCTTCGCGACTTCGATAAACGCTGCGCGGAACGAGCCGCCCGCCTGCCACGTGCGATCGCGCCAGATCAGCACCGCAGGCAGCAACAGCGAGAGCAGAAACAGGATGTGGTCGAAGCCGAGCCAGATATGCCAGATGCCTTCGTGCACGTAGGTCGCGAGCTGCAGGAGCGGCCCTCCACTGTCTCCTCCCATTACGCGTACCGGCGTTTCCTCGCTGAACACGACGCTGCGGCTCTCGCCCGACTCCACGAAATTCAGCAGTCCCCGGTGCTGCGGATCGACATCGCGAAACAGTCGATAGTCGATCGTCAGCGTCGGTCCCGGTTGCGGACACGTGCCGATGAATTTCAGCACGGCGTAGGAGCCATCCGTGTGCGAATCGACGAGGTGATCGCTCACCTTAAGCGGGCACGTTTCTCCCGCCGACGCGATGCGCAGCCGTCCCAGCGCGTAGGCGTCGATTTCTGCATGGCGCGCCTTGAGTTCACGCCAGGTGATCTCGCCATCGCCGTTCGTGTCCAGTCCGATTGCGTTGTCAAGGTCGCGCAGCGCGATGTCCCACTGGCCCTGCAGCATTGCGCCGTTGCGCTCGACTGTCAGGTAAGCGTCGCTGGGCTTGTGCGCAGCCGCGGCTCCGGCCAGCAACAACGCGAACAGCATCATTAGGGCGCGGATCATCGCGTCCCCGCCAGCGCGGCGATTAGCGCCTTGTCCTCGAGACGGGTCGTGGCGATCCAGTCGGTTGCAAGCCGCAGGGTCGGCGCATCATTCGCCGCACGCGCGGCATCGACCAGGATGCGCAGGTCAGCGGGCTCGCGCTGGACACTCCAGTTGTCGCGGGCGAGCGTCAACGCGCCGCGGCTGTCGCCCTCTACCGCCAGTCGGAACCGCGCTTCCTCGCGCCGATGCAGACTGTCGCCACGCCGGCGTGCCGCGTCGAAACGCGCCGCCATTTCGGCGCGGTGCGCGGCAAACGTGGCCCGCTGATCGGGCAGCTGCTGTTCGGCGAGCAACAGGCGAAGCAGCAACGCATCGTTCTTGATGTCGCTCGCGACCAGTGGCAGCACGTCGCGCGGACGATTGGAATCCAGAAGAAAATCGGCGTAAGCGCCCTTCAGGTATGCGTCGTGCGGGTTGAGCGCGAGCGCAGCGGCAAAATGCCTCTCCGCGGCCACCGCGTCGCCGCGCCGCTGCGCGATCTCGGCGGCCAGCGTCAACGCCCATTCGATCATCCCTACGTCGGTGCCGGGATTGTCGAGGGCTTGAACAAGCCCGACATAGGCGCGCTCGGCCTCTCCCGAAAGGCTGGTCGGCGGCGCCAGACACCCAGCTACGACAAGCGGCGGAGCCATCGAGGCGAGTTGCGTGCAATCGGTCTGCGCCTCTGCGAAGCGTCCCACCACGGTCAGCACCGTGGCACGCGTTAGCCGCGCCTGCGCGGCGCGGGGGTTGGCGATCAGCAGCCGGTCCAAGTCCGCGATCGCCCCGTCGAAATCGTGTTGGCTTTGCTTTATTGTGGCCCGCAGCAGCACCACAACGGGGGGACCGTCGGGAAGTATCCACCATGGCGACAACGCGGCTTGCGCCTGACCGAGAAAGCGCGGATCACCCGTAGCGCGCGAGGCGTCGATCGCGCGGCGCGCGACCGACGTGGCGACGTCGAGATTGCGCGGGTCAGCCGCGAGCGTCGCGCGCATGCGCTTCAATTCACGTAGTCCAGGGTCGCCTTTCTCCGGCAATCGTTCGAGCACGACCCCGTCGTCCGCTGGTACATAAGGCGCAGCCGCCGTGCTGGCCGCGTAAACGGTCAGGATGATGAAGGCTACGCCTAATGCGCGCCAAGCCATGGCGGCAATGCCTGTTGCTCGCGCGCCCATCATCATCGATCGCGGTAAAACGCCCTGCGAGCGCCTACTCGAGACCACGGTGCGTACCGTTACTGTTCAAATCGTCGCCTATTCACAAAAGGACTGCCATCACTTTCGACCTGTACGGTGAAACGTCCGAAACGGATGCATTGGCGCCGGCGATTGGCGTTATTTTTACGATTAACGACGACGTTGCACGCAAGCGCAGGGAGCAGACGAGGAGACATTGCCCAAGATGCACGCAACAGAAAACCACACGCGCGGCTGCGACGCCGCGCGTGTTTTAGGCCGACGCGAATTGAGTCGCTCTAGCTGCCGGTGTCGAGCCCGCGGAGAAATTCGACCATGTCCGCGCGCTCTGCCGAATCGGAAAAATAGAACGGATGCGGCGCAGTGGCGCCGCGGGATGGATTCAGCAAGGAATCCAGATTCGGCACCGAATTGTCATGAAGAAAGTTCGGCTTGCGTGCCAGATCGAGCAAAAGTGGCATGGCCGTCCCCCGAATCGACCCCCGGATGCTGGCGTTGACCACCGCCATCTTGTCGTCAAAGATGTTCTCGACCGTGTTGAGAATCGGATTGAGCGGCAAATTCCTCGTTAAATTGACCCCGACCCGATCGTGAAGATGCGCCCATCGCAATATTCATTCAGTGCCTGCATTCACTTTCTGCCGTCGGTGCCTAGTGGAGTTACTTTCCGGCCTTGTCCTTCATCATCGTCCCGTCCTTCATCGTGCCGTCCTTCATCATCGCGCCGTCCTTCATCATCGCGCCGTCCTTCGCCATCGCGCCGTCCTTCGCCATACCAGCGTGCATCATTTCCATATCCTTCATGTCGACCATACCCGACTTGTTCTTCTTCATCTTGGTCCACATAGTTTCGTGATACTTCATGAACTCTTGCTTCGAGATCATGCCGTCGTGATTGGAATCCATCGCATTCATATCCATCATCATGCCTTGTGGCTTCATCTCGTCCATGGCGAGTGATGTTCCACTAAAAATAAAAGCCGCTGCGAAAAGAACTACTTTTCTCTTGTTCATCGTCGATCCCTTGAAATTAGTCGATTGAAAATCTGGCCCGATGCAATAGGAATGTACGCAACCGAGCGACGCAGAACGGTAAAGATTTGGTAAAGATGTTCCTCTGTAAAACTTACAAACGCGCGGGCAAGACGAACCAGATCCGGTTCTCTCCGGTGAAGCTTTGGGCTCCCACTTGTCCGCCGTGGGCTTCGACAAGGTCTTTGACAATCGCCAAACCTATACCGGCTCCGCGGTGTTCCCTGGATCGCGATTTATCGACACGGTAGAAGCGCTCAAAAATCAAGGACAGGTCTTCGCGGGCGATTTGCTCGCCGGTATTGGCGACGATAATTTTGACGGCGCGCTCGACGCGTTCGACCGTTATGCCCACTTTGCCGTCCGCCGATGTGTATTGCCACGCGTTGTGTAGCAGGTTCTGCATGATTTGCGCCAACTTTTCCGCATCGGCGGAAACCCGCTTTGCGCCGCTCGCTATTCGCGTTTCCGTGGTAATTCTCTTTTTCGCGAACTGGCCTTCAAACAGTTTCAAAGAGTGCGAAATAAAATCGTGCAAGTCGACCATTTCGCGCTCGAGCGTCAATCGCGCTGAGTCGGCGGCGCTCAGGCGCATTAGGTCTTCGGAAAGATTGCCGAGTCGCAAGGTTTCTTCGTGTAGCAACTCGACAACCTTTGTGCCTGGGTCAGCCACCCCATCGCGCATCGCCTCGAGGTAGCCGCGAATATTGGTCAGAGGGGCGCGCAATTCGTGGGCAACGTCGACGACCATCTTCTTTCTCAACTGCTCGGTACGTTCGAGCGTCCCTGTCATCGCGTTGAATGTTTTGCCCAGCTCCCCAATTTCATCGTTGGGTAAGGTCTGCACTCGCGACGTAAAATCGCCTTTGGCGATCTTTGCAGTGATGTCGAGGATTTGATGCAACGGACCGACGGCAGACCTCCCATCCGTCGAGGTCGGGCAGCATTATGTCGAGGATGGTAAGAAGCGGCCGGTGCTGTGCCGCTAGATCAAGCGCAGCGCGCCCCGAAAACGCAGGCACCACCGCGTAGCCCTCCCGAGCCAGATACAGCGCGATGAGCTCCGAAGTTCTACGGTCGTCTTCGACAACCAATATCTCGTTTTGAATCGTCGTAATCACGACCGGCGGGGCATGCTTGGCGGCAAAGCGGTATCAGAGGTGCGGACTGGCAGGTGACGCACAATACTTAATCGTCACTCCCCGTGACATCAGCGAAGCTCTGAAAGTGGTGTAGGACGAAGTTGAACCCATAAGGTCAACGACTGCGTGCTGAAACTCGGGCCACTGCAGCTAGCTACGCGCCAACGCAGCGCATAGTTGTGCTCCCCACGGACTACGTCAGGGCGAGGCGCGGCGGACGCGGCCCTGCCCACACTCCTCTTACCGCATTACCCGGCTCGCCCTCCGCCGGCGACGTCGGACCAGCGCTGAGACAGATGCTCCAAACGTCTGACCGGAGAATCAGATCTTATCTGATGGCGTCTCGCCTCCCTCGACTCTATCTTCGCCGTTTGTTGTGCCGGCCGATGAATGACGAATCCCCGAGTTTGCCGACGTGCGCAAACTTCGTTCTGCCGTAAATCTTGCGCGAAAGTCTCCAGTACCATTCCGCGGCAAAGCTGGATGGTTTTTTTCACCCCTCCTCAGAGGACCGGCAAGTGAAAATCAAAGTTTTGCTCGTCCCAGCTTTGTTCATTTTTTTACTAAGCGCCTTTCAAGCGCAATCGGCTGAAACTGCTGACATCCTTCAAGGCAACCAACCCATGAACAAAGATTTGCAACAACCTGCCAAAGCGGAAACCCACATGCAAAAGGTACTTAATGCGTTGGCGTCTCTAGGCGGCAAGCCGATTGAAACCCTGACGCCGGAAGAGGCTCGGAAACAACCGACTCCCGCTGACGCCGTGAAAAAAGTTCTCCAACAGGAGGGCAGGAGTACGAGTCCGGAGGCGGTAGCCGACGTGAAAGACATGACAATTCCAGGCCCGATAGGTGAAATCCCTATTCATATCTATACACCCAAGGGCAAAGGACCTTTCCCGGTCATGGTCTATTACCACGGCGGCGGTTGGGTGATCGCTGATACGAAAACATACGACGCATCCCCAAGAGCTTTGGCTAATGGAGCCAACGCCATCATCGTCGCGGTGGATTACCACCAAGCACCCGAGAATAAGTTTCCCGCAGCAGCGGACGACGCTTATGCCGCTTACACTTGGGTAACGCAACACGCACAGGAATTCAACGGCAACCCCTTACGAGTCGCGGTCGGCGGCGAAAGTGCCGGTGGAAACTTGGCAACAGTAGTCGCAATGATGGCGCGGGACAAAAAAGCGCCGCTACCGGTATATCAGCTTCTGGTATACCCCATCACGAATAACGAGTTCACTTCCGCCTCGTATGTGGCGAACGCTGACGCGAAACCCTTAAACCGCGCCATGATGCAGTGGTTCTTTAAACACTATCTAGCAAAGGGAGAAGATGGCGATAACCCCTACGTCTCGCCAATCAAGGCCAAGTCGTTAAAAGGTCTGCCGCCAGCAACGGTGATCACGGCCGAGATCGATCCCTTGATGTCTGAAGGCAAGGCATACGCTGACCGCTTAAAAAGCGAAGGGGTGAAAGTCTCCTATCAGAACTTCACTGCTGTCACCCATGAGTTCTTTGGCATGGCAGCGGTGGTACCAAAAGCCAAGCAAGCAGAAGAAAAAGCATCGGCCGATTTGAAGAAAGCATTCGCTGCCGGGCATTGATTCTAAGGACGGCTCTTCCGCACTTAAGCCTCAACGCCAGAGGCCAGTGTGTTGGATGCAAACTCACGAGCAAAGAGCTGTTTCGAGAATGTCGCACCGACAGCAAGCGCCGGACCCGCATAGACCCCGAAAGAGCGCGCAGGTGAGCGGGATTTGCTTCGAAGGAACCGATACAGAAGACAATTCAGCCACAGCAGAGCGACGGACAGCAATATACCCAATGTTAGTGGGTGCTATCGGTGTAAGCCAATATAGATTGGCTCCCCGACCAGGGCTCGAACCTGGGACCTGCGGATTAACAGTCCACGGGACAAATGCGGAATTTCAATGGTTTAATGCAAAATCCGGTCCGCAATAACGGTTCAATTGTGCTTCATAACGCCCGTAAGGACGCGTATCTCCCGCAAATTGCGGACCACGATTTACCACGCTCCCGTACGCCTACGTCGCAGGATTTGCACTCGCGATAGAGCGGCATTCGAACCCGCGTCACCGCCAGGCTGGATGCGGGTTCCCGGGTTTCACTCACCAAACGCTGACAAATCCGAAGCAGGCGATTTCCAATGACTTGTGGATAATTCTTCCGCAAGCAAACAGGCGGGATTTCGCCGACCAGCATTGGCGATGGGCGTGTGCGGCAATGCGCACCTCATGCATGTTCGCTCATGTCGTGCTCTTGTAAATCTCGTGTTTGCAGCGTGAAGAGCTCGGCCATAGGTAGCGCGATGACCTTCGCCGCCGCTTCGTTCTTCAGGGCCGCCAATTCCTTACCCCCCTCATCGGAGTCGTCACCTGCCGCGCACCGCCCCGCCGCGTCGAAGAATTGAGGCGTCAACACGCCGGTGCGCAACGCAACGTGTGCCAGTCGCCGGCCATCGATGACCGGCGAATTGGAACGTTGCGGGCGACATACACGGACCATCGCGTTCAGTCCGCTCGTCCAGGCGAAAGCGCCCGCGTGTCACGCAGCGGGTAACGAACTCGATGGCGTCGCGCACGCCCAAGCCGCCGTGTTGCGTCGTCACCGAAAGGTCCTTGCGATCCCAGAGCTCCGTGGGCGATAGTGCAACCGCTGCACATGCCATCGCCCGAAAGCCGATCGTCGCACCGGCAAGCGCGCCGCCGCCGTGATAGGCGAGAAAGCTCGCGTAATCCAGCAGCACCATTCTGCCGTCGTCTTTGATGCGAATGGGTTCCAGCATCGATTCGTTCACCTGCGCCATCTAACAAATCCTCGGCAACTGCTCGCCGACGAGCATGTCGACGATGCGCTGGCCGCCGAACCCCGTGTGCAGCACGACGACGCCACGCGGTTCTTCGGTTACTTCTCCGATAATCGCCGCGCGCTCGCCCGCGGGGTGGGCGCGCATCGCCGCGAGCACCCGGTCCGCGTCGATACCTGGCACAATTGCCACAAGCTTGCCTTCGTTGGCCAGATACAGCGGATCGAGGCCCAGGATCTCGCACGCACCTTTCACTTCCTCGCGCAGGGGCAACGCCGCCTCGTGGACGCGGATCGCGACATTCGAGCTCTGCGCGAATTCATTGAGCACGGTCGCTACACCCCCTCGCGTCGCATCGCGCAGGCAGCGAATCGTCGGGCAGGCTTGGAGCATCGCGGCGACGAGTCCTCCCAACGGCTGGCAATCGCTTGCCACGTCGGCTTCGAGCGCAAGTTGCTTGCGGGCGATCAGAATCGCGACACCGTGGTCTCCAAGACAGCCGTTGACGATTACCGCATCGCCCGGACGCGCGTTGCCCGCGGAGATCGAGATATTACGCGAAATGACGCCGATTCCGGCGGTGTTGATGAACAACTTGTCCGCCGCGCCGCGCTCGACGACCTTGGTGTCGCCGGTCACGATGCAAACCCCAGCGATGAGCGCGGTGTGTTGCATGCTGGCGGCAATCGTTCGGAGCGCGTCCACCGAGAAGCCTTCCTCGAGCACGACACTGCACGACAGATACAACGGCTTCGCGCCGCTCATCGCAAGATCGTTGACTGTACCCGCCACGGCGAGGCTGCCGATATCCCCGCCAGGAAAGAACAAAGGATCGACGACGTAGGAATCGGTCGTAAATGCGAGCCGGTCCCCGTGCCGCCCGAGCTCAGCGAGCGAGACCACCGCCTGGTCTTCCATTGCCGCGAGCAAGGGATTGTCGAATGCGCTTAGGAAGACGTCCTCGATCAAGTCGCGCATCGCCTTGCCACCGCTGCCGTGCGCCATGTTGATGCTCGCGTCCCTCACTTTGCCCGTGCGGCGGCGCATCGCAGGCTTGTCCGCCAGCACCGGTGCGGCGGAGCGATCGTTCATGCTGGCGCCTTTCGGCCCTCGCGTTCGCGTGCGGTAGCGGTACGCGCCAATCCCGAGGTGTCGATGCGCCCATAGTTGTAATACGCGGCGCAGGCCCCTTCAGAAGACACCATCAGCGATCCGAGCGGCATTTCCGGTGTGCACGCGGTACCGAAAACCTTGCATTCATGCGGCTTAATCACGCCTTTCAGGACCTCGCCGCACTGACAGGACTTGGGGTCGGCGATCTTGAGGTTCGGGACTGGGAATTTTCGCTCGGCGTCGAAATCGGCATAGGTGTCGCGGATGCGCACACCGGAGTGGTCGATCGAACCCAGTCCTCGCCACTCGAAAAACTCGCGCAATTCGAACACTTCCTGGATGGCTAAAAGCGCTTGTGCGTTGCCGTTCTCGGGGACGATACGTGCATACTGATTCTCGACTTCGCTGCGCCCGTCCGCGATCTGTTTCAGCACCATCCACATTGCGTGGAGAACGTCGAGCGGCTCGAATCCGGCGACGGTGATCGGTTTCCGGTAATGCCTAGCGATGAAATCGTAAGGACGCGTGCCGATCACCATGCTCACGTGGCCCGGTCCGATAAAGCCGTCCAGATGGAGATCCGGAGAGTCGAGTATGGCCTTGATCGTCGGGATGATCGTGATGTGATTGCAGAACAGCGAAAAATTATGCAGCCCCTCCGCCTTCGCCTGCATGAGCGTCATCGCGGTGCTCGGCATGGTGGTTTCGAAGCCGAGGCCGAAGAAGATCACCTCGCGGTCAGGATGCGCGCGCGCCAGCGCGAGAGCATCGAGCGGCGAGTACACCATGCGCACGTCCGCGCCGTTGGCCTTGGCCTTGAGCAAACTTTTTTTCGATCCGGGCACGCGCATGGCGTCGCCGAAGGTCGTGAATATGACTTCCGGGCGCTCCGCTAGTGTACTGAGTCCGAAATGCGTTTACAAAATCGAGCGATGCTGGC
>JRHI01001703.1_pt1 | contig 17423 bp, 12 predicted proteins | sample 215371 | NCBI WGS metagenome assembly JRHI01 (sample SAMN02929681, study PRJNA255918) | sediment metagenome | biome: cave system; feature: Ice Cave; material: Sediment; isolation source: sediment from deep within a dark volcanic ice cave with no known source of... ...
GATACGATCGACAGGGAGTTTGAACCGAAGGCTTGGGACTATGAGTCGCTGGGCTTTTGGAATCGGCTTGGTGGCGCTTGTAACTTTGGCCCAAGGTGGGCTGGCGGCGGCGCATCTTAAGGAAGGTGTCAAAGCGCCGCTGTTTGAGACGCAAGCGTCGCTTGGCGGAAAGGTCTTTCGTTTTAATCTTTACGAGTCGCTGAAGAAGGGGCCGGTGGTCTTGTACTTCTACCCTGCGGCGTTCACGTCGGATTGTACGCTCGAGGCGCACGATTTTGCCGAGCACGTAGACGATTATCAGAAGCTTAGGGCTACGATCATCGGCGTTTCGGGTGATGGCATTGAGAAGCTGAACAAGTTTTCGGTTGCGGAATGTCGCTCGAAGTTTGCGGTGGCCTCCGATGAAAAGCTGACGATCGCTAAGTCATACGATGCGGTCATTGGTGTCGGGGCGCTCAACTATGCCAACCGCATTTCGTATGTGATTGGGCGCGACGGGCAAATCGCGTACGCGTACTCGTCACTTGACCCCGATAAGCACGTGACCAACACACTCGAAGCCTTGCGGAAACTCAAATGAACCTGCCGGGTGAGCCTCGCGTCGGGGTGCCATTGAAAAAGGGGAAGCGAGCATGAGTTTCAAGTTGTGGATGGTCCGTGTCGGCCTGGGCGTGGCGCTGGCGGCTGGGCTTTTTAGTGCGCCGGCTTACGGTCAGACATTGCGGGTGGGATTGGCCGAAGATCCTGATATTCTCGATCCGACCTTGGCGCGCAGCTTTGTTGGTCGAATTGTCTTTTCCGCGCTGTGCGATAAGCTGTTCGATCTCGACGAGAAGTTGAATATAGTACCGCAACTCGCGCTGTCTCACGAATGGTCGGCTGATAATAAGTCGTTGCTGATCAAACTGCGCCAGGGCGTGACTTTTCACGACGGCGAGAAATTCGACGCGGCCGCGGTAAAGTTCAACATCGAGCGGCACAAGACGATGGCCGGCTCCAATCGGCGCGGCGAGCTAGCGCCGGTAACCAGCGTCGACGTGGTCGATGACCACACGGTAAGGATGAATCTTTCCGCGCCGTTCGCGCCGTTGCTGGCGGTGCTGACCGATCGTTCCGGGATGATGCTAGCGCCGAAGGCGGCGCAGGCCGGAGGGCCTAATTTCGGTGCGAAGCCGGTTTGTTCGGGGCCGTTTCGCTTTGTCGAGCGACTGGCGCAAGATCGTATCGTATTGGAGCGCTACCCAGGTTACTGGAACAAAGGCGAAATCCACTTCGATCGTGTCGTCTATCTTCCAATCGTCGATTCTACCGTGCGGCTCGCAAACTTGCGATCCGGACAACTCGATTTCATCGAGCGGGTGGGGCCATCTGACGTGCCCGGGCTCAAGGCCGATAACCGTTTCAAGGTCCGAAGCATCGTCGAAATTGGCTACCAGGGCATCACGATCAATGTCGGCAAGAGCGCCGACGCGCAAAAGACTCCTTTGGGTAGGGATCCGCGCGTGCGCGAAGCTTTGGAGCTATCGCTCGATCGGGAAGGCATCGTAAAGGTTGCGATGGACGGCGAAGCACAACCCGGTAACCAGTGGGTGCCACCCACGAGCGCCTTTTATGCCAAGAATGTGGCGCTGCCCAAGCGCGACATTGCCAAGGCGAAGGCGCTGCTGCGCGAAGCCGGTGTACCAAACCCGAGCTTCACCCTGATGACCCCGACGACGTCGGATGCACAGCGCATGGCGCAGGTCGTGCAATCGATGGTCAAGGAGGCCGGCTTCGATATGAAAATTCAGGCGACCGAGTTCGCGACGTCGCTCAATCTGGCAGATAAGGGACAGTTCGAGGCGTATTTGCTGGCATGGAGCGGCCGGGCCGATCCCGACGGCAACGTGCAGAGTTTTTATGGCTGCAATCAGCCGCTCAACTATGCCGGCTATTGCAAACCCGAAGTCGACGAGCTCATCAACCGGTCACGTTCCTCACTCGTTCCGGCTGACCGCATCAAAATTTTCGATCAACTGGCGGGAACCGTGGCGAAGGACCGACCGATCATTTATCTGCTGCACCGGCACTGGCTGTGGGCGTATACGTCAAAGATCGCCGGACTGCGCACGGTGCCCGACGGGCTTGTGCGCCTGCAGGGACTTAAATTCAATTGACGATGGGCGGGTACTTCCGAATCGCAATTCGGTATCGACGGCGGGGCCCGCCCTTTTGGTATAACGGTAGGTAGCCGCTGCTGCTCGGCGCGCGGCTAACGTCAATAACGGGTGGGCGACGCGTTGGCTAGCACCGGTTAGCTTGGTTGTCGGCTAATGTTCAACTATTTGGTTCAGCGGGTGGTCACGATCGTGCCGACGCTGTTTTTCGTATCGATATTGATCTTTGGCTTGCAACAGCTTTTGCCCGGCGATCCGGCGATCATCCTTGCCGGTGAGGATCGCGATCCACACGTGGTGGCTTACTTGCGGGCGAAGTTTCATTTGGATCAGCCGTTACCGGTGCGCTACGTCTATTGGGCGGGCGGCGTGCTGCACGGCGATCTCGGCGAATCGCAACGCATCCAAAAGCCGGTCGTCGAGCTTATCCGGGAAAAGCTGCCGGTAACGTTTGAGCTGGCCGCTTTGGCAATGATGATCGCGCTGGCGATCGGTATTACCGCTGGCATCATTTCAGCGATCGCCAAAGATACGGCATGGGACTACGTGGCGAACATCTTTGCGCTGTGGGGGCTTTCGACACCTAATTTTTGGCTCGGGATCATGCTGATTCTGCTGTTTTCGGTGACGCTCGGCTGGCTGCCGGCATCCGGTTACGTCAGCCCGGTGGGTGATCTGCGCGCCAATTTGGCGGCGATGATCATGCCCGCGTTTGTTCTCGGTAACGCAATTTCGGCGGTCTTGATGCGGCATACGCGCAGCGCGATGTTGCAAGTGCTCAGCGCAGACTACGTGCGGACCGCCCGGGCCAAGGGCTTGGTCGAGCGCATCGTCATTCTCAAGCATGCGCTGCGCAACGCGCTGATCCCGGTCATTACCCTGGGTGCGCTTGAGTTCGGGACGTTGCTGTCGGGCGCCGTCCTCACCGAGCAGGTCTTCAGCATCCCGGGCTTCGGCAAGCTGATCGTCGATGCCGTCTTTAACCGAGACTACGCCGTTGTCCAGGGCGTCGTACTCTTTACCGCAACCGCCTACATCACGCTCAACTTGATAGCCGACATTGCGTACGTCGTGGTCAATCCGAGAATGCGCGGGTAAACGGTGGCCACGCTCACCGTCGCGAGGACCGTGGTCGCTGCGGACTTAAATCCAGCTCACCGTCCGCTGCGCCGGCTCATGCGCCGGCGCGGCGCCGTCGCTGGCCTCGGGATCGTGGTGTTTTTCGCACTGATGGCGATCTTCGCGCCGTACATCGCGCCCCACGATCCGGTTCAGACCAGTTGGAGTGCCATTCGCCAACCGCCCAGTGCGATATACCTGTTCGGTACCGACGAGATCGGGCGCGACGTGCTGTCGCGGGTGATTTGGGGGGCGCGGGCTTCCGTGATGGCGGGTCTGGTTTCGGTGCTGATCTCGTTGTCGCTGGGCGTGCCGATTGGTTTGGTCGCGGGCTATTTCGGTGGCTGGCTCGATGCGCTGATCAGTCGCATGACCGACGCCATGCTTGCCACGCCGTTTCTGATCCTGGCAATCGCACTGGCGGCATTTCTGGGCCCGAGCCTCACCAACGCGATGATTGCCATCGGCGTCTCCGCTACCCCGGTCTTCGTTCGGTTAACGCGCGCACAGGTGCTCGCGATCAAAGTCGAAGACTTCGTCGAGGCAGCGCGCGCCGTCGGCAACTCGCATCTGCGCATCGCGGTGCGTCACGTCCTGCCCAATGTCGTGGCGGCGCTCATCGTGCAAGCGACGCTCGCAATCGCCGCCGCCGTCATTGCCGAAGCAAGCCTCTCATTTTTGGGGCTCGGTCAGCAGCCGCCGGCGCCCAGCTGGGGCAGCATGCTCAACACGGCCAAAAACTACATCGACCAAGCGCCATGGATGGCGATTTGGCCCGGCCTCTCTATTTTCTTACTCGTGCTGTCGTTCAACTTGCTAGGTGACGGCCTGCGCGATGCACTCGATCCACGCGGCGCGTAGGCCGAGGGACGCCATCCGATGGCCACCACGTAGGTCGCCGTAGCGGTTGCGCGCAGTTCGATTTGTAGCGCAACGGACTTGCCAGCCGATCGTTTGATGGAATCGATCTGATCTCGACTTGGCGCGGCGGCTCAAATCGGGATGCGTTGAGTGAACGAAGACCGACCACTTGCAGGCCGCCACGCGCGGTGAGTGCGTCAGCTTGCGCCGTCGCGTTGGCCACTACCGACGCCCAAGCAAGCGAAAAGGATGACCAGATGCTTCATACTGCATACATCGGCGCAATCTCCGAAATGTGCTTCGGTGGCTGCCGGTGGTCCGGCGATTGCCACCACCGCACACCGGGTGGCGGCGCGGGAAGCGTCCCGCGCGCGAGCGCTTGAATAGTAGATGCCACGGCGGTGGCTTGCGGGGTTCGATGGCGGCCGGCGAAGGTGTAGACCCCGTCCTCGACGGTCGAGTCGCGGCGAGTCAATAGCGAACGCCAGTCGACCATTCCAAAGGCCGCCCATGCTCCGGCGACCACGCATGGCAGACCCTCGGCCACCAATGTTCGAGCATCGCTGACGCGCTCCAGCAGCCAGGCGACGCGGTCGCGCTCAGAACCACAAAGATGGATCTCGGTGAATCCGAACGGGAGACCAAAGCGCGCGTGCGCCGCGCGTAAGAGCGGTTTGGGATCGATCTTCGATCCGCCGACGTCGACCCGCGCAACGTTCTCGAAGCTTCCGTCGTCGCGGCGCGCGACATAGCGCTCCGAGTTTGCATAGTAATTGAAGCCCAGCAGCTGCGGCGCTGCGGCGGCGGCTCGCACTCGGTCTAAGTCCGCAGCGGCGATGCCGCAGGCGTCCCTCAAATACGACCACAGTGGATGCTGCGGTTTGACCCGTCCCAAAACGAGATCGATCGTTAAAAACGAGCGATGAAGCTTATGCTCGCAATATGCGGCCGCACTCGGGCCTGCCGCAGCGAAGTGCTGAAGATCCTCCGTGAGCACGAACTCGGCGCCCGGCGCGTAGCGGCGTATTTCCCGCATCGCCAACAGCATTCCGAGCGCCTGGTGAACGATCGCTCTTCCAAAAGCGGCGTGATCCATGTGGCGGTTGGGATACCAAAATCCGTACAGCGTCGAAAAGCGTGCCGTCGTCGTCGGCTCATTGATTGGAGTCCAGCGACGCACCCAAGGGAACGCGCGCGCAACGTGGCCGGCGTAGTCGGCGAACAGCCGCGGGAACGCCGGGTCGAGCAACGACGTGTAACGGGGTCCGTAACCGTGGTGCAACAGCGTTACCACGGGTTCAATTCCGCGTCGCGCGAGCGCGTTCAGCCGGTCGCGCGCCCAAGTGAGATTGACTCGGCCGGGTTGATCGGGCGCGCACCGCTCCCAGAGCACCGGATAGCGGGTCGCGCGGACTCCAAGGGCCGCTAGCAGATCGACGTCGTCGTCGCGGCGGTCGTGACCGGACTCGAGCAGCTGATCGCGCACGCGCGTCGCGTCGATGCGAGCAACCGTCGCCTCGGGCGAGGCCCAAATCTCCAGCACTGTCGGGAGCATAGGAGTTACGCGGCCGCGCGTGCGAGCTCTTCAAACTTCGCCAGCGCCGATGCCACGACTTGATCCATATTGAAATAGCGATATTCGGCGAGCCGGCCGACGAAAGTAGCGCGTGGCTCGCGTGCGACCAGCGTTTGGTATTTCCGCAGTAACTCACGATTGTCGGGCGACGGGATCGGATAGAACGGCTCGCCAGCCGCGGTGGCGAATTCGCGCGATATCACCGTCTTCGGATGGCTTTGACCGGTGATGTGCTTGTACTCGGTCGTGCGGGTGTACGGGATCTTCTCGGAGGGTTCGTTTACGCAGCCCACTGGTTGCGCCCACTCGCGGTCGAGCGTCTCGAATTCGAAGCGCAGCGAGCGGTACGGTAGGGGGCCGAAGCGATGATCGAAGTATTCGTCGATCGGACCGGTGTACACGAGATGTCGAAAACGAACGCGGGCGGCAGCGCGGGCGAAGGACAGCCCGAGCGCCACTTCGATGCTCGGCTGCGCCAGCATCTTCGCAAACATCGCCTCGAATCCATCGACCGGCATACACTGGAAGCGATCGTTAAAATAGCGATCGTCGTCATCGAACCGCGTCGGGATGCGGCCGCAGACACCAGCATCCAATTGTGTCGGATCGAGCCCCCACTGTTTTCGCGTGTAACCTTCGAAGAACATCGCATAGAGTTCTTGGCCGATCTTGGCGACGATCGTATCTCGTGAGTTATCGATTCGTTTGACGGCAACGGCACGCGACCGCAGCCACGACTCTACGCCGGCGGAATCTAAGTGAAGACCATAGAGCCGGTTGATCGTCGTGCGGTTGATCGGAATGGGCACCAGCGCGCCGTCGATGCGCGCCAACACGCGATGCTCGTACGGGCGCCAGTTAGTGAACCTACTCAGATACGAGATGACCTCCGGCGCATTGGTGTGGAAGATGTGCGGGCCGTAGCGGTGTTGCCGCAGCCCCTGATCGTCGATCGGGTCATAACAATTGCCGGCGACATGCGGGCGCTGATCGATAACCAGCACAGCGGCGCCCAATTGCGACGCGAGGCGCTCCGCAATGGTAGCACCGGCGAGGCCGGCGCCCACGACCAAATAATCGTAGATCAAATACTACAGTCCGGGAGCCGCGCACCGGCGCGGACTCGATGCGAAAAAAAATGCACAACGTATGCAAAGAATCTTCGGATCGCCACATTGGCGACCGTGAGGTGCAGGCCGACGTTGTGCGCGCTCATGCCATGGTATACTTCCGCAAGTGCCAACTCAAACATTCCAAGCGAGCAACCTAGACCAATGGGCGCTAGTCGTGGGACTTCATTTGCGCTGGGATGGTGTTCGGCAGCGGCCGCAGCATTTGCTGTCGCGACTTGGGCGAAAAATTCCCGTGATCGTCTTGGAGGAACCAATTGAGGCGCAGCGCACCCAGGACGGAATTTTGCGGGACGGCGGGGTGACGATCGTGCGGCCCCGTCGGCAGCGGATCGATCGTGATGAACCGGTCGATGCGCGGGCGATCGACACCGTTCGTCGGGTGCTCGGCAGCCGGCAGCCAATGGTTTGGTTGTACACTCCGCTCATGTTGCCGCTGGCCGGCGCGCTTTTGCCGGCCCCGATTGTGTACGATTGTATGGACGACCTCGCAGCGTTTGCCCATGCTTCGCCGCGGCTCGCTCAACTCGAACCGCAGTTACTAGAGGCCGCCGCGCTGGTTTTCGCCGGTGGTTGGTCGCTCTACGAGCGGCGTAAGCCGTGGGGCGGCAAGGTTCGGCTCTATCCTAGTGGGGTCGATTTCGAGTTCTTCGCTCGGGCCCGAACGGTTGCTCCGCATCCGGCGCTGCGCGAGCTAGCGCGGCCACGCTTCGGATATGCCGGTGTCATCGATGAGCGCATCGATGTACAGCTCGTCGAGGCGCTCGCTGCTCGGACCGCGGGGACGGTTGTCATGATCGGGCCGACGGCGAAAATCGACGAGGCGGGTTTGCCGCGCCGGTCCAACATTGCCTATCTGGGCCTACGACCTTTCGATGAACTCCCCAGCCTGTTTGCGGGCCTCGATGTCGCGCTGATGCCGTTCGCGGCCAATGAGAGCACCCGGTTCATTTCGCCGACGAAGACCTTGGAGTATTTGGCGGCCGGCCTGCCGGTGATCAGCACGTCGGTACGAGACGTCGTATCCAGCTATTCCGACGTGGTCACGATTGCCGATGGACCAGCGTTCAGTGCCGCCGCCGCCATCGCTGCCGGCAACGTTCATGACCCCGTTCCTGGTATGGACCGCGCTCGTCAGGCATCATGGGACGACATCGCGGCTTCAATGTGGAGCGATCTGTGCGGGGTTGCCGACGGCAATTAGACGGGAACGGGCGCACTCGCTACGGTGAGATCGATCCGTTGGGCGCCGCTTTGCGATGCGGCGTCGGCGAGTTCCCTGCTCGTCGTGAACACGATCGCTTGGTTGTGCTCCGCGAACGCTCCCAAAACCGGCAGACCGCGGGCGATCCGCTCATCGTCCCAAAAGGCGAACGGATCGTCGAGCAGTAGCGGCGTCGGTTCTAGACCCTCGCCGAACATGCGAGCCATCGCCAGGCGAACGATCAGGTAAACTTGCGCCCGCGTGCCAGTGGAGAGCTGGTCAAGCTCGATGATGGCGTTGGTTTCCGGCACGCGAACGCGGATGGCGAGCGTCGTCGGGTCCAGCCGGATCTCGCTATAGCGTAGTCCGGTGATTGTTTCGAGCATGTGCTGCGAGTAATCCTCGAGCCGACGCGCAAACTTTTGGTGCGCTTCTTTGGTGCGGACGTCGATAGCCTGGCGCGCGAGCGCAATGACAGATTCGAACTGTTGCAGGTGCGCAGCAGCCCGCCGCAAGCGTTCGACTTCCTCGTCGAGCGCGGCGACGTCGCCGATCTGTGCCTCAGTGGCGCGAATTTCAGCATCGCAGGCAACGACCAGTTCGCGCGCCGTTCGCAGCTGTCGGCCGTACTCCACGATGATCGCCTGCAGGTTCCGTTCGGAAACGCCATCGGCTGGATCGGCAGACCCCATACCCGTGACCAGCAGCGCTTCCAGCTCGCGCTCGAGAGCAAATTCATCCTCGCCGGCGAGCGCAACGTCGCGCCGCACCGCGAGCATATGGAGTTGCGCGTCGATGCCGTCGCGCGCAATGCGACGCTCGCGCCGCTTTTTCGCTTCGCCCAACTCGAGTTCGCGCGACCCTTGGGGCGGGACTAGCCGGCGCGCCAATGAGTCAAATTCTGCGGCGGCCCGCGTGGCTCGCTCGGCGGCACCGGTGGCCCGCGCCGCCGCGTGGGAGGCGGCAGCTTGGCGGCGCTGCAGCTCGATCGCGCGGCGGCGGCGGGCCGCCAGTTCTTCGATTGTCGCGACGCCAAGTGGGGCGAGCGTCGCTGCGACCTCCGCCGCAACGCGGGCCTCGAGGGCGATGGCATCATCGGCGGCGCGCTGCAACTGGACCGCCGCGCGATTGCGATGCCGGCGCACTGCGAGCCGCGCCGCGGAAAGGGTGAACAGTGAAAGGGCCGACAGGCCCACGATCGCGGCCGGTAACCAGAAATGCAGCGCGGCGAACACCGCCGCCGCCGCCGCGCCGAAGATGCCGGTCGCGATCGCGGCACCCAGTAGCGCACTGCCGCGCTCAGCATCGCGACGCGCGGTGATCGCTCGATGCTCGGCGTTGCTGGCCTGCGTTCGCGCTTCGGCGATCTTATGACCGCTCTCTTCGAGGGTGGCGAACTGTTCGTCGCTCAAGGCCCCCCCGTCGTGACGGCGCTCGGCCAGTTCTGACTCTAGCCCGGGGGTCAGTTGTAGGGTTAGCGCCTCGGCGGCCGTGGCCGCGGCCTGGCTTTGCAGACCGAGCAGGGTCTGATGAAGCGTCTCGAGATCCCCAACGCGTTCGCTCGGAAACGATGCGACATCGTCATAGTGGGCGCGTTGCGCCTGCAGCGCGGCGAGATCGTCGCGTAGGTTTTTCAGTTTCGTCAACCGCTGGCGGATGAGGTGAGCTCGAAGGGCCTGCAGCCGGCGTTCATGTTCGGCGATGACCGCCGTCAACTCGTCGGCCCGCGCGCCGGCGACATTCATCCGTTCGCGCAATTCGCCCAGCTCGGCGAGCCGGCGGCGCGCGTCGGCTGCTCGAACTTCCATTTCGTCGCAGGTTTCTTGTGCGTGCCGTAGTGGGTTGTTGACTGTGGCGCGCTTAGTGCCGACGTGAATGGCGATCGCGTCGTCGAGGCGCTTGATTGCACCGAGCGCGGCATCTTCTTTGGGCCCGCCGTCGAGTGCGTGCGCGAGTGCCGTGCTGATCTTCTCCGCTCGCGAGACGTCGATCGGCAGCAGCGCCTGCCGTGCGCACGACGCGTTGACGAACACCTCAAGGGGAATGCCCAAATGAGTCAGGCCTGGGGTTGCCGTTTTGCCGCCGGCAACGTCGGTCGTGACGTCGTTGCCGTTGCGATCGTAGGCGTGCATTCCCTTGGGATCGCGTTCGAAGTCGCGCTGAAGCTCGAATTCGCGCCCATCGTCAAGCGAATATCGCAGCCGGGCCGCGTACCGCGCGCCGGTCCACGGCCGCCACGCCTCCTTTTCGCGGCCGACGCCGTAGAGCGTCGCCACGATCGCACTCGTCAGGCTTGATTTCCCCGCTTCATTGGGACCGTAGACGATCGTCAGCTGCGGACCGAAATCGACCGCGCGGTCGACGAGTCTACCGAAGCCCTCGACTTCAAGACGCTGCAGTTTCATGGCGCGATCTCGCGGCCGTCGAACGCTGCCAGCGCATACCGCAAGGCGGCCCGGGCGCGGGCTGCTCGTTCAGGATCGTCGGCATCACCGAGTTCGAGCAGGTCGCGCACGACGTGTCCGCGGACGGTCGGTTCGCGGGCAAGTGATTCATAATGATAGCCGACGCTGTCGTCGATGATCTCGAGCGCGCCGAGCGAAGCACCGCAGCGATCGATCATGAGTTCCTTATCGATGCGCGTTCCAGCCATCGTAGCGCCAGTGAGCCGGAGTCGCACGAAGTCGTTCGAGCCGAACGTGTCGAGCGCGGTGCTCACTCGTTCAAAGACGTCGTGGTCGCTAGCGGCGGCACTAAGATCGCAATCGCACTCGGCTAGTCGCGTCCGAGCGACTTCGATCGGCCGGACGGTGAGGCTGGAGCCATTGATCTGCACTACCAGCGCGCCGTGGCTGCCGCGCTCGCCGAACTTGATCGGTTCGGGTGAGCCGGGATAGCCGAAGACCGGACGGTGTTTCTCGGCCTCGACGTACCCGCCGTGATAGTGACCAGTCAACAGCAGCGTCGCGCCGGAGTCTAGAACCTCGAATTTGGTAAACGGTGCGGTGGCGCGCTTGTGCGGCGGACAGCGGTCTTCGTCGCTTCCATGCACCAGCGCGATCTGGATGCCGCCGCGATCGAACCGAGCCCGCGAAAATGGTCGACCCGGTTCGGAGGGCGTATGGCCAAAGCCGTAGAGCGTGATCTCGTCGGCGAGCGGAATCGCACGCCAGGCCGCTTCGTTGAAGACGCGTATGTTGTCCGGCAGATCGTGCCGCGCGAGCAATGCGCCGGCGAAATGCGGGTCGTGGTTGCCCGGCGCGATGAACACTGGCTTGCCAAACCGTCCTAGCTGTTGGCACAAAAAGCGCGCCGTTTGCGGGCCGGCGCGCTCGGACTCGTATAGATCGCCGCCGATCGAGAGCGCGTCGGCGTCGAGCCGCAACGCCTCGTCCACGATGCGGACCAGCGCATCGGCGAGTGCTTTCCGGCGAACCGCGCCGCCCCGCACGTCGGGAAACGTCGTGTCGAGATGGACGTCCGCACAGTGGACGAGGGTGAACGGCATCTACGCGCGGAGGTACTTCGCGAACCAGGCCAGCGTTCGCGTCCAAGCATCGGCAGCCGCCGTGGCGACGTACGAATCGCGCGTATCGTCGAAGAAACCGTGGCCTGCCTCGTCGTAGATCTTGAAGTCGTGCGGGATGCGCAGGACCTTGTCGAGTGCTCGTACATCGTCGGCAAGAATGCCTTTGTCACGCGCTCCAAAGCTGCCGAGGAGCGGCACGCCGACTTCATCGGCATAGGCCAACGCGATCGGTGTAATGGCACCGTCGTTGCCGGTGGTGCCGTAGCGGACCTTGCCGTACCACATCGCGGCGGCCTGGAACGCTTTGGCGTTGTCGACCGTCTGGCGCAGCGTGATTCCGCCCCCCATGCAAAAGCCGGTCACGCCGACCTTGGTGCTACCGGCGCTCGGCGCGCGCGCGCGAAGCCAGCCTGCGCCCGCCGCAACGTCGGCGTCGATTGTGTCGTCGTGGAGTTTGCGCACCCCTTCGATAAACGGGGCCACGTCGCTCGTATTGTCACCACTAGGAATGCCGGTGCCTGAGAAGATGTCGGGCACGATCGCGACATAGCCCTCCTTGGCAAACCGTCGCGCGGTGTCGCGAATCTGCGCGTCGACGCCCCAAGCGTGCGTGCAGATCACGATCCCGGGCGCGTTGGACGCCGCGTTCTTGGGAACCGCAACATAGCTGTCGATCGTTCGGCCGGCCGAGGGCAGTTTGGGTCGCGCGAAGGTGATCGCTGGATCGCTTTCAGCGACGACCGGGGCGTGCGGCTTTCCGAAGCCCTCGCCGGCAGCGAGCGCTTGTGCGATCGCGCCGCCGAACGCGGCAGCCCCGGCGCCGACCTTGACGAACGCACGACGATTCAGTTCGAGTTTGGAAGCTTGCGTGGGGTCGATCAGGTCGGGCATCGACGATTCCTCCAGGACGGCAGTCGGGCATCACGATTCATCGTGTGCGCACGCAGAAAACCTGCACATATTTCGCTGATACGCGGCGCACGCGAGATCGGCTTCGTGGTCCAACTCTTGAGGCAGGGCGAGAACGGGGCAGGTCTGCCGCTCGCGCTGACGGCGCAAAGAATGGTCGTACGACGGAGGTGGTCATGGCGCGCTGGGACGCAGATACAACTACTGGTCGAGGTGGCCGCATGCAACGTAGTGCTTCAAATTGTTGGCTGACGCATGGACATTGATGGCGTAGTTTCCCGACAACAGACGTGTGATTGGCACGTCGACCAGCGTCTGTGAAACGCGGTTCACGACCGGCGAGAGCGGAAAGGCAGGCACAGGATTAAGTTCTTCACAGGATTTCGCGCGATGGATGTGCGCGGGTTCGGTGCGACCCTGCGCCTCGGCCGAAAGTTGGATGAAGATCATTGTCTTCTGGCCGCGTTCGAACAAGGTCATCGTTCCGACCTGTCCCGAGGTGTTTAACTGCTGAATCCCACGTTTGACGCCGGCGCCCGAATCGCTAGGATTGATTTGGGCCTCGACGGTTCGCCCGCCGAAGGCGACGGCGCCGGCCAGCACAGCGGCGAGGATCAGCGAGCGGATTACCATGTGAGTTCTCCTCAGAAAGCGATTGCGAGCGTGGGGTGTCGAAAAATATCAACAAGTTACCAGGGACTAACGGACTCTGATTCGGCGCATCGTCGTGCCAACCATCGTTCCGTCGTTTCGGGCTATGCAGTACCCAAGGACCTGGCTCGGGCGGTCCGGCCTTTAATGAAAATTCCGGGGGCGGATGCCCGCGATTGCACCGCCGGTTTCGAGTGGCCAAAAGCGTTTGGCGAGGACATCGATGCAGCCTTGTTCTTTTTGAAGGGTGCCTTCGATGATCAGAGCGGTCGACTGGCGGACAATGCGACGATTACGTTCATAGACGGCCGGATTGACGATCACATTGACGAGACCGGTTTCATCCTCGAGGGTAATGAAGACGAACCCCTTGGCGGTTCCCGGCCGCTGGCGAGTGATGACCATACCGCCGACTTTACAGACGAGATGATTGGGCATCGCCCGCAAACGTTCGGCGCTGACGACTCGCTGGGCATCGAGTTCGGCGCGGAAATGGGCGATCGGTTGGGTCGTTGCGCACACGCCGGTGCTCCAGATGTCGAATGCCGTCTGTTCGAGTGGGACCAGCGGCGAGAATGCCGGCTGCGGTTCGGCCGCGATCTCCATCGCCCGTCCGAGTTCACCGCGCGCTTCGCGTTCGTCGAGTCCGCGAAGCGCCCACATCGCCTCGCGCCGGCTGGAGAACCAGGGTGCGAACGCTCCCGAGATCGCCAGCGATTCGAGCGCTTCTTTGGTGAGCTGCGTACGGCGAGTGAACGCCACGATGTCATCGAACGGACCGGCTCGCACAGCCGCTTCGAGTGCCCCTCTCTGCGCTTCGCCCAGGCCCCGAATGAGATGGAACCCCAGCCGCACCGCACCATCACCGTCGACCAAGCTCCAGAATTCACTGGCATTGACAGTAATCGGCTTGACCATGACGCCGTGACGGCGGGCGTCGTTCACCAGCACTTCGGTTGAATAGAATCCCATCGGTTGGACGTTGAGAATCGCGGCGCAAAAAATCGCCGGCTCGTGGCATTTGATATATGCCGACGCGTAGGAGAGCAGCGCAAAACTAGCGGCATGCGATTCGGGAAAGCCGTAATCAGCGAAGCCTTGGAGCATGTGGAAGAGCTGATCGGCGATCGCGCGTTCGATCCCGTTTTGGACCATACCGTCGATGAGCTTGGGGTAGATTTCCGACATCCGTTCGCGCGAGCGTTTGTGACCCATCGCGCGCCGTAATTGGTCGGCCTGCCCTGGTGAAAAGCCGGCGGCTTCGATTGCCATTCGCATCCCTTGTTCTTGAAACAGTGGCACTCCGAGCGTGCGTTCGAGGACCCCCTTGAGCTTGGGGTGCGGATAGGTGACCGGTTCGAGTCCGTTGCGCCGGCGTAAGAACGGATGGATCATATCGCCTTGGATTGGGCCGGGCCGGATGATCGCCACCTGCATGACCAAGTCGTAAAAGCATTTGGGCGCCATGCGCGGCAGCATCGATTGCTGGGCGCGCGATTCGACTTGAAACACCCCGATTGAATCGGCTTGCTGCAGCATCGCGTATGTCGCGGGGTCGTCGGGCGGAATCGCCGCCAGCGACAGCGCCGGTTTCGTCTCGCCGTACCTACGAGCGAAGAGTGAAAACGCATCGCGTAACAGCGACAGCATGCCGAGGCCCAACAGATCGATCTTGATCAGGCCTAAGTCGGCTAGATCGTCTTTATCCCACTGGACGATCGTGCGATCGCGCATCGTTGCCCACTCGACCGGAGCGACGCTCACCAGCGGATCGCGAGTGATCACTATGCCGCCCGAGTGGATCCCCATATGGCGCGGGAATCCATCGATGCGCCGGCACAGCGCGAGCAACAGCTCGCCGATCGGGCCGCCGATTGGCGCGAGCATGTTGGGGTCGGTCTTTGCGCCGCAATCTTTGGCGGCGAAGCCGTAGTGATCGCCGGGCTTTCGGCTGGCTGGTCGATGGCTTGCGGATGGTGCGTCGGACTGGAGTGATGTGGGTTCGGTGCGCGAGGTGCGGAGGTTGCTGCCGCTGTCGAGGTCGCGGCGGCGCAGCACCGATGGAGGGAGCGTGCGGTCGGTGGCGATCTCGGCGCCGGTGGCGCCGGCGAGCGATTCGCGGGCGTCGTATTCGGTGGCGATGGCATCGACTTGGGCCAGTGAGAGGCCAAGGGCTTTGCCGATGTCGCGGATTGCCGAGCGGGCGCGGTAGGTGATGACTTCGGCGGTCATCGCGGCGTGCTGGCGGCCGTAGCGCCCGTAGACGTATTGGATGACTTTTTCGCGATCTTGATGCGCGAAATCGATATCGATGTCGGGGACTTCGCGGCGATCTTCAGAGAGGAAGCGTTCGAAGAGCAGGTCCATGCTGATCGGGTCGACGGCAGTAATACCGAGCGAATAGCAGACCGCCGAGTTTGCGGCCGAGCCGCGACCTTGCGCGAGCACGCCGAATTCTTCGGCCGCCCGCGAGATATCCCAAACGACCAGAAAGTAGCCGGCGAGATCGAGTCGCGCGATGATTCCCAGTTCGTATTCGAGCTGCCGTTCGACTTTTGAGGATATGGGGCTCCCGTAACGCTTCTTGGCACCGAGATAGACGAGCGTTCGCAAGTACGACTGTGGGCTCGATTCGCTGGCGGGAATTGAAAAGAGCGGGAATTGGCCGGCGAGTTTTTCGAGCCGAAACGTGCACCGTTCGGCGATCGCGAGTGTCGTGCGAATCGCTTGCGGATACGGTGCGAAGATGCGAATCATTTGTGCCGGGCTCTTGAGGTAGAATTCATGATTTGGCAGAAGCAGCGTGCCGGCCGCTTCGAGGGTGGTTTTGTATTTGACGCAGGTCAGGACGTCGCAGAGCTTGGCATCGGCCGGCAACGCGTATGCAGCGCCATTGGTTGCAACATAAGGAATGCCGACGTGGCCGGCGAGTTCGAGTTGTGCGTTGATGAGCCGCGCGTCGTCGGGCCGCAGATGGTGTTGCAGTTCGAGGTAGAAACGGCCGTCGAAGAGATCGCGCAAGGTTGCCGCGCGTTCTCGGGCGGTCGTAAGCTCTGCCCGTAAGAGGGCTTCCTCGGCGAAACCGTGATGCGAGCCGGAGAGCGCGATCAGGCCGGCGGTCTTACCGCCGAGATCGCTCAAGCGGAGTCGCGCGTCGCGCTTGCGCCCGCGTAGTTGGGCGGTCGAAATCGCGCGCGCAAGGTTCGCATAACCGGCTTCGTTCTCGACCAGCATGACGAGGCGCGGGAAGCCAGCGTGTTCGTGCAGCGTCGGCTCACGACGCGCCGACTCCCCATGTCGATGCCGCGATGCGACCGGAGGATCCCATTCCAGCGTCAACTCGGCACCGCAGATCGCTGGCAGCCTGGCGGCCTTGGCGGCCTTGGCGAAGCGGACCGCGCCGTAGATGCCATCGCGATCAGTTAGCGCGAGTGCGGTCAGCCCGAGCACCGATCCTTGCTCGATCAGCTCTTCAGGGTGAGAGGACCCTTCGAGAAAGCTAAAGTTTGAACGACAATGCAGTTCGGCATACCGGGAAAGAGCCATGGGAAGGCATCGTAATCGAACATATGTTCGATGTCAACTAGCGGTCGTTTCGGCGCACCGAGCCCGGCGCCGGTCATCAAGCCGTCAGTACCGAAACGCGCGCCCGACGGATTCGTAATCGCCGTAGGACCGCCTTAAGCGCCGCAACAATGGAGGCCGACCGCTGTGCTGGAGATCCCGCGAGCTGTCGTTATAAGTGCATCGTCGCTTCGACCAGCGGCACGACGTGGCCGCCGACTTCAATTCCGTCGTGGCCCTGGCTGCCATGGATCAGGACATGCAGTAAGCTCCGACGCCCCATGTGCGTGCCTTGTTCGCTGATGAAGCGCGTGCCATCGGCGTGGGGGACCAGGTGGTGGCGCATCATGTAGGCGGCCAGCGGGCCGGTCGCACTACCCGTGGCGGGATCCTCGACGACCCCGTGTTCGGGTGCGAACATCCGCGAATAGGCGCCAGCCGGCGTTGGTGTGAAGACGAAGACCGCAATGGCATCGGTCTCGCTCACAGCCAAGGTGCGTAGTTCGGCGCGCTCGATCCACGCGCGATCGACGGTCGCTTGATCGCGTAAGGCTATGAATAGGTGTGAGTTTCCGGCGCTTACGATCTGCGGCTTGACTTCGGCGATGAGATCGGCTTCCGCCAGACCCAGGGCATGCGCACAGGCCATGCGTTCATACGTCCGACCGAACGTCATCGGCGGCGTAGTTAGCCAAAGCATAAGCCGTTCGCCCGTTCGGTCAAT
>JRHI01001704.1_pt1 | contig 17422 bp, 12 predicted proteins | sample 215371 | NCBI WGS metagenome assembly JRHI01 (sample SAMN02929681, study PRJNA255918) | sediment metagenome | biome: cave system; feature: Ice Cave; material: Sediment; isolation source: sediment from deep within a dark volcanic ice cave with no known source of... ...
TTCTGATCGTCTGGTCAGTCCTGATACTCGTGGGGGTGTTGGGTGCGGCGACCGGCAGCGACGGCCAGACCGTCGCCGACTGCGCCAACGGTGGCTACCTACGCCCCCAGAATTGCCAGAACGTAACGGATGCCTTCAACGTGGCGCTCGTCCTGATCATCGGCTTTGTCGGCTTCACCTTTCTCGCGGCGATCTGGTTCATGACCCGTCCGCGCGGACGACGTGATTGCCCGGTCTGCGGCGAGTGCGTCAAAAAGGGTCAGACCGCTTGCCCGTCGTGTGGCCACGACTTCGCCGCCGCCGCGCGAAGCGCGCCGGTCAGCCCCTGAACGACACGCGGCGAGCCCTGATCCATGCTGTCCAACGGAGCGCCGCAAGTCACGCAGGCCCGGCCGGCAGCGGTCACACTAGTTCGAGCAGGGGTAGAGATCGCTCACTTGCGGAGGCGGTAGCTTGTGCGCCGTGGCTTATTAGCCGGCGGACCAGTTCCCGGTGGCCGTCAGCACCCTCTCCGCCCTCGTTGCCGGCACCTGTCGCCACGCACGCCGCCACCCCGATCGTGTTTCCTCGAGCGCATCCGTCCATGCCACGCATCACGGGCACCAGCGACCGCGGCCTTCACAGCACCCGGCCAAGCCGCGTCGAACGTCACGCCGGCGGCCGCTCGACCCCGACCGAACCGCGGGTACGCCAGACTGGTCGGTCGTCGGCGTGCCCCCTCTGCTGGAGCTGTCACAGGGCCGCTGAGCGCGCGCCGCGCCAAGCTCGTTGCGTTGCGTGGTCCCAGGCGAAGAGTTGGTAACGCGGAGAAAGGCTTCAGACCGAGGCGTAGGCCAGGCTCGGGACCCTCCCGGTGGCGAAGCTTCGCCGCATGTAGAAGAACCAGGTCACCCCGGCGAAGGCGACATAGCATCCGACGAAGACCCAGAGCGCCCCGACCGCCCAGGCGGCGTGGGCGTGGGCGACGGCGAGCTTCTCGCCCGGCGTCTTGGCCGCCTTGATCAACGCGGACACGCCGAGGCTCGCCTGGCGCAGAGCTACCTGGACGAGGAATCCGCCGAAGGCCCCGACCGCCCCGGTGATCCCGATTACGGCGCCCGCCTGCCGCTTGAACTCCAGCAGGCTCCGCTTTCGGTCGAGCCCCTTCTCGTCGGCTTCCTTGCGCCCGAGTGCGGCGAAGATCGACGGGATCATCCGGTAGGTCGACCCGTTGCCGATGCCCGAGAGCAGGAAGATCACCATGAACGCGGCGAAGGTCAAGGTGAAGCTCCGGCCATTGATCCCGGCGATGGCCACGAGGGTGAAGACACCCATGAGCACGAATGTGAGCAACGTGATCCGCGAGCCGCCGAAGCGGTCGGCCAGCCAGCCGCCGAGGGGCCGGGCCAGCGAGCCGATCAGCGCCCCGACGAAGCCGAGCCCGGCGAGGTAGGTCGCGATGAACGGGTGGTGGCCGAGGAACTCCGGGAAGGTGTTCTTGATCACCAGGGGGAGGGCGAACGAGTAGCCGATGAACGACCCGAACGTGCCTATGTAGAGCAGCGCCATGATCCACGTCTGGCGGTTGCCGATCGCCCGCACATAGGACCGCTTATCGGTCTTCGCCTGGCGGAGGCTGTCCATGTAGCGGAAGGCGCCGATCGCGGCGATGGCGATGAACGGCATCCAGATCAGGCCGGCATAGGCCATGTGCACCGGGTGGGCGGGAAGCTTGACCAGGGCGGCCGGAACGCCGATGATGATGACGAGCGGTACGAACAGTTGAGCGACGGCGACGCCGAGGTTGCCGCCGGCCGCGTTCAGCCCGAGCGCGAAGCCCTTCTTGCCCTCCGGGTAGAAGAAGGAGATGTTCGACATCGAGGAGGAGAAGTTGCCCCCGCCGACGCCGGCGGCCGCCGCGCAGGCCAAGAGCACCCAGAACTGTGCGCCGTGGGGCTGGCGGGCCAGCCACCCGCTCGGCACAACGATGGCCACAAGCAGCGTCGGGATGAAGAGCAGCGACGCGCTAACCGTCGTCCAGGCCCGGCCGCCGAATCTCGGGATCGCGAAGGTGTAGGGGATCCGCAGCGCCGCCCCTACCAGGTTGGGCGCCGCGATCAGCCAGAACTGCTCGGGGATCGACAGCTTGATTCCGATGTTGGCCAGGTTGATCACGATGATCGTCCAGAGCACCCAGATGCTGAAGCCGAGGTGCTCGGCAAAGATCGAGAAGCGCAGGTTCTTGCGGGCGATGCGGTTTCCGCCGTTCTCCCAGAACTCCTCGTTCTCGGCGTCCCACTCCTCGATCCATCGACCCCTTCGGCTTCTCCCGCCGCCCGCCGCAGGTGCCACGCCGCCGCCGTCGATCGCGCTGCTCATCGAGACCTCCTAAGGTTGTCGTGCTCCTTCGAAACGAGATGTGATTGCCGTCGGCACATGCGGCGACCCACCGCGCGTCCCTTCAGATGTGTGTCTCGGCCATGTTCTGGGGCTCTGTCCGGACGCGGCTCGATCTGCGGATTCGCTCGGTCGTCGCGGTCAGTCTGAGACCGACCCATCGAGAGTACGAGTGTGTCCTCGGTCATCAAGACGATCCCAGTGTCTCGCCCGAGGGGCCCGAGCGCTATGGACTGACGAGCGGATCCGATCCGACCGTCGGTCCGAAAACGAACGGTGTCGGGGCGGTCGCCGGAGCGCCTCGACGGGGGTCGCCCGCATCCCTCCGACTTTCTGGCTGATCGCTGGGCCGGTGAGGCTCGGCCCGGCCGTCCAGGGCTTCTCGACGGGTGGGCTGTATGAGCGCGTGCCGTCGACAGCTAGGGTCGAGAGCGCAGATCAGCCCCGCTGGGAGAGCGACGATGTCGATACCCGGACTACCAGGTACACACGCCGACCGCTCGGCGCACAATGACAGCGCCGCCGTCGGGGATCGCGCCGAGGAAGCGAAGCGGCCGGGTGCTCGGCGAACGGCCACGCACTGCCCGTACTGCTCGCTTCAGTGCGGGATGCACCTCGTGCACGTGCCCGGCGCCCCGCTGTCAGTGGCGGCCCGTGACTTCCCGACCAACCGGGGTGGCATGTGCCGCAAGGGCTGGTCGGCCGCATCGCTCATCGGGCGGGGCGACCGGCTGACCAGGCCCCTGCTACGCGACCGCCGGGGCGGGACCCTTCGCGCGGCGAGCTGGGACGAGGCGCTCGACCGCGTCGCCCACGAGCTGCGCACCTGCTGCAGCCGCCACGGACGCGACGCGGCCGGCGTGTTCGGCGGCGGCGGCCTCACCAACGAGAAGGCCTACATGCTTGGCAAGTTTGCCCGCGTCGCCCTGCGGACATCGTCGATCGACTACAACGGCCGCTTCTGCATGTCCTCCGCCGCGACCGCCGCCAACCGCGCGTTCGGCCTCGACCGCGGCATGCCGTTCCCGCTGGAGGACATCGCGGCCACCGACGCAATCCTGCTCGTCGGGAGCAACCTGGCCGAGACGATGCCGCCCGCCATCTCGTACATCGACGATCAGCGCCTGCGCGGCGGGCGCCTGATCGTCATCGACCCGCGCGCCACGGTCACGGCGCGCCGCGCAACCCTGCACCTGCAGAACATGCCCGGCACCGATCTCGCGCTGGCCAACGGCCTGCTGCACATCGCGATCAAGGACGGGTTCGTCGACGAGGAGTTCGTCGAGCGCCGCACCAGCGGCTTTCGCCTGGCGGCGCAGCGGGTCGGTGCCTACTGGCCCGACCGGGTCGAGCGCCTGACCGGAGTCCCGGTCAGGGACATGCAGCATGCGGTCGCTCTGCTCGGCGAGGCGGCCACCGCGGTCGTCCTCACCGGCCGCGGACCCGAGCAGCAGAGCAAGGGCACCGACACCGTGCTCGCCTTCATCAACCTGACCCTGGCTCTCGGCCATGCCGGGCGCCCGCTGTGCGGCTACGGCTGCCTGACCGGCCAGGGCAACGGCCAGGGCGGCCGCGAGCACGGCCAGAAGGCCGATCAGCTCCCCGGGTACCGCCGCATCGACGATCCGGCCGCGCGGGCGCACGTCGCCCGGGTGTGGAACATCGACCCGGACGAGCTGCCCGGGCCCGGGCGCTCAGCCTTCGAGATGCTCGACGCGATGGGCCGCGACGGCGGTGTTCGGGCGCTGTTTGTAATGGGGTCAAATCCGCTCGTGTCGGCGCCCGACGCCGCCCGCATCGAGGAGCGCGTGGCGGCTCTCGACTTCCTCGCCGTGTGCGACTTCTTTCTCTCAGACACCGCGCAGCGCGCCGATGTGGTGCTGCCCACCGCGCAGTGGGCCGAGGAGGACGGGACGATGACCAACTTCGAAGGACGGGTGGTGCTGCGCCAAGCGGCGACGCCGCCCCCGCCGGAGGTCCGCAGCGATCTCGCCGTGCTCGCTGGTCTGGCCGACCGCCTCGGCTGCCACGACGGCTTTCCGTCGGAGCCGCAGGCCGTTTTCGAGGAGCTTCGCCGGGCCAGTGCTGGCGGCCCCGCCGACTACGCCGGCATCACGTGGGAGCGGATCGTGACCGAGGACGGGGTGTTCTGGCCCTGCCCGGACGAGGGCCACCCGGGCACGCCGCGGTTGTTCCTCGACCGCTTCGCGACCCCGGACGGCCGCGCCCGCTTCCACGCCGTCAGCCACCGCGCCGCCGCCGAGGAGCCCGACGAGGAGTTCCCCCTCTACCTCACGACGGGGCGAACACTCGTCCATTACCAGTCGGGCACCCAGACGATGCGCGTGGACGAGCTCCGCGCGAGCGAGCCCGACCCGTTCGTCGAGTTGCACCCCGTGCTCGCCCGGCACCTCGCGATCGAGGACGCCGACCTGCTGTGGCTGCGCACTCGCCGGGGAACGGCCTGCGCCCGCGCCCGGGTGACCCCCGACATTCGGCCCGACACCCTGTTCATGCCCTTCCATTGGGGCGGCGCCGGGCGGGCGAACCTACTCACCAATCCGGCGCTCGACCCGGCCTCCAGGATGCCCGAGTTCAAGATCTGCGCTGTACGTATCGACCGCGTCCAGACCGCAGAGGCCGGCCCGAATAGACCCATCAAGGGAGACACCACATGAGCTCGAGCCCGCGCTTTCTGCAGGGCATCTTCGACTTCGACGGGCAGGGGATGCACTCGCCGTTCCTGCTCGATCCGCAGCTCACCTACTCCGTGCCGGCGGGCAACGAGGCGCAGCTCGTGTACTTCCGCGGCGGCAACGTCAGTTCGGAGCTCGCATGCGCGATCGTGATGCGCGACGGGGAGCCGATGCGCTACTTCCCGATCGGGGCCCGCTCGAGCACGCACGTCGCCCTTCGCGTCGTCGAGGACCTGCTGGCCGAGACCAGCATCGAGCTGCACCTGGCCGCGCCCGAGGGAGCCGCCGGGCAGATCGTCGTCGACCTCGGCCTGATCGAGATCTGAGAGGACTGTCATGAGCGCGAAGAAGAGGCTTGTCGTCGTCGGGAACGGGATGGCGGGGGCGCGCGCCGTCGAGGAGATCCTCGAGCGCGGCGGAGCCGACCAGTTCGACATCACCATGTTCGGCGATGAGCCGCACGGCAACTACAACCGGATCTCGCTCTCGAATGTCCTCGCCGGTTTGGAGGATCCGGCCGCGATCTTCCTGAACCCGCTGCACTGGTACGAGGAGAACGCGATCGCCCTCCACGCCGGCGTGCGAATCGCCCGCATCGATCGCTTCGCGCGGGAGGTGACCGCGGACGACGGCTCCGTCCATGCCTACGACAAGCTCATCATCGCCACCGGCAGCAGGACGTTCTTCCCGCCGATACCGGCGTTGCTCGACTACTACGGGCGCCCGCGTCGCGGCGTGTTCGGCTTTCGCAACATCGCGGACACCCAGCAGATGCTCGCCTGGGCAGAGCGAGCGACGCGGGTCGCGGTGATCGGAGGCGGCCTCCTCGGGCTTGAGGCCGCGCGCGGCCTGCTCGAGCGCAACATCGCGGTGCACGTCGTACACCGCTCGTCGCGTCTGATGAACATGCAGCTCGACGGGCAGGCCGGCGCGATCCTGCGCCGCGGCGTCGAGGATCTGGGCGTGCACGTCCACCTCGAGACGAGCACGACGCGCGTTCTCGTCGGCGAGGACGGCCATGTCGCGGGGCTGCAGTTCGGCGACGGATCCGAGCTCGAATGCGACATGCTCGTGGTCACGGCCGGGATCCGTCCCAACGTCGACGTCGCCGCCCGCGGCGGGCTCGTCGTCGAGCGGGCGATCGTTGTCGATGACGCGATGCGGGCGCTCGACGAGGAGGACATCTACGTCGTCGGCGAGTGCGCCCAGCACCGCGGGCAGGTCTACGGCCTGGTCGCTCCGCTGTGGGAGCAGGCCGTCGTGCTCGCCGACCACATCACCGGCACCAATACGCACGCCGCCTACCACGGCTCGAAGGTGGCGACCAAGCTCAAGGTATCGGGGATCGACCTGGCGACCATGGGGCAGGTCGAGCCCGAGCATGCGGACGACGAGTTCATCCAGTACGCCGAACCCAAACGGCGTGTCTACACGGCGGTGATCGTGCGTGACGGCAAGCTCGTCGGCGCGACGCTCCTCGGGGACGTGAGCAAGGTCTCGTTCCTCATGCAGGCCTTCGACCGGGGAATGGTGCTCCCGGAGGACCGGCGGTCGCTGCTGTTCGATTTGGGGGCACCGGCGGCTGCCGCGAGTGTGGCCGAGCTCTCAGACGACGCGCAGATCTGCAACTGCAACGGCGTGACCAAGGGCGCGATCAGCGCCTGCGTCAAGGACGGCGCGCGGACGATGCGCGCCGTGGCGGCGGCGACCCGCGCCGGCAGCGGCTGCGGGTCGTGCAAGGGGCAGGTGCTCGAGATCCTCGAGTGGGCGGCCGGCGGGCAGCTCGAAGTCGATCCCGCCGCTGACTACTACGTGCCGTCGATCCCGCTGACCAAGCCCGAGCTGATGGGCCTCGTGCGCGAGCGCGGGCTGCACTCGGTCTCGTCGGTCATCGCCGCGCTCGGGCGCGAGAGCCCCGAACCGAAGGTCAAGCCCGCGCTCGTGTCGCTGCTCAAGATGGTCTGGGGCAGCGAGTACGAGGACGAGCGCGACGCCCGCTTCATAAACGACCGCGTCCACGCCAACATCCAGAAGGACGGCACGTTCTCCGTCGTGCCGCGCATCGCCGGCGGCGTCACGACCTCCGACCAGCTCCGCCGCCTCGCCGACGTGGCCGACGCCTACAAGGTGCCGATGATCAAGATCACCGGCGGCCAGCGGATCGACCTGCTCGGCGTCCACAAGCGGGACCTGCCCGGCGTCTGGCGCGACCTCGACATGCCCTCCGGCCACGCCTATGGCAAGAGCTTCCGCACCGTGAAGACCTGCGTCGGCTCGGACTTCTGCCGCTTCGGGCTCGGCGACAGCACCGCCCTCGGGATCCGCATCGAGGAGCGCTTCGCCGGCCTGGAGAGCCCGGCGAAGCTCAAGCTCGCCGTCGCCGGCTGCCCGCGCAACTGCTCGGAGGCGATGGTCAAGGACGTTGGCCTGGTCGCCGTCGAGGGCGCCCGTTGGGAGATCTACGTCGGCGGCGCCGCCGGCGCGCACGTGCGCAAGGGCGATCTCCTGTGCACGGTCGACACCGCCGACCGGGCGATGGTCGTGGTCGGGCGCTTCATCCAGTACTACCGGGAGAACGCGCGCTGGCTGGAGCGGACCTACGCCTTCATGGACCGCGTCGGCGTCGACAGCGTCCGGGCGCTCGTCGTCGACGACCGCGACGGAGACGGTGAGCGCCTCGACGCCGAGCTCGAGCGCTCGCTGTCGGCCTACACCGACCCGTGGATCGAGGGGCGCCAGCCCGTCACCGCCAACCAGTTCACCGAGCGCCTCGAAGGCGCGCAGGCGACGGTGGTGAGCGAGCGTCTGGCGGCCCTGACGCAGGCCGGCACGTCGGCGTGGCTTGACCAGATCCGCCGCTCGCTCACGCAGGGAGGTGAGCTCGGCCGGATGGTCGAGGAGCACTCGCTGCGGGGCGAGACCTCCAACCCGGCGATCTTCGAGAAGGCGATTCTCGGCTCGTCGGACTACGACGAGCAGATCGACGAACTCGCGGGCGGCGGCGCCCTGGCCCGAGCGATCTATCAGGAGATCGCCATCCAGGACGTGCAAGAAGCGGCCGACGTGCTCCGCTCCGTCTACGACTCCTCTGGCGGTGCTGACGGGTTCGTGTCGCTCGAGGTGGACCCGGACCTGGCGTTCTTCACCGACCGCACGCTCGACCAAGCGCGGGAATACTGGGGGCGCGTGGCGCGACCGAACGCAATGATCAAGATCCCCGGCACACCCGAGGGGCTGCCGGCGATCGAGCAGGCGACCTATGAGGGCATCAACATCAACGTCACGCTGCTGTTCTCGGTCGAGGCCTACGCGACGGTCGCGGAGGCCTACATCCGGGGGCTGGAGCGCCGCCACGTCGAAGGACTCGACCTCGGCGTCCACTCGGTTGCGTCGTTCTTCGTCTCGCGCGTCGACGCCGAGGTCGACAAGCGCCTCGAGGCGATCGGCCGCACCGACCTCGCCGGCCAGGCCGCGGTGGCCAACGCCCGAGCGGCTTATCGCCGCTTCGAGGAGATCTTCCGGGGTAGGCGCTTCGCGGCGCTGGCGGCGGCCGGCGCCCCGGTGCAGCGGCCGCTGTGGGCGTCGACGGGCGTCAAGAGCCCGGCCTACGCCGAGACGAAGTACGTCGAGGAGCTAGTCGGGCCCGACACGGTGAACACGATGCCGATGCCGACGCTGCTGGCCTGCGCCAAACGCCTCGAGGTGCGGGGAGCGACCGTGCGTGAGGATCCTACGCCGGCGCTCGCGGCCCTCGCCGAGGCCGGCGTCGACATGAAAGACGTCACCGACGTACTCCTGCTCGACGGCATCGCGGCGTTCGTGACGCCGATGCAGAACCTGCTCACCGGCATCGAAGTCAAGCGCCATGCGATCCTCGCTGGGCGCGCGACGTGCTGAGCAGGCAACTCCTGCCCGCGCTGGCCACCGCCGGCCGGCTCGGCGGGTAGAGCCCGCCGTGGCATCCGCGGGTGAGTTCGACGGCCGCTACCGGCCGATCGCCGAGCACGGCCTCGTCGGCGACCTCCACACCGTCGCTCTCGTTGGTACGGACGGCACGATCGACTGGTACTGCTGCCCGGCGTTTGATTCCCCGAGCGTGTTCGGCGCGATCCTCGACCGCGAGGAGGGCGGCCACTACTCGCTGCACCCCGAGACCTCGGACTGGACGTCCAAGCAGCTCTACCTGCCGGACACCAACGTGCTCATCACGCGGTTCTTCACGCCCGACGGCGTTGCCGAGATCGAGGACTTCATGCCGATCGAGAGCGCCGACGTCGCCCACCACCGTCACCGCCTCGCGCGCCGCGTCGTGGTCGTGCGCGGGGAGATGCGGTTCACGCTCGAGCTGCAGCCGCGGTTCGACTATGGCCGCGAAGCCCACACCGTCGCGGTTCAGGAGCACGGCGTCGTCTTCTCCTCGCCGTCGCTCATCCTGGCGTTCGAGGGCTCCCTGCTCGGCGGCGCTTCGGTGCTCGAGCGCGTCGGGTCGGGGGTGAGGGCGAACTTCGTGCTGCGGGCCGGGCAGTCACGCACGTTCGTGCTCGAGCGGGTCGGCGAGGGCTACGTCTGCCAGCCCTACGCCGAGCCGGACACGACGGCTGTGTTCGAAGCGACGGTTCGCTACTGGCGCGCATGGCTAGCGCGCTCGCGCTACCGAGGACGCTGGCGGGAGACCGTCAACCGTTCGGCGCTCACGTTGAAGCTCCTGACCTACGCCCCGACCGGTGCGATCGTGGCCGCGCCGACGACCTCGCTTCCCGAACGGATCGGCGGCGACCGCAACTGGGACTACCGCTACACCTGGATCCGTGACGCCGCCTTCTCGCTCTATGCGCTGCTGCGACTCGGCTTCACCGACGAGGCGGCCGGCTTCATGGACTGGCTGACCGACCGCACCCGCTCGTCGCCGGCCGGAGCGGCCGGCGCGAACGGGCCGCTCCAGATCATGTACGGCATCGACGGTCGCCGCGAGCTTCCGGAGAGCGAGCTTCCGCATTGGGCCGGCTACTGTGATTCCGCGCCGGTGCGGATCGGCAACGGCGCGGCCGACCAACTCCAGCTCGACATCTACGGCGAGCTGATCGACTCGATCTACCTCTACAACAAGTACGGGTCGCCGATCTTCCACGAGACGTGGGGCAACGTGCAGCGGATCGTCGACTGGCTCTGCGAGAACTGGGACCAAGCCGACGAGGGAATCTGGGAGACCCGGGGAGGCCGCAAGAACTTCACCTACTCGCGCCTGATGACGTGGGTCGCGCTCGAGCGGGCGATCCGCATCCACCGCAGCCGCGGGCTGCCCGGCGACATCGTTAGCTGGCTGGCTGCGCGCGATCGGGTCTACCACCAGATCATGGAGCGCGGATACAGCGAGCGACGCGGAGCCTTCGTTCAGCACTACGGGTCCGACGTCCTCGACGCGTCGCTCCTGCTCATGCCGCTCGTCCTGTTCATTCCCGGCAAGGATCCACGCTGGACGTCGACGCTCGACGCGATCCGGGAGGAGCTCGTCTCTGACTCGCTCGTCTACCGCTACGACGTCGAGGCGTCCCCCGACGGCCTCCGCGGGCACGAGGGCACGTTCTCGATGTGCTCCTTCTGGTACGTGGAGGCGCTGACGCGAGCCGGGCGCCTCGACGAGGCGCGCCTTGCGTTCGAGAAGATGCTCACCTACGCCAACCACGTCAACCTCTACTCCGAGGAGATCGGGCCGACGGGAGAGCTGCTCGGCAATTTCCCCCAGGCTTTCACCCACATCGCCCTGATCAGCGCCGCCTACAACCTCGACCGCGCACTCGGCTGAACGCTCCCGCGTCAGCGGGTCTGCTGGGAGCAGTTCAACCGCCGCGTTGGCATCTGCGGCAGGCCGGCCCGCCGCGGGGATCGCGGCCGGGACGCGCCGCTACGATCACGCGGATGATCCGCGCCACCTTCGAGGTCGAGCCGGCCGGCGCGGCCCGGGCGCTCGCGCTGCGCCTGTCGAGCGGCCTGGAGGATGGGCCGGAGTCGGTCACCGGGAAGGTCCGCAGCGAGCAGGATGGCCGCGCCGTGCTCGAGTTCCCGGCCAGCAACTGGGGCGAGCGGTTGAACGTCCCCCTGCTCGTCTCGACGCTCGTCGCCGGCGAGGCGACCGAGATGCGCGCCTTCACGCGCTGCCGGCTCGTCGACCTCGAGTTGCCCGACGGCGCGCTCCCCGGGCCGGCGTTCGGCGCTCCGCAGGCCGCGGCCGGCGACCCGCCGGCGCGGGTCGGCCTGATCGTCAAGCCGCAGCTCGGTCTGAGCCCGGCGGAGTTCGCCGCCGTCGTCCGCCGCGCAGTGGCCGGCGGCGCCCGCCTGATCAAGGACGACGAGGTGCTCGGCGACCCGCCGTGGTGCCGCCTAGAGGATCGCGTCCGGGCGGTGGCCGAGGTGCTCGGACCCGGGGTCGTCTACTGCGCCAATGTCACAGGCCCGTCGGCCAAGCTGATCGAGCGCGCCGCCCGCGTCGTCGAGCTCGGCGCGACCGGCCTCTTGATCAACGCGTTCGCCCAGGGCCTCGACTCGGTCCTCGCCCTGCGGGAGGCCGGCCTCGGGGTCCCGATCCTCGCCCATCGGGCCGGCTCCGGCCCGTACGCTCGCAACGCCGCCTTCGGCGCGAGCGGACCCGTGCTCGCCCGACTAACACGCCTTTGCGGGGCCGACAACGTGATCGTCGGTGCCTTTGCCGGCAGCCTCTACGAAGATGACTGCTTCGTCGATGAAAACCTCACCGCCGTGCGCGGACCCTGCGGTCGGGCCAAGCCGTCGATCGCCGTGCTCGGCGGGGGTGTCGGGCCGGCCAACGCCGCAGCCCAGGTCGAGCGCGCCGGGGGTCGCGGGCTGATCGTGCTGCTTGGCTCGAGCGCATACGCCCACCCGGGCGGGGTCGGGGAGGCCGTGCGCGAGACGGTCGCGGCACTCGGGGCATGACCGCGGTGGCGGAGGATCCGATCCCGCCGACGATCGCCTGGCGCGACGACAGGGTTGTCATGATCGACCAGCGACTGTTGCCGGGCGAGCTGGTGATGCTCGAGGCCGCGACGGTCACGGACCTCTGTCATGCGATCAGTGGACTCGCGGTCCGCGGAGCGCCGGCGCTCGGCGTCGCCGGCGCGATGGGAGTCGCGCTGGCCGCGGCGACCGGGGAGGACCTCGATCGGGCTGCCCGGCGGCTGCTCGCGACCCGCCCGACGGCCGTCAACCTCGCCTGGGGCATCGCGCGGGCGCGTGCTGCCGCCGATCCGCTGGTCGAGGCGCTGCGCCTCGCCGCGGAGGATGTCGCCCGAAACCGGCAGATCGGGGCGCTCGGGGCGGCGCTGCTCGGCGACGACGCCCGGATCCTGACGCACTGCAATGCCGGGGCGCTGGCCTGCGTCGGGTACGGCACGGCGCTCGGCGTGATCCGCGCCGCCCACGAGCAGGGGCGGCGGCCGACGGTCTGGGTCGGCGAGACGAGGCCCGTGCTCCAGGGCGCGCGGTTGACTGCCTGGGAGCTCGACCGGCTTGGGATCCCGGCGACGCTTGTCGCCGACGTCATGGCCGGGTCGCTGATGGCCGGCGGGCTCGTCGAATGCGTGGTGGTCGGCGCCGACCGGGTCGCCGCCAACGGCGACGTCGCCAACAAGGTCGGCACATACGGGCTGGCCGTGCTCGCCCACCACCACGGCATCCCGTTCTACGTGGCGGCCCCGACGTCGACGATTGACGCGGCGTGCGCGACCGGAGCGGAGATTCCGATCGAGATCCGCCCGGCCGGCGAGGTGACCAGGTTTGGCGGAACGGAGATCGCGCCGGCCGGCTTCGCTGCCCGTAATACCGCGTTCGATGTCACCCCGGCCGCGCTGGTCACGGCGTTGATCACTGAGCAGGGCGTGAGCCGCCGCGCAGGGTGATGCCCGCCGGCGCCGGAGCCGCGGTCCCGGGCGCCTGCAGCGGGGACCTGAAAGCGATGGCTCGGGCTGGTGGGGGATCGCGCTGACGCCGGAGATTAGCAAAGGCTTATATAAGGCAGAGCTGATAGGCTATCCCGATGCACGCCTTCGATGTCCTCGGCGATCCGGTCCGGCGGCGGATCCTCGAGCTGCTGGCCGAGGACGAACTGGCCGCCGGAGCGGTTGGAGCCGCGGTCCAGTCCGAGTTCGGGATCTCGCAGCCGGCTGTGTCGCAGCAGCTGAGGACCCTGCGGGAGAACGGGTTCGCGACCGTCCGCGCCGAGGGAGCCCGCCGGTTCTACGCCGTGGACCCAGCGGCTCTGAGGGCGGTCGACGATTGGATCGCCCCATACCGGAAGTTCTGGGCCCAGCGCCTCGACGCGCTGGGCACCGAGCTGGCGCGCGGGAAGCGCGACCGGCCCGAGACTCCTGTCCGCACAACCCGAAAGGACCGGCACGATGATGATCGCTAAGACCGACTCGCTCGACGAACCGGAGCCCGAGCTCCGACGCCGTACCATCGCCGCCGGGCCGGCACGGGTCGCGGTCTTCCAGCGGGGCTACGACGCACCGATCGATGACGTCTGGGATGCCTGCACCAATCCGGATCGGCTGCGTCGCTGGTACGTGCCCGTCAGCGGCGAGTTCCGCCTCGGCGGACGGATCGAACAGGCGATGATGGGTTCGGGCGAGATCGTCCGGTGCGAGCCGCCCCACCGCCTGGTCCTGTCGCTCGGCGGCGGCGCGGACGAGATCGAGCTGCGCCTCACGCCCGACGGTCGGGGCGGCACGAAGCTCGAGCTGGAGCACGCGACGACGATCGACGAGCACGAGATCGCCGGGCAGATGTACGACGCCGTCTTCTGCATGGGCGGCGGCTACTACCCGCGGTTCGTCGCGCTCGACCGGCACCTGCGAGGAGCCCTGCCAGACGACTATGACCCCCTGACGTTCTACGAGCGGGCGGACATGCGACCGGTGATCGAGCGGGGGAGCCGGGCGATGGCCGCGCTGCTCGAGGTCGACGCCGGAGGCTGAGCGCGACCCGCCGTGGGCGCCGGGTCGCGCCGAGTACGAACGGTCACGTGGTCCGCGGCGAGAGCGTGTCAAGTACGAGCACGTCGCTGCGTCGGGTGCGATCTCCCTTTCGAGGAACCAACGGCGGTCTCTCCTCCACCGTGACCAGCCGCAGCTCCATCGGCTCGCCCGGCCCGCGCGGCGGAAGGGCAAGGGCAACCTGGGCCGCGCCTTCTCCGCCGGCCGCGGTATCAAACCGCCTTGCCGCGGCGATTACCACGGCGTAGGCCATCGCTGAAAGCTCGCGCAGCGATTGATGGCGATTGTGGCGCGTGCCGAGGTCGACCTGGGCGAGCCGCTCAAGGCCGACGTCGCGCCAGGCATCGATCAGCATCGCGATCTCGACCCCGTAGCCGGCTGTGAACGGCAGCCGCTCGAGCAGGCTCCGCCGGGCGGCGAACTCGCCCGCCAGCGGCTGGTCGAACACGCCGAGCTCCGGGGCGTGGAGGTTCAGGAGCGGCCGGGCCACAAGCTCGGTCACGCGGCCGCCCTCGCCCGCGAGCAGCTCCTCGCCCCGGCGCAGCGGCCTCGCGAAGGCCCCCTTGACGAAGTCGATGCCCGGATCGCAGAGCAGCGGCCCGAGCAGCCCGAGCAGGAAGCCCGGATCTAGGTTGTCGGTGTCGGCATCGAGGTAGACGACGACGTCGCCGGTGCACAGGCCGAGCGCCCGCCACATCGCGTCGCCCTTGCCGAGACACGGCCCGAGCTCCGGGCGCACGGCGTCCTCCTGGACGACCCGGGCGCCGCCGGCCGCGGCCAGCCGGGCGGTGGCATCCTCGGACGCCGAGTCGATCACGATCAGCTCGTCGACTAGGCCGCGCTCGGCGAGCCCGGCCAGGGTCGCCACGATCGGCCCGACGGTCGCCTCCACCTCGCGCGTCGGCAGGACGATGCTGATCGACTCCCGCTTCGCCGCGAGCAGGCGCGCCAACGGGAACTCGCCGGCCGTGAAGCTCCGCCGGGCTCGCCAGTCGGCGATCGCCGCCTCCCGCTCGAGCGTCGCCGCTCGCGGCTTGGCGTCGGCCGACGTCCCGAGGGTCACGCGGCAGAGGCGATGACGATCTCGCGCGTCGTCTCGTGCAGGTCGCGGTTGGCGCCGTGGACGAGGCGCTGGCGCTCGGCGCCGTTGCCCTGCTCAAGCAGGTCGCGGATGCCCTCGAGCTCGGCGACGCAGCCGAGATCCTCAGCGTGCTCGCGCAGCCGCTCGAGCAGCCGCACCGTCACCGCGCCGAGCCGTACGATCTGTTCCGTGGACGGGTCGAGCACCCGACCGGCGAGACCGTAGCGGGCGGCGATCCACTTGTTCGCCTCGAGCAGTTCGACCGGGTGGTCGATCGCCGGCGGACCGCTCTCGTGGGCTTCGGCCAGGCAGCGGACGAGCGCCTGGACGAGCGCGGCCAGTGAGACGGTGTGCTCGACGCGCGTCTGGCCGTCCATCGCCCGGATCTCCACCGTGCCTAGCTTGGGGTGGGGCCGGACGTCGTACCAGAGGTAGGTGTAGTCGTCGATCAGGCGACCCGCCACCATCCGGTCGACCCGCCGCTGGTAGTCCGCCCAGTCGCGGTAGAACGGCGGGATGCCCACGCGGGGGAACGACTTGAAGATCGGCACCCGGGCCGAGAGCATCCCCGTGTCCTCGCCTCGCCAGAAGGGCGAGTTGGCGGCGAGCGCGACGAGCAGGGGCACGTGCTCGCGCAGGGCGTTGGCGACCCCGATCGCCGTCTCCGGGTCGGCGATGCCGACGTGGACGTGCATTCCGTAGACGAGCTCCTGACGCGCGACGAAAGCCAGCTCATCGACCAGCGACCGGTAGCGCGGCCGGCCGACGATCCGCTGGTCCTCCCAGCGAGCGAACGGGTGGGTGCCGGCTGAGGCGATCGTCAGCCCCCGCCGTCCGGCGAGCTCGCTCGCGTGGCGGCGCAGCGAGCGCACCTCGACGCCGAGCTCGGCAACCGTCCGGCACGGCTTGGTCGCGATCTCGAGCACCGACTCCATCAGCTCCGGCTTGATCTCGCCGCCGGGCGAATCGGCGAGCAGCTGCTCGATCGCGTTGACCGTCTCGAGCGTCTCGGGATCAAGGATCATCAACTCCTCCTCCACGCCGACGGTGTAGCTCGGGGGGCGAAAGGCGTGATCCATCGTCGCCCGCAGTATGGCGGCCAGCCCGGCCAGACGGGGCGAAGCACGCGCTCGGCGACCCGCGTTTGGCGCGGAACCCAGTGCGGGTGCTCAACCTGCCGGCGGCCACCTGGCTGCGCTTCTTCGTATGGATGGCGGGGGGCCTGGTGGTCTACCTTGCCTACGGCGCTTGCCGCAGCCGCCTGCGCGACCAGTGACCCGCCGGCCGGACCGCGAGACGGTGTGGGATAAGTCGGCCCCTGGGTACTCCTGAATCGATGGCGCTCGCCGACGACATCGGTCGCTACCGCGACATCGAGCCGCTCGGGGTGGGCGGGATGGCCACGGTGACGCTCGCCGAGGACATGACGCTCCGGCGCCGCGTCGCGCTCAAGCGCCTCCACGCCGACGGCGACTTCCAGGCGATCTCGCGCCTGCGCCGCGAGGCACTGGTGGGAGCGTCGCTCAGCCACCCGAACCTCGTGTCGGTCTACGACGTGTTGATCGGCGCCGACGGGGAGCTGGTAATCGTCATGGAGTACGTCGCCGGCAATACGCTGCGCGACGCGATCCACCGGTCGGGCGCGTTGCCCCATGCGTTCACGCTCAAGGTCATCGAGGGGGTGGCCGCAGCACTGGACGCGATCCACGCCCGCGGGATCGTCCATCGCGACGTCAAGCCGGCCAACATCCTGCTCGGGCGCGACGGGGCGGTCAAGCTGGCCGACCTGGGCATCGCGGTGGCTGCCGACCGCACTCAGATCACCGCCGCCGGAGTGATCCTGGGGACGTTCGGCTACATGGCGCCCGAGCAGCTCGAGGGCGCGGCGTCGACCCCGGCGGTCGACATCTACGCGCTGGCAGTGGTCGCGTTCGAGGCGCTCAGCGGCCAGAAGGCCCGGCCGCAGACCAACCCGGTCGCCCTGGCCCACGCGATCGCGACCCAGCCGCCGCCCGACCTGTGCGCGATCTCCCCCCAGACCCCGCGGGCGGCCGGCGAGGTCCTCAAACGGGGCATGGCGGCCGACCCGACCGGACGCCCGCAAAGCGCGGGTGAGCTGGTGGCGCGCCTGCGGGCGGCGCTCGAGCCTCACGGCCGGATCGCCCTGCTGCCCACGCCGTCGGCCCCCGAGCCAAGGCTCCCGCCCCGGCCGCCGGCGCCACGGCAGCCGCGCAGCGTCCCGCCGCGCGGCCGCGAGCCACGCC
>JRHI01001705.1_pt1 | contig 17411 bp, 17 predicted proteins | sample 215371 | NCBI WGS metagenome assembly JRHI01 (sample SAMN02929681, study PRJNA255918) | sediment metagenome | biome: cave system; feature: Ice Cave; material: Sediment; isolation source: sediment from deep within a dark volcanic ice cave with no known source of... ...
CATCAGGACCGCTCGTACACCCACCAACTGCGGAACCCCGGATGTTCCGCATTCCTTTCCGGCGCGGCGCCGCCCCCGAGCGCCACGTCCGCTCCATCAAGGTCCACGACGCGGCACATCACAGCTTCACAGTGCTCCGCGAGATCCCCAGCGCCGTCGGCCAGGCCGATCCGGCTGCGGGTCCACTCAAACCCTGACCGCCGCCAGCAGCTGTCCATAGAACTCGATGGCGCCACAGACTAGCGTCGAGAGCGCCACTCGTGAACCGGGGTGTCGGACGGGTCGACCGGAGAGGTAGACGTGGGAGCCGCGCGCCCCAGGAACATGCCCGCGCCGACCAGCACGGCGGCGACGATCAGCCGGGCCGACAGCGGCTCGCCAAGCAAGGCCACCGCACCCACGGTGGTCAGCACCGGGATCACCAGCTGCACCAGACCGGCCTGCGCCCCGGTGAGGACGCGCTGGCAGGCATACCAGGCGACGTAGGCGAACGCGGTCGTGGCGGCTCCCATCACGACTGCCCACCCCATGCCCTCGGCGGTCACGTGCAGACCCGTCGCCAGACCTGCACCGGCCGGCAGCAGCAACACCCCCGCGAGCAGCGTGAAGTGCCCGGTGGTGGCGGTGCGCGGGTCATCGGCGGCGCGACCCGCCGCGGTGTAACCACCCCAGGCCACCCCGGTCGCCACCAGCAGGCCCACGCCGAGTGGGGTCACCGTGCCGACGGACGCCGACGCCAGGACCGCGATGCCGGCCAGCGCCACGCCGGCGCCGACCAGCCGGCGAGCCGGCAGCCGCGTCCCGCGCCGGCGGTCGTCGGTGACCAGGGTCAGCAGCACGGCGGCGTAGAACACAAAGGTGCCTGCGGCGGCTCCGATGTGAAGGTAGCCGTAGGAGATGCAGACCGCATAGATCCCGAGCCACAGCGCCGGCCGGAGATTGGCCCTGCCGACTCGGACGCGCTCGTGTCGGGCGATGCTGAGCAGGACCAAGGCGGCCGCCCCGGCCACGAACCGGACCGCAGTGAGCAGACCGGCGTCGAGCAGGTCATCGCGCACGACGTGGCGGGTGATCAATGAGTTGGCCGCGAAGGACACCAGGACGAAAGGAAGCAGGAGCGACAGCGCCGGGGTGCGCTCCGCCGCGGGCATCAGGCCGTCCCCGCCCGTCAGGGGTCCAGCCGCGCGCGTGTGTGCAACTCTCTGCCCGTCACGACCGGGTGGGGACGGCTCTCACGGGCAAGCCATGGAGAACATCAGTGCTGCCTCAGCAGCCACGCACGTCGGCCTCGATCTCGTCGTTGGCTTCGCCGAAGCCGGCCCGGCGCGCACGGACCATCGCCTGGGCGCGGTCGGCAACCTGCAGCTTGCCGAAGATGTTGCTGACGTAGTTGCGCACCGTCTTGGCACTCAGAAACAGTCGCTCGGCGATCACCTGATTGTTCTCGCCCCGGGCGATGAGTTCGAGCACGCTGCGCTCGCGTCCTGTCAGTTCGGGGAACGCACCGGATGCGCCGGCATGCGGCGCCGCGGCAAAGAAGGTCATGATGCGCTGGGCCACGGCGGGGCCGAAGATCGCCTCCCCGGCCGCAACGACACGGACGGCACGCACAATCTCCACCTGCCGGGCGCCTTTGAGCAGATAGCCGCGAGCACCGGCGCGCATGGCAGCGAAGACTGAATCGTCGTCCTCGAACATGGTGAGAACCAGCACGGCAACGTTCGGTGTCGCCGCCAGGATGCGACGCGTGGCCTCGATGCCGTTGAGCTCCGGCATGTGAAGATCCATGATGACAACGTCTGGCGCCAACCTCGCACATGCCTCGACGACCTGGGCGCCGGTCGACACCTCGCCAATGATCTCGAGGTCGCCGGCTGTCGACAGAAGAGCGCGTAGACCATCGAGAAAAACAGGATGGTCGTCCGCCAGCAGGACGCGAAGCGGTGTCATCCGGCCCCGGTTCGACCGGGAGCACCACCGTGATGGTCGTACCGCCATGCTCCACTGAATCAAATCGGAGAGAGCCACCCAGTTCGGCAACGCGTTCGCGCATGGACAGCAGACCGACCCCTGACCGACGCGGATGGGTCAGGCCACACCCATTGTCGGTGACCTCCAGGTGCAGGCCGCCGTTGCGCGTCAACGCCACCGTGCAGCGGCTGGCCCCGGCATGCCGCGCGACGTTGGTGACGGCTTCGGCAACGATTCTGTAGGCGGCAACCTCCACCGCGGCGGGCAATCCGACCATCTCGCCCTCTGCCTCGACGCTGACGTCGAGGAAGGAGCCTCCATCGCTGGGCGCCTCGGACAGGGCGGCGACCTGCAGGCGGATCGCCGGGACGAGGCCGAGTTCGTCGAGCGAGGGAGGTCGCAAGCCCTCGACGAGACGGCGAATGTCCGCGATGCCCGCCTCGGCCTGGGAATGAGCGATGGAGAGCTGCCTGGCGGCGCGTTGCGGATCGGAACTGCTCAACGTGGCCACGGCCTCGATCTGCATGGCGACCCCGGCAAGCATCGGGCCGAGGCCATCGTGGAGGTCGCGCCGAATACGGCGCCTCTCGTCCTCGCGCGCGCCCACGAGTTGCTCACGCGCCCGCTGCAGGTCCTCCGTCAGCCGGACGGCGCGAACGACAATGGCAAAGTGGGGAGACAGGCCGGTGAGGAGTCGGACATCCGCGCCCGTGAGCCGCTCCCCCTCACGCGGAACGGCGACGATGCGGCCCACCATCTCGCCCTGCACCGTGAGAGTCGAGATGACCGCATCAACCTCCTGCGGAGGGGCGTGCGCCTCATCGCCCCTGATCTCGATGCGGGCTCCCTGCAGCTTCAGCGCCGCGACCAACGTGGCCGCCAGGGCAGGAAGCACATCATGGACGGCATAGGGTTCACCGATGGATTGTCCCACGCGCTCCATGACCGCCTCGGCGTTGCCGCGGTCGCCGTACAGGAAGCGATTGGCGACACTCTGCAGGAGCTGGCGGAGCGGTGCGAAGGCAACGGCCACCGTCGCCGTCGCCAGCAGCGACTTGGCTCCCCCGAGGTGGWCACCGATCAGCGTGGAGGTTCCCTGCACCACTCCGACGTAGAGCCCGACGAGCGCCACGGTCAGCGCGGCGAGCACCAGCGTGCGATTGATGACGACGTAGATGTCGAGCAAGTTGTGGCGGAGCACTGCGATGGCGATGGCGGAGCCGAACGCTGTCACACCGAGCGCCTCGAGCAGGTCCGGTGGCCGCACCGGTAGAAAGGCGTTGGCCGCCATCAGTGCTGTGGGCACCCAGGCGGCGTACAGGACCCAGCTGATCTGTTCGCGCTCGACGCCGCGACTCCGTCGAAAGCGAAGACCGATGCTCGCGAGTGCGCCGACCGAAGCTCCGAGCATGAGCAGGAAGCCGGCGCTGCCGAGAACGTCGGAGAACGTCCCGCCCAGGCCGGACAAGGGGTGCTCGAGCGAGGCAAACCCGATTGGGCGCATGTCCGCATCGGGGTACGGTTGGACCGCCAGGGACAGCGTCAGCGCTGCACCTCCGGCGATGGCTGCCGTCACCAGGATGCGCCAGCGCCTCGCCGCTGATGGGAGTCGGCCGTCGGGAAACAGCATCACCAGCAAAACGAATGCCGCCAGGGAGGGGCCGAAGATGAAGGTGCTGAGCCAGTACGCCGTGCCGGTCGCAGGCAGCGAACCGGGTGCTGTCGCGCGACCGTAGACCGCGTACTCGGCCAGCAACCCGGCAACTCCTTGCCCTGCTGCGCCGCCGAGGAGCAACCACCCCACGGGGTTGCGCGGCCGACGAGCGGCGATGAGGGCGGCCACCATCACGGGAACCGGCACGATGCGGTTGGCCCATGCGTCGGTCACGTTCCAGGTGTTGACCCCACGATTCAGGACGTGCAGGGTCAGGGCAACGGCGCAGACGGCGACTGTGAGAATACAAAGGAACAATGCCCACATCGTCGATGCTCTCGACGGCGGCGATCCCGCCACGCCGACATTGCAGTGAACCATCGATCCAGTGTGACGGGTAGCCGGCGCCCTGTCGAGTGACAGTGTCCCAGGCTTGTCCCGGGACATGTCCGGACACAGTCCCGCCGTTTCGAGTACTGCTGCCTCTGGAGGAGATCCATGCGGTCGCCTACGGTGGCCGAGGCGGGCAGGAGAAGACCGTCAGCGGTGCCGCGCACAAGAAGGAGATCACGTGACCCTGGTTGTCTCGATCCTCGGCGGATTCCCCATCGGTCTCTGGCTTGCCTTCCGCATGCGTGCCCTGCTCACCTTCGGCATCATCTGGACCCTGGTCCTCGTGCTCCAGACCGTCGACATCGCGGTCGACCCCGGTGCGCCCAACTCCGGAGCGCAGCGGACGGTCATCTACTGGGTCGCACAGCCCGCGATCTATGGGCTCGGGGTCGCCCTTCTCTGGGTCGGCGCGCGCACCCGAGCTCGGCGCCGCCGGCGTGACTTCGCGTAGCCCATTCCCCACGGTCCTGAGACACGGGCTGCTCTCGGCCGAGGCGCGCACACGGACTTCGGCGCCTGCGGCGCAATTGTCGTAGTTCATTCCATGGTCCCGCGTGGGGACGGACTCAACGGGCTGCGCAGACCGCCACTCACAATCTGGAGACAACACGAATGATTCGCAACAGCAGCCTGGCATGGGGCGGCGCGCTCCTCGGCTCCCTGATGGCTCTCGCCGCCTGCGGCAGTTCCGGCGGAACCACCGCGGGCGGCACCGCCAGCTCGGCGGCAGCCACACCCACGACGTCCGCATCCGTGTCAACGGCAGCGGCGGACACCAGTCAGACCGCCGTCGACGTGCCCACCGCCACGGCGACCACCACCGCCCCGGTCCTCACCGCCGCGGTCGACCCGTGCACGCTGGTGACCCCGAACGAGGCCGCGGCAGTACTCGGTGCGGATCCCGGTCCAGGAAAGCGCCTTCCCACCGGCGTTGTGTGCGTCTTTCAGGCGGCACGCGGCCAGGTGGTGGTGTCCGACGGCAGCACGGACCAGGCTCCCGGGCTCAAGAACGCCAACAAGGACAGCATCCGGGCGCTCTTCCAGCAGAAGGCGCAGCAGGCGGGCGAGACCTTCGAGGACCTCTCCGGCGTGGGCGACTACGCCTTCGTGGCGGTCGGCAAGAAGACGACAGTCGTGTCCTTCGTCAAGGGGACACTCCTGGTCACCATCATGGTCACTCTGCCGACCGCGGCGCCCAGCGTCGATACCATGACCACCCTGGCGAAGGCGGCAGCCGACCGTGTGTGACGCTCCGGCCCCAGCCGGCGGCTACCCCCCAGGAGGGATCGCTCCACCAGGCCGCGCCTGGTGGGAATCCTCAGTGGAGCGCTGCTGCTCGGCGCAGCGCTGAGCGGCTGCAGCCTCCCCTTCACCGGTGGCGGGGGTGGCTCTGCATCCGGCTCCGCCCCGGCACTCAAGGTCCACGTCGCTCCCGAGAGTGCGCTCACTCTCGCCACCCAGGTCGATGTCGGTCTGCTGACCGCGGCCCTCGCCGGTCTGGGCCTCGGCGTCAACATCCGCCACATCGTGGCGCTCGGCTGGCGCCCGATGGCCCTCGGCGTCGGCGCCTGGTCGGCAGCAGCCGTGACGGCGCTCATCGGCTGCGCGGTGCTGGCGCGATGACGCGTTGGTGAAGCCACTCCGCCCTGGATGTGGCCCCGCAACCTGTCCACCTGCGGCACCTGATCCCGGGCCTGGCCCTCATGGCGCGCTGATCCGCGGCCCGGCGAAATGCCCCTTGTCCTTCGTCACGACGTTGTGGATGTCAGTGATGACAGCTGCATAGGTGGCGTGGATGCCGGCGTCGTCGAGCGTCCCGAACACGTCGACCCGCCCCGTCGAGGCCAGGTTGCCGCTGCCGTCGAAGCTGTACCCGACGAACCGGGCACTGAATCCGTGGTCCCCTCGGTGCAACCACTGACCCAGAAACGCCACGCCGGGCGCGTCGGTCGCGATCAGGCTGAATACACCTCCGGTGGCGAACGCCGCCACCAGCTGGAACGTGTGGTTGTCGACGTCGGACCCCCCGTTGGCGAGATAGGTGCCCGCCAGCTTCTCGCTCTTCCCGTCAGCAAGAGCCGCGGTTGGAGCGGTGGCGGCGAGCAGGCCCATCCCCGCAGCACCGACCCCCACCAGGACCTCCCGACGACCGAGACGACGATCTCCACGCATGACCTTCCCTCCGTTGTGTGGTTGAAGGCGCAGAAGCGCCGCGCTATGCTTGACCGTCGGAGTTGAAGATGTCGACGGCCCATTTCCATTCGCCCGCAGGGGTCCGGCGGTGGACGACGACGTACTTGCCCTGGTCGGATGCGGCATCGCCGGCGGTTGGCTCGATGCGCAGGCGGTACCGGCCGACCTCGACCGCCAGGTCGTCACGGACGTCGACCGAGAGCGTGGTGAGGCTGGCCCCGGCGATGCCGGCGGCGATCCCCGCCTGCCAGAAGTCGCGGACCTGGTCCCGCCCCTGCAGGAGCTGGGAATTCGGTGCCAGCAACTGAGCGTCCTCGGAGTACACTCCGGCGACCGCAGTGGCGTCACCAGCGGCGATCGCCCTCACGAATGCCTGGTTGTTCTGGTCGATGAGGTTCTCCACCATGTCGATGCCTCCTGGGCAGTGGCTCGTAGTGGTGGCGACGGTACCGGCGCCCGGTTGCAGACCGGATGCAGCCGTGCCAGGGAACCAGGGGTGATCGAGGCGACGATCGAGCCGGGTGCTGTCAGGTCCCTGTCAGACCGCCGGCGCGGAGGGGCGCAGTGCAGATCCGCGAACGCATAGCTGTGCGCCGGCGGGATCGAGCCCTGTCGTGAAAGCGGTCCGGATCCTCGGCCCGTTCGACGTGGTCGAGGATGGCCGCCACGTGGCGCTCGGCGGCCCGCGGCAACAGCGGGTGCTGGCCCTGCTTGCTCTCGAGGCTAACCGCGCCGTGCCGCTCGACTCTCTGATCGACGGTGTCTGGGGTGATGACGCACCGGCCGCAGCTGTGAGGACGGTGCGCGCGTACCTGTCCCGCCTGCATGCAGCTCTCGGCCCGGGGATGATCGCGACCGGACGCGGAGGGTATGTCCTGCAGGTCGATGGCGACGCCCTCGACGCCGCCCGGTTCCAACGCCTGGCGGGCGACGGGCGCCAGCTGCTGGCACGGCGGGAGTTCGCCCGCGCCCATGCTGTGTTGACCACGTCGCTGGGCCTGTGGCGAGGCGACGTGCTCCAGGGGATGGAGCGCACCGGAAGCATCGCCACAGCAGGGAGTCATCTCGAGGAACTGCGTCTGACGGCGCTCGAGGATCGGATCGCCGCGGATCTGGACCTCGGTCACCACCGGGGGCTGGTTCCGGAGCTCACCACCCTGGTCGCCAGGCAACCGTTGCGCGAGCGGCTCTGGGCGCAGCTGATGTTGGCGCTCTATCGCTGCGACCGGCAGGCCGACGCGCTCACCGCCTCCCGGCGGGTCCGCGGCATGCTCGCCGATGAGCTGGGCCTCGAACCGGGCCCCGCATTGCAAGCGCTGGAGCGCAGCATCCTGCGTCAGGAGGTGGCGGAGCCGGCGGCAGCACCACCCCGTGTCGCTGCTACCGCGGTCGGCCTGCAATCTGCGACCACAGAACCAGGAGCGCTCGAACGCCGGGTGGTCGTCGCCCTGGTCACCGACCTGAGCAGAGTACAGGCGACGCTTGGGCTCAGTGACGTGGAGGACGTCCACCATGAGCTGCGGTCGGTGGTCGCCGTGGTTGCTGCAGCCGTGGGCGCGGCCGGCGGGATTCTGGTTCAGCGCGTCGGCGAGGTGGTGGTCGCGCTCTTCGGCACCCGTCGGGCGCACCACGACGAGGTGGATCGCGCCGTGCGCACGGCCCTGGCAATCCGCGCCGCGATGCAGGGCAGGAATCCTCCCATTCCCATCCGCATCGGCATCGAGCTCGGGGAGATGCTCGTCGACATGTCGCTGGCACGCGGGGTCGATGACGTCGCCGTTGCCGGTGACCTTGTCAGCACGGCCGCGCGGCTTCAGAGTGCCGCGCTGTCCAGTGAGATCCTGCTGGGGCCCGTGGCGCAGGCCTTGACGTCTGCGCCCCTCGGGGAGCGACGAGACGTGCATGGGGCCGCTGAGGCACCGCTCCCGGCAAGCCCGGTGGCCGGGCCACCGCTGTCACCCTCGCATCGACCAATGGTGCAGACCGGTTTCGCCGGCCGGGACGAGGAACTGGGCGCGCTGGAGAGCGCCCTTGCCGATGCCGTGGCGTCGGGCGACCCCCGCATGGTGCACGTGATCGGACCGCCCGGCATCGGAAAATCACGACTTCTCCGTGAGTTCTCCACGCGGCCTGAGCGCACGGCGTACTGGATTGCATGCGCGCCGGCCGGAGAGATCACCACCGCCGCGGCGCTCCTCAACCTGCTCACGCCCGACCTCGATGCTGAAGTCGGGGTCACCGGCAACGCCATCACCGCGCTCACCCGCGCGCACGCGGCCCGCGTCGGCGAGGAGCGAGACCCCGCCCGCGTGGCCGAGATTCTCGCCATCACCGCCGGGCTGCATGAGGCATCGGTCGATGATCGTTCGCTGATCTGGTCGGGGCGTGCCGACGAGGCCCAGGGCGCGTGGCGCGCGTATCTGACCGGGGTTCTGCGCACGTCGGCGTGGCCCGTGGTCCTCATCATCGACGACGTCCATTGGGCTGCCTCGGACATGCGCGAGCTCCTTGTCGGCACCCTCTTCGGGCTCCACGGTCCGCTGCTTGTCCTTCTCGCCGCCTGGGAGGAGCATTCGCTCATGCCGTGGGGCGAGGGCCGCGCTGCGACCACACTGACGCTCGACGGCCTCGACGCCACCGGCGCCCGCGCGATCGCACTTGCATCGGGCGCGCCCGCCGATGCCGTCGAGGAGATTGTGACCAGGGCGGGCGGAAACGCTCTATACCTCGAAACGGTGGCACGCAACTGGGGCACGCTCGGAGTTCCTCTGGGAGTGCGCGGCGCGGTCACCGCCAGGCTCGACGCGCTGCCTCAGGGCCTGCGCGAGCTCGTCGGCGCGGCATCGGTCCTGGGAGGACACGTCGAACCCGAGGCACTGGGCGCACTCACCGCCCGCGACCGGCAGGCCGCCGATGCGGACTGCCAGGCACTCGTCGAGGAGTGGGTGCTCATCTCAGCGGAGACGGGGGGCTTCGCCTTCCGTCACCAACTGCTCTCCGCGGCCGCCTACCTGGGTCTCACCAAGCGCGAGCGGACTCGCCTGCACACACGAGCCGCCGAATGGCATGCCGCTCAGGAGTCCCCTGACGCTTCTGAGCTGGCTCGCCACTGGGACGCGGCCGGCGACGCGGTTGCAGCCGTCGGCGCCTACCAGAGCGCCGCCGGCCGCGCCATGCGGCGCATGGAGGTCCACGAGGCGGAGCGACTCCTGGCGCGCGCCACGGAGTTGAGCGAGGGTGACGCTGAGGTGTCGTCCGCTGTCTGGCTGGCTCGCGGTCACGTCCTCTTCGCCTGCGGTCAGGCGACCGCCGCGCGGGAGGCATTCGGTCGCAGCCTGGTGCAGGCGCCGGCCTCAGACTCGGCTCGGCGTTCTCGTGCCCTCAGCGGCCGGGCAACGATGACCTTCTGGGACCTCGACCTCGACGCCGCGGAGGTCGACGCGACCGCGGCGCAGCGACTGGCACGGCGTTCCGGTTCCGATGCGATCCTGGCCGAGGCACAGGCGGCACTGGCGCTGGTGCGCAGCGCTCAGGGGCGACCTGCGGAGGCACTCCGCCTCGCCAACAGCGCGCGCGCGCTCGCGGCTCGCTGCGGGCTCCCCGGGATGGCGGCGATGGCCGGAATGGTCGGTGTCCTGGTGCATCATCATGCGGGCCACTCGGCGCATGCCGCGACGCTGGTCGACGATGTTGCCGCCGACTGCCGCACCGAGGGGCTCCCGGTCGCACTGGTGTGGGCGCTGTTCAAGGGCGGGCTGGCACATGCCGCTCTGGGCCAGTTCACGGGTGCCCAGCGGTGCTGGAACGAGCTCGAGGCGGTGGCGCGCAAGACTGGGAATGCCACGTTCCTCGCCGAGACGGCCAACTGTCGGGGACACCTCGCGCGAGAGCTGGGGGACCTCGCCCAGGCCGATGAGCATGACCATGCGTGCCTCGCAGTTGCCGTCCCGCTGTCGGCGGACGAGGCGGTGGCCAACGCCCTGATGAATCTGGTGGCGGGCACCCTCGCGCGCGGCGACCTCGACGCGGCGCGGCAACGACTCGATGAGGCGGTGCCGTTCCTCAGCGCGCGCGCCTGGTATCGCTGGCGGTATTCACTGCGCTACCGGTACTACCGCAGTCGTCTTCTGGTCGCCCAGGGAGCGCTCGACGAGGCCCGCACCCTGACCCGGGAGTCGATGGTCCTCGGCCGGCGAGCCGGCATCGGCAAGAACACCCTCCGACCCGCCCTCATGCTCGCCGAGATCAGAGCTCTCGACGAGCCGGACGCAGCCGTCGCCGACTTCGCCCGCATCGGCGCGCGCGCGCGCGCCGCGGGCCTGCGACCGATCGCCTGGCGCGCCTATGCCGCCGGAGCCTGCCTTGCCGATCAGCGGCGGTCGTCAGCTGCCGCCCGGTTGAGGTCAGCGGCGGTTCGCGAGTTGCGGCTGATCGAGCGGGGCGTCCCGGACGCGGCGCTCCCTGACTTTCGCCGCAACGTCGCCGCTCCCGTCGAAGCCGGCCGTCCCGATGCGCACATGCTTCCACTCTGACCGGACTGTATCGCGGCCGCCGAAAGACCTCATTGCGGTTGGATACCCCCAGCCCGACCTTCAGGCAATAGTCGACGCCGGCATGCCCGTCCTGGTGGTATCGGGGGCTTGGCATCCGGTGCTCGACGCTGTGTGCGAGCCCTTGCAGAGGTCTTGCAGGCGGAGGTTGAATTCGCCCCTGACAGCCCCGGTCGGTGTGGTGGATGAGGGGCCCCATCGCCGCCGGCACGCGCCTGGGAACGGCGGCTCCGTCGGCGTACGCGTTTTCGCCGATGACAGGCTCAGAGGGGCCCCGTAGGCTCCTGTAACAGCACTACCACGCACGCCGATCACGGAGACATCAGCCCATGACAAACAGACGTACGCTCCCCGCCGCGGTCCTTCTGGGAAGCGCCGTGTTCTTCGCGGCCTGCGGAAGTGGCGCCGGCAGCTCCTCCGCACCGGCTGCGCAGGCAGCCGCCTCGACCGCGTCGTCGGCGGAGTCGACGACGACCACGGCAACGTCAGGTCCTGCGACGCCGACGGCGGCGGCCGTGGCCGCCCCCGAACCGTCCAACCCGGGCGGCGCGTGCCGGCTGTTGACCACCGCCGAGGTCGAAAAGGCGATCAAGCCACCCGTGACGGCTCCCGTCCTCAAGACCCTGCCACCGTATAACGGCCTGGGGCTCGAAGCCTGCCTGTACAACCACAACGGCGACAATCAAGCCGTCACGGTGGGCATCTACACCTACAACAACGCGCCCATCACGAGCGCACTGTTCGGCCAGTTCCGCCAGGCGCAGGGCAAGCCGACGGTGACGGTCAGCGGCGTGGGAGACGAGGCCTTCGAGATCGACGAAGGGTACGAGGCCAAGGTCTTCTTCCGCACGGGCTCGAAAGCGGCGATGGTGCAGCTGGGCGGCGGATCCGACAAGACTCGCAACGACCGCCTTCTCGAGCTCAGTCGCGCCGCCGCCGGACGGCTCTGACGGGATCGGCGAGCCGCCCATGCCGGCCCTCACGTCGCGGAGAACAGTTGTCATGAGCATGAGCCACGTTGCAGCCGCCGGGATCGCGATGGCCGGCGTCGCGGCGGCTGTTCGCCATCGCTACCGGCGCTGTGCCGTGGCCACGACGTAGCGGCTGGTGACGCGGAAGCCGTCGGGGTCCTCGTTGGCCGCCTCGAGGATGCCCAGAGCACGCTCGCCGAGTGCCTGGGCCTCGCCGCGAGGCTCGAGGACAGCGAGTCCCGCGACTGAGAGCGGATGGTCCTGGAGTTCGACGTCGAGGTACGCGCGCGCCGAGGCAGCGGTGAAGGCGAGGGCCTCCTCGTCCATCGTCACGTCGAAACCGAGCGGTCCGAAAAGACCGGCGAGCGCGTCGCCGTCATGCCAGGGAAACGGCGGCGGCCCCGACGGCACGCCGACTACTCGGGCAATCGCAGCCGCAAAGACCCCGACGCACGCCGAGATGGCTCCCTGCGGATTCCATGCGCTCAGGAGGATGCGTCCTCCGGGGGCGGTCACGCGCGCCATCTCGGCCGCGGCGGCCGGCGCATCGGCGGCGAAGATCACGCCGAACACCGACAGCACGACCTGCGCGCCGGCGTTGTCCAATGGCAGCGCTTCGGCAACACCGTCCAGGAAAGTCGCCTCCAGGCCCTGGGCTGCGGCCCGTTGGCGCGCGACCGTCAGCAGCCGCTTCGCCGGATCCACTCCCGTCACACGGGCGCCGCGCGCGGCCGCCAGCAGGGTCGCATTGCCGGTGCCACAGCCGACGTCGACGACGTGCTCGCCGGCGGCGGGCGCGGCCCGCTCGACGACGACGCGCGCCACGGGGAGCAGTCGCCTCGCCGTCGTCTCGTACCGCCCAACGCTCCAGTCCATCGACACAGTATCGGCGATAGTCCCGGGGGACGGTCCGTGCGGCGAGTGATCGAGAGAAGCGGACTCGCGGGGTAGCGGGGCTCGGTGGCCAGCACGACGACTGACCCTCTCGGACACCGTGCGGATGAAAGGCTGGAACGTCAGGGTCCCCCATGCCACCGGGCGTCGTCCAAATCTCGCGGGCCTCCACCTGGCCGCCGGGGTGAGGACCATACGATGCGAGGTTGTGTCCCGGACTTGGCTAATCGATGATGGCTCGACCCCATGTGACAGCGTCGAGCACGGGCCGTGGCACCACCTCTCGGAGCTCCGCATCCGGTCGCACCCCGAGAGCATCGTTCACCGTGGAAAACGCGATCCGCAACGCCACGTAGAGAGTGACCGCGAAGATCTGCCGATCGCTGAAACCGGCGCCGCGAAGCTTCTGCACGTCAGCCACCGTGGTAGCGTTCGGGTCACGCGCAACCTTCCGCGCCCATGCCGCGAGCGCCTGCTCCGCATCATCGAGGCGCTCGTCGCTGCCGAGCAGGACGGATGCGGCCGTCTCCGGATCAGCAGCTCCCGCGAGCTTGGCTCCCCATGCCAGTGAGCAGTACGAATCACCGAGCGAAGAGGCACACGCGGTGACCAGAACCCCGCGCTGTCGGAAGCTCAGTTCGCCGAGGGTCGCCGCCGTTTTCATGAGCGCGAAGAGACCATCGACCGCGTTCGCCTGATATGCCCAGAGCCGCGACGCGTTCATCACGTAGCCGATGTCGGCCATGTCCTCCTCGAACAGACGCGTCGCCGCATCCGAGGCCTCGGGCGTGTCCACGAATCCGATGCTCACCGGCGTCCTCCTCAGCCTGCGGTGGGTTTGCGTGCCGTGTAGCCGACCACGCGTATCTCGGCGCGTAGGGGAAGCCCGGCCCGGACGTGCTCACGGGCCAGCTCGGTCGCCTGGGCGATGAACTCGCTCTCGCCGACGTTCTGCATCGCCTCAAAAGCCGGCCCCGTGGAGGCGAGAGCGCGGGCGAACATCTCGGGGTCAGCGAACTCCCATGCAAAGGGCACGTCGAAGCGCTCAGTGTCGACGAAGCCGTACTCCGCGAGCACGGCCTCTCCGGCGCCTGGCCGTCCCAGCGACACCATCGCCGCCTGGTGTTCGACCTTCGCCCCTGCCGCCAGGCGGAACGGCCCCAGCGCCCAGGCGCCCGGAGAGGCCTTGATGTGGCCCCACACCGTCAGCCCCAGGCGGGCGCCCGGAACGAGCACGCGACGAATTTCCGCGAGTGCGGGGAGCGTCGTTCCCCACACCCCGCGAAAGCTGGTGACGATGTCGAAGCTTGACTCGTCGAACGGGAGGGCGTACATGTCGCCGACGTGGATCTCCGAGCCTGGGTTGCGATCTCGTGCGATGGCCACGAGGCGCGGCGACGCGTCGATGCCGGCGACCACTGCGCCACGGACGCGGGCGAGCTCGAGGGCGAGCCCGGAGCCACACGCCACATCGAGCAACCGATCGCCGGCGTCGACACCGAGCCGGTGATGCACAGCAACGTACTCACGACAGTTCGCCGCCTCGCTGAGGGTGGCGAAGTCGGCAGCCTTGCGTCCCCACCCTTCGTCGACGACGGTCCAATCGGCCGTCTGCGTCATTTCGCCTCCTCTCGACGCTTGCCGAGCACCAGGCCATTATGGGTCCGTCTGGCCTCCGAGGTGGTGGCTGGCTGCAGTGGGCCGCGATAGCCCTGCGCTGGAGACTGATCAAGCCCCTGCCTGTCGTTCCCGGCGCCAGGGTTGCCGGGGATACGGGCAAGGCCGATTGAGGCCCGCAGGGCCGATCGGAGCTCGCATGGCACGAGTCTCCTCGCCAACTCCGGCCCCCACATCACCCAGCACGGGCGGGCGTTCGTATACTTGTTCGCGATCGCAAGCGATGGTGGTGCGCCCGGCGCACGAGGGGGGTTGTGATGCGGATCGGATGTCTCGCGACAGCCATTATCGCGGCGCTCACCGGCGCTGCCGGCGCCCCGCCGGCAGGCGTGTCCACCGCCGCACCACCGGCCGTTTCGACCATCGGACAACCGCTCCCGCCGTTGTCCAACCTCGGCGATGACCTGTCGAACCAGACACCCTTCGGCCAGGGTTTGTTACCGGGCGCTGGGCTGTGCAGCGACCCCATACTCCGGGATACGACCCCGATTCTGTTCCCTCGCGACGACGGCCCCCACAACAACGTGCACTTCGAGTGGTGGTGGTGGGACGGGCACCTCGTCCTTCCTGACGGCCGACGCTACGGGTTCATGGTCTACTTCGCATCCAAGCCGCTGCAGCATTACCAATTCCTCGACTACACCCTCACCGACCTCTCGAGCGGGACGTTTCATTACGGCCGTCAGGCGCTGATCCCCGGGACGCCGTCGGTCAGCCAGCCGGGCGTCTCGCTCAGAGGACAAAGCGCCTGGGCCAGCGGAGCCAACGGACAGGACGAGATCCATCTCACGCTCGACGGATACGACCTCGCACTCACGATGACGTCGCTCAAACCGGCCGTCCTGCAGTTCGGTGACGGACACTTCAGCTACTACTGCAACAGCGACTCGTACTACTCAAGAACACGGATGGCGGTCATCGGCACGCTCGCGGAACCGCTCGGCGCCGCCGGGGCGGGCCATGCCCGAGAAGCCGCGGGCTCGACCAAATCTCAGGCAGCGGAACGATCACCGCTTCGGGTAACCGGACTCGGATATTTCGAGCACTCGTGGGGCAACCTCTTCGCGATCGACGCCGCCAATTGGAACGACTTCAACCTACAGCTCGACGACGGACGTGACATCACGCTGGGTCTGGTCCGAGATCGGCCGGGAGGCAACGAGTTCACCGCCACGTTCGGGGCGATCTCCAGCGCAGACGGGAAGACCACGATCCTTCACCGCGGAGACTTCACAATCACACCGACTGCCACTTGGCACCGGGACGCCACCTGCAGCTATCCAGTCGCCTACGCCATCAATGTGCACGGCCTCAACCTCACGATCAGACCATCGCTGTCCCAGCAGGAGCTCCGCGCGACCAGGTGGCCACAGCTCCACGGCCTCTCGAACACCCCCGTGTACTGGGACGGCGAGGTGATCGTCGGCGGCGACGCCACCGGTCGCGGCTACCTCGACATGGCCAAATACTGCCTGGCCTGACCGCCCGGCCGCGGGACGGAGTATCCAACGCTCGGGAACCTCCCGGTCCCGACGGGCGCAACGCTCGTGCTCCGCAAGTTCGTCTCGCCGCCAGACGCCCGTCCCGTCGGCTCCTTAGCCCGCACTCGCTCCCTCAGTCGGAGGGCATCCGCCGGCCGACGCCTCCGCGGCAGGGTGGAATCCACTGCCGCCGCGGGACGTTCGTGTGTGAGCGCGGCCACTCTCGACGGGTGGTCGGAGCGGCCGTTGGGTTTCACCGGTCGGGTTCGGGAGCCCTAGGTGAGGCGATAGAGGCGGAACTGGGGATGCTCGACATCCAGCACCTCGACATTCGAGAACGCGGCGGCCGACGCGTAATCACGCAGCGTTCCGGTGCGCATCACGGTCCCGGTGCCCGCCCTCCCGTTCTGCATGCTCACTGCCAGGCAGTGCAGCGTGCTGAACGCGTAGAAGAATCGGTCCATCTCCCCGGCGGGGATCGTGAACTCGTCGGAGGTGCGCTCATCGACCACGAGCACGTCGCCGTTCTCTCCGGCCAGAGCCTTCATGGTTCGCAGGACGCCGACCGGATCAGGGACGTCGTGCAGCATCTCGATGGCGATGACGAGGTCGTAGTCACCCTCGAGCGACAGGGCGGCAGCGTCCCGCACGTGGAAGTGCACGCGGTCCTGCACACCGGCTGCGGCGGCCTCGGTACGCGCCACCGCGATCGACGCCTCGTCGAGGTCGAAGCCGTCGATGATCGCGTGCGGGTACGCCCTGGCGATGGTGATCGCAGCCCGTCCCTCGCCGCAGCCCACCTCGGCGATGCGCACCGGCCGCCCGGCCGCGAGACTGGCCTGCACCTCGGGGAGGGCCGGCAGCCAGGTCTGGATCAGGTGATTGGCGAAAACCGGCCGGGTGAAGGCCGCCTGCAGGTCGTGCACGTCAAACAGCCCGAAAGGAGGCACCCCCTCCATTCCGAAACTCCTCGACCATGATGTCGAGCGCCTTGGCGACCCAGGGCACCACCGCGGTCAGGGGCTTCATGCAGGCCTCGCTGTCGTCCTCGGTGAGCACGTGGGCATGTGCGGCCGGCAGCGTGAACCTGCGATCCGACGGCGATGCGGCCACGTCGTCCACCTGGACCACCCCGGCAGACGCCTGCTGTTCGAGCCATTCCCTGGCGTATCGTTCCGCTATCCCGGCAGCGGCCGCCAGGTCGCCGGCCGTCATGGGCCGCCCATCGGCGAGGACCTCGTAGAGACCGAGGCGCACCCCCAACTCCACGTTGGCGAGCTCCATGGTGCCCAGACAGGCCATGAACAGGCGCTCGGCGAATGCGCCGACCGCAGCCTCGTCGACAGCTGTCAAGTGCTCACTGTCCATCACTGATTTCCTCCAGCCTGACGGTGGCCCGGCGGCCTGCGCGCGCCGCCCAGCGCATGATATGTAGCGTCGCCCGGGCAGCGTCGAAGTCGGCGGCAGAGGTTGAGCTATGAGCATCGATTGCCCGACGGCCCTCTCCGTGGGGTACTGTGGGGTCTTGAGTGGTGCCGAGCCCGAGATTCGAACTCGGATGAGGTTTCCCTCTGCGATTTTTAAGACCGCTGCGTCTACCGGTTCCGCCAGCTCGGCCCGCGAGGCA
>JRHI01001706.1_pt1 | contig 17405 bp, 15 predicted proteins | sample 215371 | NCBI WGS metagenome assembly JRHI01 (sample SAMN02929681, study PRJNA255918) | sediment metagenome | biome: cave system; feature: Ice Cave; material: Sediment; isolation source: sediment from deep within a dark volcanic ice cave with no known source of... ...
GCATATGAGCGGCCATGGCCGCTCATATGCTTGAACAACTGGTTTTTATTCCTCACGGCTTTTGGATCGGTTCAATAGTGTTTTCACCCTCGACGATAAACACAATGCGCTCACAGATATTCGTACAATGATCAGCGACGCGCTCTAACTTGTGGGCGATCCAGAGTAGATAGGTCGCACGCTGCAAGATAAGCGAGTCATTCTGCAAGGCAGGAATAGCGCGTGTTCCCGACATCATCGCCATAAGATCGTGGCGTACCAAATGATAGCGCACATCAACAACATCATCCTCTTCCCAGATGTAGCGTGCCGCGGCTGCATTGCGGTCGGCAAAAGCTTTCAATGTGCCTGCGAGTACACGAGCACTCTCTTTTCCTAACTCTAGGATGCCGTGTGTGACAGAGCTTTCCGTGATCTCTACACCATCATGAGAATGGCTCTGCTGACCTTCCACTTTTACCTGTGGCATAGCGTTGCCACGCAACGGTGCCATGCGCAGAATGATCTGCGCGATACCTTCTGCTCCATCACCTGTACGCTCTAATTCTCCTGCTATCGAAAGGGCCGAGGTCAGAAAACGCAAATCGCGTCCGCCAAGTGGCTGTTGGAGCGTCAGTAAGCGTACGGCGTGTTCTTCGACTGTGGTACGCAAACTGTCAATCAATACATCTCCCTCAATGACCAACCCTGCCTTCGCGATATCGCCTGTTTCCAATGCATCTAGAGCCTTTACCAATGCGTTATCTACTAACGCACCGAGGCGTTTGATCTGATCGTCCAAGTCCAATAATTCTTTATCTAGCACCGTTCTCGTCATGTTGATGCTCTCCTCTCATGTGTATGAAACTGTATTATTTTTATTAAGAGTTTCATGCTTGCCAGCGTCCTTGCCTGCTCTACTAAGCATACTGTAACATACTTTAGTAGAAAAAGGATAGATTGTGCTCGCGCTATACTCGTTCTATTCTTTAAGGATAGGTTGTAAAATGAAGAGATTTGACAGTGCTTGAGCGGAGATGCTACAGTTAAGGAGAGACTTCAGCTTTCCAATACAGCTGAATACAAAGGAAAAAGCATGTCAACGAAACGACTACTTGGTGTTTTCGCCCATCCAGACGACGAAGGGACGATGGGCGGTGCCTTTCTCAAGTATAGCCAATCAGGTGTGGAAACAGGATTGGTGTGCGCGACTAGGGGCGAGGTCGGCGAAATTGCCGATCCAGCACTTGCAACTCCTGACACATTAGGGCAGGTGCGTGAAGGAGAAATGCGTGCCGCGGCAGATGTGCTCAATATCCAGCATTTGTGGTTCCTCGATTATCGAGACTCTGGCATGGCAGGTACAAAAGAAAACCAGGATGTGCGTGCCTTTGTGCAGACCAACTCTGCCGAAGTGGTGGGAAAACTCGTGGCGATTATTCGGCAGTTTCGTCCGCAGGTTATGGTCACATTTGATGAGACAGGAGCCTACGGACATCCCGATCATATTGCTATCTATCAGCATACTACAGCTGCTTTTCACGCGGCGGCTGACGCTGCTCAATATCCCGACTTGGGAGCAGCCCACAGCGTCTCCAAGCTCTATTATAGCTCGTTTCCACGGAGTGTTGTGCGTGCAATGGGCGAGTGGATTCGCTCACAAAACAAGGATACAGGCTTCGGAGACCTTGACCCAGAGAAGTTGGGCCTCCCTGATGAGCAAATTTCCGTCACTCTCAATGTCGAGGATGTCTTAGAAAGCAAAAATCGTTCGTGGGCTATGCACCGCACGCAAGCGAACTCCGGTGCCGCATTTGCGGACATGCCAGAGGAGATACAACACAAGTGGAATGCTTTTGAGCATTATCAGCTTGCTGCATCTCGTGTCGGTTCCGATGTCCCTAAAGAAAATGATCTTTTCGCCCATATAGTATAGTAATACCTGTCGTAGAGACCAGCTTTAGCGCGTCCGCCCCCGATGTCGTAGGGACCGGCGTAGGGACCTACGAAGTGTGTGGTACAACGCTTCATACGCATCTAGTGTACGTTCCAAAGAGAAATGCTGCTCCACATGTGTACGACAGCGCAAGCGCGAGAGATTGCTTAGGTCAGCGACAAGGGTTGCGGCCTGAGCAATCTCTCCTGGCTCGACGAGGAAGCCTGTCTCACCATGATGCATGATTTCTGCGACGGCTCCACGCCGAAAAGCAATGACAGGTGTGCCGGTCGCCATCGCTTCGACGGGCACAAGACCAAAGGGTTCATCCCACTCGATRGGGAAGAGCAAGCCGCAACATTGCCCCATCAGCTTCCAGAGGGCGAGACGTTCAAGCTGACCAAGGTAGCTCACACGCTCTCCGGCCTCTTTCAAAAGGGGAAGTATACGCTGAGTATAGTAATCCTGGTCATAAATGCCACCAGCGATCAAGAGGCGACGTTCTGCTTTCAACGCGATCTCAATAGCTGCTGCAACGCCTTTTTCCGGTGTGATGCGCCCGGCAAAAAGCAGCGGGGCATCTGCTGGTATATGAGCGACAAAAGGAATAATGCTCAGGTCCAGGCCATTGTAAATAACATGATCTATCGGTGTGTAGTCAGCATAGGTTTTCGCGCACGCGTGTGAGGGGGTAACAAGTGTCAATGGATGTCCATGTTGATGGAACACACATAGTGCAGTATTGATCTCTGTAGAGACTGCTGGAAGATGGATGGTGTGAATAATAGGGAGTGCGTGGACGAGGGCGCTACACACAAAAGACGACCAGTCGAAGGCGTGGGCATGGATGAGATCAAATGCTGCATGCTGTTGTTGTAGGCGCAAAAAAAGATCGAGAAAGAGGTTAGATTGTGCGAAGAAGCCCGCATCGGCTTGCTGCTCCTGAACAGGCTCAGAGAAACTCGCAGGCAGGACACTCTCCGGAACGACAATCTGCTCAATGTGTACATGGGGTAGGAACGACGGTTCACGAGCGAAAAGCGTCACCGTGTGTCCACGTTTGCGCAAACCCTGTGCGAAGTCTGCCAGGAACGCTTGTGCGCCGCCAACGTATGGTTGTGCAATCGGCGTAACGAGTGGCGCAACAAGGGCAATTCTCATTGCTCTCCTCGATAGATGGCAACATTATTCTCTGTCTCATGAAGCTTGACTTCGTAGAGGGAGCCTTTGGAGAAACCGCGCTCTAGTCGTTCCCAGAATTTGAGAACCAGCACTTCCGTCGTGGGAATGCATGCTTCGAGCCAAGGCACATCATAATTGAGATGTTTGTGATCGACCCAATCAATCACCTGCTCATTGGTAATGCGCTTCATATCCGTCAGGTTCATGACCATACCAGTGTGTGGATCAGGTATGCCCTTGATGGTCACCTCCAGCGTATAGTTATGGCCATGCCCATTCGGATTTGCGCATTTATCATAGATTGCATAATTTTCTTCGTCGGAAAGAGCATTGCTCCAAAGACGGTGTGACGCGCTAAATGTGGTGCGTCGTGTCAGATATACCATAATGGCCCCTATGCATTGCTAAAAAGTTCGATATTGCTACCGCTAAACATGCGCCCGGAGTCATCTGCCAAGAAAAGCAATATTTCGGCAAGGTCTGCGGGTGTCATGCCTGCCTTGAGATGTGGTGCCGCTTGGCGCAACATCTCTGTATCAACAGCGCCAGGACTCACTGCACATACACGAATATTATACGGCTTCCCTTCAACCGCGAGTATTTCAGTTAAGCTCGCAACTCCCGACTTTGAGACGTTGTACGCACTCAGGCCGGGAAACTTTTCAACACCCTTCACACCTGAGAGCGACGAGAGATTGAGAATCACCCCTTGCTTGCGTTCGCTCATCATACGAAAGGCTTCTCGGCAACACAGGAACGTACCACGCAGATTGACATTCAGTATAGAGTCCCAAGTAGCAGTATCCATCTCAAGAAAAGGACGCACAGCAACGATACCAGCACAATTCACCAGTATATCAACACATCCGTATCGTTCTTTTACAGTTTGAAAGAGGCTCTGTACATTCTCTTCCGAGGAAACATCTCCCACAAGAGCCAGTGACTGTCCACCTGCCTCCTTGATAGAGGTGTCCGTTTCCTCTATATGCACGCGTGTGCGGCTAAAGAGCACCACCTGCGCGCTCTGGCGTGCAAAGAGTTGTGCGGTGGCGCGTCCTACGCCGCGTCCCGCCCCTGTTATGATAGCAATGTGATCTTTTATGCTCATAGTGTTGATTATAGCACAGGAGAGGGGAGAGCAATGGCACTTGTTGAAACACTTTTTTCTCTGCTATAATACCTGTTACATATAAAAGAAGACACCACGTTAGAAGAGAATAAGAAGATAGTATGGGTAGTAACAACGGAAACAGCATATATTTGACACAATCGCACAGACACACGGGGGCCGCATGACCTCAGACACCTTATTGTCTGGTTTTCTCAAAGACTTTAATTTGGTCGAAGTCTTACAGGTGATGGAACTGGGTGGGATGACCGGGGCGATCAATCTGCAACAGGAGGATGGCAAATCTGCCATTATCTACTTCAACCAGGGGAAGATGGCAAATTGCACTGAGTTCGACTCCAACGCATTGACCTTTGGTGAAGTCTTACAACAGTTGCATATGGCAACACATGAACAGATTGAATATGCCTTTTCGCAACAACTCCAAGATGTTGTTGGCAAGCGCATGGGTGAGCGTTTGCTGGCAGTGGGTGTGCTTAGCCCCCAACAGTTGCGCGAGGCATTACGTACCAAGGCATTGTGGATTGCACGCGAGTTAGCTCTCTGGCATAAAGGCACTTACGAATTTATCGCCAGCCCCAGCGTTCAAAAGCTATTACCGTATGGTGAAGCCCCTTTGGATATAGAGGTGATGCGTGTCACCATGGAGATGGTACGTTATAGCGATGAATGGGAAGCATTGCAGCCATTGTTGCCCCAGGGTATGCATACCTTACTACAAATGTCACCGCTCATTCCGCGTACGATGCACTTTTATCCCCATACGGTGGAATTGTTTATGCATGTCAATCGCTATCACAAAGTGCGGCGTATCGCGTGTGCCATGCAAATGCCAGAGTTAGATGTGGCGCGTGAACTAGCCCAACTGGTGCAGCAACATTTCTTGTTACAAATGCCCCAGGAACCAACGCTCCCAACGGGTGGACGGCGCATACGCCTACCTGATCCAGCTGAGAAATTGCGCCTAGAAAATTTCCAATTGCTCGATCTGATCGGGCGTATGGAGCAGGCTTGGGAGCGACGCCGTACACCTGTAGAACGTTTACCAGCACTCGTCGAGTTTGTCAACTGGACCATGGATGCTCTGGCCGATGCTTGCCGTGCGAAAGGAACAGAGCTAGACTCCAATACTCTACAAACGCTGCTCATTAATGAAAATCTATGCTATATGGGTACCTACGAGTTTCAGGTTGAGCAGAACCATATCGATGTGGTAGACTTTGCCTCGAAGTGTGATGAAATATTGCACGGAGAATTTCAAATGGCTGAACAATTCTATAATACTGCCTCTTCCGTTTTGCAGCACGTGCTTTCAATTATCTTTGAGTCCATCAATGCACGCGTTGCTGATCCCCGCGAACGCATGGAAAATCAGGAGGTGTGGGAAGAGATGTTCAATCAATTCTCCGAACAAAGTTGATTGACACGTATGAGGGCACCCGCAAGGGGATGCCCCTACAATGATGACGGTGCGTCGTAGATGTCCTCGTGTCTTTGTAGGGGCATCCCCTTGCGGGTGCCCTGTTAGTTGCGGGTGGGATACGAGATGTAGATGCTTTTGATCTCACTGAATTCTGCTACGGCGCTTGAGCCGAGTTCACGGTGCCCGTTGCCGCTTTGTTTCATGCCGCCAAAAGGGAGATGAATCTCTGAGCCTGTAGTGGGTGCATTGAAGTAGACGAGGCCCGCTTCGATTTCGCGCATGGCACGGAAGGTGAGGCGACTACTCTCAGTATAGACAGCGGTCGAAAGTCCATACTCGGTAGCATTGGCAACCTGAATAGCCTCTTCGTAAGTAGCAACAGGAAGAACCGAAATGAAGGGACCAAACACCTCTTCACGCGCAATACGCATATCGGGATGCACATCTGTAAAGATCGTGGGTAGATAGAATGCGCCATCCTCATGGGCGCTATCGACAAGCGGTCCACCGCCTGTGACGAGACGTGCGCCCTCGTGTTTGCCGATTTCTGTGTATTCGTGTACGGCGTTGACACGCCCTTTGTTGACTAATGGCCCCATATCACTCTGTGGATCAAGGCCATCACCGATACGCAGTTTTTCTGCCGCGGCTACTAGACGCTCTAGGAATGGTTGTAAGACAGCTTTTTGTACAATCACGCGGCTGGTGGCTGTACAACGCTGGCCTGTTGTGCCAAACGCGCCCCAGGTCACACCCTCAACCGCTAGATTCAGATCTGCATCCTCCAGCACGACGATAGCATTTTTGCCCCCCAACTCTAGAGCACAGCGACGCAGGTCCCGTCCGCAGACCTCAGCAACATGACGCCCAACCTCGGTCGAACCTGTCAACGAGATCATATTGATGCGTTTATGACTTGCCAATGCGTCACCTAATGAACCACCGGGGCCAGTAATCACATTCAGCACACCGGCGGGCAATCCTGCTTCGTGTAAGACCTCTGCCAATTTTAAGGAGAGCAGGGGTGTATCACTGGCAGGTTTGAGAATAACAGCATTGCCTGCTAGCAGTGCTGGAAACGTCTTCCAGGCAGGAATCGCGATTGGGAAGTTCCAGAGGGTAATGATGCCAACAATACCGAGTGGTTGGCGAATGGTCATACAAAACTTGTTGAGCAAGGCCGAGGGCTGCGTTTCGCCCTCGGCACGACGTCCTTCACCGGCGATAAATTTGGCGACATCGATAGCAATCTGCACGTCGCCGCGTGTCTCCTTGAGGACCTTGCCCATTTCGCGTGTCATGAGGGTCGCAAGCTCTTCTTTGCGCTGCTCTAATAACAGGGCGGTGCGTAAGAGCACCTCGCCACGCTCTGGAGCAGGTGTGGCTGCCCACACACGCTGTGCGCCAACGGCTGCTGTGATGGCATCTTCGAGATCGGCAGCCGTGGATTTCTGGTAATACCCAATAATTTCACTCGTGTGCGCAGGATTGGTGCTGACAAAGGTTTCACTACTGCGTGAAGGTCGCCATTGACCAGCAATAAAGTTCTGATATACCTGTTCACGTTGGGATGGGGTAGTTGCGGACATACAAATGCTCCTCATTGAGACTATAAGATCGTCATTTTTTAGTCAGGTAAGTAATAAGTGTACAGCTTACCATCACCCGAACCTACATAAACGATACCATTAGCAACCATAGGAGCGCAATTAAAGTTAATATTGTCCTGTCTTGTGCCGTCTGTCAAACTAAGCTTCACCTTAACGGCAGTCTTTGAGAAGCCAAACATCGAGTGGCTCTCTTCTATTCTTCACATACAAAGGCTCAAGTTTATCGACATCTATATGCAAGCGCACTTTTGTGAACGTTGAGTGATTCAGGAGGATATTATTGTGCGAGGCATGCGATTGCAGACGCGACGCTACATTGACGACATCGCCGATAGCCGTGTAATTTTGTATACGCTCGTGTGAACCAAGATTACCAACCACAACCTCACCCGTATTCACTCCGATTCCAAAAGAGATGGGCACGCAATGTGGTTGAGAACGTTGATATGCTAAAACCGCTACGCGCATTTTCCAAGCTGCACGTACGGCACGTAAAGCATGGTTCTCTTGCGGCAAAGGGGCATTGAAAATGGCCATCAACGCATCACCCCAAAATCCCGTCAAGGTGCCTTCCTCATCCCAGATTTCTTTCACCATAATCTCAAAGTAGTTGTTGAGCAAATTCATAGCCTCACTGGAAGGCATCCGTTCACTCAGGCTAGTAAAACCTCGGATATCGGCAGAGATCACTGAAATGTGTTTTGTTTCTCCACCCAGGTTCAGCGCCTGCGGGTCATCAATAAGCTGCTTGACAACATTGGGGTGTACATAGTGCCCAAAAATGTCACGAATTTCCTTGACTTGTGCCTTTGCACGTTTCACTTCCGTGCGATCATCGATCACCAGTGCCATCCCAATAGGTGCTCCTTCAGCACGCAAGGAAGAAGGATATAATTCCAAACTGACCAATCCACGTCCTGCAATATGACACTCTCTTGTATAGGGCACGATGGTGCCGTGTTCGCGCTGCCGTAAGGCATCTTCGAGGAGTTCAATCAACTGGAGTTGGGGCAAGAGACAGAACACTTCCTGGTAGTGTTTCCCAACTAACGAAGCAGGATGCACTAGGCTTAGACCCAGTATGTTGCGGGCTGCATCATTAAATGTGGTAATGATACCAGCAGAGTTCATCGTGATAACCCCATTTGCGATAGAGGCAAAAATGTTGTCCATGTACTGTTTATCTTCGTTGACCTGACGAAAGAGTCGGGCATTCTCAATCGCAATGGCGGCTTGATTGCAGAAAGCAAGCAGAAGATCAAGATCCTTATGCGTGAATAGGTTGGCTTTGATACGACTATCTACATACACTGCACCAATGCAGTTGCCACGCACGATCAGCGGCGCACACATAATAGAGCGGATATCATAGGTCCTCATACTACTCGTAGCATCGCCGATGTTGCCGGAGAGCATTGGTTTTCTACTGCTCACCACCTGACTTACCGTACTACGACTGATGGTATACTCAAATGCACCTTCACCAATAGGAAGGGCCTGTTTATCGCGTGCAATAGTAAACTCAAGCTTCCCTGTCTTAGGGTCTACGAGTACGATGAACCCCCGCTCCGCATCGACAACTTCGATCACTCGATCCATAACCAGAAGGAGTACTTCATCAAATTCAAGGGTCGAGTTCAGTACCTGCGCAATTTCATACAGGGTCTGCAAGTTGTTGTCAGGGGATATCATCAATACCTACCTTTACCGTATGCAATATATGCAATCTCATCAGATCGAATATCAGTGTTCTGTATGAAAGACGTGCAACACTCTCCTTTGTAGTGCATCATTCTCATAGTCTTTGCTGTGCAGAATATGTTGCACCAGAAACTGCTACTCTAGTCGTCTATAGAGTGATTCTCATGCGCGGATTTATTAGCTGATTCTTCGGCAGAGTAGAGAGTAAGAAGTAATGTTTCTGACGCGGTTCTTGTATCGTAACTTCAAAGGGGTCCGTCTTCTGATTATCATCACTATTGTGATGACATTTGCAGGCGTGGGCGCTGATATCTTTAGTGCATTCCCGCTCAAATTTATTGCTGATGTAGTCTCTCATCCTCCAAATTATCAGGGGCCAACTTTTCCTGACTCGGATATATTTTTCAATTTCTTGAAGCATGTACTTCCTTCTGTAGAGCCGATCATTACGTTCTCTGTTCTATTGATTATCATGCTTGGTTTACTGAAGGCTCTTCTGTCCAGCATTCAGCTCTATCTTGCATCCTTCATTGCAAAAAACCTCACCATCAAACTGAGCGAAAAACTCTTTCACCATATGCAACGCCTCTCTATGACTTGGCATGGCAAACAGACAGCAGGTGATCTTGCTCAGCGTATTACAGGGAATATGGCCGATCTTGAGAAATTCGTTGCAGATGGTATGGTAGATTTCCTATCAAGTAGCCTGACTATTTTCGGCGTTATCACCATCATGCTGTTTGCGAGTTGGCAGTTCACCCTGCTTTCCATTGTCGTTGTGCCTTTCTTGACCATCATAGTGCTCAAGTATACTGCAACGATCAAAGCAGCCACAAAAGCAGAAAAGAAGGCAGAAGGTAAAGTGGCAGATGTCGCAACAGAAGCTATGGGCAAGGTCATGGAGATCAAAGCCTTCTCAATTGAGGACTTCATGGACTCAATCTTCAAGAGTCGTACTGAAACGAGATTTGAGTCTGGTGCACGTGCTGGCCGCCTGCAATCGCACTTCTCTCCACTCGTAGATGTCATACTCACAGTAGGTATAGCCATCATTTTGGGTGTAGGTGGATATGCGGCGCTGCATCCGCAGGAGCCACATCAGCTTGGGTTTCTCACTATTCCCCAAGGCGCAGTCACCCTTGGCACTTTGACCATTTTCCTTGCCTACCTGACAAAACTCTACCAGCCTATTCGTGATTTTGCGAAGTTGACGACCCTTGCTACTAGTGCTTCTTCCGCTGCTGAGCGCATACAAGAGGTATTAAATCAGACAGAGGAAGACCTTGCCATTCCAAGCAACTATTCTGGCCCAACAAGACTCAAAGGCGCTATTACCTATGAAGATATCTTCTTCTCCTATACTCCTGAAGGAAGTCTTGTCCTTAAAGGAATCAATCTGGACATTAAGGCAGGGGAAAAAATCGCTCTGGTTGGGCTTTCCGGTAGTGGCAAAACCACACTGACGAATTTGCTCCCTCGTTTCTACGATGTGCCAAAGAATAGAGGAGCGATCAAAATTGACGGCATTGATATTCACCAATACCCTCTCGCTGTACTGCGTCAGAACGTCAGCATGGTCCTGCAGGACTCTATTCTCTTCGACGGAACCATTCGTGACAATATCAAGCGTGGACGACCCAACGCTAGCGAAGAAGAAATAGTGAAAGCAGCAGAGCAAGCCTGCATTCATGAAACAATCATGAAAAGGGAGCATGGTTACGATACAAAGATCAGAGGAAAAGACCTCTCAGGTGGTCAACGCCAGCGTTTAGCCATTGCACGCGCTATTCTGCGCAATGCCCCCATCATTATCATGGATGAACCTACTGCCGCCCTCGATGCCGAAGCTGAAGCTGAAGTCATGCGTGCGCTGGATGGCCTCGCTGAGCGAGGTACGATTCTCATGATTACGCATCGTCTCAGCACTGTTGGCAAGGTTGATAGGATTATCGTGCTCGGCGACGGGCATATTATTGAACAGGGTAGCTTCAAATTCCTCTTAGAGAAGGATGGTGTGTTCGCTCATCTCTGGCGAGCACAACACCCTGAGATTGATAGTGCTGAAGAGAATAAAACGATCATAGCGAACTATGAAGGGGATAAGTCCTTCATCCATTCGAGCTTCAAATCTGAGCCACATATCTATCCGCAAGCATCCATCGCGATAGAGATAGATGGGCAGGTGATACGCACCTACCAATTGGATAAAGAGGTACTCACAATAGGGCGTATCTCTGGAAACGATGTGAGTTTACCATCCCAAGCCCAGGGCGTCTCGCGTCTCCATGCAAAGCTTCTTTTCAACAATGGCACGTGGGTAATCAAAGATGCACCAAGCTTGAACGGACTCTACTACAAAGGAGAAAAAATTGAGCGACACGTCCTTAAAGACGGAGATCGTATCCACCTTGCGCCTACTGTAGCGCTTCAGTATAAAGAGCAACCAACGAATGGTATCCCACCCTCGCCTCGCCTTCAGTCTAAAGGGCAACCAACGAATGGTATGCCACCTCTTAATCAGCCTAAAGCGCCTCCGCCAGAGCTTGTGCCCACTCATCTACTTCCTAGAAAGGCACAGGTCGTAATCGAGGTGGACAGACAGATCATTGGAAAATGTGAATTGGACAAGAGAGAGATCAGTATTGGTCGCTTCGCCACGAATGATCTTGTGATACCTTCTCAGCTCATTTCACGCTATCATCACGCTCAAATCCTTTGGAACAATGGCGCTTGGTTGATCAAGTCAGATGATAGCAAGCCGAATGGGCTGACCTATCGTGGACAGAATAAGCACCACCATGTATTTACCCATGGGGACCGTGTCTATCTAGCCCCATCAATAGCACTCCAATTTGAGTTACTGCCATAGGGGCTTCACTATACTTTCGCGCTGTCTGTTCACGCTTCTACTAATAACCGACGCAGCACTTTCCCTACGAGATTTTTGGGTAACTCCGTCCGAAACTCGATCTGTTTGGGGACCTTGTAGGCATCGAGGCGCTCACGGCATAGCGCCAGCAATTCATCGGGTGTGGCGTGCTCACCACGTTTGAGCACAACAACTGCTTTAATGTAGGGTGACGTTGAGGAGCCAGAGGAACCGGCAGCGCGTGTATTGACGACAGCAGCTTCTAGCACTTTGGGATGCTCGTAGAGAACCTCTTCGACATCACGTGGGTAGACATTATAGGCTCCCGCGAGGATCATATCCTTCTTGCGATCAACAATAGTAAAGAAGCCATCCTCATCCATCCGTGCTAGGTCGCCTGTGCGTAGCCAACCATCGCGTAAGACCTGCGCAGTTTCCTCCGGCATATTCCAATAACCCTGCATGACCTGTGGCCCCTGGATCAGCAATTCTCCCACTTCTCCTGCTGGTAGGGGAGCGCCTGTTTGCACATCGACAATGCGTGCATGTGTGCTCGGCAGTGGCAGGCCAATGCTACCCACGCGCCGCTCTCCTTTCATAGGGTTAGAATGTGTGACAGGGGAAGCCTCGGTCAGACCATAGCCCTCGACGAGATAGCCCCTGGTAAGCTTTTCAAATGCCTCCTGTGCCTCAACGGGAAGGGGAGCAGAACCACTGATGCAAATACGAATCGAAGCAACGCCGTAACTTCTCACCTTGGGATAGTTGGCAATAGCAAGATAGAGTGAAGGCACGCCTGGTAGGATACTTGGGCGATGGTTCTTAATGGCTTGCATGATCTGTTCGATACGATTTGTAGGCATCAACACCAGAGAACCCGCAAGGCACATAGAGACATTCATAGCATTGGTAATGCCATACGAGTGCGAGAGTGGCAAGACACACAGCAGTACCTCACGCCCATGTTGCGCATCGGTGATCCAATGACGCACCTGAACGACATTTGCCATTAAATTTCCATGTGAGAGCATAACTCCTTTAGGTGTATCCGTCGTGCCAGAGGTGTATTGAATCAGGGCAAGTTGCTCTGAGGTGATATCGCATCCGAGGGATACCGTTGCTTGACGGCGTAGCAGGTGTTGAAATGCGTGCTCACGCCATGCTAACAAAGGTGCATGCGCTGTGGCACGGGCTACAGCTAGCGTTTCTCCTGCTTGTTGGCTATGTGGCGTACTTCCTTGCATCCAGCCTGAGTGCGTAGCACTAGACGCGTAGCGTCGTTGGCTGGATGAGTGAGGAGTACTTCCTTCGATGAGGCTTGCCAGTAAGACACGCTGACGAATAGGCAAATATTCTCGTGCATCAGTATAGAGTACGTGCTTGATCTGGGTATCATGGCAAATGTGCTCAATCTGTGGACGATACGATGTGAGGATCAGCAGAATGCTTGCACCGCAGTCAAGTAACTGATGGCGCAGTTCTTCTTCACTAGAGAGCGGACTTCCCAACACAACGACAGCGCCAGCTTTGAGCGTGCCATAAAAGGCGATGACGCATTGGGGCACGTTGGGCAGGACGATAGCGACACGGTCCCCATTCTTGATACCGAGCGCGTGTAACGCGTGTGCGAAGCGATTCGTTAAAAGATCAAGCTCTTCAAAGCCGATGCTTTGCCCGAAGAAGACCAGGGCTGCACGTTGTGGAAACATCCGTGCCGCATTACTCAAGAGTTCATGGAGCAATTGTTGTGAGGGCGGGACTTGTTCTGGCACATTATCATCGTAATGTTGTAGCCACGGCATATCGATGTAGCGACTAGGTGATGCAACAGAGAGAACAGGTCGAATGCTCGGTGTTGATGTAGCTGTTTTGCCATTGCTTGCTAATGCATCCTGCGCCGCTGTAGAGTCCAGCAAACGACGAATAGCACGATTGACAGCGTCAGGCCGTTCGAGTTGTACGAGATGCGCGGACACAGAAATCACGACACTTTGTGCATGAGGTATGCTACGTGGTACATCATCATAATGCTCACGTAGAAAGACGGTATCACGTTGTCCTAGCACTACCAGTGTGGGAACGCGCAAAAGCGGCAACCGTTCATTACCACGCCAAACGGCCATCACTTGGTCGTGCATCGGCTTCAGCGTACGTACGGGAGCGTGCAAAGCGACTCCGACCGCCTTAGCTGTAAAGCTAAAGAGAGGATCCGGAATTTGCATGAGGCGACGAAGAATGGGGCGCACAATGAAGCGCGAGGGTACGCCAACCAGCGCCAAGCCACTAATAGCATCGGGGTGCTGCAATGCATATTCTGTGGCAACAGCACCTCCAAAGGAGTGTGCGACCAGCAGAAAGGGGCGTTGCACGTTCAGTTTGTCTAGTATAATCTCCAGGTCCGTGACAAGACCGTCCATAGTGTAGACTAAGCCGTGAGGATCGTCACTCAAGCCGTGTCCGCGCAGGTCGGGAGCAATGACGCGCATATGTTGCCCAAAAAAACGTAATTGGTAGAGCCACTGCTGCGCACTGCCACCGTAGCCATGTATCAGCACCATCGTTCGCGTCGCCGCTTGGGGCTGAATATCGATGACGCTGATGCGGCGCGGTGCATGCTCCTTGCGTTGTGCGGGAAGATAGACCGTGCGACGATACAATTCAATATCGAGAGCCATAGCAGAACCTCCTTGGTGAGTCTACCATTGCGACAACACGTCCGTTGTAGGGGCCTGATTTATCACGCCCGTCGCCCACATGGTCAATGTCGCCGGAGAATCCACATTCAACGAGCGGGCGCCATGAATGGGGCCCCTACTCCTGTTGAACGCTCTCCAACATACTAGCCAATGTATTACGTTCCTGTGTATTCAACGACTGCAAGGGCATACGCGGCTTGCCACCGTAGCCAGCGGTCAATTCAAGAGCAGCTTTCAAGCCGGGTACGCCATAGAGAGAGGTGACACCAGCATTGGCGGGTATGAGGCGAGCCTGCAATATGCGTGCTTCTTCGAGTTGCTCTGCCTCGAACAGTGCCTGCACATCACATACCTCATCCGGAAATACATTCGCCAGCGCTGCCACGGCACCTACAGCTCCAACAACGAGGGCTGGTAGGATATAGCCCGCGTTACCTGCAAAGACATGAAATGTTGATGGCACAGATGCCACAATGTGTGCTAACTTCGCAAGATTACCTGCGCTATCTTTTACTCCAACAATGTTTGGATGCTCTGCCAGGGAACAAATCGTGGCGGCATCTAGATCAATACCAGCCGTGTTACCGGGCATATTATAGATCAGGATTGGCAATGGACTGTGGTCGGCGACTCTCTCATAATGGGCAATTAAAGCACGTGTATCCATGTTTGCTTTGTAATAGGACGGAGGTAACACGAGGGCGAAGTCTGCTCCATGCTGTGCGACGACTCGGCAATGTGCAATAGTCGCACGCGTCGAGGCATCGCCACAACCTGCAATCAGTGGAGTGCTGTTATCATCACCAATGATCTCTCTCACGGTTGCAATCAAGGTTGCTCGCTCGTCGCTTGTCAGATGTACCGCCTCTCCATTAGAACCCATCAGCACATAGCCAGCAATGCCAGTCTCTTGCAGCCGTTCGACGTGACGACGCAACGTAATGAGGTCTAGTTCTTCGTTGGCATCGAAAAAGGTGGGTAAGGGTGGATAGATACCGCCCGGCAGCATCTGTTCAGTCACAATTGCCTCCTACCGAGATTTTTTCTGTTAACCTTGGCAATTATAACACATGCGGATGAAGAGCGCTTTTTTTGTATCTCTTCCATTATCTCTACAAAAGTCATGTGACTATATTGCTTGTCAGGCACACTGGCAGTATCGTTCTAGGGTTCTCGTAACTCCTCTGCTATTACCTGTATTGTAGTACGCACGATAAGAGGCACAATAAGGAGGAACAGTACCTCTAAAACAGACTGCAGGACAAGATCATCTTGTATCCGAGCAATACTGGGAGTATCTAGGACATAGACAATAGAGACATGGCCTTCGTTCTGCCTGAAAGGGTTGCCTATGCTGAAGCAGTCGTTAGCAGCCACATTCTGTTGCCTCCCTTGAGTATCAGCGAATTGCACATACCATGGGGTGGTAGGAGTATGTCTACCACCCCCACAATTCCCGGTCCTACTGATGATGCCTTGCGTCACTGAGCCACCTGTTATCAAGCGGAAATTTTCCACAATGTTGAAAAAAATCCGAAACAAGATGAACCCTACGATCGCCACCAAACCGATTATACCGATAAATTTTCCGATTGTTCCACGTGTTTTCTCCATGATATCTTACTTTCTCTCGCCAAATGACTTCCCTCCTGAGTTTGTAGCCGAAGAAGGTACGCACTATTCGTTCTATCTAACTAATCGCCGCAATAAGCTGAATGTATAAAAATATACCATCGTTATATCCCAACCTGAAGAAAATAACAAATACAAGAAAAATACCCAGCAAAATCGCAGATGGTGCAAAACAAACTATGTAACATTTCACATCTCTACTGTGCTCTAAAGCATAGTATGCCCCAAAAAAAGCTGGTATACTCGTCCACATAGAAGATACTAATCCTTACTCAAGGGTTATGGATAATAGATGAGAAGACGGTATCATTTGGAAAAGGAGTATACTAATGCCGCACAATCTACTCAAGCACGCTCGTATGGCTATCGTATGTGTATGTAGTCTTTTTGTGATACTTTTGTTTAGTGCCTGTTCGGGTGTCGCAGGCGGTGCAAATGGCACAAGCGCCTCTGGTACAATCGTAGGCTCGGTTGTTTCCGTCGATACAACCGCGCATACCGTGACGCTCAATGTGAATGGTCAACAGGTGACCATTGGTGGACTGACTGACCAGCAAATAGCTGCCCTGCAAACGCAGAAAGGCAAGGTCTATACGGTGCAGGTTCAGGGAGGGCCAACCAGCGGTAGCTACACTATTAATGGTGGTACAAACCCGGTAGAAACCGACACTGCAACTCCAGAAGTCAATGTGACACCAGAGGCTACTAACGACAACCAGAATAATGGTGTCAACGGGCCAGGAAGCCTTGACTTTATCGGGAAAGTGCAGAGCATCAATGGCAATACGCTGGTCGTAGCTATCCCTGGAGGGCAGACACTCTCTATGAACATCGTCAACGGTCAGACTGAGTTCAAGGATATTGCTCAGAATCAGCTGTCAGGCCAAACTATCAAAGTGACAGCCAATGCGAATACAGATGGCAGTTTCCTGGCCGCAAAGGTGGGAGCAACGGATAGCGGTGACTTGTCAGACCCAACCAAGCTCAACACGCTCAGCCTGAAAGGTGTCACCACACAGGCAGTAGGCTCAAACGGTAGCATCAGCGTGAAAGTGGGGAGCAAGAGCTTCACCTTCACTATCGCCTCCACAGCCGAGTTCAAAGATTTCGCCAATGCCCAGGCCATCGGCGCAAATCAACAGGTCAAGCTAGAGGTTCTCTTCAATGGTTCTACTGGAACCGTCCAGAAGGTTGAAAGCGGTAGCAACTAATCATCACACAAACAAGGCGGTACATGTGTACACATGT
>JRHI01001707.1_pt1 | contig 17398 bp, 23 predicted proteins | sample 215371 | NCBI WGS metagenome assembly JRHI01 (sample SAMN02929681, study PRJNA255918) | sediment metagenome | biome: cave system; feature: Ice Cave; material: Sediment; isolation source: sediment from deep within a dark volcanic ice cave with no known source of... ...
CAAACGAACTCGCCGTCTCTCAGGAACTTCGGACTAGACACCCACGAAGAGCCGCTTGCGATAGGCCAGGTAGGCGACCACCGCGACATTGACAAGGAGACCACCAACCCGGAAAAGGGTCACCCGGTGGAGCACCTCCCAGATCTCATAGGGGATCAGTAGCCCGGTCGCGAAAACCGTCAGGTATTCAGCCCACCGGCGCCGCAGGTAAAGTCCGACGCCCTCGGTGCCCTCAAGAGCGGCATAAAGGATGACGACCAGCGCGAGGGTCGTCTGGTGGTGGAAAAAACCGATGTAGACAAGCGCCTGGTCAAGCAGGCGGGCGGCCACGGACGCGTCGGCCGCAAGCAGCAGCTCCTCGTGTGCCTGGACTGCCCACTGGTAGAGGACGCCGGTTCGCGAGAGCACCAGGATCCCGACCGCAAGGATCACGAGGATCACAGCCTTGATCACTCGCTCGAGGATGATCAGCTGGATGAAACGGTCGTGCGGCGGCGCGTCGCGGGCCAACTCCGCGCGTAGACGCGTCAGGTAGCTCGGCTTGGTACGGCCCGGGCCGGCTACTGGTCGAGGTGCTCGCGAAAGAGGATGACCTGGCAGGGCGCGTGCTTGAGGACGTAGGGCACTGTCTTACCCATGTGGAATTCGCCGAAACGCCGCTTGTAGGGAAGGCCCATCACGATCAGCTCAGCTTTCCATTCCTCGGCCTCGCCGACGATTGCCGGGCCCGTGTCCCTCGCCTGCACCAGCTCCGTCTCACAGGTGAGGGGATACTCCCCGATCAACTGCTCAGCCCGCGTCAGGACCTCCTCTCCGCGCTCCGCGTGGGACTCCACCACGGAGCCGAGGGGTAGAGAGCGGTTGACCTCGAGAATGTGGACCGCGTACATCTTGACCCCAGTGCGGTTGGCGGCGAGGCGGCATGCCATCCTGACCGTCTCCTCGTCCATCTCATGCCCGCTGAGCGCGATCAGGATCCGGGTCGCTTCGGCTCCGTGCGCCATCAGGCCGAACTTCCCGCGCGGAGGCGGCGGTAGAGGAGGGAGCCGCCGAACAGCAGCAACGCCCCGGCCGGCAGGATCTCGAGGGCGAGGACAATCGGATCGCGCGTGGGGTGAAGCAGCACGTAGGTGCCAATCCACACGCCGAGGGCGATCGAAAGGATGCCCATGAACGTGAAGGGAAACCTCATTGCCGGCACAAATCGTACCGGCTGCTTCATTCGGGCATAATCCATTCTTCGTGAAGGTGGTGATCCTCGGTTGTGGACGGGTGGGCGCGAGGCTTGCACTCAAGCTGGACGCCGAGGACAACGAGGTCACCGTGATCGATCAGGCAGCCGCCGCCTTCGCTCGCCTGGGCGAATCCTTCGGCGGCACAGCCCTGCTCGGCAATGGGATCGATGAGGACATGCTCAAGCGGGCGGGGATCGAGAGTGCCGACGCCTTTTGCGCCCTGACCAACGGCGACAACCGGAACATCATGGCCGCTCAGATGGCCCAGCACGTCTTCAACGTTCCCAAGGTGGTCTGCCGGATCTATGACCCCATCCGCTACGAGGTCTACAAGAGTCTTGGCCTCGGAGTCATCTGCCCCACCGTGAGCGCGACCGACACCGTGCACGAGATCCTGGCCAAGGACTGAATCGATGTACGCAATCGTGATCGGGGGCGGCAAGGTCGGTTACTACCTGGCGCGCGACCTTCTCGAGCGGGGCGACGAGGTGCTTCTGATCGAGAAGGATGCCGCTCGCGCCGAATGGCTGAGCAGCCAGCTGGGGAGTGTGGTGCTCAATGGCGATGGGGACGAGATGTCATTTCTGAGCACCACGGGCATGGAGAGGGCAGATGTCGTGATGGCTGTGACTGGAGACGATGAGGACAACCTGATCGCGCTCCAGCTCGCCAAGCAGCAGTTCAACGTCAAACGAACGATCGCCCGCGTCAACAACCCGGCGAATGTCCGGATCTTCAAGATCCTCGGAGTCGACCAGGCGATCTCGGCGACCGAGCTTCTGCTGAAAGCGATGGAAGAGGAGATCGGAACCCAGCCGGCCTCCTGAGCCCCCGATCGCCGGCCCTTTCGATCCCTCCCTGGCCCACCGGTCGAGCCCAAAAGGAAAAGGCCCGCCACCGGGACGGACCTTTTCGACCGGCTGAATCCTGTTCAGGAGCTCCCGCTTTCAGGAGCTCTGGCTAGCTGCTCTTGCCGATCTTGAAGATCTTGGTGCCACAGTTGGGGCACGTTCCGGTGATCGCTGGTTTACCGTTTTTCATGGTGATGTTCTGCGGATTCTTGATTTCGACGTTCTTCTTGTCTTTCAGGCAATAGCCAGTCACTGCTGCCATAAGCTGCACCTTCCTTGAATAACAAAATGGTCGGGTTTCGTCGCGGTCTCGGCCATTCTAGAGGCCACTACCTCTGAATTCAACCCTGGGGCTCCTCGAATTCAAATTGGCCCCGGGCCATGCTACCCGAAAACGCGACTCTGGCAAGCCCCCGACCCATGACCGGCGCCCACCATCCGCCCTCATCATCCTACAGTCTAAGCCGTGATATTCCTGAGCGAGTTTCTCGGGTCGGAGGTCATCGACCTGGGCCAGCGAACCATCGGTCACGTCGAGGACGTCACCGCAACGGTGGTGGAGCCCTACCCGATAGTGACCGGCCTGGTTCTGTCGCGCCGGCGTGAAGAGGTGATCCCCTGGTCCGCGGTCAGGACCTTCGCCCGCCGCGAGGTCGCGCTGCGCACGGCCCACGACAGCACCACCAAGGTGACCGCCGGCGAGGGAGACATCTGGCTGCGCCGGGATGTCCTGGATAAGCAGGTGATTGACACCGACGGCCGCCGGGTGGTGCGCGTCAACGATCTCCAGCTGGTCGAGAGCGGCGGCAAGATGCTGCTGGTCGCGGCGGACATCGGGAGCCGTGGTCTGCTCCGGCGCCTGAGCCTCGAGCGCATCGGCAAGGCGGTCGCCCGCCTCTTCGGGCGCGAGATGCCCATGGTCCTCGTCTCCTGGGACGTCGTTCAGCCGCTCCAGGCGAACGATCGCACCGGGGCGGTCAGGTTGCGCATCTCCGGCAAGCGGATGGCCAAGCTCCACCCGGCCGACATCGCCGACATCGTCGAGGAGCTGTCGGCGCGGGATCGCAACGCCATCTTCGCCGAATTGACCGATGAGCTCGCCGCGGACACCCTCGAAGAGCTCGAGCCCGAAGACCAGCGATCGGTCATCGAGCACATGGAGGCGGAGCGCGCCTCCGAGATCCTCGAGGAGATGGGGCCGGATGAGGCGGCGGACCTGCTCGCCGACCTGCCCGAGGAACGCGCCCGCGAGTTGCTCGACCTCATGGAGACGCAGGACGCAGCCGATGTCCGCGAGTTGCTCACCTTCCCGGAATCCACTGCCGGCGGAATGATGACAACCGAATTCGTGGCCGTCTCCTCCGAACTCAGCGCCCAGGCCTGCATCGAGACCCTGAGGGTGCTCGGCCCCGAGGCGCACAACGTCTACTACGTCTACGTGCTGGACGCCGACAAGCACCTCGATGGGGTGCTCTCCCTGAGGGACTTGATCGTCTCGCCCCCGAACCTGCGCGTCAACGAATTCCTGATCCGGGACGTGGTGTCTGTCAATCTCGACGCCACCCGGGACGAGGTGGCGGCGGTGATGGCGAAGTACAACCTGATGGCGCTGCCCGTGGTCGACGAGGATGGCCATCTGCGGGGCATCGTGACCGTCGACGATGCCCTTGAGAGTGTCCTCCCCGACGGGGTCAAGCGGCGCTTGCCGAAGCCGGACTGAAGGGTGACCGCCTCAATCCGGCAGTCGCGGCTCTGGCGCTACCTGCTGATCCTTGGGCCGGGGATCATCGTTGCCAATGCCGGCAACGACGCGGGCGGCATCTTCACCTACAGCAACATCGGTGCCAAGTACGGGTTCTCGCTGCTCTGGACGCTGATCCCGACAACCATCTCCCTCATCGTCGTGCAGGAGATGGTCGCCCGACTGGGGGCGGTCACCGGAAAGGGATTGATGGACCTCATCCGCGAGCGGTTCGGGGTCCGCTGGACCATGTTCGCGGTCATCACCGTGCTCGCCGCCAACGGCGCCACCATGCTCGCCGAGTTCGCTGGCGTGGCGGGTGGCTTCGGCCTCCTCGGGGTTCCTCGCTGGATAGCCATCCCGGTGTCGGCGGTCGTCCTCGCCGTCGTCGTCCTGCGAGGCACCCGACCCATTGTCGAACGGATCTTCCTCGCGCTGGGCCTCGCCTTCCTGTCCTATTTCGCAACCGCCATCCTGGTTCACCCGGACTGGCGGGTGGTCACGGCGAGCCTCGTTGACGTCGGCTCCACCCATGCCGGCACAAGCACCCAGACCTATATCGCCGATGTCATCGCCCTGATCGGGACTTCGATCACGCCGTACATGCAGCTCTACCTGCAGTCGTCGGTCGTCGAAAAGGGCACTCCCCTGCGCGAGTACGCCTACATCCGATTCGACGTCATCACGGGGTCGATATTCGCCGAGCTGGTGGCTGGTTTCATCATCATCACCGCGGGGGTGACGCTCTTCGCAAATGGGTTTGCCGGCAAGGGCGTCGCCAGCGCGACCGATGCCGCGCAGGCTCTGATCCCGCTGGCGGGTAGCCACGCCGGTCAGCTGTTCGCGGTCGGCCTGATCGGAGCCTCCCTCCTGGCCGCCGCGGTGCTGCCGCTGAGCACAGCGTTCGTCGTCTGCGAGGGCTTCGGCGCGGAGCGGAGTGTCGAGAGCCGGTTCTCCGACGCTCCCCTCTTCTTCGGCCTCTTTTTGGGCGTGCTGACTGTGACTGCAGCGATCATGATGATCCCCAACGTGCCGATCGCCGGCGTTGCAATCGGCACCCAGACGCTCGACGGCATCCTGCTGCCGGTGCTACTGGTCTTCATACTGCTGCTCGCCAACGACCGCCGGCTGCTCGGCTCCCACCGCAACGGGCCCGCCTACAACATCATTGCGGGCCTCACCGTCGCGGTCCTGGTGGGCCTGACGCTGATCCTGCTCGTGAGCTCCATCCCGGGCTCACCGCTCGCCGCCTGAAAGCACCTAGACATTTACAAAAATACTGATAGCCTCTCTGTATGTTTCGTATTGTCGCGGGGATGCTTGTCGGGCTCGCGCTGCTGTCGGCCTGTGGCGGCCAGGCGGAGGCGACTCACACCCCGATCCCCGCCCTTGTGGGCCAGAAGGCCGACTTCGACCAATCGCTGATCGACCAGGCAACCCACATGCTTTACGTCGCCGATGTGGCTCTCAAGTCGGTGGATGTGTTTGATGCCGGACAGCCCAAGCCGCGGTTGGTCACCTCCATCGCCGTGGGGGGGAATGCGAAGGGCCTGACCATCGCCCGGGATCTCAAGAAGGTCTTTGCGGGACTCAGCGGTGGGCGTCTTGCCGTCATCGACGCCGATCCGGCATCGGCTCACTACGGGAGCCTGCTGACCAACATCACGTTTCCATTCAAGGGCACGGTCGACCTGGTCGAATATGACCCTGATCAACACCTGGTCTGGGCGGCGAGCAGTGAGGACCACTCCCTCTCGTACGTGGACGTCATCCGCAACCGCTGGCTTGGCAAGATCACCCTCGACAAGGGCTTGGAGCAGCCCCGCTACAACCCGGCTGACCGCATGGTCTACCTGGACAACGCCGACGCCAACCTCATCTACCGGATCGACCCCCGACAGCGGACCGTAGTGCAGGAGTGGCCAATTGGCGTTCCCTGCTCTCCGGCCGGGATGGCGATCAACCCCAAGACCAGCGAGGCGATGCTCGGCTGTAATGGCAAGGATGTCGCTCGCACGGTGGTTTTCAACCTCCGAGAAGGCAGGTACATCCGGAGCTTCACCGAGGTTGCCTCCGCCGACCAGGTCATCTTCGATGAGAAGGCAGGTCGCTTCCTGGTGGCGGGAGTTGGCACCGGGCATTCGGCGATCGGCATCTACTCGGCCTCGCCGATCAAGTTCCTCAACCTCATCCCCACCCGCGCGAGCACTCGTTCAGTGGCCTATGACGAGGCGAGCAAGCGGGTTTACACCCCGGTCGCCAGGCACGGTCAGGAGGGGGTGAGCAGCTTCCCGCTGCCTGAACCTGCCCCTGAGCCCAATCCGCTTCTGATCCCCCTGGCCTTCCTGCTCGTGTTGGTCGGCATCGGCCTTGTGATCTGGTACTTCGGACGCAAGCGGGCACGCGCTCGCCGGCTGGCGGGTCGGCCCGATTTCAGCTGACGGCGCAAAACGCCGGACGCGCTCCTCAGCGGCTCTGCTCGATCACGCGCTCCAGGTCAGTGGGAGTCGCCTGCGCCAAGCCCTTGACGCCCACATCGGAGATGGCGAGCGCCGCACAGCCCACCCCGTAGGTGAGGGCATCCCTCAGACCGTCCGGGCTGCCCCCGGTTGTCAGCCACCGGGCCAGCATCCCTCCGGCCAGCGCGTCGCCGGCGCCCGTCACATCGATCACCGGGCCGCGCTTCAGGGCTGGGACGTGCAGGCGGCCGGCGTCGGTCCAGACCGCACAGCCGGCGGGGCCGGCCTTGATAGCGAGGCCGTCGATGCTCCAACGTTGCCTGAACTCCTCCGGTGCGGAGGCATCTCCGCCCAGGGCCCGAACCTCCTCTTCGTTGGCAAAGAACCAGTTGCAGGCGGAGAGGACCTCGGCAGCCTCGGCGGGCCGCTCGGTGACATAGGAGCGCATCGAGTCACCGGCCAGGAGGGCTGAGGTCGAGAGCTGGCGGGCCGAGGCGGCCTGCTTGTCCGGCCGCATCGAACCGACGAACGCCCAGCCCCGGTAGTCGGCTGGCAGTGCGGGCTCCCAGAAGTCGTAGATGGTATCCCGGCTGCCCAGATCGCGATTCGTCCCGCCCTCCTGGCGGGCTGCCCACCGATAGGTGGCATGGTCCAGCACGGTCAGCCGGGAAAGGTCGATCTCCCGTTCGCCAATGGTCCTCCTGACAAGGTCCAGCTCGTGGCGGCCAACCGGCGCGCAGATGGCGACCGGAGTGATGAGGCTGGCTGCGAGTGCGAAATAGAGGGCGGAGCCGCCCAGTTCCCCAGTGACCCGTCCAAACGGTCCTTCGAGGGTGTCGAGCGCCACCGAGCCTGCGGCGAAGAGGCTGGCGCCGCTCAAGCTCGTCGCTGGCTGCCGCTCAACTCCGTCCGGTGCCCGGTCGCCCGGACGAGGTTTTCCAGCAGACCGGCCGGCCCTTCGAACGGCTCGATCTCCAGCCAGCTATGGCCCAGCTCGGCGACCGAGTGGGCGTCGCTGCCGAAGGCGACCGGCTTGCCGAGCTCCCCCGCAATCCGGGTCGCGGCTTCGTTCGCGCCAGCATCCGCCCACTGGTTGTAGCCCTCGATGATGTCGATCCGATCCGCCAGCGCGACCAACCGGTCAGGGCTGAAATTGGCGCGCCAGCGGTCAAACGGATGGGGTAGGTAGACGAGGCCGCCCATCTCATGAATCTCATCCATCACCGCCTCCGGCCGCTGCCACGCCTTCACCGTACGGGTGATGTAGAGACCGATCACCTCGCCCTCCGTCGTCTTGATCTCCTCGCCGGGAATGACCAGCTCCGGCTCGTGCTCGTGAAGGCGAAGAGCGCCGTCTGCCGTGTTGTGGTCAGTCAGCGCGATCCGGGCGAGGCCAAGTTCGCGAGCGCGAGCGGCGAGATCGGCGAGCTGGGTGAAGCTGTCGTGTGAAAAGCGGGAGTGCATGTGGAAGTCGACCTTCCACAGCGAGCCGTCGGCCAACTACCGGTTCTTGAAGAGCGGGATCACCTTGGCTTCGGTTCGAGATCGAACCGTCTCGGCCATCAGGACCTCCTGCGCCTTGAAGAGCACCTCCATGACCCGGTCAGGTCGCCGCTCGCGTCCCAGCTCCTCAAGCAGGTCCCGATCGGTTTGGGTGATCACCTGGGCGATGCGGGGCACGAGCCAGCCCGGCACCAGCTTCACCTCCTGGACGAGGCACTCCTCCAACCAGAAGAGCAGCTCATCGGTTTCGTGCATGAGCTGACGCGGCCTGGCGCCGAGCTGCTTTCGCCGGTGCCAGAAGAGCGCGCGGTTCTGCTCCTCGAGGGTTCGCTGAATCAAACCAGTTCCTTTCCGGCCACTATACCCGCGGATCCCGCGCTGAGGAGTGCTTCGAAGCCGAGATATTTGGATCCGAAATCTCCACTTCCCAGCGGGGGCGGGGAGCAGGGCGGCCGAGCACTGTGGTTTAGCCTGCATGGCGTGACCCGACGCGAGGGACTCCCGGATTACCTTGGCCTCGATTTGCCCCCGCTGGTGATCGCTGCTGTGGCGGCATCCCGGACCCTCGGGTATCCCTTCGCCTGCACCCCGGAGACGGGGAGGCTCCTCCTCGCCCTTGCCGCCCACCAGCGGAGCGGTCGCCTCGGCGAGTTGGGTGACCGCCTGCGGTGTCGGCGCGGCGTGGCTTGCGAGCGGGATGCGGGCCGGCAGCCGGCTGATCACGGTGGAACTCGATCCCACCCGGGCCGCGGTTGCGCGGGCGCTGTTCGTCGATCGCTCGGACGTGGCGGTTCTGACCGGGGACTGGACGAGCATTGGGCCGCACGGTCCGTTCGACATCCTCGTCAGTGACGGGGGCCCCAAGCGCGAGCCGGCGGCTCCCGAGCAGCTCTCGCCCCTTCTCCGTCCAGGCGGAATGCTGGTCCTCGACGACTACACCCCGGAGTCAGCCTGGACCGCTGAGCAGCGCGCGGCCTGGACAGCTGACACTTCGCGGAGCATCTGGCTCGACAACCCGCGCTGGCTGGCCAGCGAGCTTCAGATTGCGGCCGACATGGCCGTGATCCTAGCGGTCAGACGTGACTGAGGGGAACTGGGCCACTGGATATGGTGGACTTTCCCCCATCTGTATACATCATGTGGACAACGCGTCAACGAGGGCTGACCCGTGGCCTCGTTCGCGCCGCGGCCGCCAGGCGGCGGTAGTCGGCCGCCGTGATCTCGTTCCTCCCCAGGATGGCCTCGAGGGTGGCGCAGATCCGATAGAGAGCGGATGTCGGGAGCCTGGGCAGTCGCGTCCGAATGTCCTCAACCAGCGCCCCGTCGCGGGTCGCTCGGCCAGCGGTCAAGCGCGGCTGAGCCTGCGGATCATGTGGGCAACGGCAGGCAGCGGAACGCCGACCGGGCAGGCCGCGGCCGCGGCCTCCAGATCCGCGGCCGATGGTCCCTCGAAGTCGGCGGCCGCCCGGGGCAGAAGCGGAAGCGGGCGCAGGTAGGCGGAGGGCAGGTCGGGTAGGTAGGCCGAGCCGAGGCGGCCGGCCACCAGGGCGCAGATGCCGCAGTTGATGCAGCGGGACATCTGGGGCAGAAGCTCGCGCTCCAAGTGAGTGAGGGCGAGATAGTCCTCGGGCGAATAGAGCTCCTCCGCGGCGGCCACGCCACCCCGGTTGCCTCGTCCGGTCCACCGCCTCACCTGGTGGCTCGCATAGGCGGCAGCGAGCCGGGTCAGGGCCGAGGCGCGATCGCTGGGCTTGGCCATGCCTCAGCGGATCCCCGCGCCCGCAATGAGCTCCTGTTCCGCCCAGCCCCACCGGTCGAGAACCGGGGCTCGGCCCAGCCACAGCTCGCGACGGAAGCTGGCAGCCGCCTCCTCGCGCTGCCCCGGGCTCCAACCCAGCTCGCGCCCGACGACCTCGGCGGCACGCTCGACGCAGAGTGCCCCGGAGCAGGGGCCGGCGGCGAGGCCGACCCGGCGGAAGGCGTCGGCCAGGGTGCGGACCTGTTCAAACCGGGCCGCGAAACGGAGCTCGGAGACGGTCAGCGGCTCGCAGCGGCAGACCAGGCCGGCGTCCTGCCTGCCCTCGAAGACGCGGGCGGCGCGGCAGCCTTGACGTGTCTGAAGCCTCGCCGCGGAGAGGGCAGTGATGCCGTAATGAGCTGCCAGCTCAACCGCCGGCTCGGCCGCCACCTCGCTGCCTGGCAGGGCTTCGGTGCCCGTCGTACACGGCTGGTCAACCCCCAGCTTGTGGCAGACGAGGTCGGCCGTTTCCTCGGCCATCAGGCGGTACATCGAGAGCTTGCCGCCGATGATGCTGACGAGCCCCGGCGCGTGGTCGCGGACAGCGTGGTCCAGGAGCTCGTGACGGCGGGAGAGGTTGTCCTCGTAACTGCGCCATTTGAAGATCGTCGGCCGCACCCCGGCGGTGGCCCGGATCGCCCGATGAGCGCGCAGACCTGGCATCACCCGATCAAAGGCCTGGAGGATGTAGTCCACCTCATCGGGAAAGACCTCGATATCGTCGGGGTCCCCGTAGAAGTCGTCGTCGGTGGTGCCAACGAGCGTGAAGTTGCCGTGCGGCACCAGCAGCAGGCCGCGGCCATCGACACCATCGGCGCTGATCGCGAAATTGCTGAGGCGGCGGTCATAGACGAGGTGGATCCCCTTGGCCGGGCGCAGTTGCAAGGGCACCTCGGCCAGCTCGGCCAGCGCCGGCGCCCAGGGTCCCGTGGCATTGATCGTGACACGAGCCCGGGCCTCATGAATGCCGCCGTCCGGTCCCCGATACCGCACCCCGAGCACGCTCCGCCCGTCACGGAGCAACCCGATGACGCGGGAATGATTCTCAGCCCGGGCGCCATGCTCGATGGCGTCCTGGATGTTTGCCCAGACCAGGCGATGGGGGTCGACGCCCCATTCCTCCATCGTGAGCGCGCCAACCAGCTGGTCGGTCAAGCCGGGCTCGAGTTGGCGTGCCTCCGCCGACGTGAGCCGGATGTGGGGGTTGGATCCCTTTAGCGGTTGGAACCTGTCATAGACCTCCATGGCCGTCTCGAGGCGCTCCAGGTTGTGCTTGTCGCCAGCCAGAACCGGCAGCAGGAAGACCACTCGGTGGACCATGTGGCGGGCGATCTTGACGATCTTCCCGGCATCCTCACAGCTGAGCTTGGTGGTCCGCCAATCGAACTCAAGGTAGCGAGGACCGCCGTGGATCATCCAGCTGGAAGCGCCGCTCGTGCCGCCGCCGTAGTCGTCCTTCTCAAGGAGCAGGACCGAGACCCCGCGGCGGGCCAGGTCGCGCGCGACGCCCGCCCCGGTCACACCGCCGCCGATGACGACGGCGTCGTGGGCGCTGACCGTCACTCGTGGTCCGTGCGGGCTTTCTGGAAGGCCTCGATGAGCGGCTTGGCGAGGTGCTGGGGCATCTCCTCATAGTGGGAGAAGCGGCGTGTGAAGGTGCCCCGTCCCTGGGTGATCGAGCGCATGTCGAGAGCGAACCGCTGCATCTCGGACTCCGGGACCTGGGCGCGGACGGTTTGGGTGCCGTCGCCCGGTTCGGTGCCGGAGATCTTGCCGCGTCGCCCGTTCATGTCGCTCATGATGTCGCCGAGGTAGCGCTCGGGGACTGTGACCTCCACCTCCAACACCGGCTCCAGGATGACCGGGCTGGCTTCGAGGACCGCCTTGCGCATCGCTTGCCCGCCGGCCAGCTGGAAGGCCATGTCCGAGGAATCGACGGTGTGGAACTTGCCATCCAGGAGGGCGACCCTCACGTCCACCATCGGGTATCCGGCCACGGCTCCCCTGGCCATCGTGTCGACCACTCCCTTCTCCACCGACGGCCGGAAGTTGTGGGGAATCGCTCCTCCGAAGATCTTGTCCTCCCACTTGAAGCCCTCACCCCTGCCGGTCGGGCCCACCTCGATCGTGCATACGGCGTACTGGCCGTGGCCGCCCGACTGCTTCACGTGCCGGCCCTCGACCTTCGCGGCGCTGGCGATCGTCTCGCGATAGGGCACCCGGGGTGCCTGCGAGGTCGCGTGGACGCCGTATTTGCGGCCCAGCTTCTCGAGGATCACATCGAGATGGACGTCCCCCAGGCCCGAGATGATCAGCTCGTGGGTCTCCTCGGTGCGCTCGATATGAAGGGTGGGGTCCTCCTCGGCCAGCCGGGCCAGGCCGGTGCCGATCTTGTCCTCATCACCCCGGGCGGCGGGGAAGATGGCCAGTGCGTAGGTGGGCGCCGGGTGCCGGATCGCCGCCTCGGGCTTGACCGATCGGTCCCCGATGCTGTCGCCGGTCAGGGTGTGCTGGAGCTTGGCGACCGCGCCGATATCCCCCGCGCAGGCCTCGGGCGTATTGACGCGTTCCTTGCCGCGGGGGAAGAACAGCGTGCCCAGCCGCTCGTCGGCGGCGCGGTTGACGTTCTGCACGTGCTGATCGCTGCGCAGGCAGCCCGCCAGCACCTTGAAGTAACTCACGCGCCCGACGAAGGGGTCTGCCGTGGTGTTGAAAACGAGGGCGCGGGCCGCCCCGGTCGGGTCAGCCGGCGGCGCCGGGAAGAGGTCGATCACGGCATTGAGGATCGTCCTCACCCCGAGGAGCTTGGCCGCCGAGCAGCAGACCACCGGCGTCACGGTGCCGGCGACAATGCCCTCGCGAAGCCCTTTCTGCATCTCCGCCTCGTTCAGCTCGCCCTCTTCGAGGTACTTTTCGAGAAGCTCGTCGTCCCCCTCGGCGGCGGCCTCCATCATCTGGCTGCGGTACTCCTCGACGCGGGCCATGAGCTCGCTGGGGATCTCCACCTCCTGGCCCTTGCCGTCACCACCGGTGACGTACGCCTTCATGTGGAGGAGGTCCACCACACCGGAGAATTTTGATTCCGCTCCGATCGGAACCTGGATGGGGACCGGCTTGGGCCGGAGGACGTCGCGCAGCGCGGCGACGGTTCCGAAGAAGTCGGCGTTCTCTTTGTCCATCTTGTTCACGACCACGAGGCGGGGTTTGGAGTCGTGGTTGCATTGCTCCCACGCGATCTCGGTGCCGACGGCCAGGTTGGAGTTCGCGCTGACCACGACGAGGGCTCCCTCCACCGCTCGCAGCCCGCTCACCACCTGGCCGGCGAAATCGAGGAAGCCTGGCGTGTCGACCAGGTTGACCTTGTGGCCCGCGTGCTCGACCGAGGCCACGCCGAGCCCGATGGACATCTGGCGGCGGACCTCCTCGGGTTCGAAATCCATGGTCGCCGCGCCGGACTCGGTGGTCCCCATTCGGGGAATGGTCCCGGTGGCGTGGAGGATGGCTTCGGCGAGGGTGGTCTTGCCGTCGTGCGAATGGCCCATGATCGCGATGTTGCGGATCTTGTCAGGACCGAACTTCGGCATGCGTCAATAAGTGTAAATCCGGCGCGGCTCAACTCTCTTGGGCCGGCGTTTGCCAGCGGCTGCCGTCGGGTAAACTCAAACCTTCATGGCCAAGCGACAAGCCACCATCGACGAGATCGTTGCCGCCATCGAGTCGGCGCGGGACAAGGTGATGGCCGACGAGGTCAAGTCGCTGACCAAGCTTGGCATTCCCAAAGCGATGGCCTACCAGGTGATCGCGAACCGGTTCCATCAGACGGCGGCCAATCAGGACGAGGCCGAACCGGACTTCGACGCCGGCCCCACCCCGTCCTGGGAAGAAATCGGCTAGGAGCTCCAGCTCCAAATCAACCGCGCGCAGCGGTTCAGCCGCCTTCTCGGCATCCTGTCCGAGGTTGTCCGGCATCCCGGTCGTCACCCCGCCGACCTCGCCGCCGCCTGCGGCGTGTCCGAGCGGACCCTCCGGCGGGATCTGCATGAGCTGCGCACCCTAGGATTCGAGCTTGGGTATCTCGACGGCTACCAGCTCCAGGAGGGTTTCGACCTCGGGTTGGAGCTCAATGAGGCCGCCGTTCCCCGCTCGCAGTCGCTGCCCGTTGTATTCGAACAGCAGCTTAAACTGCTCCGCTCGAGCTATCCCGGCCCCGTCGCCGATACCATCCAGGCCACCGTTGAGGCGGCTGCGCCGGCGGCTCTCGCCGAACTCTTTTCGAAGGCAATCCAGCAAACGAAGGCGGTGATCTGAATGGTTGACCCACAGCTGCCGCTTCTGCTCATCAACGCCGGCGAGGACTCCGACTTCTATTACGCCTCACGGTTCCTGACGCACGACCCGGCTCTGTATCTCCGCTTTGCTCCGAATGACGACCTGCTTGTGGTCCACGTCATGGAACTGGAGCGGGGTCGCCAGTCCAGCAGCGCCAAGCGTGTCGTCGACCGCGCCCAACACGGCTGGGAGGATGGGGCCGACGGCCACCGCTCCTGGTCACAGGTGGCTGCAACGCTGCTGCGGGAGAAGGGGATCGACCGGGTCAGGATCTCGCCCCGGCTTCCAGCCGGCTACTACGAGGAGTTGCGGGCCCGGGATATCGATATTCAGATCGACCGTGAGCTCTTCATCGCTGAGCGGCGCCATAAGAGTGCCGAGGAAGCGGACTGGATCCACGGTGCCCAGCGCGCGGCGGAGGCGGCGGTGGCCGAGGCGGTCGGCCTGCTCGGTGCCTCCGAGGAGCGCAAGGGCGTCCTCTGGCTCGATGACAGGCCGCTCACCTCAGAGCGGCTCATGGCCGCTGCTCAGACCGCCCTCAATGAGATCGGGTACGGCTGCGATGACATGATCATCGCGGGCTCCCCGAACTGCTGCATGCCGCATTTTCGTGGCGAGGGCCAGATTCGCGCCAACGCTCCGGTCATCCTCGACATCTTTCCTCGGGGGCGCGGGTCGAGGTACCACGGCGACCTCACACGCACCGTGGTGGTCGGGGAGGTCACTCCGGAGGTGCGCAGGATGTACGACGCGGTCCGGGCGGCGCTCGACGGCGCCCTTCGCCTCATCAAACCCGGGGTGACCGGCAGGGCTGTGAACGAGGAGGTATGTCGCATCCTCAAGGACCACGGGTTCGGAGCTGTTTATCCGGGCTACGAATCGCCCCCGGGGACGGCTCAGATGATCCACTCGACAGGGCACGGGGTCGGTCTCGACGTTCACGAGTTGCCCAACCTGCGGCCCACCGATGTTCCCCTCCAGGAGGGGGACGTGGTCACCGTCGAGCCCGGCCTCTATCTCGAAGGCCTCGGCGGGATCCGGATCGAGGACACCGGCCTGGTGACGAGTGGCGGATTCCGAAACTTCACTTCCATCTCGCGCAGCCTTGACCCTCGCGCCTATATGTAGCGACTAGTTGTAAAGTAGGCGTTGACATGCGAGGTGGCGATGAGACCTTGGGCGACCGGGTCAGAAAGCTACGAATGCAGCGTGGCATGAGCCTGGCCCGGGTTGCCGGCGGCGACTTCAGCCGGGCTTTCCTGAGCCAGGTTGAGCTCAATCGAAGCCGCCCCTCGGTCCGCGTTCTCCGTGTCATCGCCGACCGCCTCCAGGCGCCCGTGAATTACCTGCTCGATGGCGCGATGCCCTCGCTCGACCGGGAGATCGCTCTCGAGAGGGCGAGGGTCGAGCTGGCCAGGGGGGATGCCGAACAGTGCCTAACGCACCTGGAACCCGCCCTGGATGCACCCGAATGGCCGCTCGGCGTCGATGCCCGGATCTGCGCGGGCGAGGCGATGATCAGGCTGGGCCGCCGGGCGGAGGGGATGCGATTGCTCGAGGACCAGCGCCTCGCCATCGCTGCTCACGGCGATCACCAGCGCCTCGAGCGGCTCGACGCGTGCCTCATGGGGACCACGCACCGGGTGGATGGAGAGGGTCATGCCGAACTCGCCGCCGACCTCTTGCGGGAGGGTCAGATGGAGGCGGCGTTGGAGCATTTCCGCGCCGCCCGAATCCTCCTCGAGGCTAGTGGACAGTCCACTAGATCCCCTCGGGGAACTTGAAATCAGGCGGGGGCAGTTCGGGCGGGGTGACCTCCAGGGTGACCAGGGTGTGGGCGGCCAGGACAATTTTGCGGGGATCGCCGGAGTAGGGCTTGCCGTCCACGAACATCGTCAATTTCTGGTCATCGCGGATTGTCGTTGCGCCGAGATGGTGCTCGTCAAGCGGTTTGCTCCAGATATCGAAGAAGTCGCCGAGCGTGAACTTCCGCTTCGCCACCGACTTCGGCCCCTCGATGTGGATGATCCCATCGGTCGCGTGGGTGTGAAGCCAGTAGAGGCACGAGTGGGCCTCATCGATCCCGATGTTGGCGGGCACCGACGAGGTCGTGCCGGCCACGATGAGCACCAGGTGAGCGTGATAGTGGACCGCCGTCTGCTCGCTCCCCTGGCACTGGACGCCGGCCTTCACTCCGCCCGCCGAGGCGGTGGACGAGGAGTTGAGGTTGACGTAAACCAGGGCGGCAGCGGCGAGGAGAAGAAGGATGCCGCCCACGACTATGGGCAGCAGCGGGACGTCATTGGTCCAGCTGTTCTTCATCTCGGCGCGGCGCTCCCTCCGACCCGGCGGCCGTTGGCGGGACTTGCTCAAACTGAAAGCCAACCCTCCATTCAGCGGTTTGCAATCCGGGCTCTGTAACCAGTCTGCTCTTGACCAGGAACGCCCGGTACAACGGCGGGCGACTGTAGAGCGACTGCAGAGCGACTGTTAGAATACGCGGGTTCCTTTCTGGTCCCGGCCGGGGTGTTTCCGATTGTCCGGGGCTTGATCCATGGAGAGGAGAATCCATCCTTGCATCGCGACTACGAAATTCTGTACATCGTCCGTCCGGACGTCGAAGAGGCGGACCTGGGCGACATCACGAAGCGAATCGAGACACTCATCGAAACCCTCGACGGCAGCATCCAGCGCACCAATGTATGGGGCAAGCGACGGCTGGCGTACGAGGTTGACCGCCTCAATGAGGGTCACTATGTGCTGACCGACTTCCAGATCGAGCCGGCCCGGGTCCCCGAGATGGAGGCCACCCTCAAAATCTCCGACACCGTGTTCCGCCACCTGATCGTCCGCAGGCCCCCCGAGAAGGTGTTGGCGACAGTTGCGGCGACTCCGACACCTGAGGCGGAGGCGGAAGGAAGCCGGGATGAGATTGCCGAGCCGGCGGTCGCGGCGACGTCGGCCGCTCATGGGACAGCCCAGCCGGCTGAGGAGGGCAAATAGTGGCCACTCTGAACAAGGTGATGCTGATGGGGCGCCTCACCCGGGACCCCGAAATGCGCTACACGCCCAGCGGCCAGCCCGTCACCTCCTTCTCGATCGCCACCAATCGATACTCGGCGGGCACCGATGGCGAGCGCAAGGAGTTCACCGACTACCACAACATCGTGGCCTGGAACATCGGCAAGCGAAACCTCGCCCAGCAGGTGGCCGACTTCCTTCGCAAGGGATCCCTGGTCTACGTCGAAGGGCGACTCCAGACGCGCTCCTGGGAGGGCCAGGACGGTCAGAAGCGACGGGCGACCGAGGTGATCGCCAACGACGTCCAGTTCCTCGAGCCTCGGGGGGCGGGAGCGGGCGTCGCCGCCGGCAGCGCGCCGGGTGCCGACGATCTGCCGGGAATGGCCGAGGACATGCCGCGCGACGTTGATCCAGATGAGATTCCGTTCTAGTGGACTGTAACGGTCAAATGAGGTCCATCC
>JRHI01001708.1_pt1 | contig 17385 bp, 17 predicted proteins | sample 215371 | NCBI WGS metagenome assembly JRHI01 (sample SAMN02929681, study PRJNA255918) | sediment metagenome | biome: cave system; feature: Ice Cave; material: Sediment; isolation source: sediment from deep within a dark volcanic ice cave with no known source of... ...
TTGGGACGTCTCCTCCGCCCACCGTGACATGACTGGACCGGTGTGCTAGCGGTGTGACTGGCGATGGGGCTCACCAAAGAGCAGACGCACGCCTGTGTGCGGGACGAGCGCGATGGCGGCGACACTCGACGAGGTGGAGTGGGCGACCACCGGACTTGGCGGGAGGAACCAGCGCCTTTAACTCCTGACACTCGTCATTGGTTAGCTCGGTCGGGTAGGATTGACGTGCCATGCGGGCATGCGACCGCAGGTACCCCCTTCGTCAAGACCCTCTCAGATGTGCGGGAGCAACCGAGACGAGCGCACAGGGAGTGTGATGAGATCGTGAAGCGGATCAACCTCGTCCAGCTTGGCGTCGGGCTCATCGGCGGCACCGTGATCGATCAGGTCCTGACGGATCGCGATCGGTGGCGGCGCGATCTGGGGGTCGACGTCGTTTACCGCGGGCTGATCGACTTCGACGGCGCGATCGCCTGTGATGACCCGGACGGGTACTCGGAGTCGACGCTGCGCCGGGTTATCGCGACGCGGAAGGCAGGCAAGGGGCTCGCCGCGGTCGAAGGGATGACGCTGCGCGAGCCGGCCGACGCCATCGACCTCGTGCTGTCGTTCGGCCCGACGATCGTGATGGACACGGCCACGGGCGAAGGATCGGTCGCAACCGATGCCCACGCGCTGCAGCAGGGAGCGGGTCTCGTCTTCTCCAACAAGGCACCGTTCGCCCTCCCGCTCGGGACGGAGGTCGGCGACGCGATTTGGGCACAGGCGGGCGCGCTCGGTCGCGTACGGTACGAGACGACCTGCGGCGCGGGCTTGCCGGTCATGTCGACGCTGCGCTCGCTCCTCGATACCGGCGACGAGGTGATCGAGATCGTGGGCGCCCTCTCTGGCACGCTCGGCGCGATCTTCTCGGACGTGGCCGCCGGCAAGCCGTTTTCCGCCGCCGTGCGCTCGGCCAGGGCGCGCGGCTACACTGAGCCCGATCCCCGCGACGACCTGAGCGGACTCGACGTCGCACGCAAGGCGCTGATCCTAGCGCGCACGATCGGCCGTCAGGTTGACCTCAGCGACGTTGAGATCGAGAACCTTGTGCCGCTGTCCCTGCGCGATGGGAGCGTCGAGGAGTTCTTGGCGAGGGCCGGCGAGCTCGACGCCAGCATGGCCGAGCGCGCCCGGGCCGCGCAGGCGAACGGTCAGGCCCTCAAGTACGTCGCAACGATTCGACCGGCGGGCCCGATCGTCGTCGGTCTGCGCCCGATCGGGACCGACAGCGTTCTCGGCGCGCTCCACGGACCGGAGAACGTCATCACCTTCCGCACGAAGCGGTACGATGCCTACCCGTTGAATGTGACCGGACCCGGCGCGGGAGCCGCGGTCACCGCGGCCGGCGTGATCGCCGACATGCTGGCCCTTGCCACCGGACCCATCGGAAGCTGAGGCGCCCGTGACCGACGACCTGGCCCCGGAGCGAGCGCGCTCGCTCGAGGGCATCATCGCGACGCTGACCCCGGACGCGTTCTACCAGTCGCCGGGGGGGCGGCGATTCCTCATCGCCGCTGCACTCATCGCCGGGATTGCTCGTGGGGCGAGCGTCCTCGACGTCGGCTGCGGTATCGGCCCGGCGGCGATCGACCTGGCGGAGGCGTTCGGCTGTAAGGTCACTGCCTTCGACAACTATGCACCGTACCTGGCCTATGGGCGTCGCCACGCGACGGCCCGCGGCGTCGGGAAGTTGATCTCCTTCCAGGAACTCGACGGCGCCGAGCCGGTGGCGGCGTTCGACGGCAAAACGTTCGACGTCGTCCTCGGCCTCGGCGGGGCGCTGGGCGATTCGCTCCCCGGCGGGCTCACGGCGGGACTCGGCGCGGCCGCGACCTGGCTCGCTCCCGGCGGCGTGCTGATCGGCGGGGAGCTGGTCTCCCCGGGACCCACCTCCGATCTGATGCAGATCGTCTTCGGCGACTCACTCCACGAAGAGGCCGCCTATTTCGGCGCTCTCGACGCGGCAGGCTTCGACCTCGTCTTTGCCGCCCGCGCGACGAGCGCCGATTGGGAACAGATGGGGGCCACGATGGCTCGCCTGCGCGAGCGCTCGCTCGACCTCGGCCCCCCGGACGAGCGGGACCGCTCCCGCCTGACCCAGGCCGCCCGCAATCATCCGGAGATTGCGTATCTCAACGTCATCGCCCGGCGACGATAGGCGGTCAGCGGGAGAATAGCGGGGGCCGAAGATCGCCGGGTAAGTGTGTCAAGCTGTGCCCGGAGGAACATGACGCGCCTCTCTGCACCGGGCGGCTCCCGCTGTCCACCTTCCTCCCGCCTCCGACCTACCGCCTTTCGCCTCGTCACGTCCGCCAGTCGTATTCCATCCCGCGGGCCGTCGCGGCGGCAATCGCTTGGCCATGCAGGCGGGCGACGATGTGGAGGGCCATGTCGATGCCGGCGGAGACGCCGGCGGAGGTGACGATCTGCCCCTCGTCGACCACGCGCTCGTCGGCACGGACGTCGACTGCGGGGTGGTGGGCGCGGAGCCGGTCGACGTTTGCCCAGTGCGTCGTCGCCCGCTTGCCATCGAGGATACCGCCCGCCGCGAGCAGGAAGGCACCGGTGCAGACACTCGTCGTGAGGACCGTCCGCTCGTTCTGGCGCGCAATCCAATCGAGCAGCCGATGGTTCGTGCTCTCGCGACGGGTGCCGAAGCCACCGGGGACGACGAGGACGTCGAGGGGCGGGTGGTCGGCGATCGTGTAGTGCGGTTGGACGAGGAGGCCGCCGCGACAGTGAACGATGCGGTCGTGCTCCGCGATGATGACGGTGCGGAAAAGACCCCGCTCGTCCCGCTCGCCCTCCCCCGCGGCGGTCGCGGACGCGAAGACCTCGAAGGGACCGCAGAAGTCGAGGACCTCGACGTCGTCGAAGATCAGGATGCCGACGGTTTGCGTTGCACTCATGCTCTCGTCTTTCGATTGACGGCTCCGGCGGCCGATCGTCAGTCCTCACAATACTTGCTTGTCTGCCTGGAACGGTACCGCGCACAACCGTTCCAGGCCGGTCTGGAGCATCGCGCGGCCTGGGTGAAGCGGCCGTGCCCTCACTTCGATTATCGTTCTCGCGCCGCTCACCTTCGCGAGCGGCGGTTGGGGCACGGCGGTACGTCGGTGGCAGGTGGTCATAGCAGCAACGGGCCCGCCTGCGAGAGATCCTCGGCCGTGGGGCTGAGGCGTACCAGTTGCAGTTGGCGGTCAAGCGGCTGTGTCCGTCAGTGCGGCTACGCGATGTAGCCCGCTGCGGCGCCGGGCATCCGGTCCGGTTCGGTGTCGTACTTCGTCGGTACCGCCGCGCACCGCCTCGGGCCCCACCCCTCAGACCCGCGTCGCCTCGATCACGCTGAACGGCGAGTGGGTCGGGATCACCCGCTCCAGCCGGAAGCCCGCCGCCTGGAGGAGGCGCTGATACTCCTCCGCGGTGCGCTCCCGGCCCCCGAGCAGGACCAGCATGTTCAGGTCCATCGCCTGCGCCGGGCTCGGCCGATTGTCCGGCGGGATGACCATCTCGACCAGGAGCAGATTGCCTGCCGGGCCGAGCGCGCGATGGCAGTTTTGCAGCAGCCGCGTCGCCCGCTCGTCGTCCCAGTCGTGGACAATCTGCTTGAGCAGGTGCAGGTCGGCCCCCTCCGGCACCGCCTCGAAGAAGTCGCCGCTCACCAGCGCGCACCGTTCCGAGAGCCCCTCCGCCGCGACGGCGTCCGCGGCCGTCGCGATGACGTGGGGCAGGTCGAACAGGATCCCACGCGCGGCCGGGTTGGCCCGCAGGACCGCGGCCAGCAGGACCCCGTGCGCGCCCCCAACATCCGCCACCGTCCGCACCGTGGAGAAGTCGTAGACCCGCACGAGCTCGCTCGCGGCCAGGGCCGACAGGTTGCCCATCGCCGCGCTAAAGAAGCCCGCCTCCGCGGGGTTCTGCGCGTACCAGTCGAACAGCTCCATCCCGAGGGCTGCGCGCGCCATGGGCCGGCCGGACCGGACGCTCTCGGGCAGCCGCCCCCAGGGCAGCCAGTGCCCGGGCGCGGTCTCCGTGATCGCGTAGTTGCGGACCGAGCCGGGCGCATCCGAGCGCAACGTCTCGCCGAGCGGGGTCAGCTCGAAGGAGTCCGGGGCGACCTCCGCGAAGACGCCGAGGCTGGCCAGCAGCCGCAGCACCCGGTACAGGGCCTGCGGGTCCGCGCCGACGGCCCGGGCGAGCTCGTCGCTGCCGCGCGGGCCCTCGCCGAGCTGGTCGGCGATCCCGAGCAGCGCGACGACGCCGACGGCCTGGCTGACCCAGTAGCCGGTGATGAGGCCCATCATCGCGGCGGGAGGGGGAACTTTGTGCTCGGCTCCTGCGTCCATCGCGTCCTCCTGTGCGCTCCCGGCTCACACTCGGCTGGGGTCATCCCTCACGACATCCCCCGCCGCCGATCATACCGACCGCCGCGGGGCGCGTCGACGGGTCCGGGTCGCCCCCGCCGCGACGGGCGCCGCGGGCTCAGCGCTGTACGTCTTTCCGCAGCGGTCAGGAGTAGGGCAGTGGATACGGTCATTGCCAATAGCCGGCACATGCCCGATCCGCCGCACTGGCTCCATGCCCTGAACCGATCACGTCGCCCGTCCGGCAGCGAGTCGAGCCGTTACGCCGACGGATCGATCTGCACCTTCAACCCGCCGCCCTGCCGCACGAGCGCCACGGCCTCCGCGAACTGATCGATGGGGAAGGTGTGGGTGACCATCTTCTTGGTGTCGACCGCGCCGGCGGCCAGGACGTCGATCGCCGGGCCGTAGCTATTGATCACCGCCATCGTGCCCAGAATCGTGATCTCTTCGTTGTAGATCTTGAAGGCGTCGTAGGCCGCCTTCTCACCCGGCGGGCAGACGCCGAAGAGCAGCAGCTTGCCGCGTCGGATCACGGCGTCGATCGCCGCCTCCGCCACCTTCGTCTTCCCCGTCGCCTCGATCACGTTGTCGAAGCCTCGCGGCGCAATCTCGCGCATCTCGTCCAGCGACGTGCCGAGCACGTCAAACCCGAACGAGCGGGCAATCTCCAGCCGCTGCGGGTTGATATCGACGATTGCGACGACGCGAGCGCCGTTGAAGCGCGCTACCTGCGCGTTCTGCAAACCCATCGGCCCGGCGCCGTAAATCAGGTAGCTATCGCCGACGCGCGGCTGCAGCATATGGAAACCGTGGACGACGCAGCTCACCGGCTCGATCAGGGCCGCGTCGGCGAAGGACATGTCCGCCGGGATCGGGTAGACCGTCCGCTCCGGCACGGCAACGCATTCGGCGAACCCGCCGGTCGTCGTCACGCCGACCGCGTTCCAGCGCTCGCAGAGGTTGCCCATCCCGCGCTGGCAGAAGTAGCACTCGCCGCAGTTCAGCGTCGGATCGACCCCGACGCGGTCGCCGATCTTGACCCCCGTCACTTGCTCGCCGACGGCAACCACCTGCCCGCCGAACTCGTGCCCCGGGGTGATCGGGTACTTCGTCGGCGGAAACTCGCCGTCGATGATGTGGATGTCCGTCCCGCAGATCCCGCAGGCGCCGACCCTGACGACCACGTCCTTCGGCCCGGCCTCCGGATCCGGCACCCGATCGACCCGGACCACCCCGGGTTTGTCGACGATCACGGCCTTCATGGCTCGCTCCCTCCGAAAAGTGCTGTGTGCTGGGCAAGGCGTCCGCTCCGCTCAGCACGCGGCACGCGGTACTTCGTCACTTGACGGCGCCCATCGCCAACCCGCGCACAAGCTGCCGCTGTGAGATCCAACCGAGCAGCACGACGGGCGCGATCGCCATCGTGCTCGCCGCGGACAGTTTGGCCCAGAACAGACCCTCCGACGTCACGAACTTCTGCATGAAGAGCGGCACCGTCGCCGCCTTCTCGGTGGCGACGAGGTTCACCGCAAAGAAGAACTCGTTCCAGGCGAAGATGATCGCGATAAACGCCGTCGCCACGATGCCCGGGCCAACCATTGGCAGCAGGATCTGGGTCATCTCGCGGAAGACGCCCGCGCCGTCAACCCGCGCCGCGTCCAGGATCTGGCGTGGCACCTCCTCGAAGAACGAGCGCAGCATCCAGATCGCGATCGGCAGATTCATCGCCGTGTACATGATGACGAGCCCCGAGATCGTATTGAGCAGGTGGATATCCTTGAAGATGATGTAGAGCGGCACGATCACGCCGGCCGGGGGCAGGAATTTGGTCGAGATAAAGAAGAAGAGCACGTCCTTCCACTTCTTGATCGGCCGCAGCGCGAGCGCGTAGGCGGTCGGGATCGCGAGCAGCAGCACGATCGCGGTCGACACGAGCGAGGCGATGGTCGAGTTCCGGAAGAATGGCGCGAAACCGCGGCTGATGACCTCCCGATACTGCTCGAGCGTTGGGACGAAGACGAGCTTGGGCGGCAGCGTGATCGCGTCGGCCTCGCTCTTGAATCCGGTCAGCACGATGTCGAGGACCGGGAAGAAGACGATCAACCCAACCACCCAGGCCAGGATCGCCCAGGCAAGCGGAGCGCGTTCCTTCCGAATCCCGGGCCGCCGTCTAGCTATCCGCATAGGTCCCTCGCAGCATCCGGTCGAGCAGACGCAAGAGCAGCGTCATCACGACGATCGTCAACGCGACGACCACGACACCGAGGGCCGCCCCCTTGCCGACGTTGCTCCCTCTGATCGCGGTTTCGTAGACGTAGTAGGGCAAGTTCGTCGTCAGGTCGCTCGGGCCGCCCTGGGTGGTCATGAAGATCGCGTCGACTTCCTGAACGATGTAGACGGAACCGAGGAGGGCGCCGAGCTGGAGAAAGCGATAGAGGTGAGGGAGCGTGATCCCGACGAACTCCTGGAGGGGCGAGGCGCCGTCGACCCGCGCCGCCTCGCGCACCTCCTCGTCGATCGACTGCATCCCGGCCAGCAGGATGAGCATCATGAACGGCGCCCAGCGCCAGACGAGGATCGCGATGATCGACTGTCGCGGAAAATGCGCCAGCCAGACCGGCGACCAACTGCCGTGGATCGACCGCAGCAGCCAACCGACGACCCCGAAATCGGGATCGAGCATCAGGTTCTTCCAGCCGAGCGCGCCCGCGACGGGCATCACCAGGAACGGCGTAATGAGCATCGTCCGCACGACGCCGCGCCCCGGGAAGCGGTGATTGACCAGCTCCGCGTAGAACAAGCCGAGCAGGAGCGCGATCGCGACGGCAGCGATCGTGAAGATGGCGGTGACGATCACCGCGTCGCGAAAGGTGTTGTCCTCGAACAGGATGCGACGATAGTTCTGGAGCCCGACGTACCCCTTCAACTCCGGACGGAGCAGGTTCCAGCGAAAGGTGCTGTAGTAGAGGGTCAAGAAGAACGGAGCCTGGGTGACGACGATCGCATAGAGCAGCGCCGGCAGGATCAGCAGCCGGCCGACCGGCCATTGTCGGCGCTTGGGGACGGCTGAGGGGCCGGCTGCCCGGCCCCTCGCCTGTTGTGCCTGTGGTTCGGCAAGCGCCATGATGGACCTCGAAGGCGGCGAGGCAGCGAGGCGGCTAGGACGAAGCCCGAACGACGGGCTTGCCAAGAGAAGCCTACCGCATCGAAACTCGCTTCGTCCTCCTCTGGCCGCCTACGTCTGGTAGCCGGCGTCCTTCGCCATCTGGTTCGCCGCGTCGTTTGCCTTCTTGATCGCGTCGTCGGCGCTTACGTTGCCGGCGATGACGTTGTCCAGCTCCGCCGTCACCGTGTCGCCCAACGCCGCAAACTCCGGCACGCCGACGAATTGGAGACCGATGTACGGCACCTTGTCGACACAGCACTTGGTCGGGTCCTGGGCCTCGATCGTCTTCAGGACGATGTCGGAGAACGCCTTCGCGTAGTCCTTGTAGCCGGCATCGGCGTAGGTCGACACCCGCGCACCGGACGGAACCGCGCCCCAGCCCATCTGTTTCGCGACGAGCTGCACGTACTCCTTCGACGTCGCCCACTTCACGAACGCGAGGGCGGCATCGGAGTGCTTCGTGCCCTTCTCGATCGCGAACGCCCATGCCCACAGCCAGCCGCTCGCGATCTCCTGGCTCGGTTGGTAGGCGAAACCGGTGTTGGCCGCCTGCGGGTTCTGTTTCGGATCGGCGAGCAGGTCCGCGGCCGACGTCGCGTCGTACCACATCGCGGCCTTGCCCTGAATGAACAGGTTCTCGCACTCGGTGAAGCCGGCCGTCGTCGCGCCGGGCTCGCCGTAGTTCTTGACGAGGTCGGTGTAGAACTTGATCGCCGCCGCGCTCTTGGCGGAGCTAAGCTGCGCCTTCCATTTTTCGTCGAACCAGCGACCGCCAAACGCGTTAATCACGCTCGTCAGCGGCGCGCCAAACTCGCCCCAGCCCTTCAGACCACGCAGGCAGACGCCGTACGTGTTCGGCGGGCTGTGCAGCTTCTTGGCGAACTCGGCGATCTGGTCCCAGGTCGGCTTCTCCGGCATCGTCAGGCCGGCCTTCTGGAAGAGGTCCTTACGGTAGAAGACCATCGAGCTCTCGCCGTAGAACGGCGCCGCGTAGAGCTTGTCCTGGTAGGAGAGCGCCTTGGTCATCGCCGGGAAGATGTCGTTGTAGTCGTAGCTCGCGTCGGCCTTCAGCGGCGTGCCGACGTCGAGCGTCCAACCGTTCTTGGCGTAGTTAGCCGCCTCGAACATGCCGATCGTCACGACGTCGAACTGTCCCGCCTGGGTTGAGACGTCGGTCCGGATTCGGTCGCGAACCTCGTTTTCCGGCAACACGAGCAGATTGAGCTTGATGTTGGGGTACTGCTTCTGGAACTCGGGGGCCAGCTTCTGAAGGGCGACCATCTGGGGGTTGGCTACCATCGTGACGTTGAGCTCACCGGACACCGAGGTGTTGACTGCCGGCGTCGCGCCTTGGGCGGACGCGCCGGGGCCCGCAAGGGCCGCGAAGAGCGGCAGGACCAGCGCCAGGACACCGAGGAGAGCGAGGTTTCTCCGTTTCATCCCTCTCAAGCTCCTTTCGGGTTAACCGCCACCATCATGGTGGACACAAGCCCACGTACCGACACCGCGGCCGCGCGGCGTACGCATCGAGTCTCGGGACATCCCTCCTTCCGAACCGTGCAACCGAGTACCGGCGAGCCTTCCGCCGCTGTCATGCCGAACGCAGAGGAGCGACGGTTTCCCCATCCGTTCGGGGAAAACCCTTGGGCGAACCGGATCATACGGCGGCCTCGCGGCGAGTTCAAGCCGTAGTCGATGCGACATAAGCCTGTACGCAAGATCTGTGCCTAGCAAAGCGCCGGCTGCTGTGGCAAGCGCTACGTCTTGGCGAGGAAGGTTGCAAGCATTCGCGTCAACATGACGTGCTCGTCGCCGCTGGTGTGCGGCACGTCAGTGTCAGGCCACGTGAGATAAGGCAAGGTGCCGCGGGACGTTACAGTCCTGCCTGCTTGTGCCCGAGAAATGCCGCTTCCGGACGCGGTGAATGATTCATCGCGGGCGGTTCCGAACTGTAAAGTTCCTCCCGTGCCTGGACGGACCCTTGCCTAAGGCGGCTGATACGATGGTTCAGATGAACGTGACAAGGTGCAGCGCGGGGCTGTATCCAGGGTTGTGCCGCAGACGAGAGCTACTCAGCCAGCTCGCGGGGGACATCGCGGCGGAGGTGCAGGACGCGGCTCTCGTCGCTGGCCTCCGGGCTGATCCGCAGCCTATGGCTTGACGGCATCCTTGATGGGCTTTCCGCTACCGGCGTTCTCCTCGGCCTGCTCGCCGTCGGTCAGGGCTTGCGTGAGCCAGCGGCGGCGCTCCTGTTCGTCCAGCAGGCGCATCGCCGCGCGGACGACATCGGCCTCGTCGCCAAAGCGGCCGCTCTCGGCTCTCACGCCGTCACCCCGACTGCCGTTGCCGTGAAGTAGTACGGATCCACACCTCCCCGGTACGTGCCGTCCGCAGCCACTGCAACACAGGCAGGTGACGCGAAGTCGCCGAAGAACAGGCGCTCGTCGCTCAGGCGGATCTGGTGGTCCATCGCCGCCAGCGCCTGGCGCGTTGCCGCGGGGAGACGGGAGTTGACGAGCAGGTCCGGTGTCGAGGCGTCAATCCGCGGGGCGGAGACCGCCGGCTGCATCGTCAGACCGTGGTCGATCAGGTTCATCGCCAGCTGAGCGACGCAGTTCAGAATGCGGCGCCCGCCGCTGGCCCCGAGGGCGGCGACCGAACGGCCGTCCCGCGTCACGATCGCCGGTGCCATGTTCGAGAGCGGGCGCTTGCCGCCGGCGATCGAGTTCGGCCGTCCGGGCTCGGGGTCGAACCACATCAGGCCGTTGTTGAGGAGCACCCCGGTTCCGGGCACAATGACGCGACTGCCCCAACCGCTGAGGAGCGTTTGCGTCAGGGCGACGGCGACGCCGTCCTTGTCGACCACGCTGAGATGGGTCGTGCTGCCGCCCCGCGCGTACTCCGGCATTGAGACCGCCAGCGTGTGCGTCACGCCGAGCCGGCGTCGGTCGCCGGCCGCGACCGGTCCCGTCCGGTCGCGCCGGATCGCCGCGCGGCGCTCGGTCAGATAGTCGTCGGAGAGGAGAGCGGCGAGCGGCACCGCAATCGCGTCGGGGTCGGCCAGGTAAGCGTAGCGATCGGCGAAGGCGAGTCGGAATGCCTCGGTCATCAGGTGGAGCGCCGCGGGCGAGTTGTGGTCCAGGCGGCCGACCTCGGTCCCGTCCAGGATGCGCATCGACTGGGCGAGTGTTGGTCCTCCCGTTCCGCCGCCGACCGTGACGATCTCGTGGCCGTGGTAGCCGCAGCGCAGCGCCGGGGAGATCGCAGGGCGGTACAGGGCAAAGTCCGCGCGCTCGACAGGCGCCCCATGGTCGGCGAGGTGGTCGACCATCGCCGCGGCGAGCGGCCCCTCGTAGAAGACCCCCGAACCCTGATCGGCCAAGGTCCGCAAGGTCTTGGCGAGGTCGGACTGGCGGAGCCTGACCGGCTTCGATTCGTCGACGGAGACCGGCGGATTCCCGTTCGCGTCGCAGAAGATGGCGCGCGTCGCCGGGAAGCGGGAGAGGTTGCCGAGGTCGCGCCCGATCCACAGCGTCGTGTGCCAAGTGACCGGGAACCCATCCTCGGCATACGCGATCGCGGGCGCCAGTGCCTCGGCCCAGGAGATCGTTCCGTACCGTACCAGGGCGAGCGCGAGACCGGCCACGGTACCCGGCACGGCCACCGACCGATGCCCGACGATGTTGGCGTTGTCCACGACCGCCGGCCAGCCAAAGAGCGCCGCGTCGTTCCCCGCCCCGCTCAATGGGAACATGTCCGCCGTCGCCCCGGCCGGGGCGACCATCGGGTACTCGACGACGACGGATTCGTCCCGCCGCGGGTCGTGCCGGACGAGGTAGCCGCCGCCGCCGAGGCCGTTCATCCAAGGCTCGACGACCGTCGCGACGAGGGCGGAGGTCACGGCCGCGTCGACCGCGTTGCCGCCGCGGCGCAGCACCTCCGCGCCGGTCTCCGCCGCCTCCCCGGTTTTCGCCGCTACCATCCCGCCGCGCGCCGTCGCCTCGCCGCGATCGACGCGCCACTCGCTTCGCTCTGCCACGTCCCACGCCTTTCGCGGTGTCCCGATTCGTCGCCGGCGCGGCATCATAGCGGATGACGCGTCGCCGCGCCGGCGTTGAACCGTGACCTCGCCTCCCGAATTGACGAGGGGCCGACGACTGGACCGAGGCGATGGACTGCCCAATGGAAGGCGCGGGCGCCGACCTCGCTCGTGCCTCGGCGGATTACATGTGAGGCGAAGCTGGCGCTTTCCCCACCTCGGCGACGGCTTGCATGTTGGGCACCGACCCGGTCAGTCGCTCCTCGCCGAACGGCGCTTCCCGGCTGCTTCAGCGACAGCGGGCGCCCCGGCAGGCATTCGCGCTCCCGCCGGAGAACGCGGTCCTCCGATCGATGCCTGCCTCGGTCACGGCCTGTTTGGCCTTGTCGACCACCGCGGCCCTACCGAAGAACTCGTGGGTCATGTCCTTGTCGCCGGTCGTCCTCGACGCGGTGACCGACCCGAACGTACCGACCCTACCGCCGTGGCCGCGCCTCGAGATCGTTCGCAAGGTTGCCCAAGCCGTCGCCGATGAGCCGGACGCGGACGCGGTCCGGCGCCAACTGGCGCGAAGGCGTACGAATCGGAGTCCATGGCCGCGAGCCGTGAGCCACTGACCGAGGGGATCGGGCCGCGCGGCACCGGTCGGAGCACGCAAGGGCAGGTTGCTTGCCTGCGCCGGCTCGTTGACCCGCCGAGCTGCTACCGGCGACTAGCTCGCGGCTCGCGGCCTGCAGCTGCCAGCCCGCGGCGTGCTAGACTGCCAGCGTGCAGGGCGCAGAAGGGACCTCAGCTATGGCCACCGGGACAGTTGCCACCATTCGCGAGGACAAGGGCTTCGGATTTCTCTCTCCGGACGGCGCGTCCGGGCGTAAGGACCTGTTTTTCCACCGCTCCGCCGTCGCCAACAACGGGTTCGACCTGTTGCGCGAAGGGCAGCGGGTCGACTTCGACGAGGAGCCGGATCCGCGCGACCCCAGCCGGCGGCGCGCGGTGCGCGTCACCCCGTTGGACGACAGCGAAGCGGAACAATAGGACGCCGTTCACCCTCTGACATTGGCGGCGGGCATGCGACCCGACGCCAATCCGAACCAGCAGCCCGCGCACGAGTCAATGGCCCGCCGAACTGGCGGGCCATTGGCGTCGTGGGACGGCTGCGGATCACGGGGTGCGCCGCTCCCGTCGTTCGGGGGGACGCGGAGTGAGGGCCGATTCGCACCCGTCACAGTGGCAAAGCTAACTGGCGCTCACCCACCCTCGGCACCCCCTCGTCGCCACGCGCTGCAACCGATGCGGGGAGACGCTCCCGCGCCGCGTCCTCCGCGAACCCGTAGAGCGCCCGAATCCGGGCAACGCGCGCCTCTACGCCTTCGACGTAGGCGCGCGGCGCATTGACGCCCGCATAGGCGCGCTGATAACGAGGCAGAAGATCGGGTGCCGTCGCGGCGACGAAGCTGAGATAGTGCTCTTTGACCAGTGGGGCCAGGCGCAGGGGCGACGCCCACAACGAGACCGCGCCATGCATTGCCGCGGCGGCCGCGACCGCCTCGATCGAGGCGACCGAGTCGGTGAGCCCGGGGAGGATCGGCGCCAGCAAGACGCCTGTCGGCACACCCGACTCGTTCAACCGACGCAGCACCGCGAGACGCTTCAGCGGGGGCGGCGTGCCTGGCTCGACGAGCCGCCAGAGATCGTGATCGAGGGTCGTAATCGTGAAATAGACCCGGACCCGCGCCAGGCGGGCCAGCGCGGCCAGCAGGTCGAGGTCGCGCAGGACGAGCGTCGACTTCGTGACGATGCTGAGCGGGTTGCGCGCCTCCAGCAGCGCCGCGAGGGCCGCGCGGGTGATCCGGTAGCGGCCCTCCGCTGGTTGGTAGGCATCGGTCGCCGTGCCGATGGCGACCGACTCGGCCGCCCAGGACGGTCGTGCCAGCTCGCGTCGGAGTATCACGGCGAGATTTGTCTTGACGAAGATCTGCGACTCGAAGTCCTCGTCCGCGTTGAGGCCAAAGTAGGCATGGGTGGCGCGGGCGTAGCAGTAATGGCAGGCGTGGACGCAGCCGCGGTACGGATTGAGCGACCACTTGAACGGCATGCCGGACACGCGGTTGAGCGCCGTCTTGCAGGTTGTCTCGATGTATCGCGGTCGGGCCATGCCGCAGATTAGATCATATGTTCTGAATTGTCAATGTCAAGCGGAATGCCCTGTGCTGGCGTGTAGCTCGGACGACTCACCGCGCGGCGTGCGCCCTGGGCAGCGAGAGTGTGGTGATGGGGCCCGAGCGCCGCCGCGGCGGCGCTCGCGTGCTATCGCGGCTGCGTCTTGGTGTCGCCCAGCGCTTGGCGATCCTCGGCGACGGCGCGAAACTTCCGAATCAGCTCCTCCTCCTTCGCCGCTTGCGCTTCCGTGCCGGCGATCCTCGCCTGCTGGATTCGATCCCAAACCCGCCGCTGCAGATCGCCACCGCTCTCGGGGGCCAAAATGACGGCAACCGTCGATCCCAACAAGGACCCGAGCAACCCGCCGCCCGTGAATCGTGCCATCCGCCGTGCCGCTCCCACCACTTCCCTCCTTCAGCCGCGACCGATTAACGCCCGTCGCCGAGCCGCCGCAGCAACCTGCCGGCGATCACGGTCACGAGTCCGAGCGCCGCTCCGAAGCGGAGGGCGCCGGCCGCATCGAAGACTGGCCGCACGTTTCCGTCAGCGGGGCCGATGTGGACGAGCGCCCGCAGCTCACCCTCGACCGTGGTCTCCCCCGAGAGAACGAACAGCGCCTTGCTGTTGACGAAGCGGGTCTCCTGGGCAGAAACCACCGCGGCGGAGCCCCCCTGCATCACGACCCGCTCACTCTTGATGAGGAAGACACCCGACTGGTCAAGCTGCGCCGACCGGGCGTCGATTGATTTCGCGCCCGAATGGTCCAGCGTTACGCGCTGGGCAGTCACACGCTCAGCGCCGGAACGATCCATCGTGACGGTCGTCGCCTCGACGTCACCCGCATCGGCGCGGAGGAGTTCCACGGCGGGCGTCGCCGCCTTCGTCGTGCTCGCCTTGGTTATCGTCATCGGGGGTGTGATCCCGTCCGGCGAGGCGCCAGCGGCGGCGCTGGTACCCGGTGCCGTCGGGTCGGTCATTGGCGCCATCCCGTCCTCGCAACGGGCGTCACGAGCCGATCGACGCCCTTCTGTCCGGCGAGTGTACCAAAGCCGCCCGGCTCGGGACGGAATCGCTTCGGCGTGCCGCGAGGCATGCTCACGCCGCCGAGGCTCACCCTATACTCCCCATCCGGCGGGCTGCCCGGCCACGGTCAGGGGACGGGGGAGCGGGGATGAGGGTCTATCTCGGCGGACCAATGTTCGTGGCGGCGGAGGTCGAGTACAACCTCCGGCTTGCCACCAGGCTGCGCGAACAGGGCTTCGAGGTCTATTGCCCGAACGAGAGCGAGCCGATCAACGACAAGACGAGGACCGACGTCACTGGGCGGGTCATCTACGACGTCGACATCGCCGCGCTCGAGGCCTCGCACGTCATGATCTGCCAGGTGAGCGAGGACTCCGGCACCAACTGGGAAGCGGGCTACATGGACTGCCTGGCCAAGCACGTCGATGGGGCACGGTACGCCGGCGTCATCGGTCTCGCCACTGACATCCGGCTGCGCACCCCGCCCGATCCGGCCAAAGCCGGTGTCGACAACCAGGCCGGCTACCTCAACCCGCTCGTCGTCGGCGGGTTGCAGCGGTCGCTCGGCATCTACCTCGACGAGCAATCGCTCATCGCGCGCCTGGTCGATCTGCGCCGGGAACGAGCGGCGCGCTAGGCGCGCCATCCGGGGTTCACCGCCGGGTCACCTTGCGCCGCAGCATCACCAGCGACCGCTCGGCTAGGTCGTAGGCCTTGCCGCCGGACACCGTCCGTTTCGGATCTGGCGCCGCCGAGGTTGCCGTGTCGATCACGACCTCCCAACGCGTCGCCGCCGGGTCCGCCGGCAGCGTGAACGGCACCGGCTCGTGGTGGCCGTTGAGGAGGATAAGGAACGTGTCGTCGGTGACCTGATTGCCGTGCTTGTCGACCTCCGGCAGGCATTCCCCCCCGAGCCCGAGCGCGACGACCCGCGTCCAGTCTTGTTCCCATTCGGCGTCGGTCATCTCCTTGCCGTCGGGGCTGAGCCAGGTGATGTCGCGCTCCGCGGCGCCGCGGATCGCCCGACCCTGGAAGAACTTGGGGCGGCGAAAATTCGGGTGATGACGGCGGAGTCCGATCAACCGGCGGGTGAAGTCGAGCAGCGCTTGCCGGCGGTCGTCCAGGTCCCAATCGAGCCAGCTGAGGGCGTTGTCCTGGCAGTAGGCGTTGTTGTTCCCGTGTTGTGTGCGACCGATCTCGTCGCCGGCGCTGACCATCGGTACGCCCTGCGAGAGGAGAAGCGTCGCCAGCAGGTTGCGCTTCGTCCGCTCGCGCCGTGCGCCGATCGCGGGGTCAGCCGTCGGCCCCTCGCCGCCGGGTAGTGGGTCAGTTTGAATCGAGTAAGCCGACGATTTCCTCGATGGACCAGCGGTGATCCGCGATCCCGGCCGCCATCGCCGGAGTTTGCCTCAGCGTCGTGTGGACGCGGGCGAAGTTGTAATGCATGAAGTGCAGCGAGACGGCGTGCATCAGATTCTCCACCTTCTTGGAGAACGCGTTGGTCAGGCGGGTGAAGCGACGCATCCCCATCCGCATCGTGAGGTTCTGGCGCTCGGCGTAACTCGTTGAGATGTGGAGCGGGTCCGGGTCGCCCGCGATGATCTGCGTCTCGGTGCCGATGCATTTGGCCGGACTGTACCGCTTCTCCGCCTCGGGGTCCGAACCGTAAATTTTCATGAGCATGGCGTAGTCAATCTCACCGCCGAACGCATCCTCGATCGCGTTCAGGTAGACCTTGTATCCGTCCGTCGTCAACTGCACGCGGTTCGCGAGGCGGCTTGCCAGGTCGTCCACAAACGCCGCCGCGTCCTGACCGCTGCGCTTGCCGACGTGCCAGCACGGGACGAGCTTCGTGTCAGCGTCGATGGCCGTCCACGTCCACACGTCGCCGTAGCCGAATTGGCCGTGCAGCTCCGGCGCGACGTTCTTCTCCTTGGCGCAGCAGAAGGACCAGATTTCGTCGCATTGCAGCCTCAGGCACGGCAGGTTCCGCATCGCCGCGTCCTGGTACTCGGAGCAGGCACCGCCGAGGTCCACGAGCAGCTTGACGACGGTGTTCTTCGCCGCGCCGGTCATCCGGCAGGTGGCGCGGATCGAATTGCCTTCGACCAGCGCGGCGACGATTTGGGTTCGGCGGTGCGTGCTCAGCTTGTTCATACTGACCATTATACTTGACCGGTCAGGCATAGTCAACCCTTTTTGCACGCATCCGCGCCATCTTGACGCAGCGTGCGTGCATTGTTATCATGCACGCATCGTGTCGTCAATTGTTGCACGCATCGAAAGGAACGACGGATGGACGAAATCGAGGAAAGTCAACCCGAGAATCCCAAGGCGAAAGGGGGCCATGCGAGAGCGAAGGCGTTGTCGCGGGAAGAGCGGCAGGCAAGCGCGCGGCACGCGGCGATGTCGCGGTGGGCTGGGGACTTGCCGAAAGCCACACACGAGGGGCCGGTACGCATCGGCGACACCGAGATGATGGCAGCCGTTCTGCCTGACGGTAAGCGAGTATTGTCCCAAGGAACGTTCCTCCGCGCCCTGGGCCGATCCCGGTCACCGAAGGCCGGTAAGGGCGGGCTGGTGACTGT
>JRHI01001709.1_pt1 | contig 17384 bp, 14 predicted proteins | sample 215371 | NCBI WGS metagenome assembly JRHI01 (sample SAMN02929681, study PRJNA255918) | sediment metagenome | biome: cave system; feature: Ice Cave; material: Sediment; isolation source: sediment from deep within a dark volcanic ice cave with no known source of... ...
GCTATACATACACCCAGTCGCCCCCGAGACGGTCTCGAAGTAGGAAATGGGAGAACAGGATGAGCGCAACACTCGTGGCAACCGCGACCGGACGCTTCGTTTGGCGGGATTTGATGTCGACCGATCCAAACCGGTCGCTGGAGTTCTTCACGCAGCTGTTCGGCTGGTCGGTGAAGCCGTTCGACATGGGACCGATGGGCATCTACCAGATGCTGAGCAACGGCGAGCAGGGGCTCGGCGGGATCGTGCCCCTGAACGCCGAGCATGGGAGGCCGTCCTACTGGGCGTCCTACATCACCGTCGCCAACGTCGACAAGACGGCGGCCCAGGCGGCGGCGCTCGGCGGCACCGTCGTCGTCCAGCCGACCGACATCCCGGACGTTGGCCGTTTCTGCGTCGTCATCGACCCGCAGGGCGCGACCTTCATGCCCTTCACCGACAAAGTCGAGACCCCGGAGCAGGACGGCCCGGTGCCACCCGGCAGCGTCGTATGGAACGAGCTGGTCACCGCCGACGTCGAGGGCGCCAAGGCGTTCTACAGTGCCCTCTTTGGCTGGACCACCCAGGAGATGCCGATGGGCGACGGCACCTACACGCTGCTGAAGCGGGGCGAACGCAGTGAGGGTGGGTTGTTTCAGAAACCCGCCGAGGTGCCGGTCTCGATGTGGGTGATCTACTTCGGCGTCGCCGACATCGACCGCTCGATGAGCGACGTCGCGCGTCTGGGTGGCCGGCAGACGGGGCCGATCATGCCCGTGCCCGACATCGGCCGCGTCGGCTGGGCGACGGACCCGACCGGCGCCACGTTCGCCCTGATCCAGCCGGAGCGGTAGCCGGCACTCCTGTCCAACCAAGAGGAAAGCAGGTATCATTTCGGAAGTGATTCCTGCGGCGTCACGAGGCCCCCGAGCGGGGGCCTCGTTCTTGTGGTTGTGGAAAGGGGGTCAGCAGTGGTACACATCGACCCGGCGACGGAATATGGGGCGCGCGTCGAGCGCCACCTGCGCGACGACCTGATCGTCTGGCTGACGACGGTCAGCGCCGATGGCACACCGCAGCCGAGTCCGGTCTGGTTCCTGTGGGATGGCGACTCGGTCCTGATCTACAGCCAACCCGACACGCCGAAGCTGAAGAACATCGCGCGACAGCCGAAGGTGGCCTTGAACTTCGACGGCAACAAGCAGGGCGGCGATATCGTCGTCATCACCGGCACGGCCGAGATCGTCGACCACCCCCCGTCGGCCCTGACCGTCGAACCGTACGTGGTCAAGTACGCTGAGGACATCCGCCGGATCTCCATGGACCCGGAGAGTTTCGCCGCCGCCTACTCGGTCGCGGTCCGGGTCAGGCCGGAGAAGATGCGCGGGCACTGAGTCGCCGGCGGCCAAGGGCCGACCGGCTCCTCCAAGGTCGACAGACCATGGGCAGAGCGCACCGGGTGCCCCGACTGGTCAATCACCTGCCCGCCTCAGCCATTCCCCCGGAACGTGTCCGTCCAGCGGAGCAGGCGGCGCTCGAGCAGGCCCAGGAGCGAATCGGACACCTTGCCGCCGATGGCCAAGAAGAGGATGCTCATCAGGATGACGTCGGTTCGTCCCGTGTTCTCCGAATCGATCAGCAGGAACCCCAGGCCGCGCACGGAGCCAAACAGCTCGGCGGCGACGAGGAACAGCCAGCCCTGGGCCAGTCCCAACCTCAATCCCGTCAGGAGCGAGGGCAGCGCCGCCGGCAGCATCACCTCCCACGCCAGCGCGACCCCACGCAGCCCGTACGCCGACGCCGCCTCGACCAGCTTGCGGTCGATCTGCCGGATCCCGGCGACCAGGTTCGTGTAGACCGGGAAGAGGACGCCGATCGCGACGAGCGTGATCTTCGGCAGCTCATCGATCCCCAGCCAGAGCAGCAGCAGCGGCACCCAGGCCAGCGATGGGATCGCCCGCAACGCCTGGATCGTCGGTGCCAGCAGCTCCTCCGCCAGCCGCGAGAGTCCGACGACCAGCCCGATCCCGATCGCGATCAGACTGCCGATGGCGAAGCCCTGGGCGACGCGCCAGACGCTCGCCCGGACGTGGATCCACAGCTCGTCGGCCGCCGCGAGCTGGCGGGTGGCCGCGACCACGTCGAGCGGCGCCGGCAGCTGGCTCTTGCTGTAGACACCCTTCATCGCGACGATCTGCCAGAGCAGCAACAGCCCCGCCGGGACGATCAGCTTCAACAGCCAGCGCGGGGAAGGCGGCCGCCAGCCCAACGTCGCCGGCGATGACAGCCGCCCGACCGGCTGGATCACAGCCTTCTGATTCATCGCCCCATCCTTTGGCGTCTCGATCGCCTGCAACCAGTCTCGCTCCACCCCCCCTCCCCCGGAATCAGGAGACGGGCTCCCCCTCTCCCGCGCACCGGGAGAGGGGGTTGAGGGCCCCTTACGCCTTCGCCTGTACCTCCTGGATGTACTGCGGCGCGAAGAGGTCGGCCAGCGCCTTGTTCGGGTCGGCGTCGGGCGTCAGTTGGTTCTCAGCCTTGAAGATCGGAATGATCTCGCGCAGCACCTTCGCCTGGTCCTCGCCCGGGACCGGGTTGATCTTCAGGGTCGTGCGCTCGATCAGCTCACGCTTGGCGACCTCGATCGGGAGCTTCGCCGCGTCGGCTAGGATCTGCGCCGCGTCGTCCGGGTGGGCGATGATCCACGTCCGGGCCTTCTCGTAGGCGGCGAGCACGCGCTTGACGTAGGCCGGGTACTTTTGGGTGAAGTCCTGGCGCGCGTTGAGGACGCCCCAGCTGTTGAAGTCGATGTTGCGGTAGAAGAGCTTGGAACCTTGTTCGATCTCGGTCTGCGCCATGAACGGATCGAGACCGGCCCAGGCATCGACCTGCCCGCGCTCGAGCGCGGTCTTGCCGTCAGCGTGCTGGAGGTTGACGATCTCGACGTCCTTGCCGGAGAGACCGGCCTTGTTGAGCGAGCGGAGGAGGAAGAAGTAGGGGTCAGTCCCCTTCGTCGCGGCGATCTTCTTGCCCTTGAGCTGCTCGACTGAGGCGATGGCGGAGTCCTTGCCAACCACCAGCGCGGTCCACTCCGGCTTGGAGAAGACGTAGACAGTCTGGATCGGCGAACCGTTCGACTTCGCGAGCAGCGCCGCCGCACCCGCGGTCGAGCCGAAGTCGATCGCGTCTGAGCGCAGGAACTCATTCGCCTTGTTGCTGCCGGCGCTCAGGACCCACTTCACGGTGACGCCGTCGGTCTTGAGGTCGTCCTCCAGCCAGCCGAACTTGTGCAGCACCAGGCTGCTCGGGTTGTAGTAGGCGTAGTCGAGGCGGATCTCGCCCGGTTTAGCCGCGGCCGCCGCCCTACCCGGCGCGCTCGTCAGCGCCGGAACCACCAGGAACAGGAGCACGAAGAGAGCCACCACGCGTCGTGTCACGATCGTCCCTTTCGTTGCCGATAGCTGATAGCCAGTCGTGAACGGTGAGCGGGTGAGGGGTGAGGTGGTACAGAGCGCGACCGGGTGGGGGACGCCCGGCGTTTCAACACTGGGCTGAACCCATMCCGCCCCTCCGAGGTGAGCACGGAGCCGCCTACCCGTCTCACCTCTCACCCTCCCCTCACGCGCCCGTTCGTGCCCGCCCCGACGCCGGCGACCGGCGCGGCGGGCGGGATACAGAAGCCGAAGTGGGAGAGGATCTCAGCCCGCAGCGGGGCGAGGGCGGCCTCGCCGCGCGCCCGCGGCCGGGGACTCGTCACCCGCAGGATCTCCAGGACCGTCGAGGGCCGCGGGCCCATCACGACGACCCTGTCCGCCAGGTGGAGCGCCTCATCGACGTCGTGCGTGACCATCACGACCGTCGGCCGCACCTGGGCGCAGACGTCGGCGAGGAGGTCCTGCATGCGCATGCGGGTCAGCGCGTCGAGTGAGGCGAACGGCTCGTCGAGCAGGAGCACACCGGGGTGGCCGATCAGCGCGCGGGCCAGCGCCGCACGCTGGGCCATACCGCCGGAGAGTTGGTGCGGGAAGCTGCGGCCGAAGCCGGCGAGACCGACGCGCTCGAGCCAGCCGTCCGGCGACGGCCGCTCGGCGAGGCGGCGGGAACCGACGGCGACGTTGGCCGCGACCGTCTTCCACGGAAAGAGGCGCGGCTCCTGAAAGACGACGGAGCAGCGCGGATCGGCCTCGGTCACGACCCGCGTGCCGAGCCGGACCGTCCCGCTCGATGGCCGGTCGAGTCCGCCGATCAGGCGGAGCAGGGTCGACTTGCCGCAGCCGCTGGGGCCGAGGATCGCGACGAACTCGCCGGGCGCGATCTCCAGATCGATCTGGTGCAGGACGGGGAGGTCTTCCTGTCCGCGCCGGAAGCCCTTGCCGACGCGCGCGAGCGCCACAGGTTCCGCCATCGCGATGCTTCCTGCCTACCACCCGCCGTCTGCGCGACGTCGGGCACAACAAACAATCCCATCGACGGAAGACGGGATCGTGAGACGGCGTAGGTCGACCGGACCCGGCGGCGCTCCAGCCCCCATCTTCAAGCGTGTACTGATGGACGTAGCATCTGCCCGGTGCCGATCGCCGGGGTCTGGGGCGTCACCGGGCCGGTCCCGCGGCCCCTCTGGCTGAGCGTCGGGCTCTTGGGTTGTCGGAGATAATCTACAGTATTAGATCAAGAATGTCAGTATACCCCGCCTGACATCCGGACGTAACTCACATCGCCAGCGTGGGCGGTTCCTCTGAGCCATCTGACCTTCCGGTCGAAACGGGCGTCATGCTGGGGATTCTCGAACAACGCCCGAGTTATGTCCGGATGTCAGACCCCGCGACCTGGCGTGCGCCCCATCGCTTGGCACGGGGTGCCGGGCCTTGGCGTCTGCCGGGCTCTTCCTACGCACGGATGCAAAACCGTGGGGTACACCCCGCGACCTGAGATGGGCTGCAGGGCCTGCACATCACCAAGACGTACGCAAGTGCTCGCGCCTTGCCCGGCGCGGGTCTCTTCACCGGTGTCCTCCCCGTGTCGGCCACACTGATCGCGGTTCTTTTCCTGGGGGAGGAGATCAAGGGGACTGATGCGGTTGGTTTGGGCTGCGTGCTGCTTGCCATCGGCATCGGCACGCGGGCGCCGGTCGGTTGTGTCTCTGGTCCGTCGATCGCACGTCCCTGGCGGGGTGGCATGGGATGTGCGCATTCTGGTCGCTACGGAGGTGATGGCGATGGTGGCGCAGACATATCCCGAAGCGGGCGCACGGCCCCGACCCCGCCTGAGGGCCGAAGGGCCACGGCGGGCCAGCCAGCGCGCTCGTCCGCCCCGGTTCGTGGCGAAACTGGGCGAGCCCGCCGGTCGCGCCGTGCGCGCGGCGCCCGGATGGCTGTACCACGGGTATCGCCGCGCGAATGCTGGCGACCTCGCGGCGGCGATGGCCTTCAACGCGCTGATCGCCCTCGTCCCGACCTTCCTGCTCCTTGTCTCGGTGGCCGGTCTCTTTCTCCACGAGGACCAGGTGCTCGTCACGGCCGTCTACGCGAGCGTCTGGGCGCTGCCGCCGTCCGAGGCGCGGCAGGCGCTGGACACGCTGCTCTCGGCTCGGCAAAACAGCAGTTGGTTCGGGGCGTCCAGCCTCGTCGGTTTCGCCTGGATCGGGATGAATTTCGTTGGCAGCGTGGGCCGAAGCATGAACCACGTCTATGGCGTCCCGAATCGCTCGTTCGTCCACGAGCGGGTCCGCGGCTTCCTGGTGATCATCGTCTTCGCCGCGCTCTTCCTGCTTGCCTCACTGGCCGCCGTCGTGCCGACCTTCTTTGTTCAGCGCCGGGTCGGTCACTACTTCCAGAACTGGCTCCTTGCCTCGTGGCGCGGCCAGGTAATCAGCTATGGCGTTGCGGTCGTGGCGGCGTTGGTCCTCTTCGTCGTTCTCTACCGCGTCGTCCCAAACGCCGGCCAGCGGTTGAGAGACGTCTGGCCCGGCACTGTGACCGCGGCGCTGCTCTTTGTCGTCACGGTGCAGGTCTTCCCCCTCTATCTGCGTCTCATCCACAGCTACAACCGCTATGGGACCACCTTTGCGTTTGTCTCGCTGCTGGTCGCCTGGATGTACGTCCTCTCCCATGTGGTGCTCTTCGGCACTCACGTCAACGCCACCTACCTGCGTCACTGCCGCCGGCACCACTGTCCGAGCATCCGGCTGCTCCCGCGGCGACTGCGTGCGGCCGCGTGAACCGGGAGTCAGGGTGGTGGCCGATGGCTCCGGTTCGTCCGCGTCAGACGACGACGAACTCTTGGGCGAAGAACGAGGTTGTCGCCTCCGTGTCCTGAAAGTTTGGCGCGTCGCCGATTGCGGCCGCCAACTCGGCGCTTGCCGACGCGCGCTGCCAGGCCGCCTCGTCGTCGAAGGCCAGATACGCGACACCGTCGAAGGGCGAACTGCCCTCGGCCGACGTCAGCGGGTAGCACCGGTAGGCACGAACACCGGGCACCGCCGCCGTCAACGGCGTGTGCCGGTTGATCCAGTATTCGGTGAACTCCTCCTGGCTCAGCGACGGCTTCTTCTTGACCAGAAACACGACGTACAACACGGGTCTTGCTCCTCCTCCACGCCCCAAGCGCCGGTCGCTGGCAGACCAACCGACCGTCGTTGCCCGTCCCGGCGGGGCTTTGCCGGTTCCGCCCGGCGTTTCAGTGCCGGGCGGGTGCCGGCGTTTGAGGCTCGTCTTCTGGCTCACCAAGCAGGAATCCCGGCTGCGCGTACGCCGGATTCGGGTGCTCGTAGAACCCCCGCCCGGTTTTCTCCCCCAGCCGGCCGTCCGCGATCAAGCGGGCAAGCGCGGCCGAAGGCCGGTCCGTTGGGTCCTGCGTGACGGCCTGATAAGACGTCTCGATGTCCGAGACGACGTCGAGCCCGACCATGTCCATGATCCCAAACGGCGCGTACCGGGTCTGGAAAAAGATCATCCAGAGCCGGTCGATGTCCTCCGGAGTCGCCACGCCCTCGTCGACCACCCGCAGCGATTCCCGCTTCACTGCCCGCCAGATGCGGTTGATGATGAACCCCTTGCTCTGCCCCTGGACAACCGCCGTCACGAGTCCGAGCGACTGGCCGAACGACCGCGCGGTCGCCATCACGTCGTGGCTTGTCTCGCCGCAGCTCATCAGCTCCAGCATCGACCGTACCCATACGGGCGCGAAGAAGTGCATGTTCAGCAACCGCTCGGGCCGCTCGACGACCTCCGCCAGCGGCGCCGAGGGTAGCGATGAGCTGTTCGTCGCCAGGATCGCCTGCGGCGCCAGCCGCGAGAGAGCGCCGAACACGGCGCGCTTGACGTCCAGATCCTCCCGGACCGCCTCGATCACGAGATCGACGTCCGCGACCGCCTCGTCCAGCGCCCCGGCTAACCGGATGCGCTCGGTCGCCGCCTCGGCCGTGGCGCCCCTGACGAGCCCGGCGGTTTCGAGCGCCGGCAGAATCTCGTCGTTCATCCGCTCCCAACCGCGCACGGCGGCGGCGGGAACCGCATCAAAGAGACTGACCGTTCGCCCGCTGAACGCGGCCAGCGCCGCGATCTGCGCGCCCATCGTCCCCGCGCCGACGACGGCGACGCGCTTGATCGCGCTCGGTTCCCCAGACGGCGAGACCATGTTGCCCCGTGCTCCTCTGCAATCCGTCGTGACGCGAACGATCCTGTCCCGATAGTCTGCCACGGATTCCATGCCCGTCAACGCCGGCGAGAGACGTGCCCGGCATCGCCCTCCCTCTGCTATCATCCTGCGCCGCACGACGGCGGGGAGCGAGGGCGGAAGGGGGCGAACGTGGCGGGGCAGTTGCTGCTCGGGGTCGACATCGGGACCTACAGCTCGAAGGGCGTGCTCTGCACGCCGGCGGGCGAGGTCCTGGCGAGTGAGACCGTCGAGCACGGGTTGAGCTTGCCGCGCCCCGGGTGGGCGGAGCACGATGCCGACGCCATCTGGTGGGGCGAGCTCGTCCAGATCTGCCGCGCGCTCCTGACCGGCCCGTATTCCGGGTCCGACGTCGGTGCCGTCGCGGTCAGCGCCATCGGCGCGTGCATGCTCCCGGTCGACCGCGCCGGGCGTCCGCTCCGGCCCGGCGTCCTCTACGGCATCGACACGCGCGCCACCGAGGAGATCGCCTGGCTGAACCAGGCCTTCGGCGAGGGACCGCTGTTCGACCTCGGCGGCATGGCGCTCACTGCCCAGGCGATCGGCCCGAAGATCTTCTGGCTGCGCCGCCACGAGCCGGAGCTCTTCGCCCGGACGCACAAGATCCTGACCGCCAGCTCCTACCTGATCTTTCGCCTGACCGGCGAGTACATCATCGACCGCCACACCGGCTCATACTTCAACCCGCTGGTTGACATCTACCGGCTCGAATGGGACGGGCGCTTCGCGGAGCCGATTGTCGACCTCGCCAAGCTGCCCCGCTTGCTCTGGTCGGACGAGATCGCCGGCGCAGTCACGGCGCGGGCCGCGGCGGAGACGGGGTTGCGTCCCGGCACACCGGTCACGGCCGGCACCGTCGACGCCGCGGCCGAGGCCCTCAGCGTCGGCGTCGTTGTGCCGGGCGACATGATGGTCATGTATGGCACCACCATGTTCTTCATCCTCGTCACCGACCGGCCGCTCCCCGATCCGCGTCTGTGGGCGACGGGCTTCTGCTTCCCCGGGCTCTACGACGTCACCGGCGGCATGGCGACCTCGGGCGCCCTCACCCGCTGGTTCCGGGACCAGCTTGCCGGCGCCGAGGTCCAGGCAGAGCAGCAGGGAGGGCCGAACGCCTACGCGCAACTCGCTGAGCTGGCGGCCGGCGTGCCGGCCGGTGCGGAGGGCGTGATCTGCCTCCCCTATTTCAGCGGCGAGCGAACCCCCATCAACGATCCACTCGCCCGTGGCGTCTTTGCCGGTCTGACCCTGTCCCACCGGCGGGCCCACCTTTACCGAGCCGTTCTTGAAGGGACCGCGTTCGGCGTCCGCCACAACCTCGAAGCGATGCTCGGTATGGGCGCGACGCCCAGCCGGCTCGTCGCCGTCGGCGGCGGTGCCCAGAACAAGCTCTGGCTGCAGATCGTGTCCGACGTCACCGGTCTGGCCCAGGATGTGCCCGAGCGCACGACCGGCGCCTCCTACGGCGACGCCTTCCTGGCCGGCCTCGCGAGCGGTCTTATCCCCGACCGCTCGGCCCTCGCGCGGGATTGGGTCAGGATTGAGCTCACCCTCGAACCCCGCGCCGCCGAGCACCGCCGCTACGGCGACTACTACGCCGTCTACCGCCGCCTCTACGACCACGTCAAGGAGGAGCTGCACGCGCTGGCCCGCCTCGGCCAGCAACCGCCGGCGTCCTGACCGCCCGCACGGTCGCCGGGCGTCCTGAATCGACCGATCGCCCCCGATCACCTCTTGTGCAGACCCGCGGGGCGTGGTAGGGTGCTAGGTAGCGCAACGGCCAACCGGCCGCACGGCTTCGATGCGGGCCGGTGCTTGTCTGAGTGGGTGCCTGGCTCCGAGGGCATGAGACCCGGATCACGCTGGAGGTTGGTGGCGGCATCTGGGCGCGAAGCTGGGCAGGGCAGGGAGGATCCCAATGACATTCGATGAAACGGCTGCCGACGTCGCGGTGCGGCGACAGAGCCGGCGAAACTTTCTCCACCGTGCCGCGGTGCTCGCGGCGGTCGTCGGGGCAGCAGTCGGACCGACCAGATTGCGGTCCGCCCTGGCTGCCAACGGTGCCGACGCCACTGGCAAGAGTGCGGGCGGCGACGCGACCACCGGCACGAGCGGCAGCGGCAATGCGGGCGCCGGTGCCAGCGGTGCCGCCGCGACCGGGGGCGACAGCAGCGGCGGTGCCGGCACGGGCGGCGCCTCGGCCGGCGGCGGCGCCAGCGGTGGCACCACGACCGGCGGCGCGACCGCCGGTGGGAGCAACCAAGGCGCCGCCGGTGGCAGCGCCGGCGCCGGCGCTGCCACCGGCGGCGACGGGAGCGGTGCCAACGGCGGCACAGCGCACGCGGGCGATGGCGTTGGGGGCAGCGGCGGCAGCGGCGGCAACGGCGGCAGCGGCGGGACGTCGAACAGCGGCGACGTGACCAGCGGCGCCGGCGGAAACGCGAATGTCAACGTCAACGTCAGCGTCGAAAGCCCCCCGAGCGATGCGGGCGGCGGCTCGACCAATACCGGCAGCACCGACAGCTTTGCCGCCGCCGGCACCCACGTCAACGCTTCGTCGACTTCCCGCGGTGGTGCGGGCGGCGCGAGCGGGTCCGGTGACGGTACCGGTGGCGCGAATGACCTTGGTGGCTTCATCGGCGCCAGCGGATTCGGTGACGGCACCGGTGGCGCGGGTGACCGTGCTGACTCCGGCGTCGCCACGCCGGAGTCACCCGAGTCCAAGAATCGCTTCGCGATGATTCGATTCAGGTCGTTATCCCGGCTCTTCTAGCGTCCCACGGCAGCGATGCAACGGCGGCGGGTCGCCAAACCCGCCGCCGTTTCGTTGTGTTCGTCCTCCCCTGGCGGGGTCCTCGACCAGCGCGAAGTCCGCCCGTTGCCCAGCCGCCTCGCGACGACGATGGAGAGACCTCGTCGGCGATCACGGTTGACAGCCAATCCGATGTCGCCTAGGCTAGGCATGAAAGGTTCGGCGTGAACCTTGGAGGGTAGACGATGATCCGGCTCCGCACCTTCGCCACGATGCGATCACTGCCCGGGCCGGAGTCTGCCCTGTTGCATCCGCCACCGTTGATGGAATGACCGTCACACGATTGCGACGCGGCGACAGCAAGGCTCCCGGGCGGCAACCGTCCGGGAGCTTTTTTTATCCCTTGCCGGCGCCGTCGATCCGGCGCGCTCGCTCACAGGAGGGGCCCCATGCACAACGCTCACGCCCTCGACCTTGTCGCAGTCGAGAAGCGCTTCAAGAAGCAACGCGGCGAGCACGTCACCGCGCTCAACGGCGTCTCGCTGACGGTTGCCCGAGGCGAGGTCGTCGGCATCCTCGGCCCGAACGGCAGCGGCAAGAGCACCCTCGTCCGGGTGATCTCGACGCTCATCTTGCCGGACGCCGGTCAGGTGCGCGTCTTCGGTATCGATGCCGTCCGCCAGCCCCGCGCCGCGCAGCGGACGATGAACCGTGTCAGCGTCGAGGCGAGCTTCCTCAAGAAGCTGTCCGCGCTGGAGAACCTGCTCTACGGCGCCAAGTTCTACGGTGTCACGACGAACGAGGCGAGGCCGAAGATCGGCAGCGTCCTCGCCGAGATGGGCTTCGACCTGAAACGGGCCGCTGAGCCGATGGAGCACCTCTCCCGCGGCATGCAGCAGAAGATCGCCCTGGCGCGGGCGATCCTGACCAGCCCAATGTTGATGCTGCTCGACGAGCCGACGACCGGGCTCGATCCCCGCAGCAAGAAGGACGTCCAGGCCGTCATCCGCTCAATTCGCTCCGAGCACGACGCCTCGATCCTGCTCTGCACGCACGACATGGACGAGGCCGAGGAGCTCTGCGACCGGATCGGGATCATGGTCAACGGCCAGATCGTCGAGTTGGACCGCGCCGACGCCCTGAAGCGCCGTTACCAGAAGAACGGGCACCTCCCGAACCTGGAGGAGGTGTTCATGGCCGTCACCGGGTCCTCGTTCGAGGAGGCGGAGGCGAACAGCGAGGAGGTCAACGCCTGATGCAACGATCCGTCACGGTCACGCGGAGCAACTGGCTGAGTGAGCTGATCGCGGCCTGGGGCTTCATCCAGCGGAACTACTACCTGACCAAGCGCTACTTCATGTGGGAGCTGGTCTGGTTCGTCTACACGACGGCGAACGCGATGAGCATCGGCTTCATCGGTCTCGGCGTCGGCGTCGATCGCCGCGCGTCCGACACAAGCCGGCTCACGACGTACTTGCTCGTCGGCGCGCTGCTCTGGAGCTACCTGTCGATGCTCTTCGACATCCTCTCCGAGACGGTGAGCTGGGAGCGGTGGGAAGGGACGATTGAATACACGTTCATGAGCCCGGCCAGTCGCGCGACGCACCTGATCGGGACGAGCATCTACGCCGTGATCTACGGCATCATCCGCTCGGCGATCATGTTCGTCGTCATCTCGCTCTTCTTCGACATGCAAGTGAGCGGCGCCAACTACCCGGCGGCACTGGTTGTCCTGGCGACGTGCAGCATCTCGCTGATCGGATTCGGGATGGTCGCCGCGGTGATGCCGCTGCTGTCGCCGGAGAAGGGCCAGCAGGTGACGATGATCTTCGGCTCGGTGCTGCTCCTGATTTCGGGCGTCTACTACCCGATCAGCGTGCTGCCGGGTTGGATGCAGGCGCTGGCGACGGTCTCGCCGGTGACGTACGCGCTGAAAGGCGTCCGCGGCGCGTTGCTGGATGGCCAGGGCCTCGGTTCGCTCTGGGGCTCGCTCTGGCCGTTGCTGATGATGGGGGCGATCTGCGTTCCGCTTGGACTTTGGGTGTTCCAGGCCGGCGAGCGCTATGCCAAGCGGACGGGACGGCTAAAGCGGAGCGGATAAGCACAGGCGGCGAACCGGCGTCGAACGACAGCGCCGGCTGGGGATCGTTCTCAGCCCCGGAGGGGCTTTGTGGGTTGAGCCCGGCGCTGAAGCGCCGGGCCTGAGGCGCGGAACGTCGATCCGGCGCCGAATCGAGATCGCCGCTACTGCTCCTCCTCGGCGAGCAGCATCCGCACCGTGAATGTCGTGCCTTCGCCAAGGATGGAACGGACCTCGATCGTCCCGCCGTGCGCGGTGACGATCTCCCGGCAGATGAAGAGACCCAGGCCGAGCCCGGTTCCCGCTCCCGATTTCCGACGGTTGACGCGGGAGAAGCTGGAGAAGATGTCGGGTAGTTGGTCTTCGGCAATGCCAGGGCCGTAGTCCTGAACTTCGATCTCCGCCTGATCGCCGGTTCGCCGCAGACGTACGTCGACGAATTCGCCGCTCGGCGCGTAGGTAAGGGCGTTCGTGATGAGATTGAGCAAGACCTGCTCCAAGCGCCGTGAATCGCCGGCGACCACGAGTGGATCGTCCCCTGCGGCGATCCGGATCTTCGGTCCTTGCGAGAGCAGTTGGGTCATCTCGCCGACCCGCAGGACGAGCGGACGCAGATCGACGCGCTCGCTCGCGAGGTCGAAGGCGCCCCGTCGGAGCCGGCTCACGTCCAGCAAGTCGTTGACCAGCCAGGTCATCCGCTCCACCTGGCCGAGTGCCTCGGTCGCATACCGCTGCGCGCGTTCTCGACCCCGCTCGTCCTTCAGTGTGCGGGCAAGCATCTGGAGGTAGCCGCTCAGTGTCGTCAGCGGAGTGCGCAGCTCGTGGCTGGCAATGGCCAGGAACTGATCCTGCAAGCGCCGGATGCTCCGCTCGCTGATGTCGCGGAACACGACAACGCCGCCGCGCGCGACGTCGTCGCTGCGAATGGGCTGTCCGATCGCCTCGAACCTGCGCCACCCTTCGGCCGACTGGACCGTGAACTCCGTGCGATACGATTCGCCCCGTGCGGCGCGCTGGGCCGGGCGTTCCTCCGTCGGTAGCGCGCGCCCGTGGTCGTCCTCCGGCACCCACTCGGCATTGACCCCGCCGAACAATCGATCGTAGGCGGCGTTCGTCCGCAGCGGATGGCCCTCCGCGTCGACGACGAGCACGGCGTCGCCCATACTGACCAGGATGGCTTCCAGCCGCGCCCGCTCGTCGTCGCTCTCATGCCGCTGGGCTTCGACGGAGATCGCTAGGTCCTGAAGCTCAATGCTGCGCGCCTCCAGGTCGTCGTTGGTCGTGTTCAGCTCTTCGACGGTGGCCTGGAGTTCTTCGTTCAGGGTCTCCAACTCCTCGTTGGTCGCCTGAAGCTCCTCGTTGAGCGTTTCGACCTCCTCGGTTGCCGCCTGCACTTCCTCGTTGGCGACGAGGAGCTCTTCGTTCAGGCTCCGCAGATCGGCGTTGGCCGTCGTCAACGACGCATTCGCGTCAACGAGTTGCCGGTTCGAGTCGCTCAGCCGCTGCGCCTGCACCGACAGGCGGTCGATGTCGTTCTGCCGCTCGCTGAGGGTGTTCTCCATGCGGCGGCGCTCTTGCTCGTAGCGCGTCACATCGTCGACGATGATGAGGACCCCGTCGACCGATCCGTCCTGGTCGATGCGGTGGACCTGACAGGTGATGTCGAGGTTGCGGGTCTGCCCAGTGGCCGGGTCCTCCGACGCGGTACGGTAGACGCTTGGTTGTGCCTCCCCGCGCAGCGCCTGTTCGATGGCCGCGCGCAGGGGCGTCAACGAGACGTTCTGGACGAGGTGGATGAAGTCCTCGCCCAGGGCTGCCGAGTGGATGCCCAGGAGCTGCCGAGCGGCGGTGTTGATCGACCGGACGTCGAACTGGTGGTCGATCGCCACGACGCCGAACGGCAATCTGGGCAGCACATCCTCCGCCCGGTCCCCAGCCGTGCGGACGCGCTGCGCCTCTCGTTGCAACCGCGCGGCCTGCAGGTCGAAGGTGGAGGACGGCCGCGATGGCAGGGGGGGGATCGACATCGCCTGGATCGCGTTCTTGACCCGCACTGGCGGGATCAGAACCCGTTCCCCCATGCGCCGGAAGATCTTTAGCCCAGGGTGGACCAGGGAAAAGAACTCCGCCAGCGGGCTGACGGTTTCCGACTTGCCCAAGACGAGCAGTCCACCGTCTCGCAGCGAAAACGCGAAGAGCTGTAAGGCGCGTTTCTGTAGCTCCGGCGTGAAGTAGATCAGTACGTTCCGGCAGAGCGCCACGTCGATGCGCGGGAAGGGCGCCCGCTGACCGAGGTCGTGCTGGCCGAAGACGACCAGGGCGCGAATCGGCTTGATAACCTCGTGGCCGCCATCGATCTCAGTGAAATAGCGGTCGATGAGCTCGGGCGGGAGCGCGGCGAGCGCCGACGAAGGGTAGACCCCTCGGCGGGCGAAGGCGGCGGCATCGGCGTCCAGGTCGGTGGCGAAGATCCGCACCGTCAAGCGTTCGATCTCCTGGCCGAGAACTTCTGAGACCAGAATCGCCAGCGAGTAGGCTTCTTCGCCCGTGGCGCAGCCCGCCGACCAGAGCCGCAGCTCCTCGTGTTGTCGCGCGTTCTCCAGCGCGGCCGGCAGGGTGTGATCCCGCAGGTAGGCGAAGAGCTCCGGGTCCCGGAAAAACTCCGTCACCTTAATGAGGAAGCTCGCGACGAGGCGCTGGTACTCCTCGGGATTCCGCTGGAGCAGCTTGAGGTAGTCGGGGAGTTGCGTCATGCCGGTGGCGGCCATCCGGCGTTGCAGCCGGCGCATGATCGTCGGCTGCTTGTAGCTCGAAAAATCGATCCCGCTCTGCTCCCGCACCTGGTCGAGGAACGCCTGGAGCTGGCGGTCCTCCGCGGGCCGCGGCACGACGTAGGCACCCGTCAGCAGATCGCCCAGCAAGGGGCCGATCGTCTCCAGGTTGGCGACAATGTCGACCGTCGTCGGCGCCAGCGACAGCGGCATGCTTGGAAAGCTGGCGGTCGCCGGATTTTGGACGATGACCGTGCCGCCCGCGGCCTTCACCTGGCGGGCCCCGTCGGCGCCATCCGAACCGGATCCGGTCAGGATCACGGCGATCAGGTTCTCGCCGTAGGTCCGTCCGGCCGTGCTCAGGAGTAAGTCGACCGACGGGCGGGGTCCTCCGTGGTCGTTCTTCTTCAGCCGCAGCTCGTGGCCGCTGATCTCGACGTGTCTATTGGCTGGAACGACGAAGATGACGCCGGCCTCGAGCTTCTCCCGGTCCTGGACGGTGCGCACCGACAGCACGCTCCGCGCGGCGAGGATCTCCCGCAAGCGGCTCGCCCGGCGCGGATCGAGGTGCTGGGCGATCACGATCGGTGCCGGGAAGGGGGTGGGCAGCGTCGCGACAAGCGTTTGGAGCGCTTCGACGACGCCGGCTGAAGCCCCAATCACCACCAGTTGCGGGTTGTCCCGCTGCTCAGTCATGCCTCGCTCCCTCCCTGTCAGGTCCGGAGGTGACGCTCAGCAACCTCGCCTGGCGGGTTGATGCCGCCGGAAGTTCGGGGAAATGCGGACGGCTGCCGCACCGGCACCAGGGCTTCAGACAGCCGCGGCTTCACCGATACGCGCAAATACCATACCATGAGAAGGCGCCCACCAAGCCTGCCGTTGGCGCCGGGTCCAGCACCGGACTTGCACCTGGCACGATTCGTGTAGCGTGTGCTCGCACGGATCGATTCCGCCGTCCTCGTTGAGCCTAACCGGTCGACCCAGGAGAAGAGGGTGCTCACCCACGACATCATCGTGATTGGGGCCTCCGCGGGCGGTGTCGAATCTCTCCGCACCCTGACGCGCGGGCTTCCAGCAGACCTTCCCGCGGCCGTGTTGGTCGTCCTCCATCTGCCCGCGACGGGGACGAGCTTCCTGCCGACCATCCTCGAGCGCGGAGGGCGACTCCCAGCCAGTCACGCCAAGGACGGTGAGCCGATCGTGGCGGGACGCATCTACATCGCGCCGCCCGATTACCACCTCCTGGTTGAGCCGGACTGTCTGCGCCTGACACGCGGCACCCGGGAGAACAATTACCGACCGGCGATCGACCCGCTCTTTCGCACGGCGGCGATGTCGTTTGGCCCGCGGGTGGTGGGCGTCGTCCTTTCAGGCGCCCTCGACGACGGCACGGCGGGGCTGATCGCGGTGAAGCGGCGCGGGGGCATCGGGATCGTGCAGGATCCGGACGAGGCACTTTTCGACGGGATGCCGCGCAGCGCGATCGAGCACGCCGCGCCAGACTACGTCCTCCCCGTCGCCCACATCGGTTCGCTCCTCGCGCGGCTCGCGGCGGAACCGATCCGCGAGGTCGCGGTGGCGTCGGTCACGGAGGAGATGGCAATGGAGGCGCGGATTGTGGCCATGGACGCCGAGGCGCTTCACGGCGAGCGACATCCCGGCACGCCCTCGGCGCTGGGCTGCCCCGCCTGCGGTGGCGCGCTGTGGGAGATCGAGGACGAACGCCTCGTTCGGTTTCGCTGTCGAACCGGGCACGCCTATTCGCCGGAAACCCTATTGGCCGAACAGTCTGACACGCTCGAGCAGGCGCTCTGGGCGGCGCAGCGCGTACTCGAGGAGCAGGCGTCGTTGGCACGGCGGCTCGCCGCGCGGGCGGAATCCGTGGATCGGCCCGCCGCCGCCCGGCGCTTTCAGGTGCAGGAGCGTGACGCCGTTCGTCGCGCCGAGGTGATCCGCCAGGCGCTTGCCAGCGATTGGAATTTTGCCGAGCGCACGGGCGAGGCGTCCGAGCCGGATCCCGACGTCGCCACCACCGCGGCTGGTCGCCACCGCTGACGGAACATCGCCGGTCGCGTATGGCGGTGGGTGTAAGGTGCGGTTACGGCATGGCATACGCTGTGCGTAATGC